>Ga0123330_1000281_pt1 | contig 59933 bp, 50 predicted proteins | sample BioC13SIPDNA_2_FD_89704 | JGI IMG/M metagenome (GOLD analysis project Ga0123330, IMG submission 89704) | Anaerobic biogas reactor microbial communites from Washington, USA - Biogas_R2_A C13 SIP DNA | ecosystem: Engineered > Bioreactor > Anaerobic > Unclassified | place: Washington, USA... | reverse complement strand
GCGGGCTTCTATTTGTCGACACTAGGCGAGACATCGTCGCCGTCGCCGAACACGGCAGTTAAGCTCTCCAGCGCCGATGGTACTGCGGTTAAGCCGTGGAAGAGTAGGTCGTTGCCAGGAAGTATTATTTTCTGGAGTTTCTAAAAGAAAGCGGTAGAAAAAGCAGGGAAAAAGCATAACAATGGAGAAAGAATGGAAAATGCCTCTAGGTATTCAGATTTGTAAGCGAAGTTAACAGAGGGCAGGGATGACGGTGTTCATGCGCAATAGCCTAAAAAGCAGATTTATTATAGTAGTATTTACCGTTTGTTTTTGTTGCTTATTAGTGGTATCCCTGGTTAGCTACTATAATTCCTATATTCTGGTCAGAGAAGAAACCAACCAGGTAGCTCATGAAGCTGTAAACAGGTATGCTTCCGAGCTGAACAACTGGTTTATGCAGCAAGCGGGGGTTCTGCACGCTATATCCCAGGACATCGAAATAAACCGGGACTTTTCCGATGAATATTTATCTCTTTACCTCATGGAAAAATTCCAACGACGCGATTCATGTGTCATAGATTATTATATCGGCTTTGCTGATAGTAATAGGAAAATGGTTTGTGCTACCGGATGGGTTCCACCGGAAGATTATGAGGCAAGTACGCGGGAATGGTATAAAGAAGCGGTAAAAAACAATAAATTAGTCTACATAACCCCTTACCTGGATGCCGACACCAAAGAAATGGTTATTACCCTGGCCGATCCGATAAGAGATGGCGACAGGTTGCTGGGGGTATTGGCTGCGGACATATTGCTTACCGATGTAATGAAACTGGCTCAAGATGTACATATTGATAAAGAACACTACAGTTTCTTACTGGATGATTGCTATAATTTCATAGTTCATCCTCATCCGGATTTTCAGCCGCTGGCCTCGGAGTCGAGAAATGCTTCCCAGGTTATGCAGGGTTTGTATCGCCCGCTAACAGAGCAAATCCAGGAGGGACGCTACCCGATTATTGAACTAAAGGATTACGATAATAGCAAGAGGTGCTTTGCTTTAAGCGAAATCAAGGAGACTGGATGGACCTTTGGTATTGCTATCCCACATTCGGAATATTTCGGACCCCTGAAAAAGTTATGGTATGGTTTTGCCCTGGCTCTGGCCATTTCCCTCTTTATTGGTTTTATCATTATACTACCGGTGGTGCGGAGCTTGCTCCGTCCCATTGAAGACTTGCATCAAGCCGTAGGGCGTTTTGCGGATAAGGATTTTTCTGCACGTTCCCCGGTTACTTCCGCTGATGAGGTGGGTGAACTAAGTAATAATTTTAACCGCATGGCGGATATCATCCAGGAATATAATGTCGGACTGGAGAGAAAGGTTGAAGAGAGAACGGCTGCTATCAGGAATCTTTTAGACAATGCCGGTCAGGGTTTCCTCTCATTTGGCTCTGATTTGCAGATTAATCAAGAGTATAGTTCGGAATGTAAACGGATATTCGGTTTTGACATAGCGGGGCAGTATTTCCCCAGGGTAATATTTCCCGGTGATGAAGCCGAAAAACAATTTTTAGAGAATGCTCTTCAAACCATATTTGGGGAAGAAGATGAATACCGCAGGGGTGTTTACCTTTCCCTTTTGCCGGAAGAGCTCATGATAAATGGCCGCCATATTCAGCTGGAGTATAAAGTTATAGCTAATCGGCGCCTAAAAGATAATTACAGTATTATGCTAATTATTACTGATATTACGGAAAAACGCTGCCTGGAGAAGCAGATGGAGGAGGAAAGAGAGCTACTGGAAATGGTGGTAAAAGTAGTAGCCAATAGAGATGATTTTCTGGAATACCGAAACGATTTTCAACGCTTTTGTATCCATGGCATAGGGGAATTGCTGGATAGTGACCTTCCCCGGGATGAAGTAATAGCAGAAATTTATCGGCAGATACATACTTTCAAAGGTGGATTTGCCCAGATGAAAATGGGTTATCTCTTTAATCAACTACATGATTGCGAATCAGAAATATCTGCCAGCCGCGATGAATTGCGGGAGATGTCAGCAGTAGAAATAAAGGATTTTCTCGATTCGTTTAAACTATTCGAGGCAATGGCCAGGGATATATCTTTACTGGAAGAGGTACTGGGTGAGGAATTCCTGGAACATGATAATAAATTGCTAATTGATGAGCAAAAGCTGCTGGAGATAAAACAAAAGATAATCACTTGCCTGGCTCCCTGGGAGTGCAAAATGTTATTGCCCTATATTAAGCGCTTGAGATTCAGGCCTTTTAAGGAGTTGTTGCGTTCCTATCCGGAAAGCGTGTCCAGCCTGGCTGAATCGCTGGGGAAAAGTCTTCTACCGCTGAGAATAACTGGCGGAGATATGCTGGTAGATAGCGATTATTATCATGATTTTTGTAAAAGCCTGCTGCATGTTTTCCGCAATGCCATAGACCATGGTTTGGAGTCTCCTGAAGATAGGCTGGAGCTGGGCAAAAATGAATATGGAATTATCTCGTGTGATATTAAAGAAGAAGATGGCGGTATTGCAGTAGTTATATCTGATGATGGGCGAGGCATAGATATAAATTTATTAAAAGAACAGGCTTTGGATAGGGGCATCTATGACGAAGAATATATAGAAGGTTTATCTTGTGAAGAGGCACTGCAGTTGATATTTGCAGATAGCCTTTCCTCTAAAGAAGAGGTTAGCAGTATTTCCGGCAGGGGTATGGGAATGCCAGCAGTGAAGGCCGAATTAGATAAACTAGGAGGAAAAGTAGAAATCAGCAGCGAAAAAGATCGGGGTACAAGATTTTGTTTTTGGCTTCCCGCTCATGATAAGATAGATATAGAAGATTTTTCTATTGAAGAAATAATTAATCCCCTGCTGGAAACCGCCCGGGAATTTTTTTCCCGGGAGATTGGAATTAACTTATTGCATTCTACCGAGGTGGAAAGGAAAAAGCGGCAGGAATTGCTCCGGATTACTGCTTTTATTACTATTAAAGGGGTTGTCCGAAGTTATTTTATCCTGAGTGTGGATGAAGAACTAGGGCGGTATTTGGTGCAGGCGATGACTATGGATGAAATCGAGAGTGGGACGGAAGAGGATTTCGTTGAAGATGTTCTGGCTGAATGTGCGAACATGATACTGGGCAATTCCATCAAGCTTTTCCCTGGCATAAGTGAACTGGTAATGCTGGAAGTGCCGGTTACCTTGTACTCCGACCAGACGGCTATCAAGCACCTGCAGGCTGATATATGGACCTGCGATTTCCTGTTCGAAGAGGGTAGACTTAGATTGGGCCTTATATCCCAAGAAGAAATATATTCTTGCCTATAACGAGGTGAAATATGCCCCCGCTTCTTTAATCGGCCGGGTTCCTATTAACAAAACAGGCGTCGGGTTCTAATCCCCCGCCTCATTGCAGCGCTGTGTTGAAACTGCTCCGCAGTTTCTTCTGATGCTTAAAGAATAACAATAAAGGGACTATTATGTTATTGTCAAAAGCATAGGTTTTCATTAAATTTTGTTTTTTCTCCTAAAATCATAGGGGTTCGAATTTTATTGTTTTCGTATATGCCAACCGGGCTGTTCAGATGGATATCGGGTCATTGACGAAGGGGAGGTTATAATGGCCAAAATATTAATAGTTGATGATTCCAAGCTTATACGACGTAATCTCAGGATAATACTAACCAGGGCTGGCCATGAAATAATCGCTGAGGCCGAAAATGGTTTGCAAGCATTTCAAGAGTATGAAAAGAACCAGCCTGATTTGATTACCATGGATATTAGTATGCCTCTAATGGATGGAGTGGCTGCAGTTAAGAAGATTGTCTCCCAGTATCCAGACGCAATAATTATCATGATCAGTGCCATGGATCAAAAAAACATGGTTATGGCAGCCATCCAAAGCGGAGCCCGTAATTATATAATTAAACCTTTTTCTCCGGATAAGGTTGTTTCTGTAGTAAATGCTGCCCTGGCCAGTGTGGGCAAGGCTGTTGCTGCATCCCCGCAGCATTCTACTCTGGAGGACAAGCAGGTCTTGTATCCTTTTTATATAGAGGCTCATGATGCTAATGTTCGGGTAACAATAAAACAGAGTTTTGCCAGTGGTCATGTTAAACCTTTGCTAGATGCTCTACAGAGTTTTTTCAACAAAAAACCTTTACAAGTAACCTTTGATTTTGCTTCAGTCCAAATATATGAATACAGCTTGATTGACCGGTTAATCGAGTTAATGCAAACTATTAAAGATAATGAAGGAAAACTAAGGGTACTGGCTGAAGATAAAAAAATAACCCGCTATGTCAAGAGCAAGGGGATAATATAACAGGGGATGTCAGGCTGTGCTACAAGTATATACTGGTGAAGGTAAAGGGAAAAGTACTGCTGCCTTTGGGTTGGCTATGCGCGCGGCCGGTCACGGTTGCCGGGTTCGTATTATTCAATTTTTAAAGGGTAATACTTTTGCCGGCGAACTACGCTCAGCGAAGAAATTGGGCATAGAGGTCTTTTCTTTTGGAAGAAGCTGTCCCCACGCTACCCTTATTAAGGGTGGTTTTATGGAATGCGATGAATGTGCTGAATGCTGGGTTAGTCCGGAGGGATTGACGGAGAATGATCGGAAAAAAGCGACTATGGCCTGGCAACTAACGCAGAACACAGTTCGGGAGGGCAGTATTCATCTTCTCATTCTAGATGAAGTTTTTGCTGCTCTGGAACTGGAGTTGCTTCCTTATGAGGATTTCTTGAAATGGCTAGAAAACGCATCGCGCAGTATGGAAATAGTCTTAACCGGTAGAAACGCTCTGCCGGAAGTCATTGCCATCGCCCACTTGGTTTCCCGCATCGAAAAAGTAAAACATCCATTTGATATTAATGGCCACCCGCGGCGTGGAATTGAGTATTAAGCTAAGGAAGATGAGATCTCGGTTCCAAAATTTACTTGACAAATTCTTGCCCTTGAGCTGATAATATTATTTAGTGAAATCAAATATGATGAGATGAGATTAGATTAGTTGAGAAGAGAGTGACGAGATGAGCCGGTATAAGAATCTCTATGCCAGCACATTATTCGGTGCTGGTTTTTATTTTCCTTTCTTAAAAACTATGAAAAAAGGCAGAAGCAAAATCCGGGAATGCAGTTATTGCTGCATGAGTTTCCGGGCTGCTTTTGCTCGTTCTTTCACCATATCTCCAAGCATATTTACAGCGGGCAGCCTTCGCCTGCCTCAAGCATCCAGCATTTTGCCATTAGCCCTGCTTCCAATCATCTTTTGGCTGGCCAAGGATGGGCAGTATTGGCCTTCGGGCCATAAACTTGCTTGATCCGGTCGAACTAAAGCCATTCATTTCATTCATTATGAGAATAGAATCCCCTATGCCTTGTACTCGTCCATCTAATAAAGCATGAACAAGTATGATGTAGAAATGCTGATGCTTGTGGGTATGGGGCAATAAGAAGAAATAATAGCAGAGTAATGTAATAAAAGGGCAAAAGAAGAGAAGAGACGAGAGGAGAGGAGAAAAATGTTTGATCGTTATTTGAAAAGCGTAGTGGAGGGAGATTATCTCAACAGTGAGGAGGCTTATTTAACCGCCAGGATGCTGCTGCATGAAGATATTCCCGAGATAAAGGCGGCTGCCTTTTTGAGTGCTCTGCGCACCCGTAAGGAGAGCCAGGAGGAATTAACGGGCTTTGTGCAGGCCCTCTATGAAGAAGCCAAAATTGTTGACTGTGGAATGGAAGTACTGGATACCTGCGGAACCGGAGGCGATGGTCTGGGAACTTTTAACATTTCTACGGCCAGCGCTCTGGTGGTGGCCTCCTGTGGAGTAGCGGTGGCCAAACACGGCAACCGGGCGGTTACAGGCAAGGTAGGCAGTGCCGATGTTTTGGAGGCCCTGGGGGTAGAGGTGCAGTTGGAACCGGATGAAGCCCGGCAGTTGCTGGACAAGGCAGGAATTACCTTCCTTTTTGCCCCGCATTACCATCCCATTCTCAAACAGGTGGGGGGCTTGCGGCGCGGCCTGGGCATCGCTACCATTTTCAACTTTATGGGACCATTGTTAAATCCCTGTCGCCCCTCTTACCAGGTTTTAGGAATCTCTGACTCGAACCTACAGGAAGCCGTGGCCGGCACCCTTCAGCGTCTGGGGCGGAAACGGGCTTTGGTGGTTCATGCTTTTAATGGGATGGATGAAATCAGCCCGGAAGGAAAAACCCGGGTATTCGATGTGGGTGAACATGGGCTGGAGGTTTTTGATATCGACCCCGAAGAATTGGGAATAGGGGGCTTTTCATTGGACGCAATTCAGGGTGGCGATGCTACTGCCAGCGCCCGCCTCGTTATCAAAGTTCTGCAAGGTGAACCAGGGCCATATCGAGATACAGTAATCCTTAATACGGCAGCGGCCTTATTGACAGCAGGCCGGGCGAAAAATATACAGGAGGGAATGCAAATGGCCGCCGAAGCCATTGATGCCGGAAAGAGTATGGAGACCCTGCAGAAGATGATTAGCTTTAGCCGGGATCGGATCTTGGCATGTTAAAGACCATTGCTGAGGGGAAATTAAAGGAAGTGAAGCGGTTGCGGGAGTCCTTGGATATAGCGCAGGTAGAGGCCAGGTGTGAAACAAGCCGGCAAATCAGTTTAAGCCGGGATTCTGGAGGGAAGCTGCAGCTAATCGCGGAGATAAAGAAGGCTTCACCGCTCAAAGGTCTGCTGTGCAGGGAATTCTCACCTCTGGAAATGGCCCGTTCTTATGAGGCCAATGGGGCTGCGGTGATATCGGTAATTACCGAGCAGGAATTCTTTGATGGCAGGAAAGAGTACCTGCCACTGGTAAAAACTGGGGTGAAGCTGCCAGTATTGCGCAAGGATTTTATAATCGATGAAGTGCAAATATATGAATCCCGGCAAATGGGAGCTGATTTATTGCTTTTAATAGCCGCTTTGCATGACTATGATAGCCTGCTGGCTCTGGTGGAAAAATGCTCAGCACTGGGGATGGAACCCCTGCTGGAAACCCATGGGCGGGAAGAAATAAAAATGGCACTGGATCTACCGGTAAAAATAATTGGTATCAACAATCGAAATTTGCGGGACTTTTCTGTGGACATTAGAAGCAGTCTGGATTTGCTTCCCTTGATACCTGATTCATACCTGAAGGTAAGTGAAAGCGGTATCAAGGAAGCCAGCGACCTGCGCTTGCTGGAAAGTGCCGGCTGTGATTTTGTCCTGGTAGGGGAAGCCCTGGTAACGGCAGCGGACCCCGGAGCCAAACTGCGCGAAATTTTATCATACCAGCAGGAGGAAGGCTTATGACCCGGGTTAAGATTTGTGGAATCCGCAGTCTGGAGGAGGCGATTGCGGCCAGAGAGGCTGGAGCCTGGGCCATAGGTCAGGTCTTTGCCCCTTCCCCCCGTAGGCTGGAAGTGGATATAGCTGCAGCAATAAATCGGGAATTAGGGCAGAGTATCCTGAAAATCGGGGTATTTGTAAATGAAGAAGCGGAGAACCTGCGCCGCATTGTAGCCAGCTGCCGCCTGGATATGGTGCAGTTGCATGGAGATGAAGAACCCGCTTACCTGGAAGAGGTGAGCGTACCGGTTATCAAGTCTTTTCGTGTGCGGGGCAGCCTGGAGCTGGAGCAGCTCAAGCGATGGCGTCCCTGGGCTTATCTTTTTGACAGCTATCACCCCGGTGTTTACGGGGGTACGGGAGAGAGTTTCGACTGGTCATTTTTGCAAGAAATAGCCAGGCAGGAAAGGATTATTCTGGCCGGGGGCCTGAATACGGAAAATGTTGGTCGGGCCATCCACCAGCTGCGACCCATGGCGGTGGATGTCTCCAGCGGGGTAGAATACCCCGGCGGGGGCAAAGATCCGGCTAAAATAAGGGAGTTTATAAATATAGTCCAGGAGCAAGCCACTTAATGAAAAAGTGCTTACTGGCATTAAAAAGCATAGACTACGCTACAAGACCTTTTGTTGCAGAAGGGTTGCATAAATATACAAGCGAGCGTTGGCGAAGCCTGATTCGGAACGACACGGGGGTCGTTCCCTACAAACCCTGCGGTCGCTATTAAGGTGGCTGCGCGGTATATTTATACAAGCTAATGCATATTTATTACTTTTTGCAGTGATAGCACATGGGTAATTTAACTGAAGGAGGACTTGGAATGATGTACCCAGATGAACGGGGTTATTTTGGCCGCTACGGGGGAAGATTCGTACCGGAAACCCTGATACCGGCCTTGATGGAAACAGAACAGGCTTACCGGGAATTGGCCGGAGATGAGAAGTTCCAGCAAGAGCTGCAATTATATCTAAAGGACTATGTGGGCCGAGAGTCGCCCCTGTATTTTGCCTCCCGCCTGAGCGAAAACGCAGGGAAAGCCCGGATATTTCTCAAGCGGGAGGATCTCAACCATACCGGGTCCCATAAGATTAATAATACCCTGGGGCAGGCCCTGCTGGCCCGTAAAATGGGCAAAAAAAGGCTCATAGCCGAGACCGGAGCCGGGCAGCATGGAGTGGCAACGGCAACGGCGGCGGCGGCTTTCGGCCTGGAATGTACGGTATATATGGGCAGCAAAGATATGGAAAGGCAAAGGCTGAATGTCTTTCGTATGCAGATGCTGGGAGCGGAGGTCCGGGGAGTAAAAAAAGGCAGTGAAACCCTGAAGGATGCTACCAATGAAGCTTTTCGCGATTTCATCCGTAGTTTTGAATATTCCCATATGGTAATAGGTTCGGTAGTAGGTCCTCATCCCTATCCCATGATGGTCCGAGATTTTCAAGCGGTGATTGGCCGGGAGCTGCGGCGGCAGTTCCAGGAACAGGAGGGGGGGCTTCCCGACTGCATTATAGCCTGTGTAGGCGGGGGCAGCAATGCCATGGGAATCTTCTATCCTTTCCTGGAGGACCCGGTAAAACTGCTGGGGGTGGAAGCCGGAGGCTGCGGTACGGAACCGGGTCAGCACTGTGCCACCCTTTCCCGGGGCAATGACGGGGTATTGCACGGGGCTTTCAGCCGTCTCCTGCAGGATGAATACGGGCAGGTGATGGACACCCATTCCATATCCGCCGGCCTGGATTACCCCGGGGTGGGGCCGGAACACGCCTCTTTGCGGGAAAGAGGAAGGGTGGACTATGTTCAGGTAAGCGACAGGGAGGCTCTGGATGCCTTTATGCAGCTCTGTCGGATGGAAGGGATAATCCCGGCATTGGAGAGTGCCCACGCGGTGGCTTATGCCTTGAAAATAGCAGCTGCCCTGGAAGAAGAAAAAAGCCTGGTCATAAATCTATCCGGCCGGGGAGACAAGGATGTGGAAGAAGTGGCCCGTTTGTTGGGAGGTGTCGGAAGTGAAAATTAGAAATAGATTGGCTCAACTGAGAGAAAAGGAAGAAATGGCCCTGATAGCTTTTATTATGGCAGCGGTCCCTGATGAAGATTTATGTCTGGAATGTATCCGGGCCCTGGAGCAAGGGGGCTGTGATTTGCTGGAGTTGGGGGTACCTTTCACGGACCCGCTGGCTGATGGTGAAGTGATAGAAAGATTTCATCACCGGGGGGTAAGGCGGGGACTGAACCTGAAACGGGGGCTGGATTTTGCCGCCCGGGTGCGGGATGCCTGCCAGCTGCCTCTTATCCTTTTTTCCTATTACAACCCCATATTGCAGATGGGTTTGGACAAATTTGCCGGGGATTGCCGCTCAGCGGGGGTAGAGGCGGTGATAGTACCGGATCTGCCTTTGGATGAGTTGAGAAGACTGGCCGGCCAGGGCCTGGAGCTGATTCCTATGCTGGCTCCCAGCAGTACCTTATCGCGGGTACAGATGGCAGCGGAGTTAGACCCTGCTTTTATATATTGCGTTTCGGTACGCGGAGTGACCGGGCTCAGGTCCCTGCCGGAGATGGAAATCAAGGATTACCTGCAAAAGGTAAGAAGAGTAAGCACGGCTCCCCTGGCCCTGGGTTTTGGCATATCCCAGCCCGAGCAGGTCAGGGCTTTCCGCGAGCAGGCAGACGGAGTAGTAATCGGGAGCGCCCTGGCCCAGATTATTGAAGAGTACGAGTCCCGCCCCGCCCTTCTGCCCGGAATATTGGAGAAGAGGTGCCAGGCACTTAAGTTGTTAAGTTAATGAAAAGTGAGGAGTGGGGATAAGGGGCGGAAAAACGGAAGCGGATTTCATTTGGTGCTTGTTAGGGGTTAATAACAAAAGAGGTGCCGGGTATCTGGAAGGAGGATTATCATGCTGGCTTGTAAACTGGCGTCCCGTAGTCCTGATAGCAAGAATAATACCATTATTAAAATAAAAACTGCCGGCAAGGAAATAAGTATAGGTGATGGAAACTGCACCATAATTGCCGGCCCCTGTTCGGTAGAATCCCAGGAGCAATACCTGGAAATTGCCCTGATTTTAAAAGAAATGGGTGTAGATATACTGCGCGGGGGAGCCTTTAAGCCCCGCAGCTCCCCTTATTCTTTTGCTGGCCTGGGGACAGAGGGGTTAAAGATTCTGGCCGAAGCCCGGGAGCTTACCGGCTTGCCGGTGGTTTCAGAAGTTATGGATCCGCGCGATCTGGATCAGGTAGCTGCCCATTGTGACCTTATCCAAATCGGCAGCCGTAACATGCAGAATTTTTCCCTGCTTAAAGAGGCCGGGCGGGTAGACAAACCGGTGCTGCTTAAACGCGGTCTGGCCGCTACCATTGAGGAATGGCTCCTGGCTTGCGAGTATATAATGGATGCTGGCAATGAAAAAGTCATACTTTGCGAGCGGGGAATACGCACCTTTGAGCCTTTGACTCGAAATACGGTAGATATAGGGGCGGTGGCTCTGGTCAAGGAATTGTCTCACCTGCCGGTAATAGTGGATCCCAGCCATGCTACCGGGCGGCGCTCGCTGGTGGCTCCCGTAGCCCGAGCGGCGATGGCAGCTGGTGCCGATGGCCTGATGATTGAGGTACACCAGCATCCTGAAGAGGCTTTGTCCGATGGAGAGCAATCCCTCACTCCGGAGCAATTTGCGGCTCTGACCGAGAGGATAAGAGCTATGGTTTGAGTGTCTGACAGAAGAGAGGATGAAAGTTGAATGAATAATATCTCCCAGCATCTGGCGGGTTTTCGCTCCCTGCGCTACTCAAGTGAGGGGGGAGTTGATATAGAACGCCGGGTACGCAGCATTGAACTTAAAGGGGCTACTGAGCCCATAATCAAGCAAATTGACCGGCAAAAGGGAGCCCTTTTTTCCAGCAGTTATGATTATCCCGGCAGGTATAGCCAGTGGGACATCGGATTTCTCAATCCTTGTCTGGAACTGCGCGCTCAGGGTAGGGATTTTTGCATCGAGGCTTTGAAAAGCAGTGGTCTGAAGTTGCTCTTTGGCTTGTATGCAGAGCTTCGTGGCCGGGAAGAATTTACTGCGTTGCTTCTAAAGCAGAATAAAATAGAAGGCAGTGTAAAAAAAAGCCCTGAGCTTTGCTGGGAAGAGGAGCGTAGCCGGCAGGCCAGTATTTTCTCGCTTATAAGGGTGATACGAAGATACCTTTTCTATCCGGATGATTGTTTCCTTGGACTTTACGGAGCTTTCGGCTATGATCTGGTTTACCAGTTCGAACCCATGGAATTAAAGCGCCCCCGCCCCGAGGGGCAGTGCGATTTGCTGCTTTACCTGCCTGATGAGCTGACGGTGGTGGATCATCGTATGGCCCGGGCTTACCAGCTAAACTACAGCTTTAGAAGCAGTGGGGAATTAATGAATATTCCGCAATACAGCCAGGAGAATATTTGCCCCGAAGTATCGAACAGGCAGCAGGAGCAGCCGCTGCCGGGTCATTACACGGCTCTGGTGGAAAAGGCCAAACAATCTTTCCAGCGGGGGGATTTGTTTGAAGTGGTGCCCTCCTATTCCCTGTTGGAGCCTTGCCCAATCGCCCCTTCGGAAGCATTAAAAAACTTGAAAAGAATTAACCCCAGCCCCTATGGTTTTATCATAAATTTGGGCGATGAACAGCTGGTGGGTGCTTCCCCGGAAATGTATGTGCGGGTGGAGGGAAGGCGGGTGGAAACCTGTCCCATTTCCGGTACCATAAAAAGGGGAAAAGATGCCATTGAAGATGCGTTGCAGATCAGAAAACTCCTTAATTCCGGCAAGGATGAAGCTGAGCTTACCATGTGCACGGATGTGGATCGTAACGATAAGTCCAGGATCTGTGAGCCAGGTTCGGTCAAAGTCATCGGGCGGCGCCAGATAGAGCTTTACTCGCATTTAATCCATACCGTTGATCATGTTGAAGGGATACTGCGCCCGGATTTTGATGCCCTGGATGCTTTCCTTACCCATATGTGGGCGGTTACCGTAACCGGAGCCCCCAAGCGGGCCGCGATAAAGTGGCTGGAGGAAAATGAAGAGTCGCCGCGTGGCTGGTACGGGGGAGCGGTGGGCTACCTTTCCTTTAATGGTGATCTAAACACGGGGCTGACTTTGCGTAGCATAAGGATTAAGAATAAGCTGGCGGAAATTCGAGTGGGGGCTACCCTCTTGATGGATTCGATACCGGAGGAGGAAGAGGCGGAAACTCTGGTCAAGGCGGCGGCCATGCTCAAGGCCATTCAGGGAGCTTCTGCTGACCGGCGGCCTTTAATTGTGCCGGATTTACAGCTGGAAAAACCAGCACCCCGGGTATTGCTGGTGGATCATGAAGACTCTTTTGTTCACACTCTGAGCAATTATTTAAAACAACTGGGGGCTGAGGTTTGGGTTACCCGGGCTCCTCTGGCCCGGGAACGCCTGCGCCAGGGGCAGGATTTCGACCTGCTGTTCCTATCCCCTGGCCCGGGGCGCCCGGATGATTTCCAGTTGCAAGAAACGATTGACCTGGCGATTAAACGATCTATTCCGGTTTTTGGGGTCTGTCTCGGGTTGCAGGGGGTAGTGGAGTATTTTGGGGGGAGGGTGGAGGAATTGCCTTATCCCTGCCATGGCCATACTTCCTTGCTGACGGTTTCGCAGCCTTCGCCCCTTTGGAAATTTTTGCCCCGGCAGTTCCAGGTGGGGCGTTACCACTCTCTTTATGCGGCCGTCTTGCCGGATTGTTTGCAAGTAAGCGCAATCAGTGAAGATGGGGTGGCAATGGCGGTTGAGCATCGAGAAATGCCGATGGCGGCAATCCAATTCCACCCGGAATCAATACTTACTGCCGACAATGGGAATGGGTTGCAGGTGCTGAGGAATGTGCTGGATTACCTGGCTACTGCACCGTATGCAGTAGCCGGTAATAGCAAAATTACAATTTGAATCTTTTTACCAATTCACTGAGTTCTTTAGCTAGCATAGCCAGGGATTCCGCTGCTGACGCAACATCTCCCATGGATGCCGTTTGTTCTTCGACTGTGGCCGCCACTTCCTGCACGCCTGCCGAAGTTTCCTCAGTTGCTGAGGCTGCTTCTTGAATCTGGTCGCTTAGGATATGAACGGCTTCGATTATAGCATTAAAGGATTCCTTAAGTTCATTTACCACCCGGTTACCCGCTTCAACTTCCTGCGAGCCAAAGGCCATTGCTTCTTCGGCTTTTTGCGATTCGAGCTGTATAGAGATAATGAGATCCTTTATTCTTTTGGCGGCCTGGGCCGACTGCTCAGCTAGCTTTCGTACTTCTTCCGCCACCACGGCAAAACCTCTCCCCTGTTCTCCAGCCCGGGCGGCTTCGATGGCCGCATTTAAAGCCAATAGATTGGTTTGGTCAGAGATGCTGCTTATAAGCTCAACAATCTGGGTAATTTCCTTTGCTTTTTGGCTCAAGCTATGGATAACATCGGAGGCATGTGTAGTGGAGTCTGTTATAGCCTGCATCTGACTGCCGATAATTGCTACCCCTTCCTTTCCGTTATTGGCAAAATCACTGGTTTTAACGGAGACCTGGGATATTTCTTGAACGCTGGTTGCTACCTGGGAGACTGCAGAAGCGATTTCTCCCATAGTAGTAGCAGTCTGGTTGGCCTGAACTGTGCTTTGTTGGTAATTAGCGTTTAACTGTCCGGCTGAACTGCTAAGATAATTGGATTTTTCGCTTACCTCGCTAATAATTCCTCTTATCTGCAAAATCATGTTCTTTAAAGCTTTTGCCAATTGGCCGATTTCATCGTTAGAACCAATTGTTATATCTACGGAAAGATCACCTGAAGCAGCCTGATGGGCTATCTCACCCATATCCTTAACCGGGTTGACCAAACGCTGCCGCAAGGTTCTGAGTAGGTAGTATCCTAAAATAAGAGCAAGTAAAATGCTAAGGAACATCCCGCCAAGCATTAGTCGAAAACTCAGGGTTACTTCCTGCTTGGCAATTACTCCTTCATTATGGGCAGCCTGGGTATTAATATCTATTAAAGTATTTAAACTATCTTGAGCTTTTAGAAAACTCTCCCTGGATTGCAGGGATGCATTAAGCAATGTAGTATTGATTTCTTTTATTTGTGGGGCATCGAGATTTCCCAGTTCGCTTAATAAGGCATCTTTTTCCCGGGCTATTTGCACCACTTGCTGGCTATGGCTAAGCCATGTTTCCCAAAGGGGAAGAAACTGCTCCCACATTTGTTTTTCTTCACTTGCCTGGGGTAGGGTTAGATAGTTCTTAATTGCTTCCTGGGCTATTTGTTTTTCCAATTCAATGCGGTCATACTGGGATTGATGCAGTTTAGACTCTAACATATCATTATTGATTAAGCCTCGTTCAGCTGTAAGGACCATCGATTGGGACAGAGCAATCTTTGCTAGTTCTTCTGCGCTGGGGAAATTAACATCCTCAATTTTTATCAGGTGTTTTAAGGCTTTATCATTGGCCTTTACTCCTACAATCCCGACAACAATACTAAAAATAGAGATAATAATGAAGACGGCTATTACTTGTACGGCTATATTAAGTCGATTAAGCACCTTTAAGCACCTCCTTACTCTTCGGGTTGAAACTGACAATTGGAATCCTTGCAGTAGGCACTTCCCCCTCTTGCCATAACCCATTATTCAATTTATGCAACATAAAAACAGAAAGTGAAAATTATGGATAGAGAGGCAAAAAGCAGAAGGATAAGAAAGCCACGGGAAAAAACAGTGCTGTGTTGAAACAGCTCCGCAGTTTCCTCTGATGCTTAAAGTTATTTTCAATTTCACATACTATAAACATGTTAAAGAGATTCTTGCTTTATGGGATCCTGGGATGGACTACGGAAATATTATTTACGGGAATGGGCTCTCTCTTGAACGCTTCATGGCGCTTGGGTGCCCATACCTACCTGTGGATGTTTCCCATATATGGACTGGCCGTTTTCCTGGAGCCTTTTCATGATCGCATTCGTTCTGCCCCCTGGCCGGTACGGGGCTTTATTTGGGCCTCCCTCATCATTGGGATTGAATACCTCTGTGGCTGGCTCTTGAAGATATTTTTGGGGTTTTGTCCCTGGGACTATAGCGGTGCTTCGCTTTTCAGCCTGGATGGCTTTGTACGCTTGGATTATACTCCTTTTTGGTTCATTGCCGGACTGGCTTTTGAACAGATACATGATTATCTGGATAGAATAGGTATATCATAGGGATGAAAAGGTCGTCGGTCGATATATCCCTCACCCTGTACCTTACGGACACTCCTGATGTTCCCTGTGGTCGCTGTTTAAGGAAGCTGAGCGGAATATTTATGCAAGTTAATGCATAAATATAACTTTTTGCAGCGGAATCATCATTTATATTTACTTCTTTTTTTCCGTAGTTTTCTTTCCTGCTGCCCTTCCGGTGAAAAAATCCGCTGCTTCTTCTCCTGCTCTTTCCTGCTGCCTATATATTCATTTTCTTTCCCGCGGGCAACTATCAGGGTGTGGCCTTCATCATAAGTCAGGGCTACCGGCAGGTTGGATTCACCGTACACCACCTTGTAACCGAATTCCTTCAAGGAGGGTTCGGATTTAAGCATTCTCCTCAGTTCTTGTTTGAGTACGGAAAAGTTGCGACTGCTATGATATCCTTTACCATGATTTAAATCCAGCACATCCACCCCGTTTTGCATACACCAACTCAAGTTTTGCCTGGTTTTTTGCTGGGCTTCTTCCAGGCTCAGACCATGAAGATTAAGGCTCTGAACTTTCATTGGCTTAATCCCTCCCTTGACGGCTAAAAATAATAACTTTTAATCTAGTATAGCTTCTCTTTCAAAAGATAGAGTAGTTTTGTGTTATTATTTTAAATATGGTTAGGACTGGGGATGTAAAAGAATGTGTTGAAACTGCTTAAGCAGTTTCTTCCGATGTTTAAAAGGTGGTTTATATTCTATGCAAAATATTTTCGCTGATCTTAATGAACAACAAAAAGAAGCCGTAGCTCATGTGGATGGACCCTGTATGGTTTTAGCTGGTGCCGGTAGTGGCAAGACCAGGGTTCTCACCCGCCGTATTGTCCACCTGGTAAAGCAGGGAATTCCTCCTCACCGGATTATGGCCATTACTTTTACCAATAAAGCCGCTCAGGAGATGCGTTCCCGGGTGATTTCGATGCTTCCCGATTTTAACAGCCAGTGGATTCAAACTTTTCACTCCACCTGCAATCGCATATTGAGAATGGATATTCAGGAATTGGGTTTTGACAAATACTTCAGCATTATTGATGATACGGAAGCTAAATCACTTATCAAAACCCTACTTAGAGAAGAAAACGACTATGAAACCAAACCGGAAGAACTGCTCTATATCTTCAAACAGGCAAAAAACAGCCTGGAAAAACCGGAGAAGTATTTTTACAGCTTTGCTGTTCCCGATTTCATAAAGGAAAGGAATTGTAGGGTCTTCAGCCTTTATAATTCCCGGCTTAAGAACTTGAATGTGTTGGATTTTGAAGACCTTATTGTACTCTGTATCCGCCTTTTCCAACAGAATCCGGACGTATTGGAAAAATACCAGGGATGGTTTCAATATATTATGGTTGATGAGTACCAGGACACCAATTACTCCCAGTATTTCTGGGCTCGCTTGCTGGCTTCGCGGCACCACAATATTTTCGTGGTAGGAGACCCCGACCAGTCCATATATAGCTGGAGGGGGGCCGAGCCCTATAATATCAAGCGTTTTCTCGGCGATTATCCGGATAGCCGGCTGATCAAGCTGGAAATGAACTACCGCTCCAGCGGCAATATATTAAGCGCGGCCAATGCGGTGATTTGCAACAACGAGGAGCGGGAGGAAAAACAGCTATATACCCAAAAAGGGCAGGGAGAGAAGCTGGTACACTTCTGTGCCGGTGATAGTTTTCAGGAGGCCCGTTTTATAGCGGATGAAATAAACCAGCTGCTTCGAAGCGAAAATAGGCATTTCCAGGATTTTGCCGTTTTTTACCGTACTCATGCGCAATCTCGAGCTCTAGAAGAGGCTTTGCTCTATCGTAATATACCTTACCATATTGTGGGGGCGCGCAAGTTCTATGAACGCAAGGAGATAAAAGATATTCTAGCCTATTTGCGCCTGGTTTCCAATAATAATGACCTCTTGAGTTTCGAACGGGTTATAAATGTTCCCCGCCGCGGGATAGGAGAAAAAACCTTGGGTAGGATTAAGGCTTATTCAGAGGAACGGGGGATTTCTTTGTTGGATGTATTGGCTGAGGCGGAATCCATTCCCGGAATAGGACGGAAGATGCTAACGGCCATGGAGGATTTTTATGGCATGCTGAAGTATCTCACGGATTTGGTCACATCAGGGGCTTCGTTGATGGAGCTTCTGGAGCAGGTAATTGAAGTTACGGGATATATCGAGGAGCTTAAGAAAAGCAAAGCGACTGATGCCGAGGCGCGGATTGAGAATTTGCAGGAGTTGCGCTCCCTGGTAGTGGAATTTGAAAGAGAAGGGGGTCAGGGACTGGAGGAATTTCTGTCTCAGACGGCCCTGGTGCAGGAAAGCGATGAGCTTGATAATTCCGACCATGTCCTGCTCATGACCCTTCACGGGGCTAAAGGATTGGAGTTCCCGGTAGTCTTTATTACCGGCCTGGAAGAAGGGGTTTTCCCGTCTTATCGCAGCCAGACGGCCGAAGAGATGGAGGAAGAAAGAAGACTATGCTATGTGGGTATAACCCGGGCCCAGGAAAGGCTTTATCTCAGCCATGCGCTGAGCCGCCTGCTCTACGGCTATGAACGCAGCAACCCCCCTTCGCGTTTTCTCTACGAAATTCCGGAAGAGCTCTTGCTCTCTCCCCAGCAGAAAAAGGTTGCCAAACCAGTATTTCAAGCCGGTGATCGGGTCTTACATGCCAAATTCGGTATGGGAATAATAAGCGAACTGAATGAAGAGGAGCAGATTGCGGTGGTTGAATTTGTTCAGGCGGGAACCAGGATGTTGCGATTGGATATTGCTCCGCTGGAGAAAATAGATTAGAGACGGAAGATAGAAGACGCAGGACGAAAGGCGGAAGGGTCGTTCGGTGATTAGAAGGGGGTATTCCCCGCCACACCATACTTTCTAACTTATGGGTAAAAAACGATTAGCAATTGTTCAACCATCGTTCAACCATTGTTCAAAAAGGAAGGGGGTAAAGGAATGGAGGTCAGTTCCCGGATAAAGGAGCTGAGGGAAGAGATTCAAAAACACGATTACCACTATTACATTTTAGATGCCCCGCTAATAAGTGACTCCGGCTATGATCGCCTGATGCAGGAACTGAAAAAGCTGGAGGAGGAATACCCGCAGTATATAACCGCCGATTCACCTACACAGCGGGTGGCGGGCAAGGCTTCGGAAAAGTTCTCCCCGGTAAGGCACCGCTTTCCCCTCTTAAGCCTGGACAATGCCTTTTCCTATCAGGATTTATTGGAGTTTGACCGCCGGATAGGTCGGGTCGCCCGGACGCTGTCATATATGGCAGAACTTAAAATAGATGGGGTTTCTATCGCATTGGTTTATGAAAACGGGGTTTTGCTGAATGCTGCTACCAGAGGGGATGGTCTGGTGGGAGAGGATGTAACAGCCAACATCAGGACAATAAAGACTATCCCGCTTCGCTTGCGCCATTCCCTGCCCCGGCTGGAAGTGCGCGGCGAAGTGTTTATGCCCAAACAGGAATTTATTCGACTCAATGAGGAAAAAGAAGAAAAAGGGGAAAGGGTTTTTGCCAATCCCCGCAATGCCGCTGCTGGTTCATTGCGGCAGCTCGATCCCCGGGTAACTGCCGGACGGGCTCTGTCTGCTTTCGTTTATGACATTATTTATATGGAAGGACAAACTCTAGCGGAACAGCAAGAGGCCTGGCATTTTATGCAGGAACTGGGCTTGCCGGTCAATCCGGAGGTACGCTTCTGCGCGGATATAAATGCTGTTCTGGCTTTTACTGAGGAATATGCTGAAAAGCGACATGAGCTTCCCTATGAGATTGACGGGGTGGTGGTCAAGCTCAATACCCTGGCAGAACGGGAGGAGTTGGGGGCAACCGCCAGGAGTCCCCGTTGGGCCACGGCCTACAAATTCCCCGCCGAAGAAAAGGAAACCCGGCTCCTGGGCGTAGAAATAAATGTGGGGCGTACTGGAATCATTGCTCCCACTGCTTTGCTGGAACCGGTATTCCTGGCTGGAACTACAGTTAGCCGGGCCAGTATGCACAACTTTGACCTGGTCAAGGAAAAGGATCTGCGTATCGGCGATATGGTTTTGCTGCATAAGGCGGGAGATATAATTCCCGAAATCATCGCTTCCCTCCCCGAAAAAAGGAGCGGGGAGGAGCGGGTGATAATACCTCCGGAAAACTGTCCCGCTTGTGACAGCAAGGTGGCGCGTTTTGCCGGAGAAGTGGCTTATCGCTGCGAAAACATCAATTGCCCGGCCCGGCTCAAGGAAAGCCTTATCTTTTTTGCCTCACGCGGGGCCATGGATATAGATGGATTGGGTTCAGCTGTAATCGAACAGTTGGTAAACAAAGAGATGGTAAAACGGATTGACGACTTGTATCGCTTACGGGAAGAGGAGATCACTGCCTTGGAAAGAATGGGGCCAAAATCCGCCGCCAATTTAATCAAAGCCATTAATGAGAGCAAATCCCGTCCCCTCTCCCGCCTGCTTACCGCCCTGGGAATAAGGCATATAGGAGCCAGGAGCGCTAAAATTCTCAGCCGTCATATCCATAATATAGATGATTTTTATAAGTTAGGGGTAGAGAATCTAACCGGCATTCCGGAAATCGGACCCAAGATGGCCGAGTCTATTGTTAATTTCTTTGCTGAGCCCCGGAACCGGGAGACCATAGAAAACCTGAAAGCCCTGGGGGTCAATACCCGGGAGGATGCCGCTGAGGCTGGAGAGCAAGCGCTACAGGGAAAGACCTTTGTACTTACCGGCACCCTGCCCAGTCTGACCCGCCAGCAGGCCAGCGAGATGATTGAAAGCCGGGGAGGAAAAGTGAGCAATAGTGTCAGCAAGAAAACCTCTTATGTAGTGGCTGGTGATGATCCGGGCAGCAAGCTGGACAAAGCACAGCAACTGGGCTTGACCATACTGGACGAAGCAGGTTTCTTAAACCTCTTGGGATTATCTTAGGCGCACCGGAAAAGAAAAGTGAGGAGTGAGGGGTAAGGGGTTTAATTTATTTCCTGCTACATCTTACCATTCAAGCCCCTACTAAATCACTTTTCATCGGTGCTTGTGGCCCCCGGCCATGAGGGGTTCCACTACAAAAACCTTTTTTTTGCATAAGGGTTGTTAACTTTTTGCAGTAGAGTCAGTTTTAAAATGTTGTGATGGGAGGAATAGCAGGTGAAGAAGCGGTGACCGGTACCTTTATAAATGCCGGGGTCATTGTAGCGGCGGGAGCTGTTGGCCTGCTGCTGCGCCGGGGAATACCGGAAAATATTTCCCGCTCCCTGCAGGATGCCATGGGCCTTCTAATCCTGATAATTGGGATTCAGTATGGGCTCAAGACCGAGAACCTGGTAGTTGTTGGTCTCAGCCTGGCTCTGGGGACGGTTTTCGGGGAATGGAGGAATTGGGAGGGCAAGCTGGAGAATACCGGGAAAAGCCTGGAAAGGTTGCTGGGGCAGGAAGAAAATCTCTTTGTAAAGGGCTTCGTTTCCGCCACCCTGGTCTTTTGTGTCGGCGCCATGGCCATCCTGGGAGCTTTGCAGGATGGTTTGACCCATAATTATGATATACTGCTGGTAAAATCCATGCTGGACGGTATAATGGCTATGATATTTGCGGCCAGTATGGGTATAGGGGTACTTTTTTCCGCTCTTCCCCTCTTGCTTTACCAGGGAGCCATCAGCCTGGGAGCAGGGTTTTTAAAGCCTTTTCTCACTGATCCCGTCATCAATAACCTGACCGGTCTGGGGGGAATTATCATAGCCGGGATAGGGCTCAACACCCTGGGCCTGGCCCGTATCCGTTTGGCGAACCTGCTCCCCGGTCTTTTGCTGGTTCCGTTGCTGATGTTCTTATTTTAATGAGGAGTAAAGGAGTATCCTTGTATACATGCCCTTTTACCAGTAAAATTATTAGGCTTAGACTGGGGCATTTGATATAATATTGAACATAAATGTTTTAAGCGACAAGGGGGTAACTTGATGGCGCTTTCACCTGAAGAAGTAAATCATGTGGCTATGCTGGCTCGTCTGGCCTTAAGCGAAGATGAGAAAACCGCCTTTGCGGAGCAATTAACTTTGATATTGGATTATGTGGAAAGACTGAACGAGCTCGACACCGGGGAGGTAGAGCCATTAATTCATATATTGCCTGTCTTTAATGTCCTGCGCCAGGATGAGGCCCTTCCCGGTTCCTCCCAGGAAGAAATTCTATCTAATGCTCCCCTGGTAGAAGATGGCCAGTACAAAGTCCCCAGGATAATATAGGGAGGTTTTCGCCAGTGGATTTATACAAGCTTACGGTTCATGAATTGCAGGATAAACTGCTCGCCGGGGAAATCTCTTCCGAGGATATTGTAAAGTCCCTTTTTTCCCGGATTGCTCTCGTGGAGGAAAAAGCGCAGGCTTTTATTACTTTATGTGAAGAAACGGCCTTGGAAGGCGCGCGCAGGATTGACCAGCAGGATGAATATGGTGGAATTAAAGGCATTCCCTATGGATTAAAAGACCTTTTCTGTACTCGAGGCATTAAAACCACCTGTGCTTCCAGGATGTTGGAGAATTTCGTACCCAGCTATGAATCAACCGCCAGCAAGCTCCTCAATGAAAAGGGCGGGATACTCTTGGGTAAATTGAACCTGGATGAGTTCGCCATGGGTTGCTCCACCGAGCAATCGGCCTTTTTCCCCAGTCGTAATCCCTGGGACTGGGAAAGGGTCCCGGGAGGCTCTTCCGGTGGTTGTGCCGCCGCCGTAGCTGCAGGGGAAATACCTTTTGCCCTGGCTAGCGATACCGGAGGCTCCATTCGCCAACCGGCGTCCTATTGCGGCATAGTTGGACTAAAACCGACCTATGGACGGGTTTCCCGCTGGGGGGTAGCGGCCTTTGCCTCTTCCCTGGACCAGGTGGGTATATTATCTCGTGGTGTACGCGATTGCGCTTTAATACTTAAAATTATTGCCGGCAAGGATCCACTTGATGCTACCAGTGCCGACATCGAAGTTCCCAATTACTGCGCATTTTTGGATGGGGAAGTAAAGGGGATGAGAATAGCCTACCCCCGGGAGTACTTCCAGCATTGGGTGACGGAAAGTATCCGGACAGCGGTGATGAAAGCCCTGCGGAAGTTTGAAGAACTGGGAGCCATAGTGGAAGAAGTATCGCTCCCGCATAGCGAATATGCTCTGCCGGCCTATTATATTGTGGCTCCGGCTGAGGCCAGTACCAACCTGGCCCGTTTTGATGGAGTCAGATACGGCTTACGCGATGATGAAGCCGATAATGTGATAGATATGTTTTCTCTATCCCGGGCTCAGGGTTTCGGGCCGGAAGTAAAAAGAAGGATAATGCTGGGAACCTATGCTTTGAGCTCAGGTTATTATGATGCCTATTACCTTAAAGCCATGAAAGTAAGAAGATTGATAGCCTCGGATTTCGCCAAGGTTTTCCGGGATTTTGACCTCATAGTATCACCAACTACTCCGACTACAGCTTTCAAACTGGGAGAGCAGATTGATGATACCCTGACCCTTTATATGAATGATGCTCTTACCGTTCCGGTAAACATGGCCGGGCTACCCGGCATTTCGATTCCCTGTGCTTTGGATGATGGTTTACCGGTGGGTATGCAGCTTATTGGCCGGGCCTTTGATGAGGCCACCCTGTTAAAAGCCGCCTATGCCTTTGAGCAAAATACTGATTATCACCGGCTTACACCGGTTCCGGGGGGTGGAATTAATGAGTAAGGAATTTGAGACGGTAATTGGACTGGAAGTACACGCGGAATTGAAAACTGAGTCCAAGATTTTTTGTTCCTGTTCCACGGCTTTCGGGGCGGAACCCAATAGCCAGGTTTGCCCGTTTTGTGCAGGTTTTCCTGGTGCTTTGCCGGTGCTGAATGAAAAGGTGTTGGAGTTGGCTATTAGGACGGGGATAGCTCTAAATTGTGAAATACCGGAATATTGCAAGTTCGACCGGAAGAACTATTTTTATCCCGATCTTCCGGCAGCTTATCAGATTTCCCAGTATGACCAGCCCGTTTGTATAAACGGTTATCTGGAAATTGACCTGGATGGAGAAATCAAGAGAATAAGAATAAACCGAGCCCATATGGAAGAGGATGCGGGGAAACTGGTGCACCAGGGTGATATAACTACCACTCCCTTTTCTCTGGTGGATCTCAACCGTTGTGGTATAGGCCTGCTGGAGATAGTATCGGAACCGGATATGCGCAGTGCCCGTGAAGCCCGGGCTTACCTGGAAAAACTGCGATCGATTTTATTATTTGCCGGGGTATCCGATTGCAAGATGCAGGAAGGTTCCCTGCGCTGTGATGCCAATATATCGGTACGACCAGCAGGACAGGAGGAACTCGGCACCAGAACCGAAATCAAGAACCTGAATTCCTTCCGCTCGCTGGAACGGGCTATTGAATATGAAGCCAGGAGGCATGTGGAAGCCATTGAAGATGGTGAGGAGTTGCTGCAGGAAACCCGAACCTGGGATGAGGAGAAACAGGTTACCCGCTCTATGCGCAGCAAAGAGGAAGCCGATGACTACAGGTATTTTCCGGACCCCGATTTGCCCCCGCTTAGAATCAGCCGGGAAAGGATAGAAGAAGTACGGCGACAAATGCCGGAGCTGCCGGATGTGGCTCAGGAAAGACTGGTGGAGACTTATGGCCTCCCCCATTATGATGCGACTATACTTACGACCACTCCTGATTACCTGGAATTCTTCGACCGGGTAATAAAAATCTATCCCGATGCCAAAGTGGTAGCCAACTGGATGATGAGCGAGTTGAACAAGTATTTGAACCAGAGCAACCTGGAAATATCCGATTGCTTAATTAAACCGGAGAACCTGGTGGAAATGCTCCAGCTTATTGATGATGGGACTATAAGCGGCAAGATGGCCAAAACTGTATTTGCAGAAATGTTTAATAGCGGCAAGAGGGCTCCGGAAGTGGTAAGGGAAAAGGGTATGGTACAGATATCGGATGAGAAGGCCCTTTCCGCTATTATTGAGAGTATTGTCAACGGCAATCCGAAAGTAGTGGAGGATTACCGCAATGGCAAGGAAAAAGCTTTTGGTTTTTTTGTCGGTCAAGTTATGAAGGCTACCCGAGGGCAGGCCAACCCCGCTGTGGTTAATAAATTATTGAAAGAAAAGTTAAAATGAAGAATTTCTTAAAATAAATAAGTGCGATTCTATGGCAAAAACTCTTTTTATTGCATAAGGGTTGCATAAATATATAGGCAAAACAATATTTTTTACAGTTACATTATATTTTTAAAAGTGAAATTCAGGGGAGGAGAATAGATGACGCGTTCAAGCATGAATAAAGATTGGTTCCTGGAGGAAGGCGCCCGGGTTAATATTGTGGATACCACCCTGCGGGATGGAGAACAGACAGCTGGTGTGGTCTTTACTAACAATGAAAAAATCCAGATTGCCCGGTATCTGAATCAGATTGGAGTAGACCAGATAGAAGCCGGTATACCGGTTATGGGTGGGTTTGAGAAGGACTGCATCAAAGAGATAGTTGCTCTGGGTTTAAAATCCAGTATAATGGCCTGGAACCGGGCCGTAATCGCCGATATCAAAGAGTCCCTGGACTGCGGGGTGGATGCCGTGGCCATATCCATATCTACCTCGGATATTCATATCGAGCACAAGCTGCAAACCACGCGCCAGGATGTATTGAACCGGATGTCCGACGCCGTCAAATTCGCCAAGGATAAAGGGCTCTATATATCCGTAAATGCTGAGGATGCATCTCGTTCCGATATTGATTTCCTGACCGAGTTTGCCTTGCTGGCCAAACGATCAGGTGCTGACCGCCTGCGTTTCTGCGACACTGTTGGGACCTTGACCCCCCTGTCCGCTTTTCGCTATATCAAAACCTTGATTGATGCCGTAGGTATCAACATAGAGATGCATACGCATAATGATTTTGGGATGGCTACCGCCAACGCTCTGGCTGGGGTTTATGCCGGTGCCAATTATGTCGGCGTTACTATCAATGGGCTGGGAGAGAGAGCGGGTAATGCTTGTTTGCAGGAAACTATCATGGGGCTCAAATACCTGATGAATGTAAATCTTCCCTATAACACCACCCTATTCCGGGAAGTAGCCGAATATGTGGCCCAGGCTTCGGGCCGGGCTTTATCCGTTAGCAAACCCATAGTAGGTTCTGGCATCTTTGCTCATGAATCCGGTATTCACGGTGACGGGGTATTGAAAAACCCGCTTACTTACGAAGTATTCAGCCCCGAAGAAGTCGGGCTGGAAAGACAGATTGTAATTGGCAAGCATTCAGGTACAGCCGCCGTCCGCTCAAAATTTACCCGTGAATACAATATTGAGCTGAACGATACAGAGGCAGCCCAAATTCTGGCCCGGGTTCGGGAAATGTCCATTGAATTGAAACGCTCCCTTTTTGACAAAGAGTTGATGTATATATATGAAGAACTATACGGGAAAGCCAGATAGCACAATGACATCTCAATTGTATATCAAAAATTTTAGGAGGTTTTGATTGCTTTGGGGAAAACAATTGCGGAAAAGATTTTATCCACCAAGAGCGGCCGGGATGTTAAAGCCAATGACATCGTAGTAGCCGAACTCGATTTCATCATGGGGCAGGATGGAACCTCGCCTCTGGCCATACAGGCCTTTCAAGAAATGCAGGCCAGGAGGGTATTTGACCCGGCCCGTATTGCCATGGTTATCGACCACAGCGCACCCAGTCCCCTGGAAGGCGTCTCCGAACTGCACCGGCAGATGCGGAGTTTTGCTGGCGAACAGGGGATATGTTTTTACGATATAGGAGACGGAGTATGCCACCAGCTCTTGCCTGAACAGGGACATGTAGTCCCCGGCGACCTGGTAATCGGGGCCGACTCCCACACCTGTACCTATGGAGCCATCAATGTCTTTTCTACCGGGGTAGGCTCCACTGACCTGGCTGCCGGCCTGATTTCCGGCAAGCTCTGGTTCAAGGTCCCCGAAACCTTCAAGTTTGTTTTAAACGGCCAGCTTCCGGCTGGCGTCTATTCCAAGGACCTGATTCTCCATCTGATTGGAGATCTTACGGCTGATGGCGCCACTTATATGGCGGCGGAATATGCCGGAGAAGCTATTTCCGGCTTGTCGGTGGAGGCCCGCTTTACTATCAGCAATATGGCTATCGAGATGGGAGCTAAAGCCGGTCTTATGGAAGCCGACCAGAAAACCCTGGATTGGGTCAAAGAGCATAGTACAAAAAGTTTCACCCCGGTTAAAGCGGATGCTGACGCGGTCTATGCGCGGGTAAAAGAATACGATGTTTCCCGGCTGGAACCGCAGGTGGCCAGGCCCCACACGGTGGATAATGTTGCCCCGATTGGTGAAGTGGCAGGTACTCCCATACAACAGGGAGTAATCGGTACCTGTACCAACGGCCGCATGGAAGACCTGCGTATTGCCGCGTCTATACTAAAGGGAAGAAAAGTTAAAAGCCGCTTGATAGTTGCCCCTTCTTCCCGGCAGGTAATGCTTCAGGCCACACGGGAGGGGCTTATAGAAATATTCCTCGAATCCGGGGCGGCAGTGGTAACCCCTGGTTGTGGACCCTGCGTAGGCACCCATAACGGTGTTCCCTCTGACGGGGAAAATGTAATATCCACTGCCAACCGCAATTTCAAAGGCCGGATGGGCAACAATCGCGCTTTTATATACCTGGGCTCACCGGCTACAGTTGCCGCATCGGTTATTAGAGGAGAAATCAGCGACCCACGAGAATATCTGCGCTAGCAGCCTGTGCTATAGTTCCTTAGGGACTAAAGGCCGGTCGTAAAGGTGGGTATAGAAATAGGCAACAAGGAGATTAGAAGGAGATGGAGAAGCATGGACTTAAAAGGACAGGTACACAAATTCGGGGATGATGTCAACACCGACTATATTATATCAGGCCGCCACAAGTTTAAAACTCTGGACATGAAGGAACTGGCCAAATATGTGATGGAAGACCTGGATCCCGAATTCTATAGCAAAGTTAAAGCCGGAGATTTCATAGTAGCCGGGAGCAATTTCGGTTGCGGCTCCTCGCGGGAACAGGCGCCTTTGGCAATTATCAACGCTAATATCAGTGCGGTAGTGGCCAAATCCTTCGCCCGCATTTTTTATCGCAACTGTATCAACACCGGATTACCCCTGATTGAATGCGACACCGAGCAGATTGATGAAGGGGATGAGCTCGAAGTCGACCTGCAAAAAGGGGTCTTATATAATCGCAGCAAAGGCATAGAGATTGCTATTACTCCTTTGCCGGATGTAATGCTGAAAATCCTGTCTGACGGGGGCCTGGTAGAGCATTTTAAAAAATACGGAACCTTTAATTTTGACTAACCCCCCATGGTCGGGGGCCACCATAACTTAGGAGGAGATTCGCAGATGCCAGTAGGAGAAAAAATCAGAGTTGAAAACGGAGTATTAAAGGTACCGGATCACCCTATTATTCCTTTTATTGAAGGTGATGGAACCGGTCCTGACATATGGGCGGCCGCTTCTCGGGTTTTGGAGGCAGCGGTGGACAAGGCCTATAAGGGACAGAAAAGTATTGTATGGAAAGAGGTGCTGGCCGGGGAGAAGGCCTTCCAGCAAACCGGAGAATGGCTGCCCCAGGAGACTATCGATACCATAAGGGAGTATATTATTGCCATCAAAGGACCTTTGACCACCCCGATAGGAGGAGGCATTCGTTCCCTTAATGTGGCTCTACGACAGGAACTGGATTTATATACCTGCCTTCGGCCTGTACGCTATTTCGAAGGAGTACCTTCACCAGTCAAACGCCCCGAGGATACCGATATGGTCATATTCCGGGAGAATACCGAGGATATTTATGCCGGAATTGAGTACCCCCGCGGTTCTGAGGAAAGCGATAAACTCTTGAAGTTTCTGCAGGAGGAATTGGGGGTCAAAAATATTCGTTTCCCCGGCAGCTCCGGTATCGGCATAAAACCAGTGTCAGAAGAAGGAAGCAAGCGCCTGGTTCGGGCCGCCATCAATTACGCCTTAAATGAAGGGCGGCGCAATGTTACCCTGGTGCACAAGGGAAATATCATGAAATATACCGAAGGAGCTTTTAAACAGTGGGGTTATGACCTGGCTGAAAGCGAGTTTGGTGATAAAGTATTTACCTGGGATCAGTATGACCGGATAAAAGAAGAAAAAGGGACAGCTGCTGCCGACCAGGCTCAGAAAGAGGCGGAGGAAGCCGGCAAATTGATTATAAAAGATGCCATAGCTGATATTTTCCTGCAGCAAATCCTGACCCGCCCGAATGAATTTGATGTCGTGGCCACCCTTAATCTAAACGGTGATTATATATCAGATGCCCTGGCGGCCCAGGTGGGAGGAATCGGTATTGCGCCGGGGGCCAATATTAATTATGTTACCGGCCATGCCATTTTTGAGGCGACTCATGGCACCGCCCCCAAATATGCTGGCCTGGACAAGGTCAATCCCTCCTCAGTGATATTGTCGGGTGAACTTATGTTGCGGCATCTGGGATGGAATGAAGCTGCCGACCTGATTATTGCGGCCATGGGCAAGACTATTGACAGTAAAGTGGTAACCTATGATTTTGCCCGTCTCATGGAGGATGCTCAGGAAGTCAAGTGTTCCGGATTCGCCGATGCGCTGATAGCGAATATGTAAATACGGAAGACGGAAGGCGGAATGGTACCCCTTGAGCTGCGAGACAAGCCGCAGGTGTTGCCCATGCGAAGCGCCCTGTCGGGCACAACTGATGCTCCCTACGGTCGCAATTAAGGGAGCTGAGCGGTATATTTATACAAGCCAATGAATATCTAATAACTTTTTGCAGTAGAATCACTTAGCGGATTACTGGTTGAGTGCCGGCCACAGTAATCTTAATAGCAACCAAAGGGTCAAGTATGTCAACAACCCCGTCCCCGTGACACTGTTTCTTCCGATGCTTAATACGAAAATTGAGGACGGTTTGATATGAGAATTATTGAATTATACCGGCAGAAGGCTCCGCTTTTGTCTCTGGAGATATTTCCGCCCCGGATGGCCTATCCTCTGGAAAGTGTTTTTGACACTGTGCAGGAATTAAAAAGACTGAACCCGGCTTATATAAGCGTTACCTATGGAGCTGGAGGCAGCAACCGGGAACGAACGGTGGAAATCGCTGCCCGGGTAAAAAAGGAATATGGTATTGAAGCCCAGGCGCATTTGACCTGCATAGGCCATCGCCAGGAGGACATCAAAAATATACTTGCCCGGCTTAATAGGGAAGGAATTTGTAACATTATGGCCCTGCGCGGAGATATCCCGGAAGATGAGCCGGAATTCGATTTCCGCCGGCAGGAATACCATTATGCCTTTGAACTTATCCGTGATATAAGGGCCGCCTATGGTGATAGTTTTGGAATTGCTGCTGCCGCTCATCCGGAAGGACATCCTGAATGTCCCCGTTTAAAGGATGATATTTTCCACCTGAAGAATAAGGTGGACAACGGGGTGGATTTCTTAATCACCCAGCTATTTTTCGACAACCGGATCTTTTTTGATTTTTGGGAGCGCTGTCAGGCTATGGGTATAAACTGCCCGGTCATTCCTGGGATTATGCCAGTATTGAACGCCGGGCAGATTAAAAGAATGATCTATCTCTGCGGAGCTTCCATGCCGGCCGGACTCTTGAAACTAGTGGACAAATATGAAAAAGAGCCGGTGGATATGGAAAAAGCAGGTATTGACTATGCCAGCCAGCAGATTAAAGAACTCCTGGAAAATGCGGTGGCCGGTGTACATCTATACAGTATGAACAAACCCCGGCAGATAAGCGAAATCGTATATAATATAGGCTTGGCCTCTCCGGGAAAATACTAGGATACCTGTATCTTAACTTTTTCAAGCTCCTGGTAAAGCTCAGAGAATATCTGCTTTACTTTTGTCAGATCTTTTATTCGGGAGGCCTGTTCAATGGCTGTTGCCAGTTTGGAGAACTTCATAAATCCATACATACCAGCCGTACCCTTGATATCATGGCTTATGGCCTGAATCTTATCTATATTACGACTTTTAATCGCTGCCTCCAAATCGTCGATCATTTCATCCAGTATTATGAGGAATTCTGGCAGGAGTTCGACTATCAAGCGCTGAGGAGATACGAATTCCTTGATATCCTGTTTAATATATTCTTTCATCAGTTGTACCAACTCATGGGCTTTGAAGGGTTTGGCAATATAGGAGGTACAGCCGCAGGCCAGGCATTTTTCCCGATCTCCCGGCAGAGAATGAGCGGTTATAGCTATTATAGGAATATCCCTCCATTTACTATGCTGGCGGATAAACTGGGTGGCCTCATAGCCATCCATAACCGGCATTTGCATATCCATTAAAACTATGTTAACCGGCTTATCTTGAAGAATTCTTAAGGCTTCCAGTCCATTGGAAGCCATAATTACTTCAAAGCCGTAATTGTATAGCATCTGGCCCACGATTTTTTGGTTGAGGGGGTTGTCCTCAACCAGCAGTACCCGAATAGGGGTAAAATCCAGCAGAGCTTCTTCTTTGTTTTCAAATTGCTCTCTATTTAATTCATACGGAACCTCTATTTCAACCTTATCCATTTCTATTAGAGGGATACTGAAACTAACCGTTGTACCAACACCGGGCATACTGCTTAAACTTATTTCCCCCTCCATCAATTTCAGCAATTTTTTGCAAATATAAAGGCCCAGACCTGCTCCCCCATACTGGCGGGAGTTGGAATTGTCAGCCTGAGTGAAGGGCTCGAATACCCTCTCCACAAAACTCGAAGGGATACCTATTCCGGTGTCGCTAATGGTAAAAAGCAAGCGGTATGAATCACCTGGTTGAATCTTTGCTTTTAACTCAACTCTTCCTTGCGGGGTAAACTTAATAGAGTTATAGAGGAGATTGAGTAAAACCTGCTGCAGTTTGGTCTTATCAAGCATAATCTTTGCAGGTATCCGGCTATCAATATTCAATTTAAAGTCAAGACCTTTTCTTTTGAGCAATGTATCAACCCTGTTTACAGTAGCAATAATTAACTCTCCCAAATTACATGGCTCCAAATTAGGAGTGACCGGATCTGATTCGATTTTTGATACATCCAGGATATTATCAACTATCTGTAACAGCTGTTCCCCACATTCGCGGATAATGGAAATGTTAGTGGCCTGTTGTTGACTTAAATCACTTTGATCGAGCAGGTCGAGCGAGCCCAGTATGCCGATAATGGGAGTACGTATTTCGTGGCTCATGTTCGCCAAAAACTGACTCTTGGCCATATCGGCAGGATTACCATTTCCTTGGACAATTGATGATTCAGCCCACCATATCCTCCCTGACATAGTTTTCCACCTCCTCCAATAAAACGCGCTAACTCCCGTTTCGTCCATCTGACCACAGCCTCCAGGTCGGGGGTAGAGCCCTGACCCAACTCCCTACTTTCCTCATTAAAAAGGGGATAGTATAAATACGATACTACAAGTTAGCTGAAAAACATGTCAATTTATCAAGAAGGAAATAAATATTTTCTGCAAAAAGTTGATGTTTTATGTAAATCCTGCTTGCTTTTTCAGTCTTGCGGCAGGATTTTGCCGATAGAAATGGAATTATTAAAATAGATTCGGGGAATTATTCTGGAGGTGCGATTATATGAAAAGCAAGTCGTTTTTGTTTACTTTGCTGCTGGCAATGCTATTTGGTCTGGCAGGTTCAGGTCTTATTCTCCCTGCGTTGGCTGCGGATACTCAGCCGGTAAAGATTTTCGTGGATGGCCGGCAGGTGGATCCGGGAGAGGCTGCTCCCTTTATCAAGAATGACCGGGTCATGGTCCCGCTGCGCGTAATTAGCGAAGGACTGGGGCTCAATGTGGACTGGGATGCGGAAAACTACCGGGTATTAATCAGCAGTTCATCACCGGCGAATCTCTCCTCGTTGCCGGCGGATGGCAAAGGCCAGTTTGTCAAGATTTATTTTGATGGCCGGGAGATTAAACCGGATGATGTATTACCTCTTATAGAAAATGACCGGACCATGGTGCCCTTGAGGTCCACTTTTGAAGGAATGGGTATGAAGGTGGACTGGGACCCCGCCAATTACCAGGTAATAGTCATGACTGCCCAGGCCCTGCCGGTAGACTTCAGCACCATGGTGCCCTTGAGGTCCACTTTTGAAGGAATGGATATGAAAGTTGACAGGGATGATACCAACCACCAGGTAATAGTCATTGATTCTCCCCAGCCGGCAGCAGTTAATAACGATTATGAAATAAGCATAATGGGTAATTCCACTGCTACAGCGGAGCAATTGAAAGCCCTCTTGCAGGAGAACAACCCGCTGGCACCAGATCTGGTTGAACTCTACCTGCAGATGGGAAGGGAATATGGGGTAAGAGGGGATATTGCCTTCTGCCAGGCAGCCAAAGAAACCGGCTGGTGGAAATTCGGGGGACTGGCCTTGCCGGAGCAGAATAATTATTGCGGCTTAAGCGTTACCGGTAAGGCAGCTACAGCTACAGAGGATTTGCGAGGAGCCAATCCCCAAAAAGTGCGTTTTATTGAAGGTAAGCACGGGGCCTTTTTTGACAGCCCGGCCAGCGGAGTGGAGGCACATATTCAACACCTTTATGCCTACGCAACCACCGCGCCCCTGCCGGCTGGGAAAGAACTATTGGATCCCCGATTTATCTTGGTGAAGAGAGGCTGTGCTCCTCGCTGGATAGACCTGGGAGGCAAGTGGGCCACACCAGGTTTTGACCGCAATAAGTATAGCTGCTTTGACGAAGCCTTTGCTGCGGAGGATACCTATGGACACAGCATCCTGGCTAATTACTACTGGAAGGCGCTTCCCCCTGCCACCATATAACGAGGCAAAATATATATTACCAGAATCATCCCCATGATATACGAGTAAATAAAAAAGGCAGGTTCTTCACCTGCCTTTTTGAGCTATTTAAAGTAAGATGTAGTAGGATACCGTTTATTTTTTAAGCTGGGCGGCTTTTCTGGCCAGGGAGCCAAAGGGTGCCCCCACAGGAAGTACGGTAAAGCCGTAATGAGAATTTAGCACTGTTGCAGCAGAGCCGTAAAAAGACATTATAGCAATACCCATTTCAGAATAGGCAGCCAACTCATGCCAAGCTTCCCCGCCTAATCCCAGGGTGTTCATAAATAACCCCAGGAAAAGCAGGTCAATCAGGAAGAATATTATAAACAGAACCTTGTTGGCACCTGCAGCTCCAACTGTCATGTACACGGTAAAAATGAAATAACCCAGGAAAGCAAATCCCAGTTGGTGAATATCCGGAGTAATTCCTGCGCTCATGCCTATGGTTCCGTTGGCCATCATCCAGGTCATAGCTACGCCAAACCAGAAGAAGCCATATCCACAGAATGCGGTTGCTCCAAAAGTATTATTGTGTTTATAGTCCATGAGCCCGGCCACAAACTGGGCAGTGGCACCTAAAAAAATTGCCCAGGGGATAATGAAGGCTGTCCCAGTGGTAATACCGAGCTTTTGGGAAGATGCTACCAGGGTTACCATCGCCAGTCCCAATAGCCCCAGTGGTGACGGGTTGGCAACCAGTTCTTGAATGTGCCCGCTTACATGCATTTCGTTTGAATTTGACATAACTACCTCCTCGTATTTTTAGCAAAATTTTAGTCTCACCCTAAATTATTACCTATATCCCCCTTTCCTTCGAAATTAGACTACAAATAGACAACAATTTAAAACATTCAACACAAGTTGTTAAAATCCTGTTAGCTTTGTGACCTTTTTCTTTAATTACTTCTGCCTTTTTATACTACTAAAATAGAGTGCAAATATTTTAGAAATTGCCACCATGATGAGTTTTCTCGGGAAAAAAAGACGGGATTTCCTGGATGCTATAGTTAATAAAAAATTATTCCTAAAAAAAAGGGATTTAGCACAAGAGATTAGAATATAAAAGATAACTAAGTTTGTCCTATTTTTTATGCAATATTTCTCCAGCTCCTCCATTAGGAATTACTGGAGTGTTGTATTTAGCTGTTATAAGGTTTTTTCTTGGGCCATATAAACAGTGTGTCCAGTAAATTAAAATGGAGGACTTATTTTTAAGAATAGGGGGAGGTGATGGGAAAGTCGTCTTGTTGTCCAAGGACTGTAATGGGGGTTATTTTCTAGAAAAGAAGCTGGGTTAGTAGAGGAAGAGAATTATAAGGGGGAAACTAAAAAAAGAACCTCTTGAAATTATTAGAAAATGGAGGGAATATAAACATGGCTGCTAATTTTGCGATTAATAATATTAGAGACTTTGAATTTATTATAGGCGAATGGTTGCCTACTGAAGGCGTTTTCAATTACCCGCAGTTTGCCGATTATTATTCCAAAGATGACATCAAGCCGGTTCTGGGACCGATTCTTAAGATGTGTAAAGAAGTAATTGAACCTACCAATGATGATGGTGAGAATAACCCGATTAAATTTGAAAATGGAAAGGTAACCACACCGCCCAGCTTCGGGCCGCTTTTCCACCAACTGCAGAGTGAAGGCTGGGGAACCAGCAACATAGACAAATCCCCGGATGCCATGGTAATGCCGGAAATGCTGCATATGGCAGTTTGGGAACTGATTGGAGCCGCCAACCCCACCTTTATGCCTTATGTACTGCTAACCACTGGTGCGGCAGATCTGATCCAGAGCTTTGGCGATGAGAAGTTAAAACAGATGTTCCTGCCCAAGATGATGGATGGAACCTGGTCGGGGACCATGTGTTTGACCGAGCCCAGCGCCGGCTCCGATGTCGGCGATATCCTTTCCAAGGCTTATCCCACCGATGACCCGCGCATCTTCAAAATCAAAGGAAACAAGATATTCATAACTGCCGGAGACAACGACTTTACCGAAAATATTATTCACCTCTACCTGGCTCGTATCGAAGGAGCAAGACCGGGAACGGGTGGAATCTCTCTCTTTGTTGTGCCCAAATACTGGGTAAACGAAGATGGCAGTTTATCCGACAATGATTTCCAGACCACCGGTGTAGAACACAAGATGGGTCAGGCTGGTTCCGTTACCGCTGCTCTGGCCGCTGGTGAAAATGATGGCTGCCGCGGCTGGTTGCTGGGCAATGACCCACGGGAACACGATGGTAAAGGTCAGGGTATGGCGCAGATGTTCCAGATGATGAACCTGGCTCGTATGGAAACCGGTCATATGGCCTTATCCTGTATCATCAACGCCTTTTGCAATGCCCGGGACAATGCCAAGGAAAGAGTACAGGGCCGTCTCTTGACCAATCCCAAGGCTGGACGCGTAGCCATAATCAATCATGAAGATATAAAGCGCACCCTATTGATGGGTAAAGCACATATTGAAGCTATGCGGGCCATGTTGTACCGGGTTTACCTGGCTTTTGACCAGAGAGAGCGTGATCCAGATCCGGAAGTCAGAAAAGCTGCCAGTGATCTGATTGAAATTACCACCCCGCTCTGTAAAGCCTATCCTTCTGATGAAGGTTGGTGGCTTATCAGTGAAGCTATCCAGTCTTATGGCGGATATGGCTACTGTGAAGAATATCCCGTAGCTCAAATAGCCCGCGACATGAAGATCTACTCCATTTGGGAAGGCACCAACTACATCCAGTCCATGGACTTGGTGGGCCGCAAGATGCAAATGAAGGGCGGATCCCTGTTCGGAGCCTGGGTGAAGGAAATGGTAGACTTCTGTGAGGCTAACAAGGGCAACGCAGCTCTGTCCAAGGAATTTGCTATACTGGATAAGGCCTTGAAGGCTTACCAGGAAATGCTGAAAGTCTATGCTGGCTATGCCAAGACCAACTTCAGCCTGGTTCCCCTCTATTCCCGCCGGGTACTTACCATAACCTCGCAGCTGTACTGCGGACGCCAGATTCTTGATCAGGCTGTTCTGGCAGACAAGAAGGCCAAGGAAGTGGGAGCGGATCACTATGATTACAACTTCTACATTGGTAAAGTAGCTTCCGCCAAGTACTACCTGCATAATGTGGTGCCCAATGTATGGAGCGTTTGCGAAATCATTGCGGATGGAGATTCCTCAGCACTTGAGGTTCCTCTGGAAGCATTTGAGTATATGTAAGCCTGGGAGCAGGCAACGCTCTGCCTAAATATTCTTTGGGAGCATGCAAAATAGCAAGAACAATCAGGAAGATAAAAGTCCAAAAGACCCTCGCTTTAGCGGGGGTCTTTTCTTACTACGCTAAAAAAGAAGCCGTCCTTATAATGGGACGGCTTTGCTCATATACGGGTTATTAATGGTCGTTTATGAGCATATAAATTGGGAAGGGAAAGTAAAGCTTCACAATAAAGTTCACAGCGTTTAAGAATGAAGTTGATTATCAAGTTAACAATTATGCTGGCTTAAACTGCTCTTGATATGCTGCTTAACAAATACTTCTCAGGCTGAAAAGGCGATTACTTCAATGTTTCCGCTTTATTGTTCAGGCTAATAATAATTTATGAAGTAAGGGGAGGAAAGGTTACAAAGTGCAGGAGATATATTATAAGATTAGTGAGATTTCGGAAATACTGGGGGTTGAGCAATATACCCTGCGTTACCTGGAAAATAGTCTGGGCCTTAAAATTAAGCGTAATGAGCGGGGCGACCGGCTATATAGCGAATCTGACCTCGAAACCCTGAAGTTGGTATTGCAGCTAAAAAATAAGGGACTTAATACCACCGCTATCAAGATGGCCCTGGAGAATATTGAAGAGACAGAAGAAAAGGCGATAAGTCCGCTAGAGAATAAAGGTCAGGGTATGATGGAAGTAGTTACCATGGCAAAAAAAATCGTGGAGCAAAACCAGACCCTGCTGGAACAGAACCGTAAACTGGAGCAGCGCATGGAAAAGCTGGAACAGAAGATAGATAAACGTAATCTGGAACGGGAAAGAAAAATAGATGAATTTCTTGAGCTTTGGAAAGCGGAGCAAGCCCGGGGCAAATCCTGGCTATCCCGGATTTTAAGTAAATAGGAGGACGGAGGGCGGAAGAAGGAAAGCGGAAGGCCCTTAGTTTAGTTGCTGGGGCGGGTAAAAAAATCGAGGAGATATAATAATTTATAGAGGGTGGTTTCACTATGGTTGTAATATGGTTTATTAACTTTCTCCAGCCTGCTTAAATGTTCCCCGAAATCTTCTGCCAGGCGGGGGTTAGAATGGCTATCTGCCATTAATTTCTGTATTTCTTTTTGTCGGACCAGCAGTCCTGACAAAATGTTGGAGTCTACTGGAAGGGTTCTGGTAGCTGATAAGGCCCCCCCGCTTTCAATCCGGGACTTTTTTAAATCCAGGTATAGCTCCAAATAATTGTGAAGTTCTTGGCGCGGACCTTCCCATTGCCAGACCATCTCCTGTCCGCTGAACCTTTCCAGGTTAACCTTATTATCTTCTTCCTCCACTTCATAAACGCGGAATAAAACCGAGTCCGAATCTGGTGACAGGTTATAAACAGAATCAACCGGCAGGGAGAAAATAGGATAGTGTTTTTCTAAATCCAGCTCTAAATTAGCTGTATCAAAAGGAATTTTCTCCAGTATATGGCTGCTGCCATCAGGTCCTATTCGTTCAATATAAAAGTTAAAGGGATAAATACTTTTAATACTGGTTGCACCCGAATTACCATCATTTTCCCAGTGGCAGAGTCCCCGCAAAACGTAGAAGGACGGGTCTTCAGGAGATATAACTTTAAGATCGGGAAAGATGCCGGCGATTAAGTCCTTGAGCCCCCTGGTCTGGGAGGCTCCGCCCAGGAGGAGGACGGCGTCTATATGCCATTTATCAGCGGAAAAAAGATGCAGAGCCTTTGCTCGTAATTTAACCTGTTCTTCAATGTAGCTTTTTAAGCGTTCGAAAACCGGCTCCAGCCTGGCCGCCAGCACTTCTGCCGTAAGCTCCAGGTTTAGCGAATACCCGGCATGGAAATCAGGGAAATCCAGGTGGTAGTATTCCTCTTTGCTCAATTCGATTTTTATCTTCTCTGCCAGTTGCCGGAGGCGATTATACTGGAATCTATTACGCGAGGAAGTAAATTTTCCACTATAGAATTCTCGTGGAAGCCTAAGCCCGGTTTGTATGGTGAAGGCTGGAAAAAGCAAGTGCTGTAAAATAGCCTGGTCGATTTCCGATCCGGAGAAGGCATCGTGGCCGATTTGAAATTGGGTTTCTACCAGCATTTCCCTCTTATCATGAGCCAGGGTTAAAAAACTGAAGTCACTGGTTCCTCCGCCGATATCAATGCTCAGGATGTCTCCTTGCAGAGGAAAGAGAGGATGAAGCAAGTTGTATCCCAGGGCGGCTGCCAGCGGTTCCGGCACTAGAAAAACCTTTTTCACGCCAAAGGCCTGGCGAGCTGCTTCCAGGAGAATACGGCGAGAATTCAGCCCAAAATAGTTGGGAACCGAGATATTTAGAGAGTCTGCCTTTATGCCCCTGCTCTCCAGGTATTCCTGTTGCAGGAAGCGGAAGAAAGCCAGTAATAAATCGGGCAGGCTGTAGGAACCCAGGGTCAGGGAAGCCTGTCTTTTTAAAGCCAGCTTGAAAAAAAAGGCGGTTTCTGCTCCGGCTTCATCTATCCTCAAGGCCAGGGGACCAAAGCAAAGTCTGCGTTGTGAGGGAAGGTAAGCAGCCACCGTAGGGATCTGCCCCTCGTCCTCGTTTCCCAAGAGATTAATAAACTCCCCATTATGCTGCAGGCCCAGCTTGGTATATGAAGTTCCGAAATCCAGCCCCAGTTGCATTACTTATGCTCTCCATTTCTAAATTAAGCTTTGACTCCACTGCAAAAACCCCTTTTGTTGCATAAGGGTTGCATAAATATACAAAGCGAGCGTTGGCGAAGCATGGGATGCAACACCCGGCGAAGGCGAGCGGCGAAAGGGGGCGAGCGACAGGACGTCGCGAGAGCGCTTCTGACCAGGATGGGAGATTAGCGCGGTACCCCTTGAGCCGCGAGACAAGCCGCAGGTGTTGCCCATGCGAAGACTGCGAGCGGTATATTTATACAAGCCAATGAATATTAATAACTTCTTGCAGTAGAATCAGCTTTGCGCTATTGCAAAAATTATATATGACTCTACTGCAAAAAACCCTTTTGGTTGCATAGAGGTTGCATAAATATACAAAGCGCTGATGAAGCCTGATTCGGAACGACACGGGGGTCGTTCCCTACACACCCTTCGGTCGCTTTTAATGTAGCGCACCCTGTCGGGCACTTCTGGTGCTCCCTGCAGCCGCTATTAAGGTAGCTGAGCGGTATATTTATGTACGCTAATGCATATTTATAACTTTTTGCAGTGACATCACTTGCGGCTAATTCATTATTCCGAGCCTGAATCTACCGGCCCGGCACTTACCACAAAAAAGGGGATAAGCTCTTCCTGCAAATCATCAACCTTAAATATGAAGATGTCACCTTCCTCTTCGAGTATAAGATTAGGCCGTTCTGGCGAAACTCTGCTGGCAATCTGGTACTTGTCCAACAGGTAGAGAAATTCCTCGGGGAATTCCCGGCCTTTTTGCAGGTTTATCTTTTCCACACGGAGGGAGAGGTCTTTCCAGGAACGGGAGAGATTGCGTGGTGCCAGGAGCCTCTCCAGGTCAGCTCTGAAATTAGCAATCCATTCCTTATGTTGGGAAAGCATGGCAGCAAGTTGCAAATAGCTTTGTTGTATAGCCTTGCCATAGTGCTGTTTTTCCTCCAAAAGCTCAATATGGGCTTTTAAAGAAGATAGTTCCAGTGTGGCCCGATAGAGGGAAGAAGCCAGAACAGTGTTCTGATAGGAGCCCAGGTTGCTTTTGGCCGTAGAAATAGCCGCATAGCTGTCGCTGATAATCTCCTGGGAACGCTCCAGAAAATATGCCATGTCCATTTCTCCCCGGGCAGGAAATTCTTTAATAAGTTGGTTCAAGCTTTGCCAGCTCTTAGAAATTTGTTCTTCCAGTTCTTTAAGATTTAGATTTAATGCTTTAATATGGCAATAATCCATCATAGCGGAAGCTCCAACCCCAATGTTCATGATTTTGTCTTCGGATGACAGGGCTTTTGTCATGAAAAGTAAGGTATCGCTCAAGAACAGCTGCAGAGCTTTGACAACCCGGAGGATTTCACTGTTATTTAGGGATGTCAGGTGCAAATCAAATAACTCCAGTTTTTGGGTATGCCAATAGGCGGGATAGGGTTCCATAAAGCTAAAGGAAGGGAGAACCCGTTCTTTGAGCTCCTGGTATTCCCTGGAAAATCTCGCCATAAACCGGGCAGTCTTTCTGGGCAGGCTTTCTTGATTATCCATTAAATCCAGGAGGGCGTTGTTCCAGTGATGAATGTTCTTCATCCATTGGTAATAATAATCCAACTCTTCCGGGTTATCCCGGTCAAGTTTAAGAATATTTATTAGAATAATAGAGTTGCTTTCTCGATTCAATGCGGCCAAAGCTTCCTTATCCTGCTCTAGCTGCTTTATCTGGTAAAGGAGCTCATTCACATAGCTGATGGCGTCCCCGGCCTTTTGCAGGCGGTAATAAAGCTCAATCCCCCTTTCTCTTTCTTTCTCATCAATAGTTTCCAGGGCCAGTAAACAATTTTCCTGGGCCTGCTGCAGGGAAAAGTTGAGGCTTTTTACCTGATTATAAAGCCGGGCATAGCGCTGCAAATTGGCCATTATATCCCTTTTTATCGCATCCTGCTGGCGGTTGAGTTTCAGTAAGCTGGCCAGTTCCTCTTTAAGCTCACTACGATAAGCGGGGAAAAAATGCTCATTAAAACTGCGATAATAAAAAGAATTGATCTCATACAAATGGTTCTCCATTTTTTCCAGCTCACCCTCTTTCCAGGCCTGCGCACCGCTTACGGTATTAATCTCCTGGAATAATCGTTGGAGAAAGGATTCCAGTTTATCCTGAAAAAAGTCGAGATTCATTTCCAGCTCTTGCATTACCATACCCCCGCAAATTTACCTATTAATATTTCTCTTAGTGTCGATTTTGCTTTATTGCGAAAAAGTTCAGGACGGGAATCGAGTTCATTATTTAAGCTCTGCTTATTGTGGTCATCTAGAAAAGTGAGTATTTTTTGGGCTTCTGCGCGTTCACTGGCTGGAAGCAGTGGCCCTAATTGTTCCAGCAGGGAAGGATTCAAAAATAATGGGGAGGGTAGCCATTTCCACAAAGCGAGATATCCGGCCATGAGTTTTTGCGCTACTTGCTGTTCCATGTCCAGGGCAAAATGCAACTGCAAGCAGCGCAGGTATTCCATAGTAATAAAAGCTTCATGGGGCAGGGAAGCCATTTTTTGCTCAATAAGCTGCTGAAGTTCAATCCATCGCTGGGGAGGAATTCCGGAATCTACTTCGTCTGGTAGTAAAAGGGGGGGCTCGCTTGGTCGCTGTTTTTGTATAGGGCTGGCCTTGATTATTATTTCCCATTGGGGATGCTGCAGGACAGAGTTTAGACCTGCGAGCACGGATTCATAAACAGCAAGATACTGCAGTGATGCGCTGTCCGGTAGAATACGAGGGAAAGCCTGCTGGTATATGTTTTTGGCTCGGTTCAGGCAGTCCGGCAAACCAAATAAAAGAGAATATACCGGTATAACCCGTCGTAGTACTTTATGAAACTGGCGATAAATATTCTCATCATCCAGTATTTTTACCAGGCGATTTTTTTGCTGGTAGTCTTCGTATACATCCAATAATATAGCCAGGCTATCTTCCGGCCAACCACATTGAAAAACCAGTTCTGCACTTTCTAACAAACTTAAAAAACGCGGGGCCCCATAGGGTTCCGTAAAATGCTCAGGGGAAGCCGCTTCAATACCATCAATCGCCTGTACAAATAGCTCTATTTTATCACCAAAGATACTGGGATAGAGATTATTTTTATAAGCTTCCCGCTTAATAGCATAATAGTTTTCCTTCCGGCTTTGTTCTAACTCGTTCTCTCTTAGCTTGATAAGCTCCCGCAGGTCAGGACTGGCTGTACGGGCGGCAATATAGCCGCAGGCTTCCACATCTAAAGTATTGATTATAGCTCTAAACTTATCCTTAAAGCTCTCCTGATAAATTTGGATCAGGAAAAGCAGATTTCTCTTCTTAATTCTGGTACTGCTAAGATACCAGGGCAGGTAATCTAAAAAGGCCTCCAGGACATAGCGCGGTGAATCCAACAACCATTGCAAAACAAAAGTAAGATGCATATTCTGCAGTAGTATATTGAAGAACTGCGGTTGCTGCCCGGAAAAATACATAGATCGTAATAGAAAATCAAGCTCCTCTGCCCGCTTGACCGGCACCTTTTGTGGGCTTTTCTCCAGATTCCTCCCCAGTTGACGCAGCCGCAGTTCTTCCTGCCAGAAGAAGAATAGATCTGGAGAGTCCTGAATATTTCTATAATTATCGAGAATCAAAGGCCAATCATTATAAGCCATTAAGCTCACCCTTTACCTCCATAAAAAACCATATTTAATAAATGACAGGCGTTTTTAGCTCTGATTTCATTGGCTTCGCTTAAAAAAATAAAATAATAAATGGATTTTTCCCGGTTAGTAAAAATACCTCCCAGCCGGTCAGCAGCTACGAACTCTATGCGGTCGGAAACCGCTTTCCCAGCACTTAAATAGCGGTAGCTCTGTAAGCGGGTAATAAATGAGTAGCGACTAAGGCGGTCAAAATGAGCTTTAAGGCCTACTTCTTTATAGGGGTTGCCCTCTTCAAATTTACAGACCACCTCGTTTTTCCGTGCTGCCGGGAGTTGACTTACCAGCTCCTGGTTATTATCCAGGAAATTCACTAGAATTGATAGGGAGAGGCTATCTGCCGGCCGCGTAAAGCTATACTGCAGGTAAGGATGAAGTTCCGGCGGGAAAAGCTCCAAAGACAGCGGATGTTCCTTTAATTTTTGCAATAGTTCAGGCTTTTCCATAAGCAAGTTAAGTAAATGGTCAATTCCCTGGACAAAGCGCGGCAGGTAGGTGGAGTAGTCCTGATAAAGCAAGAGGGCATAGCGATCATAAAAAAGCCCATAGGACTCTGGCGATTCCACCCGCAGCTTGTCAATATATTCCATCAAACGATGGTATTCGTCTTCACCCAGCTTTTGCCCCTGATCCAGTTTGCGCAATATCCCTCTCATTTTAACCTACCATTTCGCTTTTTTAAGCATCGCAAGAAACTGCTTAAGCAGTTTCACAAACCGCCCTGCAACGAGGTGGGAAATTAGAACCCGCCGCCTGTTTTGTTAATAGGAACCCGACAACTTAAAGAAGCGGGGGACATATTTCACCTCATTATATTATTCTATCTTAAAGCGGGATTGACATAAAGGGAAGCGGCGTTTTTCCTTCCACTACAAATTTATGATAGGCTATAGTTGTTGCTATTTTATCTTTGATTTTACTGCAAAAAGTTATTAATATTCATTGGATTGTATAAATATACCGGCCAACGCTTGCTTTGTATATTTGTGCAACCCTTATGCATATGCAACAAAAGGGTTTTTGCAGTGGAGTCATCTTTTCGGAGGTTAAAAGTGCCCAAGAAAAGCCGATATCTGAGTTGGATTAGCTTATTGATATTTCCCAGCTTGACCATCATCCTGGCTTTAAGTATTGTGGTGCAAAACCAGGCGATTTTCAGCAATAGTGATGCGGTCATGTACACTTATCTGAAAAACGCTTGCCAAGGCCAGGTCGGATATGCTTATATGAGCAATTGTGGCAATAATATCTCTTTTGCCGAACTGGAAGCGGGGGATATTTTGTTGGGAGGCTACCCGGATTGCGCTTATGGTCGTTTTTCTCATGCTGGCATTTACCTGGGAAAGGGACAGGTAGCCGAAGGCTATGTTGACCTGGGGATTACTATCCAGGCCCTGGATCATTATAATAATTATAGTGAGATTTGCCTGCTAAAAGTTAAGGCCCCCCAGGATGTCAAGTTGAAAGCCGTTGACTATGTTCTGGAACAGGAAGGTAAAATATTTTATCCGATTGCCTTCAAGCCTGGAGACAGGTGGTGGAATTGCAGTAAAATAATGTGGAAGGCCTATTATGAACAAGGAATCAATCTTACTCCGGAAGCTGATTTTTGGATAGCACCCGATGCCTTTTACCAAAGCCCGCTGGTTGATATTATTGCGGAAGAGGGATGGTTTAAATAATACTTCGAGTTTCTCGCCTTTATATAATACAGCTCTTTGCCTTTCTGGCTATTTGGTTAAGCTCTTACTACCCGGGAATGGATATCTTTCTTTCTATCCTATATTTCCTGTTGATTGCCCTGGAGGCCCGCTCCGCCCAAAATCTCAAAAAACGGGATATCCTTATCATTATTATTCTCTGGCAAGGGCCGGCGGCAGTACTGGGCTTGATGCTGCTGAGCGGCATGAATGCTGGTTTTTGGAGCATGAATGCCCCGTTCCTTTTAGAGTTTTGGGCAACACCGCTTGTGGCTTTACTAACCTGCTTTAAAGGACCGCTACTGGCGGGGAAGCCGCTCTACTATTATTGCATAATAGCCACACCAGTACTCCTGGGCTTTTATTATTATCTCTTATCTATTCCATTTTTGTTAAAACAGAAAAATTCAATCCGCTGGCCGTTTTAAGAGCATTGGAAATCGGATCTACCGACAACAATGTCGAAAAGTTAGCCAGCGGATTTTTTAAAGAAACCGAAAGATGTAAATCAAATTTAATTTACTACTGCGAAGATTTATCCTTTATCAGGGACTTTGCAGTCTGACTTCTTCCGGTTTCTGATATTATAATCTCCTCATCCTGTTTTTTTTATTCAGGAAAATTCAAGAATAAGTAAAAACTTCTCTGCCAGGTTAACTTACGATAACTTTATCACTTATTACTGTAGTGTCCTCGACACTGGCCAATTTCCAAAGAATCATCACGCAGACGATAAACAAGGCGGTTTGTGTCATCTATCCTGCGTGAGCACCACCCAGTCAAATCCCCCTTTAAAGGTTCCGGCCGACCTATCCCATTTAAGCTGCCATTACGCTCTATATCCTTTATTAGCTGATTTATCCGTTTTATCGTCTTTTTATCTTGCATTTGCCAATAGAGATAATCCGCCCATCCCATTTCCGTAAAGTTTATTTTCATTTTTCCATCGCCAGGAGTTCATCCAATGTTTTTGTAACAAACTTCCCTTCCTCCGCCTCTTGAATAGATTGGTGAAGTGCTTTCATGTTTCTTTCACTATAAAATGGGTCTGCATAGATTTCAAAAGGGATTTTGCCTTGACGTAGAGTTTGGCGAACGAAGATGTTAAAAGCTGTTGTCATGTTCATCCCCATTTCATTAAACACTGCGTCTGCCCTTTCTTTCAGATCTTTATCCATACGGATGCTGATATTTGTGGTTTTAGCCATATAATGCAACTCCTTTCGTGTACATTGTATTCTTATGCAAGTGCATTGTCAATCGTTTGCCCATGCATATATTATGGAGGAGCAGTTGTCGACCGTCAGGGGACGATATCAGAAGGGGGACAGGGATGGATTCCTTTTCTGTCAAATGCGCTGGAATCATATTTCAATTAGCATATACTTTTTACTCTCTAAACCGTTAATATATGATTATTAACATATTATTAACATAAATATGACGCATATTTGTATTATAATAAAGTATCATGCTGACCCAGGGAATTGCTTAAAGTGAACTATATATCCAGATTAAGTGTGTTGAATTCTCTAAATAATTCCTATATTATGAGGCATGGAGTAATGAAAAAAACCTAAAAAGCTAGTATTTTGTATCCAAAGTGCTATTTTCGCTTAAAGAAGCTAATTTTACCAGTGAGGGGGAGACAATAATGGGGAATGCGTTGCAATTGCTTCCCGCTACTCAATCAGATAGAGCATTGCTAAAACACTTGGAAGAAGAGGCGGGGACGGAAGTTAACCTCTGCTACCAATGCGGCAAATGTTCCGCCGGCTGCCCGGTGGGCTTTGCCATGGATCAGACACCGCGCCAGGTGATACGCTTGCTGCAGCTGGGCTTGCTGGAGGAGGCCTTGTCGACCAAAAGCATATGGATATGTGCCAGCTGTGAAACCTGTTCGGCCCGTTGTCCCCGGGGCGTGGACATTGCTTCCCTGATGGATGCCCTGCGCCGGGAGGCCCTGAAACAGGGCAGAATTACCGACCGGAAAGTAGCGGTGTTCAACCGGGCTTTCTTAAGCGGGGTAAAGAATTTCGGCCGGACCTATGAAGCCGGTTTATTATTACAGCATAATCTGTTTACCGGGCAGTTGTTCAAAGATGCGGAACTGGGCCTGCCCATGATGCAAAAAGGCAAGTTGAGTTTCTTCCCGGAGAAGATTAAGGGAAGAGAAGCGATTAAGAAAATATTTGAGCGGGCTGAGAACCCGGGAGGTGAGTAGGATGAAACTGGCTTATTATCCTGGCTGCTCCCTGGATGGCAGCGCCATTGAATACGGGCTTTCCACCAAAAGAACGGCGGAATTGCTGGGAGTGGAACTCTTGGAGATAGAAGATTGGAATTGCTGTGGGGCTACTTCGGGTCATAACACCAACAAGCTTCTTTCCCTGGCCCTGCCCGCCCGGAATCTGGCCCTGGCAGAAAAGACCGGTTTGGATGTACTGGCGCCTTGTGCAGCCTGTTATAATCGTTTTCGTAATACGGAACATGTGGTACGCCACGACCGCAAGATGCAGGAAAAGATTGCGGCCGTGATTGAAATGGATTACGCGGCCAGCAACCAGACTCTATCCATATTGGAGCTGATAGTAAATAAAGTGGGGCTGGAAAATCTCCGGGAAAAAGTGAGCCAGCCGCTGAAAGCCATGAAAGCTGCCTGTTATTATGGATGTCTCCTGGTAAGACCGCAAGAGCATACCGGTTTTGATGATAATGAAGACCCCCGCTCCATGGATCAGATTATGCAGGCCCTGGGGGCGGAAAGTGTGGAATGGTCTTTTAAAACAGAGTGTTGCGGTGCCGCCCTGGCTACCTCCCGGCCTGATGTGGGTTATCGCATGATTTATGAAGTGATAAGAAATGCCCGCGAAGCCGGAGCAGAATGCCTGGTTACCGCCTGCCCCCTGTGCATGATGAACCTGGATATGCGCCGGCGCGGGGTGGAAAAGGCTTTTAACGAGCGTTTGGATATACCGGTTTATTATATTACCGAACTCCTGGCTATTGCCTGTGGTGATTCACCCCGGGATGTAGGAGTTCACCGTCATTTCGTGGAGGCAGAAAGCTACCTGGCCTCCTTGCCGGAGAAGGCCGCCCGGATAGAAGCTGAAGAGGCGGCGCGTTTGGAAGCGGAGCAGGCTAAAAAGGCCGCGCGGGCTGCACAGGCCAAGAAGGCGGCCCAGGATAAGGCCAAAAAGAAAGAGGCTTCAGAAGCAGAAGCCATGGCGAAAGCCGGAGACGAAAAGAAAGCGGCTCCAGCAGCGGAAGCAGCAGCAACGTTGGCTGAGGCCGGGGATAAGGGAAGCAAGGCTACTCCAACTCAGGCGCAGGCGGCCGCCCCGGCTGCAGCCGAGGCGGTTGATGATGGAGCCCTGCAGAAGAAGATAACTGCCATGATAAAGGCCTGGGAAAAGAGCCCGGAAAAAGTAGCCGCCCGCCTGATTGAAGATGAAGAGAGAGCGGCCATACTGGCCCAGGTGGTAAGCGGGGATGAGAAAAAAACCGCGCGCCTGGCGGAGCTTATGATTACAGATAAAGACAAGGCCGCCAAAGCTGCCGAAGCTTTTGTCACCGGCGAGCTGAAAAAACGCCAGAAAGCGCAAGAATCATAATTAGAACCTAAGGGGGGACGGAGAGTGAAAAAACGAGTAGGCGTATTTGTTTGCGATTGTGGAACCAATATTGCCTCGGTGGTGGATACGGAAAAAGTAGCCGCAGCCGCACGGCAGTTTCCCGGGGTGGTTTTTGCCACTACCTACAAATACATGTGCTCCGATCCAGGGCAGGAATTGGTGAGAAACGCCATCAAGGAGCAGGAGTTGGAACAAGTAGTGATAGCTTCCTGTTCGCCGCGCATGCATGAGAAGACCTTCCGCAAAGCCGTAGAAGACGGAGGCATCAATGCTTATATGTTCGAGATGGTAAACATCCGGGAGCAGGATTCCTGGGTTCACCACGACCGGGAGCAGGCCACTCAAAAGGCGATAGCTCTGGTGCGGATGGCGGTGAGCAAGGTTTTGCGCAACCAGCCTTTACAGGTTTCCACCATCCCGGTTACCCGGAAAGCCCTGGTTATCGGAGGCGGAATCGCCGGGATGCAGGCGGCTTTGGATATAGCCGAGGCTGGACACCAGGTAGTATTGGTGGAAAAAGAGGCCAGTATCGGGGGCAAGATGACCCAGCTGGACAAAACCTTCCCCACCATGGACTGCGCCGCCTGAATTGGCACCCCCAAGATGGTTGCTGTGGCACAGCATCCTAACATTGCAATGATAACTTATGCCGAGGTCACCCAGGTAAAAGGCTATATCGGCAATTTTAAAGCAACTATAAAGAAGAAACCCAAATATGTGGACTGGGATCTATGTACCGGTTGCGGTACCTGTGCGGAGAAATGCCCCACCAAAAAGCTGAAGGATGAGTTTGACCTGGGCCTGGGACTGAGAACTGCTATTCACAAGGTTTATCCCCAGGCGGTTCCGGGCAAGTTTTACATTGATGCCCAGAATTGCACCAAGCTTACCAGCGGCAAATGCGGGGTTTGTGAAAAATTATGCCCGGCCAAGGCCATCAGGTTTGATGACAAGGAAGAGTACCAGGAGGTAGAAGTCGGGGCTATTGTCATGGCAACCGGTTATGATCTTTTCAAGTGGGAAGAAGCTTACGGCGAATATGGCTATGGCAAATACCCGGATGTAATCAGCAGCCTGCATTTTGAAAGGCTGGTTAGCGCCGGTGGGCCTACCGGGGGCAAGGTTCAACGCCCTTCGGATGGCAAAGAGCCTAAGAGCGTGGCTTTTATCAAATGTGTGGGTTCGCGTGATGATACCAAGGGCAAATCCTATTGCTCGCGGGCCTGTTGTATGTATACGGCCAAACATGCCTACCAGGTAAAGGATAAGATAGAAGACAGTGAAGCCTATGTATTCTACATGGATGTGCGGACGGCCGGAAAGAACTATGAAGAATTCTACCAGCGTTCCCTGAATGCTGGAGCCAAGTACATCCGGGGGCGGGTCAGCAAGATCTATCCCCGGGGAGAGCGGCTGGTGCTTAAATCCGAGGACACCCTCTTAGGGCGGCCACTGGAAGTGGAAGCGGATCTGGTGGTATTGGCTACCGCCATGGTGCCTTCTGAGGGAGCGGGAGCCCTGGCCAAAGCCATCGGCTTTTCCAGCGACAAGGATGGTTTCTACCAGGAAGCCCATCCCAAGCTGCAGCCGGTGGAAACCTTTGCCGCCGGGGTATACCTGGCCGGTTGCTGCCAGGGTCCCAAGGATATCCCGGATACGGTAGCCCAGGCCAGTGCGGCTGCGGTAAAGATCTGCGGGCTCTTTTCCAAAAACGAGCTGGCTACTGAACCCATGGTGACCCAGGTGGATGTCAGCAAGTGTTCAGGCTGCGGCTTCTGTGTTCCTATTTGTCCCTATAATGCTATTTCCCTGGAGCCCATACAGGAACGGGGTCATCATGGTCCCTTTACCCGCAATGTAGCCCAGGTGAACAGCAGCCTGTGTCAGGGCTGCGGGGCCTGTTTGCCGGCCTGCCGTACCCTGGCGCTCAACCTGAGAGGATTTACCAATGATCAACTGGTAGCGGAGGTGGATGCCCTGTGTCTATAGATAAAAGTGAATGGCAGCCCAAAATAATCGTGTTTGCCTGCAACTGGTGCAGTTATGCCGCGGCAGATTTGGCCGGTTTGAATCACCTGGAGTACCCGGCTGATGTCCGCATCATCAGAACCCCCTGCTCCGGCCGCATGGACCCCTTGCTGGTTTTGCGGGCCTTTAACCGGGGAGCTGATGGGGTGCTCTTATCCGGCTGACACCCGGGCGAATGTCACTATGGTAGTGGCAATTACTATAACCGCCGCCGGCACACTATAATGAAGAGCCTTATGGAATACCTGGGTATTGAAGCGGGTCGATACCAGACCGCCTGGATATCCGGTGCCGAGGGCATAAAATTTCAACAGACCATGCAAAAACTGGTGGAAGATGTGAAAAAGCTGGGGCCCAATTACAAGCTAAGGGAGGCAAAATGATGGATATTACCAGTAAAATCAGAGAAATTGCCACCCGGCTCCTGCAAAACGGGGAAGTAGATTTGTTTATGGCCTGGGAGAAAGGGGACTTGCCCTTTCAAAGCAAGCCGTTTTTTGCCCGCCGGGTAGAGGATGTAGAGCGGATTATTTTTGATGAATATTCTATTCACAACCTGTCCAATGCCCTACTCAAGTTCCGGGACAGGCAGGAGAAAATTGGGCTGGTGGTTAAGGGCTGCGATTCGCGGGGAGTGGTAAGGCTATTAGAGGATGGGCAGATAGAGCGGGACCGGCTTTATATCGTGGGGGTGTGCTGCCCGGGGATGAAAGACCCGCTGCAGGCTATGCGCGACTACTCCGGCTTCAACCGGAATCCGGAGGCGGCTCCGCTGGCTGCCAAGTGCGAAAACTGCATTCAACCCAACCCGGTTATTTATGATGAACTGCTGGGGGAAGAGCAGCCGCCACGGGTGCAAGGAGAGCGCTTTGCCCGGGTCAGGGAACTGGAACAGCTATCCCCGGATGAACGCTACCGCTTTTTTGAAGATATATTCTCCCGCTGCATACGCTGCTATGCTTGCCGCCAGGCCTGCGTAGCCTGCAACTGCCGCACTTGTATATTTGATGAAACCAAACCGCAGTGGGTAGGACGCGAGACCAGTATCAGCGATAATATGATGTATCATTTGGTGCGGGCTTCCCACATGGCGGGGCGCTGCATCGAATGCGGCGAATGCGAGCGGGTTTGCCCGGTGAATATCCCGCTGATGCTTATCAACCAGAAGCTTATTAAAGATGTGGATAATTTCTTCGGACCTTATGAGGCCGGGATGCAATATGTGGAAGGGGCTAAACCGCCCTTGAGCGTCTATCAGGAAAACGACCCGGATGACTTTATATAGGGGGTGGAGTGGAGTGAAGGTTTTAAACAAGAACAAACTACCTGCGGTTTTCGATAAACTGGCGCAACAGTCGGAGCTCTTTGTTCCCCTGCAAAAAAAAGAGCAGAGCGGCTTTTATTCCTGGAAGAGCTTTGACCAGGCGAGTGACCAGCTGGCCCTGGACCTTTTGAATGTCTACCTGCCCCCCAAGCAAGTGCTTCTGCCCCAGACGGAGAAGATGTATAGTTTCCGGCAGGAGGAAGGCGGAGTAGCCATAAGCGAAGTCTATGAGGAAAGCCAGCCCCGGGTGATATTTGGCCTCAGAGCCTGTGATTTGCAGGCCATAAACTGCCTGGACCAGGCTTTTCTGACCCGGGGCTTTGTCGATGAATTCTATAAAGCCCGGCGGGATAATACCACTATCGTGGCCAGCGCCTGCTATAAACCGGGGGCCAATTGCTTCTGCAGCTCCATGGGAGTCGACCCCCTGGAACCGGCTGGAGCCGATGCCATCATCCGCGACACGGGCTCGGAATTCTTTATTTGGGAGGCCAGGACCCCGGCCGGTGAGGAACTGAGCCGGCAACTGGCGGAATTTCTGGAGGAAAAGGAGCTTCCTTTACCCCAGAGTCAGGCTTTCGAACGACAAGTAGATATGGAAGGGGTAGCGGAAAAGCTGAGCCAGGTTTTCTCTTCTCCTCTCTGGGAAGAGCTTTCCGATGCTTGCCAGACCTGTGGCATCTGTACCTATCTCTGCCCCAGCTGCTACTGTTTTGATATACAGGTCAAAAACCAGGGCGAGGCGGGTTACCGTTTTCGCTGCTGGGATTCCTGCATGTATGGTGAATATACCATGATGGCCGGTGGTCATAACCCCCGGGCATCGGCTACGGAGAGATTCCGCAACCGCTTTTTGCACAAACTGGAGTTTTTCAACGAGCGCTATGGCATGCCTCTCTGTACCGGCTGCGGGCGTTGTATAATTGCTTGCCCCGCCGGGATTGATATCAGCAAGATTATCACAGCGGCAAAGGAGGCGGACTGGAGTGCATAATTGTAATTGTGAAAACCCTCTGGTTCCCCAAATCGTGGAAATAGTAAAAATAATTGATGAAACCCCGGATGTCAAAACCTTTCATGTCCGCAACGAAAACGGGGTTCCCTTTGATGTAAGGCCCGGGCAACTGGCCATGGTGTCTCTCTTGCCGGTAGGGGAAGGGATGTTCTCGGTTTCCTGGCAGGAGGAAAAAGAGCACCTGCAGTTTGCTATAAGAAGAGTGGGGCTGATGACCGATGAACTGCATAGCGTGGGAGTGGGCCATAAAATAGGTGTCCGCGGTCCCTATGGCAATGGTTTCCCGGTGGAAGCCTGCCAGGGCAAGGATATGCTTTTTATCGCCGGAGGTATTGGCCTGGCACCCTTGCGTTCCTTTATAAAATATTGTTTGAAACACCGCTCCGATTATGGCAAGATTCAGGTTTTATACGGGGCCCGGAGCTATGCCGACCTCTGCTTCAAGGATGAGCTCTTTGACCTGTGGCCCAAAGAAAAGGATACCGAGGTTTTTACCACCCTGGATAGGCCGGAGGAGGGCTGGGATGGCCATGTAGGCTTGATTCCTTCCTACCTGGAAGAGTTGAACCCGGCACCGGAGGGCAAGGTGGCGGTAATCTGCGGTCCCCCGATAATGATAAAGTTTGCCCTCAAGTCCCTGGAGAAGATGGGCTACAATGACGAACAGGTCATAACCACCCTGGAAATGCGCATGAAGTGCGGCATAGGCAAATGCGGGCGCTGCAATATCGGCAGCGAGTATATCTGTCTTGATGGGCCGGTCTTCAATCTGGCCCAGTTAAGAAAACTGCCGCCTGAGTGGTAGAGATGGATACAATGCCGTAAAAAAACCGGGCCGACGCGTGAGTCGGCCCGGTTTTAATTTCAGCTGTCAACAACTGCCCTCCACAAATTTGATGTCACTGCAAAAAGCAATAGCACATTGTTACGGTGTTGCCGTTGATATTGGCACAACCACGGTTGTAGCTTCGCTTTATAAACTTGATGATGGCAGCGAACTAGCAGTAGCTTCAGCCCTCAATTAGCAAACCTATCTTTTTATGCTTTTGTGGTTCCAGCGGTTAAGCCGGATACTAAATATTTTTGAATATATATAAAAAATATTACTATAGGTATTATCATAATTACGCAGGCTGCGGTAAGGAGCCCATAATCCGTACGATAATATCCCATCAATGTGTAAAGACCAAGCGTTATTGTGCGGTTGCTATTACTGGTAATGATTATGCTGGCGAAGATATATTCACTCCAGCCTAGGATAAACGAAAAAGTACCAACCGCAGCCATGGCGGGAAGGGTCACTGGAATAATCACCTTGCGTAAAGCACTGAAATAACTGCATCCGTCAATGCGGGCAGCATCCAGAATATCAGAAGGAATACTTTCAAAGAATCCCTTCAACATCCAGATTCCAAATGGCAGCGTAAAACACAGATATGACAGAACCACGCCAAATTTATTGTCAATAAGGTTTAGCTTGTATAACATCATGAAAAGCGGAACTATTATCAGTATTCTTGGAAACATATAGGTAAAGAGAATCAACTGTAGGATCTGTTTTTTAGCCGGCACTTTCATCCACACAATAGCTACTGCTGCCAACGATGCCAGCATAATAGTTGCGATGGTTGTGAAAAAGGCCACAAATAAGCCATTGAATAGGTAAGTGGGATACTCTCCGGTTGCAAATAAGGCTTTATAATGAACTAATGTCCAATGTTTTGGAATCAATGTAGGCGTTAATGTGATTACCTCACTGGTAGGTTTAAATGAAGTAAAAATACCGACAATAACCGGGAAGAGCAGAACATAGGAAATAGTTGATACTAAGACAAGCATCAGCACATTATTTAATAGCTTGTTTTTTTTGAAAATCATAGAATGTTATCTCCCTATATATATTTTAACCAAGCTGTTTATAATATATGAAAGGTCCTACTTTGCATTCTAGCTGGTTTTTTTGGACCATGATTCTCGATTTACAAAAATAAAATATACTATACTTACGGCAAACAGGATTAAAAACATGATTGTTGCCAGAGCTGAACCATAACCAAACTCGGTAGACTCAAAAGCTTGCATATATGTATAGATGCTTAAGGTTATAGTTGAATTGTCTGGCCCCCCACGAGTCAGGAGAAAAATCGTGTCAAAGGATGAAAACATCCAAATGATTTCAAGTATCCCAAGGATCACGAACGCTGGCTTTAACAGCGGGAGTGTAATCTCTTTAAACACCTGCAGTTTACTGGCACCGTCAATTTTGGCGGCTTCATAAAGGTTTTTATCTATAGACTGTAACGATGCCAGAAATGTAAGCATGGCAAAAGGATACTCTTTCCATACAATAGGTATGATTACACCTAACCAGGCGAGCTTTTCGTCTGCTAGAATATTTACAGCTTGGTCCAAGATGTGGTATTTGACCAATATATAATTTATGTAGCCGTAATAGTCGTTATAAATCCATCTGAAGATCAAAACAGATACTACAGAAGGCACAACCCAGGGTATCATTAAAATTCCCCGGAAAAATTTTCGTAAAGGGAATTTCATATTCAGGAGCAATGCCAGAGCAAGGCTCAGAATTAAAATAATTATACTCGAAATAATTGTAATTACTGCCGTATGTTGCAGAGCTAACCAGAACATGTCGTCTTTAAGTATATTAATGTAATTCTCTAAACCAATATATGAATATTTATCATATGATAAAAGCTTGTCAGTTAAGCTTATATCTATACCTCGTAAAATAGGATAGAGTGTTAAGGCAAATATCGCTGCCAGAGCAGGTATGACAAAAATAAGTGAAATTAGCTCTTTTCTTTTCATGTTTGTCCTCTTCTTTATTAAATATCGAGATCCATTAGCCGACTTTAACTGACTAGCTGTTGCCTATGCCGGGCACACTATTAACAAAGGGATAGACTTAAGTCTATCCCTTTGTGGTAAAGGCTAGTGTTTTTTGGCATTCTCTATGGCAGCTACCGCATCTTGGTGGAATTTCTTCAAGGATTCCTCAGCTGTCATTTTGCCTAACATAACATCGACTACCAGCTTGGCATAACGGTTTTCTTCATATAGTATTTCCGTGCCGGGGATATATCCGGATTCGAAATCAAGAGCTACCGCTGTAAAAGACTGATCAGATACTGCTTTGTACCATTCCATCTGCATGAGTTCAGTATCTTTGGCAATAGACAGGAAAGGTGATACATTACCGGAAATTTGGCACCATTCCTTGCTGATTTCAGGTCTGCACATATATTTGATGAACTTTTTGGCCTCTTCAGGATGCTTGGCATTCTTAAATAAAAAGAAACCCCCTGCTCCCGAGAAACTTCCGGAATGACCTGATGGACCATCAGGCATTTTTACGAAACCGATGTTTTGGTAGACATCAGGGAACATTTCAGCCAACAGAGTTCCGTAACCGCCCCACATAATATCCATGGCGATTTTGCCAACGCCCAATGCATTTACATCATCACCGTATTTCCAGTCCTTGGCACTAGGAGGTACTACCTTGTGTACTGTCACCAGGTCGGACATGAATTTCACCGCCGACAAATTCTCAGGGCTGTTGATAACTACATTGCCTTTTTCATCAATAACCTTGCCTCCGGCTGCTTTCATAAATCCCATCATTATCTGGCGGGTAAGGCCGCTGTCGGAAGTGAACATGCCCAAACCATAAACACCATCTTTGGTCAAGGCCTTTGACATACTCACAAGCTCATCCCAATTTTTTGGAGGTTCATTAAATCCGGCAGCCTTTAGAAGGTCTTTTCTGTATGCAAGCACGGGGGAGGCGGCACAGTTAGGCACTGCATACCAAGTATCACCTTGTTTGAATGATCCTGCAATGGGTGTGAATACTGCTTCTCCACCCAGATCTTTTATTACATCATTAATAGGCTGGATTTTTCCATTAACACCATATTGCACGGCTCTGGCGCCATCATTATACCCGATATCAGGTGTGTCACCGGACTCGAAATACTGATTCCATTTGGTATACAGGTTGTTCCAGCTTTCGACGGTCATCTCTATTTTTATGTTTGGGTTTTCTTTTTCAAATGCTGCAATATATTTTTTCCAGAAAGGGTCTTCTAACTTGGAGTCATATCCATAGGGAGGATATGAAAACTTAACCGTTATTACTTCTGTAGCAGCGTCCTTATCTGCAGACGTCCCACAACCTGCAATGATACCCATAAGCAAAGACAAGATTAACATGAGAACAACAATCTTCTTATTACTTTTGCTCAATTTTGAACCTCCTTATCAAATTGAATTTGTAGCTTCAATTAATTCAAAGCCATCCTGACAATGGTGGATTGATAATATAGGATCAGCTTCCCACCCCCAGTAATCGTGACAGACTTTTACAATAATACAGCTATTGCCCCGGGACAACATCAATCAGGTAAATTGAGGGGAAGACTGAGAACAAGCGATATCCAGAATGAATAGATATTTCGCCGGTTTGTCTGCATTCCAAATAACACTAATTCCCGGTCTTTATGATTTGTTTGAAAAAATCAACACCTCCATCGCCAACGTATTCAATATCATTGTCCCAGTACAGATGGCTGGAAACCGCAATATGAGGAAAATCAATGAAACAATTGCCGGCTGATGACAGTATTTTCTTGTATAACGGATCCCCGATGACATAGTTATATCGGTGTTTATTGGCTAGCGCAGTCAAATCGTCTTCATCCTCGAGAAATATATCTCCCGCCTCTGTCAGAGCGTCATCCATGCTGAAAAACGAGGCCACGGTTACCTGGTCAATCCCGAAATCCATACTCAAACAGGTACGTATGGAATTGCCCATGACTTGCTCGCCTATTACTAGGGCATTGCGGCTGCTGGCTGGTAGAGATTCTATAGTATATGATCTTTCCATTAAACCGAGCAAGGACCGGACCTCGGCTATGAAACGGAGGGAAGGTGCGTGGCCGATAGGAATACCAGCCAGGAAAGGTATTTTGTACATTTGCTGCATATACCTGGCTGCCATAAGACCTGCATTCGAAACCACGATATTCAAATGAGCTTGGGCGGCTTTTTCTTCAATTTCCTGCAATGTTGTTCCCATGCCCCAGCAAAGAACTTCTTTGCATCCGGCTTCAACCAATTTCTCCACAAGGTTCTGCATATTGCGTTGGTTGCCGATGTCAAGCGGTGTAGCGCCGATGATATTAACAAGTTTGTTAGCAGCACTGCAAACTGGCTTGATACAGCGTCTGGCCAATGCCTCAAACGCCATAGCAGCACCTTGGTCGTAATATTTCAATCCGTTGGTATTGAAAGCCAACGCAGGCAGTCCTGTTCTTTTCGAGATAATATCCGCAAGTGCTTGATAATCAGTGCCGATGACCATTGAAGCCGGGCTGCCAAGAATAGCAACAAAACTTCTTCTTAGAATGCGCACTGAATCCTCAATTTTTTTTAGCAATTTCTCATCGTCCCCAATCACTGCCTCGATCTCTCGCAGTGATGCACTTAAAATCGCAACCGAACTGCCATACCATCGCGGTTCATCATAGTTGGTGACATTAAATGCACAACCGCCGGCATCATATACAACCACTAACCCACCCAATTCGAACAACACTGCGCATACGCCTGAATAGTCCGGGGCAAAAGGAGGCAATATCTTATACAATCCTTTCATCTATCTTCACCTCTATTATGCTAGTTCTCCAAACCGTACATCAGCTTCTTGATATCCTGAGGATTATCAAACGCCTGACATATTAGCTCTAAAAGGGACTCAATCCCTTTATATCCGTAAAGCTGAGTATCCAGGCGTAGTGGTATAGGTTTGGCGTGCGGGAAAAAATACGCTGCATCCATACCTATGGCTATATCGACTTTAAGGTTATTCTGGAGAAAATCAGTCATGGAGGGATGAGCATTGGTGAATACTACGATATCCGGGGCATGAGTCTTGAGCCAATTAATATGTTCCAGATCAATATCCAGAATCCTATTAGCGATAATATAGGGGACTTTAAAGCCATATTCAATTAAAGCCCGTGCCAGTTCATAAGTACTGTCATTCTCAATTATTTCACCAACCACTACCGTAAGAGGGCCCAGGGTAGCGTAATGACGATCAATTACTTGTCTCGCTTTCTCGCTATACCTATCAGTATCCAACTTCATACCCAGAAACTCTTCCAGTTTTTTATAGGTTCTGTTTATCGTTTCAATACTGTAGGCAGCCGGAGCATAACAGAAGGGAATATCCAAACGCTTTTTCATATACTCTGCGGCCATAAGTCCTCGCGGTTTTATAACAATATTATAGGATGAACAACCCATTTGATAGAACTCTTCCAAAGTTGAGCACTCAGCAATGTGCCTGATTTTTTCGATGCCGGCGGCTGACATGATTTTCTTGAACTCGCTGTCTTTATCCAGGGGAGGAAAACTGCCTATTATATTTATGGCATTATCTTTTTTACTTGCGCGGGGAATAAAATCATAGATGGCCTGCTGAATGGTTCGTACGGGGGGCTTACTCCCTTCCATAGCTATCGGATCCATATGACACGCTTTTATCGGGATGTTATGTTTTCTTTCCAACTCCTCAGCAATGGCTTCATAATCAGATCCCAAAAGATCATCTATGCACGAAGCGCAGATCATCATGGCTTTAGGTCGGGGATCAACCTCAGCAAGTATATTAGCAGTCGCAGCAAATATTTTATCCAGATGCTGACCGTTGACTATGTCGGATTCACTCATATGCAGAAAGAAGAGTCGGTTTTTGTAGCCTTTTTGGATGCTGGTAATAGCTCCGTGACGCCCACAACCTGCAGGTGATACCAGTAGCATTACGGCTTCTGGCACTATCGATCCTATACGGGGAATACACCATCCCCCCGCACACGGAAAGCAATACTCAAGGCATCCAGAAGGCTTGACTCTTTTCCGATTGTAAAAGTTTTCAATGCCAAGATCGCAAATAGAAACGCAAAATGGCTCGTTATGCATTACTTACCCCCGCATCATTAACAATATTTGCTGCTATCTTCATAATCATTTGCGAGATATCCAGGTTAGGATCTCCCTC
>Ga0123330_1000270_pt1 | contig 61101 bp, 49 predicted proteins | sample BioC13SIPDNA_2_FD_89704 | JGI IMG/M metagenome (GOLD analysis project Ga0123330, IMG submission 89704) | Anaerobic biogas reactor microbial communites from Washington, USA - Biogas_R2_A C13 SIP DNA | ecosystem: Engineered > Bioreactor > Anaerobic > Unclassified | place: Washington, USA... | reverse complement strand
GGCGGGCTTGTGGACCGGCAGGGGCGAATAGGCCGCCGGATCGAAGGGGACATCGGCCATCTGCACGTCCAGCGGGAGGTCCAGCAGCACCGGCCCCGGGCGCCCCTCCCGCGCCACGTGGAAGGCCTCTTGCATGATGAAGGGGACCTGCGACGGCTCGGTGATGCACCAGGTCCGCTTGCAGACCGGGGCGGCGATGGCGGCAATATCCACGCACTGGAACGCTTCCTTGCCCAACTGGGCGCGCACGTTCTGCCCGGTGATGGCGATGAGCGGGATGGAATCCACCTGCGCCGTATAGAGCCCGGTGACGAAATTGGTGGCCCCCGGCCCCGAGGTGCAGATGGCCAAGGCCATGCGCTGGCCGCCGGTGGCGCGGGCGTAGCCGTCCGCGGCGTGGACCGCGCCCTCCTCGTGGCGGGCGATATAGTGCTTGATCTGCTGGGAGGCGCCCAGGAACTCGTACACGGGGTTGATGGCCGCCCCGGGGATGCCAAAGGCGGCCTCGATCCCCTCTTTTTCCAGTATCTTGACGACGATCTCGGCAACGCGCATCTGCTACTCTCCTAGTTCGTTTTTATCAGGCTACGAGAAGACGATTTCCTCACGGCTCTCGATGGCTGACTCGTCCAGTTCCAGGCCCAGGCCTGGGCCGGGGGGCAGCGCGAAATGGCCGTCCACCGGCTCGATCTTGTGCCGCAACAAGTGGTTGTCCCGCCGCCCCGCCTGCAAGATCCACTCTTGCCGGGGGCAGAGCGTCGGCGACTGGGAGGCGATGAGGTGCGCCGAGGCCAGCCCGCCGTGGTGCGGGTACACCGGGACTTGGTGCGCCGAGGCCAGGGCGCAGATCTTGACCATCTCGCTGATTCCGCCGGCCCAGCTCGGGTCAGGCTGCAAGAGATCCACCGCCCCCGCCTCCAGCAGCGCCCGCATCCCCCAGCGGGTGTACTCGTGCTCGCCCCCGGCGATCAGCACGCGTCCCGCGGCCCGCCGCCTGATCTCGGCGTAATCGCGCACCATGTCCGGCATCACCGGCTCCTCGAACCAGCAGGGGCGATGGGGGGCAGCCAGCTCGATCATGCGCAGGGCATAGGGGACGTCCCAGCTTTTCCAGGCGTCGAACATGATCTCCACATCCGGCCCCACCGCCTCGCGGACCGCCCGGACCAGGGCCAGGTTGCGGCGCAGCCCCTCGGGGCCGTCGCCCGCGCCGTAGCGAAAGAACCACTTGATGGCGGTGTACCCCTGCGCGACCATCTCGCGCGAGCGCTCAGACGCCCGCTCCGGCTCGGCGGAATAGCCCAACATGGAGGCGTAGGCCGGGATGCGGTCGCGGGTCGGGCCGCCCAGCAGCTCATAGACCGGCGCGCCCAGCAGCTTGCCCTTCAGGTCCCACAGCGCCAGGTCGAGCTTGCTGATGGCCTGCATGGTGGGGCCCTTGCGGCCGGTCACGGCGGAGCGATAGAGCTTGTCCCAGATCCGCTGCACGGCGTGGGGGTTCTCGCCGATGACGATGCGCGCCAGTTGCGTGGCGATGATCCGCGCCTCGTCGGCAGGGATGTTGCCATAGAGGCCGCTGGCGCCCTCGTCGGTGTCCACGAGCACATAGATAGCCTGCAACGGGTAGGGGCTGCCCCCCTCCACGTGGGGGATCGGCCAGGTGCGCCGGGCCGGGGCCAGCTCGGGATAGAGCCCCAGCGGGCTGGCCGAGCGGTCCTCCCCCAATGGGCCGTCGTAATCCCAGGTCCCCTTGATGCGGACGAAGCGGATGCCGGTGATCTTCATGTGCTGCCCGCTAGCTCCGCCCGGAGGCGAGAAAGACGTCGAGGAAGCGGGCGCACTCGTCCTGGAAAGCCTCGCGGATCGGCTCGGTGATGTCGCCGAAGGAGGGGCGCTCCTGCGCGGCGCGCTGGGCGACGCGGCGCGTGGCCTCCAGCGCCAGGTTGGTAAAGATGTTGATCTTGGCGACGCCACCGCGGATGGCCGCCTGGAACTGGGCGTCGGAGAGGCCCGAGCCGCCGTGCAGCACCAGCGGGATCTCCACCCGGCGGCGGATTTCGTCCAGGAGCGCCAGGTCCAGCCGGGGCTCGCCGGCGTATTGCCCGTGCGCCGTGCCGATGGCCACCGCCAGCGCGTCCACGCCGGTCTCGGCGACGAACCGCTCCACCGCGGCGGGGTCGGTGAAGCCCTGGCCCCGCCCGCCGAACTCCTGGTACTCGCTCCCCGAGCCGACGTGCCCCAGCTCGGCCTCGACCGCCGCGCCCACCGCATGGGCCGCCTGGACGATCTGCCGGGTGGCGGCGACGTTCTCCTCTAGGGACAGCTTGGAGCCGTCGTACATCACGTCGGTGAAACCAAAGGTCAGCGCGCGGACGCAGTGCTCGAAACTGGCCCCGTGGTCGAGCATGATCGAGACGGGGACCGTCGCCTCCTCGGCCATCACGCGGACGAACTGGGTCAGGGCCCGGCCATGGGGCTCGTCCAGCAGCCGGGTGTACAGGCCGATGATGCCCGGGGCGCGCCGGGATTCCAGCGCGGCGAATATCCCCCGCGTGCCTTGCATCTCGAACGTGTCAAAACAGGGGACGGCATAGCCCCCCTGCTGGGCCTTTTTCAGCTCGCCCAGCGCCGATACCAGCGTCATACTCTTCTCCTTGAGGGATGGCGCCACCGAGACACAGAGGGCACAGAGGGGATATCCTTGTTTTCTCTCCCCTGCCCCAATCCTCTCTGTGTTCTCTGTGCCTCTGTGGCTGTCTTTCGCTTACTCCAGCAGGGATGGCGCCACCGAGACACAGAGGACACCGAGATATCTTTCTTTTCTCTCCCCTGCCAAAATCCTCTCTGTGTTCTCTGTGCCTCTGTGGTTGTTTTTCGCTTACTCCAGATGAACCACCTCGCCGGTGCGGGCGGAGCGCGCGGCGGCGTCATAGACGCGCATGGCCTGATAGACCTGCTCCGGCTTGACGGCCAGCTCGGCGCCGTGGTGCAGCGCGCCGGCGATATTGCAATAGTACGCCGTCCAGCTTCCCCGCACGCTCTCCACGGTCCAGCTCTCCTCCTGGCCGCGGACGTGCGTGGTGATCCGCGCGCGGTCGGCGGGGTCCTCCTCCGCCGCCTCGATGCGGCCTTGCTTCAGGTACGCCTCTTGCGGATCGAGGCCGTACTTTACCAGCGCGCCGCCATCGCCCAGCACGTACCAGCGCGGCTTGGGCGCCGCAGCGAGGTTGCCCACCTCGATCTCATAGACCACGTCGTTGGCGAAGCGCAGGCTCAGCCGAGCATAGCTCTCGATGTCCGAATCCCAGTGGGCCCGCGAGAGGGTCTGGCAATCGACCGCGCGCACCGGCGCCCCCACCAGTTGCAGCGCCTGGTCCACCAGATGGGCGGGCCAGTCGAAGAGGATGCCGCCGCTGTGGGCCAGGCTGGCGCGCCAGCCGCCTGGGCTGCGGTAGCGCATGATCGCCGTCTGGAACAGGTACGGCTCCCCCAGCCACCCCTCGGCGATGGCCTGTCTCACCGTGAGATAATCCCAGTCCCAGCGCCGGTTGTGAAACACCGAGAGCAGCACGCCGTTGCGCTGGCTGGCCTCGATCATCTCGGCGGCCTGGGCGGCGTCCATGGCCATGATCTTGTCCGTGACCACATGCTTGCCTGCGTTCATCGCTTGGATGGCCAGGTCGCGGTGGGTGTCGTGGGGCGTGGCCAGCACCACCAGTTCCACCGCGCGGTCGGTCAGCAGCTCGCCCATGGTCGCATAGACCCGGGCCTCGGGGTGCTCGCGGCGGGCGGCCTCCTGCCGCGCCGGGTCGCGCGTCGAGATGGCATACAGGCGCAGCCCCTCGGCCAGCCCCACGAGGTAGGCGTGGAAGGCGCGGCCCGAATAGCCATAGCCCACCACGCCGACGTTGATCGCGCCCCGCGCCTCGCTCACTCGGCCGTCCCGGCGGCCCATTCGATGCAGCCGCGGATGTGCTGCAGGAACCAGGGCACGCGCCAAAGCGCGTCGGGGTGCCCCAGCGCGGTGTAGATGACGCGCCCCGCGCCGTAGGCGTGGCACCAGCCCATGGCATAGTCGTTGTCGTCGCGGTTGCCCTTGGCGAGGTCTACCGAAGCGTTGTCCAGGCGCATCAGGACGTGGGTCTTGGCGCGGTCCCAGTTCTTGAAAGTATAGATCTCGTCATAGATGCGGAACGACTTGCCCAGCCGGCGCGTGGCGGGGTGGGCGGTGTCCTCCACAATGACCTTGACCTCCTGCGTCCAGGGGTGGCCCTTGAACCAGCCGCCGATCAGCTCGCCGTATTCGGGCCAATCGTAGCAGGTGTCGGTGGCGTTGTGGATGCCCACCAGCCCCTTGCCGCCGCGCACGAAATCCAGCAGCGCCTGCTTTTGCTCGTCGGTGAAGGGGAGGTTGCCGGTGGTCGCCAGGACCAGCACGTCCACCTTGGCCAGGCTCTCCGCTGAGAGGCGACTCAGCAGGTGGGTGGTCCGCACCTGCCAGCCCTGCTCCAGCCCCATCTGCTTGAGCGCCACCTCGGCGTCGGGCAGGTAGGTGTGCTCGAAACCCAATGAGGTGCACAGCATCAGGATGTTCACGTCCCGCTCCTTTCGCAATCCCCGTGGTTGGCCCAACCTCACGCCTTGGGCCCAATCATCCCGGTATCCAGCATGGCGATCAGCGCCGAGTCGTCCACGTCCAGCGGGAGCCGGACCTGTCCGCGGCGGCGACTGGACTCGTAGGTGGCAAAGATCAGCTCGGTGGCCTGCAGCGCCTTGCGCCCGCTGAGCAGCGGCTCGCGCCCCGTCTTGAGCGCGTCGAGCAGGTCCAACACGGAGGCGACGGTGGCCTGGGCGTTGGGCACGCCGGCGTCCAGGGCCACGGGCTCCCACTCGCCCGCGCCGCGGCGGCGGATTCGCACCGGCGCGCCGTCGCTGCCCATGATCTCAATAATCCCCTCGCTCCCCAGGAGCCGGATGCGCGCCCCGCCCATCATGGCGCTGCCGGTGGCCAGCAGCCCCTCCACGCCGTTGCGGAAGCGGACCCAGGAGACGCCGCCGGTGTCCACCGGCGCGGCAAAGACCTCCTTGCGCTTGGCCACGTCGATCTGGGCGATGACCCACTCGGCGGGCTCTTCGTTGTTAAAGAAGAAGAACATGTCGAACCAGTGGGTGCCCCAGTCGAACATGTTGTCGCAGCCGGCCTCCATGCGGTAGAGGTCGCCGATGGCGCCCGCGTCCAGCAGTTGCTTGGCCTTGACGAAGGAGGCCTCGAAGCGGCGCTGGTGGCAAAAGGTGATCGCCACGCCGCGCTCCTGGCAGGCCTGGTAAAGCGCCTTGGCGTCGCCCCAGTTGGTGGCCATGGGCTTTTCGCTGTGGATGGCCCGCACGCCGCTGCGCGCCGCCTCCTCGATCATCTCGCGATGCTGGCCGGTCCAGGTGCAGATGCTGACGATGTCGAGCTTTTCCTTGGCCAGCATCTCGCGATAATCCGTATAGGCCCGGGAGACGTGGAACTGCTCGCAAAAGGCCAGCCGGTTCTCCTCCTTGGGCTCCGCGCAAGCCACCAGCTCGACCTGGTCGGCGGCCAGATAGCCCGCCGCGTGGCGGCGCCCCCGGTTGCCGCAGCCGATCACACCCGCTCGAAGGGTCATGGTCCCGCTCCTTTCCTTCGGCCCGTGGCCGATCCGTGATGATGTCCTAACCCATCTCGATGCCGCGCTCGCGCAAAAAGGCCAGCGTCTGGGCGAACGTGGGGATGCCCGCGCGCCCGCCCAAGACGGTGCACTTGAGCGCCGAGACCGCCGAGGCGAACTGGGCCACGCGCCGCGCGTCCCAGCCCTGCAACAGCCCGACGATATAGGCGCCATGAAAGACGTCGCCCGCGCCGGTGGTGTCCACCACCGGGACGGCAAAGGCGGGAGTGTGAAAGCGCTCCGTCGGTGTGACGGTGTAGCACCCCTGGTCGCCCACGGTCTCCACGAAGACCCGCGGCCCCAGCGCCAAGATCTCCTCGCCCGCCTGGTAGATGTCACGCTTGCCGGTGAGGTGGTAGCCAAAGTCGCGGCCGCTGATCAGGATATCGGTGAGGGGGACGAGCGCCCGCCGATAGTCGCGGATGGGCCCGGTGGCCAGGGAGGCGTCAAAGACCACCGTATTTCCCGCCTCGCGCGCCCACCGCGCCGCTTGCATCGCCGCCTCGGGGTGAAAGCCGTCCAGGTGCAGATAGGGCGCGGCGGCGATATAGTCGCGGTCCAGCTCGTCCGGCCGCAGGGGGGCGCCCCGCAGGTTCTCCAGCCCCGCAAAGACCCGCTCGCCCGTCTCGGCGTGCACGTAAACCATGATCACCTGGTCCTCGGGCGCGGGCCGGCGGGCCAGGCGGCTCAGGTCCACCCCCGCCTCGACGAAGGAGCGCAGCTTGAGCTCCGCCGCCTCGTCGTTGCCGGCGGTCCCCACGTAGCCGACGCGCGCGCCCAGCTTGGCCGCGGCCACCATGGCGGTGCCCACGAGCCCGCCGCCGTCGAAGCGAAAGGCGCGGATGGGCCCGGCCTGCTCCCAGGTGGGCATCTGGCGCAGCCGCACTAGGATGTCCAGCGTGGCCAGCCCCAGCCCCACGATCTGCAACCCCTTTGTCATGGGCGGGGCCTCATTCCACCACGACCGGCTTGATGTTCAAGAACTGGCAGGCCAGCTCCAGCGCCTTGGCCTGGTCGCCGTGGATCATGCTGGCGTGGTGGATAAAGCCCTCCTCCACCAGCGTGCGGTAGAGCCGCTCGTGGTCGCGCACCTGCACCCAGGACCAGGTCCCCGCCAGCTTGTCGTCGCTGGGGATGATCTCGCCGCGGGCGATGAGCATCTTCCACTGGTCGTCGTATTCCGCCAGCCGGCAAAAGGTGACCGGCCCCGGCTTGAGCTGGAACTGGGCCAGCCCCGCCTGCTCCTCGCACGCGGGCACGGGCAGCTCGCCGGCCATGTCCTTGCGCGAGCGGAGCGCCGTCTGGCCGGGATCGCTGGCCAGGCAGGCGGGCGCGTTGCCGCAGTGCCAGGCCAGCAGCCAGTTGGGGTTCTCGCGGTGGCGGATGGTCCAATCGACGAAATGGGGCAGCGTGGCGCCCAGCGCCGCGCGGTGGTTGACCAGCATGGCCAGCGCGCCCAGCACGTCGGTCTCGCAGGCGGTGAGCAGCCCCTGGCCCGTCAGCCGCCCATAGATGTTGCAGACCGAGATCCCCCACATCCGCTGGACGGTGGACCAGCACTGCATGGCCATGGCGGAGAGGCGATTGTTCCGGTAGAACTCGGCCAGCGCCAGCTCGAGCTTGGCCGCCTTGAGCAGGTAGGTCTCTCCGACGGTCACCGTGGCAGTGCTCCCGCGGATATCGGCGATGATCCCCTGCACGCGGGGGTCGTCGTCGGCGTAGCCCTGCGCGTTCAGCACCATGTCCGCCACGTTGGCGACCAGCACGTTCTGCTGGAAGGCGCGGACCAGCGCCACCTCGTCATAGGCCACCGTCTCGAAGGTGTGCGCGCGCACGCCCACCTGGCCCAGCCGCGCCCCCTTGATCCCCGCCACCACCGCCACGGCCCGCGCGAAATCCTGCGCCTCCGCGGCAAAGGCCGGCTCGTCGGGGAAAAGCACGCCGGCGAAGCGGAAGGGGAGCTTGCGCCGGTACAGGGCCGAGGCGATGGAGAGCGTCCCGCAATACGAGTCCGAGACGCGGGTCAGCCCGGGGTCGTCCAGCGCCGGGGGCTCTTTGGTGGCGCAGAGCAGCACCGGCACGCGCAGCCGCTCGGCGATCTTGGCCGCGGAGCGCTCGTCGCCAAAGTCCAGGGGCACGATGACCAACCCCTGCACGCCCTGGCGCTGGAAAAAGGCGGCCACGGCCTCGGCCTCGTCCAGCGTGTGCACCATGCCATGGGGCGTCGCGCCCCGCTCGGCGTCGATCACCGTCTCGCTGGAGGAGACGCGCGGCGCCACCACCTCGATCCCCGCCACCCCGGCCAGGGCGGCCAGGCTGTCGTCCAGCATCTTTTGCCCCCAGGCGGTATAACGGTTGCGGTAGGAGGGGACCAGACCGATCTTGACCTGCACAGGTGTCATGCCATGCTCCTTGGTGTGTGTGGCGTCTAGGTTGCCTGGGGCGTGTCCAGGTGCGTGGGCACGCCTTCCTCGGCAAAGATGCGATCGATCTCGGCCAGGTCGCCGGCGGAGAGCTTCCAATCCGCGGCGGCGACGTTCTCGCGCAGCTCGCGCTCGTTGCGCATTCCCACCAGCGCCACCGACACGGCGGGCTGGCGCAGCACCCAGGCGATGGCGAGCTGGGCCATGGACTTGCCATACCCCGCGGCCAGTTGCTTCATCCGTTCCACGGCGGCCAGCTCCTTGAGGAAGGGCTCGCGCTCAAAGAGCGGCAAGCCAAAGGCGCGGCCCTTGCTCCGCCAGTCCCAATCGAGAAAGGTGGTCTGCGGCGTCATGGCGCCGGTCAGCAGGCCGTAACAGAGCGTGCCATAGGCCATAAAGCCGACCTGGCGCTCCAGGCAATAGGGCAGCACCTGCGCCTCCATCCGCCGGTCGAACAGGTTATAGCCCACCTGGTTGGCGGCCAGGTGTCCGCGCCGCTCGCATGCGTCCATCATCTCGGGGGTGAAATTGGAGACGCCATAGTGGCGGATCTTGCCCGCCTGTTTCAGTTCCTCCAGCGCGCCGATGCTCTCGCCGTAGGGCGTGTTCTTGTCCGGCCAGTGGATCAACAGCAGGTCGATCCAGTCGGTGCCCAGCCGCCGCAGGCAGCCCTCGGCGCGGGCCAGGATGTGCTCTCGCTTCGAGTTGCGCCCCGTATTCTTGCCCTCGGGGCTGTATTGAAAGCCCACCTTGGTGACCAGCACGATTTCCTTGCGCCGCGCCCCCAGCGCCTTGCCCAGCAGCTCCTCCGAGTGGAACGGCCCATAGACCTCGGCGGTGTCAAAGAGGGTGATCCCCGCGTCGATGGCCGCGTTGACGGCGGCGCTGGCCTCCTTGACGTCGATCTCGCCGTATTGGGTCGTGCTCATCTCCCAGGTGCCAAAGCCGATGGCCGAGCAGGCCAGGTCGCTATCTCCCATCCGTCGCGTTTCCATCCCGTCCTCCTTGTGGCCGGTGCATCAGTAGCGCGATACTTCCAACCCCTGGTCGTCCACGATCATGTTGGCGCTGGCGCGAAACCGCGCGGAATCGCGCACATAGGCCAGATAATTCGCCATGGAGCGCGCCGAGTTCACCGAGTTGTGGGCCAGCACCAGGCTCCCCGGGCGCAGGGCGGGCAGTCCCGCTTGCAGCAGGTCGAGATAGATGGATTTGGCCGAGCCCCGGGGCCCGTCCGCGTCCAGGTAGAGCAGGTCGATGGTCCCCTGATAGCCGCGCAGCCAAGCCAGCCCATCCTCCCCGAGAACCTCGGCCACGCCCGCGCTCCCTTCCATGGCGGCGACGTTGCGCCGCGCGCGGTCGGCCTCGGCGGGGCGAATCTCCAGCCCCACCAGGCGTTGGGCCTGGTAGACGGCGCCCGGCCCGATGGCCGCGCCGGCGTTCGAGATGTACGTGTTGCCGCAAAAGATGCCCACTGCGACCATCACCTGCGGCTGGGCGATGGCGTTGATGGCATAGATCAGGCGCTGCATGCGGTGGCTGATGGCCGTCCACGGGATCTCGAAGCGCTCGCGCACCGCCGCGCGGTGGGCCAGCAGCTTGGCGTGGTCATACTGGCCGTGCGGCAGGATGCCCGCCTGCACCAGCAGCGCCAATCCGGCGTCCACCACCGCGATCTCGGCGGCCAGCGGCTCCGCCTCGCGGTGAGGGTCGTACCAGTTCATCTTGTAGTCGCGCCAATTGGGCGCTTCATAGACGTGCGACATGGGCTCTACCTGGCGAAGGAGGGTCGGTAGGCCACGGCATGCTGGTACATCGCCAGCACGTTCTCCAGCGGCACGTCGGGCTGGAGATTGTGCACCGCGCCGACGATATAGCCGCCGCCGGCGCCCAGTTCCTCGATCCGTCGCTCCACCTCGGCCTTGACGTCAGCCACGCTGCCATAGGGCAGGACGTATTGGGTGTCGATGGCGCCCCAGAACGAGAGGTGGTTGCCGTAGCGGGCCTTGAGCGCCCGCGGGTCCATCCCCGCCGCCGTCACTTGCACCGGGTGCAGGATGTCCACGCCCATGTCCACCAGGTCGTCGAGGATGGCGGCCACCGAGCCGCAGGTGTGGAAAAAGACCTTGGCCGGGGAGAGGTCGTGCAAGAGCTGAAAGTAGCGCGCATGGCGCGGCTTGAGCAGCTCGCGATAGACCTCGGGCCGCATCATCAGGCCCTGCTGCACGCCCAGGTCGTCCGAGGCCATGATGACGTCCACCTCGCCATCCACCGCCTCCAAGAGGTTGCGGCAGATGCCCAGGCTGACCTCCACCGCGGCGTCGAACAGGGCGGCGGCGATCCGCTTGTTGGCGGCTAGGTCGATGAACCAATCCTCAAAGCCGCGCAGGTATTGGGTGCTGTGCACAAAGGCGCTCTGCACGTTGAGCACCGAGGCGTACCCCGCCGCGTGGATGGCCTTGGCTCGCTCCTTGAGGCCCCGGCGGCGGATGGGCGCGTCGGGTTCGGGCCAGGGATAGCGGGCGATGTCTTGCACGGTGATCTCGCCGGATAGCGGCGAGCTGACCAGGTCGTAATAGTGCGAGCCGGCGGGCCGGATGCGCTCGATGCCCCATTCGTCGCGGTAGCCGTTTTCCCCGATCAGGGTGTCCGGCGGCGCGCTGGGAAAGATGCCGCGCAGGTCCACGTCCAGCGCCTGCAGGATCGCCTCGTTCACGTCCACGATGCGCATCATGCGGCTGGTCAGGCGGTTCTCCTCCTGGACGCCGAAATGCGCCTTGAGCCGCTCATAGCCCTCGACCACGATGCTGGAATCCCGCGTCGCCCCCAGGTCGATGGGCACGCGGTCCGGTTGCTGGTGCGCCAGCGTGGCCAGCACCCGCTGGCGGTGGGTCATCTGCGCCATGTTTTCGCTCCTTCCCTCACGTATGCCCTAATGCTTCTCCAACTGGTCCAGCGGCGGCTGCAGGTCGGGCGGCAGCGGCGACTGGTAGGTGAGCCCCTTCATCCGCGCCTGCCAGTCCTCCCGCACCTTGGCCAACTGCTCCGGCTGGGCCAGCAAGTCCAGCGCGGTGGCGGCCATCACCTTGGCGGCGTAGAGGGTGGACTTGTGCGCGATGCTCGTCCCGCTCACCGCGGTGTGCTGCCAGGAGTGGCCGGGGCAGCCCACCACAAAGGCGGCGGTGCTGAACTCGATGGTCGGGGCGTTCCAGGAGACGTCGGCGACGTCGCTAGAGCCTCCGGAGCCGCTGCGCCCCTCGCCATAGGGGTCATAGATGCGCGTGTTCAGGTCCACGTCCAGCAGCTCCAGGGCGCCGGGGAGCAGGCTCTTGCGCAGGCCGCTGCGCTTTTGCTCCTTGGCAACGCTGGCGCCCAATTCCTTGGCGAAGGCCAGCTCCTCGGCGGTATAGGCCGGCGCGCTGATCTCGCGCATGTTGGCCACCACCCGCTCGGCCAGCGGGCGGTTGGGGATGGTGTTGTGCACGCCGGTGAGGAAGCGCACCTTGTGCGTGGTGCCGGCCATCAGGTCGGCGCCGTCGGCGATGCGCAGCATCCAGGCGTAATAGCGGTCCACCAGGTCGCGCTCCGGCGCGCGGACGTAATACCAGCTCCGGGCGTAGGCGGGGACGATGTTGGGCTCGTGGCCGCCCTCCTCGATCACATAGTGCATCCGCGCCTCTTGGACCACGTGCTCGCGCATATAGTTGACGCCGACGTTCATCAGCTCCACGGCATCCAGCGCGCTGATCCCTTGCTCCGGCGAGCCGCCGGCGTGGCTGGCCTTGCCGAAGAACTCGAACTTGGCCGAGTTCATGGCGTGGCTGCTGGTGAGCGAGGCGGCGTTGGCCCCGCCGGGGTGATGGCCGAGGCAGGCATCCAGCCCGTCAAAATAGCCGTCGCGGATCATAAAGACCTTGCCCACGAGGGTCTCCTCCGCCGGGCAGCCAAAGCACTTGACCGTCCCGCCGCAGACCCCGGCGTCCAGCGCCGCCTTGACCGCCAGCGCCGCGCCCAGGCCGCTGGCCGCGTAGCTGCAATGGCCGCAGCCGTGCCCCGCGCCGCCCTCCACCACCGGATCGCGGTAGGGGACCGCCTTTTGCGACAGCCCCGGCAGCGCGTCCAGCTCGGCGAGGATGCCGATGGTCGGCGCGCCGGAGCCGTAGGTCGCCACAAAGGCCGAGGGCATCCCCGCGACGCCACGCTCCACGGCGAACCCTTGCTCCTCCAGGATATCCGCCAGCAGCTTGCCGGTCCGGAGCTCTTGCAGCCCCACCTCGGCCCACTCCCAGATGCGCTGATGCGCGTCGATGAGCAGCGCCGCGTGCTCGTCCACCCACTCGTTCGCGACTCGATAGGCCATGCCCTTTTCCTCTCTATCCTACCTTGCTTTCCTCTGTGCTCTCTGTGTCTCGGCGGTGGGTTGTCTCCTACTTGCCGGACATGCCTAGCTCGGCCAGCACCTGCTCCTCGACGAACTTGGCCGCCGAGTCCTGCAACTGCGCCGTCAACCCGCCATCCACCACCAGCGCGTGGCCGGTGATGAACGACGACTCGTCCGAGGCCAAAAAGAGCGCCGCATAGGCGGCCTCGCGCATGGTCCCCGGGCGGCCCAGCGGGTAGGTGTACTTTTGGCGCCGCTCCTCGTCGGGGCGCGCCTCCAGGAACTCGACCTTTTTCTCGGTGACGATGCGCCCGGGGCAGATGGCATTGACGCGGACGCCAAGACGGCCATAGTCCACCGCCATCTGGCGGGTGAGGTTAACGAGCGCCGCCTTGAAGGTGTTATAGGGCGCGTTGCCGCGGCTCGCCAGCAGCCCCTGCACCGATGACACGTTGATGATGGACCCGCCGCCCTGCGCGATCATGTGCGGGAGCGCCGCCTTGCTGGCCAGGATCGGCGCCTTGAGCATGATGGCCCACTGCCGATCCCAATCGGCCTCGGACATGTCCAGCACGCCGGCGCCGTGGCCCGAATAGGCGTTGTTCATCAGGATATCGACGCGGCCATAGGTCGCCACGGCGAACTGGGCCAGGCCCGCGGTGATGGCGCTCTCGCTGATATCGCCCTGGAAGAAGGCGGCCTGCCCGCCCCGGGCGACGATCCCCGCCACGACCTCCTGGCCCGCCTGCTCCCGCCGCCCGTGGATGATCACCCGGGCGCCTTCCTCGGCAAAGAGCTCGGCGCTGGCGCGCCCGATGCCCGCCGTGGAGCCGGTGACCACCGCCACTTTGCCTGCCAATCGGTTGCTCATCGAACCCTCCTAGAAGCCGCGCTGCTTGTCGATCTGGTTGCGCAGGGGGAACTCGCCGCGCAGGAAGCGCCCCACGTTATCGGCAAAGATCTCGCGGATGTACTGGCCCTCGAACTGGCTCCCCCCGGCGATGTGCGGGGTGATCAGGACGTTCTCTAGGCCCCAGAGGGGGCTATCGGCGGGCAGCGGCTCGTGGTCCACCACGTCCAGCCCGGCCCCGGCCAGCTTGCCTTCGCGCAGCGCCTGGGCCAGCGCGGCCTCGTCGATGACGCCGCCGCGCGAGATGCCCACCAGCAGGGCGGTGGGCTTGGTCAGCGCGAACTGGGGCGCGCCGATCATGCCGATGGTCAGCGGCGTGCGCGGCACGGTGACCACGATATAGTCCGACTCGCGCAGCAGCGCCTCCAGGCCATCCAGCCCAGCCAGCCGCTCGACATAAGCGGGCTTGTCGCCGGGGAGCATGTCGACGGCGAGGATGCGCGTGTCAAAGACCTGGACGCGCTTGGCCAGCGCGCGGCCCACCACGCCAAAGCCGATGATGCCCACCGTGCTGCCGGTCAGCTCGACCACCCGGGGGCGCAGGTCGCGGATGGCCCACTCGCGCCGCTGCTGGGCCAGCACGCTCCCCTTGATCCCGCGGGTGAAGGCAAAGATCAGCGCCAGGGCGTGCTCGGCCAGGCAGGCGCCGTGGGTGCCCCGCGCGCTGGTGAGCAGGACGTCGCCATTCTTGAGCTCGGGGATGGACAAAAAGAGGTCCACGCCGCTGCTGGGCGATTGCACCCAGCGCAGCTTTTTGGCGCCCAGGAACTCGGCGCGGTTGGGCCAGCCGAAAAAGACGTCGGCGTCGGCGAGCTCGGCCGCCAGGTTGGCGCGGTCCGGGCAAAAAGCGAACTGGACATCGGGGTACTGGGCGGCCAGGGTGGGGATCACCAGCTCCAGGCCGAAATTGTTGGGTCCGACGAGCACGCGCATTGGCTTGACTCCTTCAGGTTTATCGTCCTACCAGCGGATCAACAGGTCGCCGCAGAGGCCCGATTGCCTGACGCGGCGCTCGCCCGCCGAAAAGCGGGCTGTGTGGCCCTGGCACTCGAACGTGACCGCCGCGTCCGGGGGCGGCAGGAAGGTCACCGTGGCGTCCTGCAGCCCCGTGACCCGCAGCGTCAGCTCGCCATACCCCGGCACGCGCGCCCCCGTATCGCAGCCGATCACCCCGCTCTCCTGCTGCACCAGCACGCGGCACTCCTGGTGCGTCGCCCGGGCCAGCGGGTAGCGCGAGGCGCCCCCCTCCAGCCGGGCATACGTCGCGTGAAAGATCGGCGCGCCCTCGGGAAGCCGCAGCCTGACCGAGCCCACCGGCGCCGCCGCATAGCCGGAGAGGAACCAGGCGCCGTCGTGCCGGGAAAAGAGCATCATCGCCGCGTTCTGCCCGGCGGCGGCGCTCGGCGCCTCGCAATCCACCGCGATGAGGTAGCCGAACCGCGCCAGCATCTCGCAGACGAGCTTGCCCGCGTCATAGTAGCGCGCCTCTCGCGGCTTGGGCTTGAGCGCGAGCTGCGAGGTGTCGGGCCGCGTCTCGAAGGGGTTCGTCCCGCGGACCCAGCAAAGCTGCGCGCCGCCCGGGACGCGCGCCGAGACGCAATAGGCGCGCTCGCCGCCCGCCGCCGAGGCGGCATAGAGCAGGGCGGCGCCATTTCCGGCGCCGCCGACGAACCGCGCCGCCAGCCCGCCCGCCGAGGCGATGGGGTCATGGATCATCTCGCCGACCTTATGGCCATCCGCGCCCTTGAGCGCGACCGCCCCCTCCAGCGGCGCGTCCAGCGCGAGGCCGAGCAGCTCTCTGACCGATGGGTGCAGCGACGCCGCCGGGCCGTAGAGGATCGCTGGGACGTCTCTTCCAAGCCAGGAGAGGAGCCGCGCGGCGTCCTCGGCGCTGCGGGCGGCGGCGGTGGGCAGGAACGCCACCGTCTGCGGGGCGGCGCCCCGCTTGGACAGCAGGGCGTCGAACGCCTCCGGCGTGCCGACCGTGGCGACGGGCAGGCCGTTATTGATGGCGCTGCGCACGAACCAGTCGCCGAAAAAGACCTCGGCCTGCCCCTCGGCGCCGGCGGTGGCCAGGCGGTGGTATGCGTCAAACGGGTAGACCCAGGTGACCAGCCCCACGTCGTCAGGGCGGTCGTTCAGCGCCGTGCGGATGTGCGCGCCGACCTGCGCGCCGGTGAGCGGGTCAGTCTCGCCGAACTCGGTATCGCCGGTCAGGATGTTGATGACGGCGGGGGTGATGATCTCGCCCGTCTCGTCGATCACGCTGGTGGCCAGCGGCACATGGATGTCGTAGGTCTGCCCGTAAAAGATGTCGGTCCAGGGGTTCTGCCAGAACCAGGGGTCGTTGGGGTAGTAGCGAAAGAGGTAATCCTTCTGCGGCCGCTTGGCCACCCGCGAAAGGAACCCGGCGATCTCGAGCCCATAGTCGTTGTTCAGCACGCCCCAGGGCGAGTTGGGCGGCGGCAAGCGCACATACCCCTGCTCGTAGAGCCAGGCGAAGTCCACCCCGTCCTTGGCGATGTCCATGCTCGCGGCAAAGTTGGAGCCGCGCACTTCCATGGGGATGTCGGGGTTGCCCCGGTGCAGGTCCTCCCAGGCGCGCTTGAACTGCGCCAGGCGTTGGGCCCGCTCCTCCGGCCAAAACCGCTCGCCGTCGAACCCCGGCCCCAGGTAATCCCAGGCCACCGGCGAAAAGCCAAAGCCGTTGGAGAGCCAGACATAGTCGATGCCCAGCGCTCGGCAATAGGCCGCGATCTGCCGCCCCAAAAAGAGCGCGAACGGCTCGCCCTCGGGGATGCCCCGGGGGTAGGCGGCATAGGGCTGCGCGTCGGCGTGCAGCGTCGCGGCGGCATCCACCATGGGAAAGGTGGGCCGGCCGCCGACGCGCTTGGGCACGATGATCTCGCGGTGGCGATTGTACTTGAACGGCGACTCGGCGAACTCGGGCCCGGGGTCAAAGGTGGCGCCGATCGAGATGGGCCGCTGCAACAGCTCGCCGCCCGCCCGGCGGAGCGCCGCCACGATGGCTTTCAGGTCGGCGAAGCGCATCTCGGCGGGGTGGGGCACATAGGGGATGGCGTTGCGCTCGGGCCCATGGTGGCTGCCGTCATAGGCGTCGCGGGCGTGGTTGCAAAAGCCGATATAGCGCGCCCACTCTAGCGGCTGTTCCAGGTCGCCGCTCCATTCCAGGATGTCGCTGCCGTCGGCCACCCACAGCATAAAGCTGACCTCGGCGCCGGCCTCGCAGAGAGGGCGCCACGCGGTGACGACATGGCGCGCGCACTCGTCATAGCTGCGGCCATCGCTGCGCCCGAAGGGCTTCAGGCTCAGCTCGATGGCCACCCGCTTGACTCGGTCCTCATTAGTTCGCTTCATGGCCCGCACCTCCTCTGGTCGCGGACGGTCCTGTTCCCTTGAGAGACGCTATAGCCCGGCAGCGTCGGCATCGCGCACGGCGCGCTGGACGGCTTGCAGGTTGGGCAGGCGCATCTCGTCGTACTCGCGCGAGACGATGAGCCCCTGGGCGCCCGCCTCGAAGGCCTTCAGCGTGGCCTGATAGACCTTGTCCGGGTCGCTGTGGAAATGCTCGTTGTTCCAGGGGATGTCGAACCCGACGCCGGGATAGACCGGAATCCGGCCGCCGACGCCCGCCACGCACTGGTGCGTCACGCGATAGACATAATCCGGCGACAGGCCGGTGGTCATCAGCTCGTCCAGCCCCGGCTCGGCCGCCTTGTCGTAGCCCATGATGTCGTAGAGCAGCTCCAGGTATTGCCGCTCCGAGATCTCGCGGAGCACCCGCTGATGCAGCCGGGCGATGTCGCGGCGGATGCGCGGCCCGGCGATGTCGTGATAGACCACCGGCTTGAGCCAGTCGGAATAGGGGACCAGCTCGGCATAGTCCACCTCGGCGCGGTGGATGGGCAGCCAGGTGGTGCCGTTGTGATAGAGGTGCCAGCCGACCTGGGCCTGCGGCTTGATCGCCTTGATCGTGCCATACAGCAGCTTGGCCAGGTCCTCCTTGGACTCGTACCAGAGGTATTCCCAGGCCAGCACCTCGGGGTACTTGAGCAGGAGGCGCAGCACGGTGATGAGGATGCCGTCGGTTGGGGCGGCGCGGCCGGATTCGAGCCCCACGAGCAGCTCATAGAGCTCCTGGAAGCCCTGGCGCGCCCGCTCGACGTGGATCCCCTTGGCGCGGGCGCGGGCCTGGCAATGCTCGCAAAAGCAGGTGGGCACCTCGCCGCCGTGATAGGCGCCGGAAAGGACGTTCACCAGCGGGCCGCTCCGCTCCGCGCCGTACTTGAAGCCGTCCAGCGGGTAGCTCTTGAACAAATCCTCCACCGTGGCGGACCACCAGGCGCGATAGAGGGGGTTGTTAAAGCAGGGCAGGTGGTTGGGCCGCCCATAGATGTCGATGGTCAGCACCTGGGGCCAATGGGGGATGCGCGCCGGCAGGTCTGCCCCGAACCCCTCCAGGATGCGGGCGTAGAGCTTCATCCCCCGCTGGCGCACCGGCTCGGCCAGCTCGGCCAGCACGTCGCGCCCGGCGAACTCGCCCTGGGCGCGGGCCGCGTCGTGGCGCAAGAGGCTCCCCGCGTAATACTCTTCGTGGGGGGTGAACCAGACCTGGGTCAGCTCGCGGTTGGAGCCGTCCTTGGGGGGCACGCCGTGGTCGGGGGCCAGCGCGCCCAGGGTGCGCCCCTTGGAAAAGCCCTGGTAGGTGGTGGCGTAGGCGAACACGGCATTGATGCCGCCGTGCTCCTGCAGGATGTGCAGGCAGTGGTCGGGCCCTTCGTCGAACACGCTATGGGAGCCGAGCTGGACGCCGATGAACTTGACCATACGATTTGGGCCTCCTTGTGCGGGTTAGCGCTTCTCGACCAGCAAGCGGCGCGGATTGTCGCAGACCATGGCGCGCATCTCGCCGTCACTGAACCCCTCGGCGTTCAGAAGCGGACGCCGTACTTGATCACCTTGTCCGGCTCGCGCTCGATCAGCCAAAACACCTCCGGCCCCTGGTCCAGCGTGACCACCGGGTCGATCAGCCCCGGCACGGCCAGGCGCCCCTGGCGCATCATGCTCACCAGGCAGTCGTAGGCGCGGTCGGTGTCCCAGGCGGGATAGTCGCGCGGGGTGTGGCCCCAGCCGCAGCCGTGGGGCACGACGATGTTCAGCCGGTTATGGTGCCATTCGCGCCCCAACCACAGCCCTTGCGCCTCGCCCTGGTAAAACCCCGCGGCGCAGACGGTGCCGCCGACGCGGGCGGCGCGGATGGCGGTGGCCAGCGCCGGGTAGGCCCCGGCCAGCTCGATGGCCACGTCCACGCCCCGTCCGCCGGTGAGCTGGTGGATCTCGAGGGCGGCGTCGCCGGCGCGGGGGTCCAGCGCCGCCTGCGCGCCGTAGCGCAGCGCCAGCTCGCGCCGCCGGGGGAGCGGGTCCACGGCGATGACGGTCTCGGCGCCGGCCTGCGCGGCCATCTGCACCGCCAAGAGCCCCAGCGCCCCCAGCCCGATCACCGCCACGCGGTCGCCATAGCGCACCGGCGACTCGCGGACGCAGTGGAACGCCACGTACGCCGGCTCCAGGCAGAGCGCCGTGTGGGCGTCGATCCCGCCCAGCCGCCAAAGCTGCCCCTCCGGGCAGATGTTGGTCTCGCGCACGTCCATGAAACCCAGCACGCGATCCCCCGCCTTCCAGCGGGTCACCTCCGCGCCGACTTGCGTCACGATCCCCACGCCGGTGGTGCCGGTGTTGCGGGGCTTGGCCGCGGCAGGCGCGGCCTCTTCCGGCACAAAGAGGCGCATCTCTTGGTCGAAGCGCTGCCCGGCGAAATTGGCGTTATCGAACATGGCCGTGGTAGTGCCGTGCTTGCCGGAGGCTAACTCGGTTCGGATCAGGACCTCATGCGCCGCCAACGGGCGGTCCTCATAGTCCAGCACCTCCACGCGGTGCGGCCCCGTGATGGCGAGTCGTCTGGGCATGGACCGCTCCTCCCGGCGCTAGACGCGTCCAAACCCTGGCTCGGCCTGCGCGATCTCGTCCGCGGTGACCTCGCGCCCCAGGTGGCTCGAGATGTACACGCCCTCGGTGATGAAAGCGGTATTCAGCGCGATCCCCGCCGTGTCCAGCAGGGGGACGAGGCCCAGTTGCGCCGACACCCAGTGCCGCTGCGAGTTGGCATAGTGGCGCATCTTGGGGTCGCACTGGTTCCAGCGCCAGATGGCCTGGTCCACGTCAAAGGCGCCGTCCATCTCCATGTCGGCCAGCGTGGCGTAATAGGTGAATGGCTCCAGCCGCAGGCCGGCGTGCGATCCGTAAACGCGGTCCTCGTTCGGGTCGTTGGCGTTGATGGCCCAGGCCTCCTCCAGCGCAAAGGTGATCCCGCCCTCCAGCCGCGCCAAACCCATCCCCAGCTCTTCCACGTTGTACTTGCCGCTGACGCGCCGGTCCTCGTACATGTTGTCCAGCTTTTGGTAGGTCTTGCCGGAGACGCTGAGCGGCTTGGGGTTGCCCAGCAGGTAGAGCATCTGCGAGATGTGGTACACCGCCATGTCCAGCATGGCCCCGCCGCCTGAGGTGCCCGTGTTCACAAAGGCCGGGGAGCCGTAGCCATCCACCCAGGGGCGCCCGCGGCGGCGGTAGTGGATGGACTTGCAGCCATAGATCTCGCCCAAGAGCCCCTCGTCGATGATGCGCTTGGCGCAGACGGTGGTGTTGCGATAGAGCCCGGCCAACTGGATGTGCAGCATCTGGCCGGTGGCCTTGGCCGTGTCGTACATCGTCTTGGCGTCGCGATAGGTCCAGGACATGGGCTTTTCGCAATAGACGTTCTTGCCCGCCCGCAGCGCGTCCACCGTGACCGGCATGTGGAAGCGGTTGTGCAGGCAGACATCCACCGACTGGATGTCCTCGCGCTTGAGCATCTCGTGGTAATCGGTATAGACGTGCGGGATGTTGTACTGCTGGGCCACCCGCTTGGCCTCGTCCTCGGCGATGTCGCAGGCCGCCACGATCTCGGCCTCCGGGACCTTGGCATAGTTCTCCAGGTGGTGCTTGCCGATCTGCCCGACGCCGATCATGCCGATGCGTACTTTGTCCGCCATGCTTGACCTCCCTTTGCGATCCGGTAGCTTGTGCGCAGCCTCTGCGAGATGCACTCCATCGACCGTTGAGGCGAATCCTACGCTCGCCCTCCCCTCTCTCTCCCTACGCGCCCTGGTCCCACATCCTGACCTGCACGCCGCGCGCGGCGATCTCGTCCAGTCCCTGCTGCGGCGCCGAGGCGTCCGTGACCAGGTGGTGCGCCGCCTCGACGGCGGCCACATAGCCCAGCGCGGCCACGCCGATCTTGGAGCCGTCGGCCACCACGGCCACCCAGCGCGAGATCTCGATGGCCTGGCGCTTGAGCGGGATGCGGTCCAGGATGCGATTGGTGATGCCGTGTTGGGCCGAGATGCCGCCGCTGGCGATAAAGGCCCGGTCGCAGCGGATATTGTAGGCGCGCAGGGCCTCCAGCGCCAGCGGCCCCACAAAGCTCTGCGACTCGACGTGCAGCTCGCCGCCCACGACGATGGTCTGGATGTTGGGGTTCCGGCTCAGAGCGTTGGCCACGTTCAGCCCGCAGGTGACCACGGTCAACCCGCGCCGCTCCGCCAAGTGGGGGACGATAAAGGGCGTGGTGGTGCCGCCGTCGATAAAGATCACCTCGCCATCCTGGACCAGCGCGGCGGCCGCTCGCCCCACCAGGTCCTTTTCGGCCCGGTGTGAGATGGCGCGCAGCTCGAAGGGCGGCTCCATCTGGACGTCCTCCTCCAGCAGCGCGCCGCCGTGGATGCGGCGCAGCACGCCCTGCTCTTCCAGCTTGGCCAGGTCGCGACGGATCGTCGATTCGGAGACGTTCATGCGCAGCGCCAGGGCGTGCACCGCCACGGCGTTTTCGGCGCGCAACAGGTCCATGATTTCGGCGTGTCGTGGTTTCATGAGCAATTCGCTTCCTCCCACTCGCTTGTCCAGGTGCGCGCTTTCAAGCAGACGTGCCTGCTTGCGCGCAACCCATGGCCTCATTCTAAGGCCAGATCGGCCAGGGCCCAAATGCGCGGCCACGCCCGTGACCGGCGCCGCCGTGGTGGCCCGTGGGCGCACCCCGCCACGGCCAGGGCGCCGCCGTGGTCATGGCGGGTCGCACCTGCCACGGCCAGGGCGCCGCCGTGGTCATGGCGGGTCGCACCTGCCATGACCACGGCGCATTATAGCCACGCTCTCGCCCGGCGTCAAGCGATATCGGGCGCAATTCGGGCGGAATGCGCTTGTTGTGCGCGGGTTTGGAGCGTATAATGCGCGTGATACCGCGGCGCGTGATACCGCGGCGCGTGATACCGCGGCGCGTGATACCGCGGCGCGCCATGCCGGCGCGGTGGACATTTGGCCCAAACGTGGTATCATCATCCAGCGCGCCCGGCGCTTGCGCGGCCGCATCCCCCAGAAAGGTGAACTGAACGCCATGGCCGATCAGATGCCCTTTGTTCCCTTTGGCCCCTACGCGGTCTCGCGCCTGGTGCTGGGCTCCAATTGCATCAACGGCGGCTCGCACCTCTCGCGCTTTGTCAACGCCCAGATGAGGCGCTACTTTACCCCCGAACGGGTGCTGGAGCTGCTGCACCATTGCCAAGAGCTGGGCATCAACCTCTGGCAGTCGGTGCCGGGGAACCTGCCCTATTACCAGACCTTCCGCGAGCAGGGCGGGCAGATGCGCTTCATCGCGCTGGCGCGGGAGGATCCCCAGGATCCCACCCAGTTGCAGCGCGTGGTGGACGGGGGCGGCATCGGCGTGGCGCACCACGGCGAGACCACCGACGCCCTCTTCAAGCGAGGCGAGATCCGCCAGGCCCGCGAATACTGCAAAAAGATCCGCGACGCCGGCGTGCTGGTGGGCGTCTCCACCCACATCCCCGCCGTGGTGGATCTGGTGGAATCCGAGGGGTGGGACGTGGACTTTTACATGTGCTGCGTCTATGAGCGCCACCGCACCCGCGAGGAGCTCAAGGCGCTGCTGGGCGACGTGCCCCTGCCGGTGCGGGAGGTGTACCTGGAGGGCGATCCGCCGCGCATGTTCCGCGCCATCCGCCAGACGGCCAAGCCCTGCCTGGCCTTCAAGATCCTGGCCGCGGGGCGGCTCTGCGACAAGCCCGAGCTGGTGGAGCAGGCCTTCGAGTCCACCTTTCGCCAGATCAAGCCCAACGACGCCGTGATCGTGGGCATCTATCCCGAATATGAGGACCAGGCGGCCCTCGATGCCGAGTACGTGCGGCGCTTTAGCGGGCTGAGCGTCGCGCCGTGACCAGGCCCGAGATCACGCTCGGCCTCATCGCCGACGACCTGACCGGCGCGCTGGATGCCGGGGTGAAATTCGCCCAGGCGGGGCTGGAGACGGTGCTGGTCTTGCAGCCGGGCGCCGGGCTGGAGGCCCCCGCGCAGATCGTCACCACCAACAGCCGTGAGGGCGACGGCCCCACCGCCGTGGAGCGCGTGACCGAGGCGGTGAGCTGGTTGAGCGGGCGCTGGTTCTACAAAAAGATCGATTCGACCATGCGCGGCCATGTGGGGCTGGAGGTCGCCGCCGCTTGCGAGGCCATCGGGCTGGACAAGGCGGTGGTCTGCCCCGCCTTTATCGAGGAGGGGCGCTTGGTGCGCGACGGCCAGCTCTGGGTGGGGGACCAACTGCTGCATCGGAGCCCCTTCGCCCATGACCCGTTCTGGCCCGCCGCCACCGCCGAGATGGCCGCGCTCCTGGGGCAGCCCGCGACGCACCTTTCTCTCGCCATGGTGGGGGAGGGCGCCGAGGCGCTGGCCGAGGCGATCCGGCGGGCCCCGACGCGCCTGGTGACCGCCGACGCCGCCGATAACGCGCACCTGGACGCCATCGGCCGCGCGGCGCTCCTGGCCGACGCCCTGCCCTGCGGGTCGTTGGGGCTGGCGCGCCCCTGGGTGGCCGCCCTGATCGGCTCGCGACCGGCGGTCCCGCTTCCGCGCCCGCTGGGGCCAGGCGGGCCGCTCCTCATCGTGGCCGGGAGCAGGCACCCCCGGACGCAGGAACAGGTGCGGCAGGCCGTGGGGCGGCGGGGGGCGGCGCGGGTACGCGTGTCGCCGGCGGGCGCGGTCCGAGAGGCTTCCGTGGCTCGATCACTGGCCGCTGGCCAAGATGTGGTGATCCAGCCCCCCGCGGAGGTGATCGCGGACCCGGAGCGGCGGCATGCGCTCGGCCTGGCGCTGGGCGACCAGGCCGCTTGCGCCTGCGCCGCGCCGCTGGGCGGGCTGGTGATCGTGGGCGGCGAGACGGGCGCCGCCGTTTGCCAGGCCTTGGGCGCGGTGGGGATTCGCATCCTGGGCGAGCTGGCGGTGGGCATCCCGGTGGGGCAGTTGGTGGGCGGGCTGGCGCCGGGCCTGACCGTGGTGACCAAGGCGGGTGGGTTCGGCCAGGCTGACGCGCTGGTCGAGATCATGGATCATTTCCGAGACGAGAAGGGGACAAAGCATGAGCGTTGAGACTAGACCGATCCTGGCGGTGACCATGGGCGATCCGGCGGGCTGCGGCCCCGAGATTGTCGCCCAGGTGGCCGCGGCCGGGGTCGTTGACGAGTTCGCCCGGATCATCTGCGTGGGCGATGCGGCCACGCTGGCGCGAGCGTTTCAGATCATCGGCCAGTCTGGCCGCGTGCGCGCCATCGGCGAGGTGGGAGAGGCCCGCTACGAGCCGGGCGTGCTGGACGTGCTGGACCTCCACAATGTGGACCTCGCCACACTGGCCTGGGGCAAGGTGCAGGCCAGCGCGGGCCAGGCGGCCTACGAGGCGGTGGACCGGGCCATCGACCTGGCGCTGGCTGGGCAGGTGGACGCGGTGGTGACCTCCGCGCTGAACAAGGAGGCGCTGCGGCTGGCGGGCCACGATTACGACGGCCACACCGAGATCCTCGCCGTCAAGACCGGCGCCAAAAAAGTGACCATGATGCTGGCCTCGGAGCATTTCCGCGTCACCCACGTCAGTACCCATTGCTCGCTCCGGCAGGCCATCGAGCGGTGCCAGACGCCGCGCATCCTGGAGGTGACGCGCTTGACGCATCAGGCGCTGACGCGGATGGGGATCGCCGCGCCCAAGCTCGCCGTCGCGGGGCTGAACCCGCACAGCGGGGAGGGCGGGCTATTCGGGACCGAGGAGATCGAGCAGATTCAACCGGCCATCGACCAGGCGCGCTCGGAGGGGCTCAACGTCCACTCGCACCCGGTGGCGCCGGATACGGTCTTTGTGCGCATGGCGGAAAAGCGCGAGTTCGATGCCGTGATCGCCCAATACCACGACCAGGGGCACATCCCCGCCAAGCTGGTGGACTTTTGGGGCGGGGTCAACATCACCCTGGGCCTGCCGATCATCCGCACGTCCGTGGACCACGGCACGGCTTTCGATATCGCTGGCACGGGCCAGGCCAGCCCCAAGAGCCTGATCAGCGCCCTCCGCTTCGCCCAATTGATGGCGGCGGGACGGCGGCCGAGTTAGCTACAGCACCCCCAGCAGCATCAAGATGCCCATCGCCACAAAGGCGACCGCCGAGATCCACAAGAGCAGCCGCTCCGGGATCAGGCGGCAAAGCCCCTGCCCGCCGACGACGCCGATGGCGGTCACCAGGGTGAGGGCGATGGCGCCCCCGGCAAAGACGGCCCAGGGCGAGGCGTATTTGGTGGCCATGCTCAGCACGGCGAGCTGCGTCTTGTCGCCCAGCTCGGCCACAAAGAGCAGCCCTGCCGTCGCGCCAAAGGCCTGCCAGTTGATCTGCGCCGATGGGACGTTCTGCGGCTCCGCCAGCGCGCACTCGGCCAGCCCCTCGCCCTCCTGCTTGGCGCGGATCGCCTCGCGGGCGATAAAGGCGCCCATCACGATAAAGGCCAGCGCGGCGATGGTGCGCAGCACGTCGGGGGGGATGAACTCGCCCAGCACCCGGCCGCCCAGCGCGCCCAGGAGCGTGACGGCGGTCAGCGCCAGGCTGGCGCCCAAAAAGACCGGCCAGGGCCGCCGGTACTTGCAGGTCTGCGTGACCACGGCCAATTGCGTCTTGTCGCCCAACTCGGCAACAAAGATCAGTCCCAACGTCGAAAAGAGCGCGCTCCAGTCCATCTTGTATCCTTGCGGGTGCGGGTTTGGCAGCTCGGGTGAGCCAACTCGATATTATACCCCATATTCACTCCTTGGCATAATCCGGATCGACTTGGCGCAAGCCCTGTCGCTTGCCATTGGGCCTTTGCGGTTTTGGCGTGATTGTGCTATACTGAGGGCAATCGATAGGTCAGGACAAAGGTGCCTCCTCTGGATGATCCAATGCTGCAGAGAGAGGCAGTTTTGCTTTTGGTCCCCAGCGGCCTTGGCTCCCCAGCCCGGGAGAGCCCGCAACCGTTGATCCGCCAGAGAGATATAGAGCGCGCCACTTGCCTGTTCTGTTCAGAACGGGCATACCTGTTTTCGGTCGAGGAGGGATGAACCATGGCTTCAGGCCAGCAGAATTGGGTCGAGGCGCTGACCTTTGACGATGTCCTGCTCGTTCCCGGTCGCTCGGCGGTGCTACCCGCCGATATCGACATCGGCGTGCAACTGACGCCCAAGCTGCGGCTGAACTTGCCGCTCCTTTCGGCGGCCATGGACACGGTGACCGAGGCGCGCATGGCCATCGCCCTGGCGCGCGAGGGCGGTCTGGGCATCATCCATCGCAACTGCGCCGTCGAGACGCAAGCGATGGAGGTGGACAAGGCCAAGCGCTCCGAATCGGGCATGATCGTGGACCCCATCACCCTGCCGCCCACGGCCACGCTGGCTCAGGCCAAGGCGATCATGGCCAACTATCACATCTCGGGCGTGCCCATCACCGAGGGGCCCAAGCTGGTGGGCATCCTGACCAACCGCGACATCCGCTTCGCCGATGGCGACGATAACCCCGTCACCCACTATATGACCTCGGAGAACCTGGTCACCGCCTCGCTGGGCACCACCCTGGAGGAGGCGCTGGCCATCCTGCAAAAGCACCGCATCGAAAAGCTGCCCCTGGTGGACGAGCACTATCACCTCAAGGGGCTGATCACCGTCAAGGACATCCAGAAAAAGCGCGACTATCCCAACGCCGCCAAGGACGAGGGCGGGCGGCTGCTGGTGGGCGCGGCGGTGGGCGTCGGCCCGGACATGATGGACCGCGCCGCGGCGCTGGTGCAGTCGGGCGCCGACGCGCTCTCTATCGACACGGCCCACGGCCATTCCGAGATGGTGCTGCGCGCCACGGAGCGGCTGCGCGCGGCCTTTCCCGAGGTCTGCCTCATGGCCGGCAACGTGGTCACCCCCGAGGGCACCCGCGACCTGATCGACGCGGGCGCCGACGTGGTCAAGATCGGCGTGGGCGCCGGCTCGATCTGCACCACGCGCATCGTCGCCGGCGTGGGCATGCCGCAACTGACCGCCATCATGCAATGCGCGCCGGTCGCCGCCGAGCGAGGCGTCCCGGTCATCGCCGATGGCGGCATCCGCTTCTCGGGCGATATCGTCAAGGCGCTGGCGGCGGGGGCCACCTGCATCATGGCGGGCAACCTGCTGGCGGGCGTGGACGAGAGCCCCGGCGAGGTGGTGCTTTATGAGGGCCGCCGCTTCAAGGAATACCGCGGCATGGGCTCCATCGGCGCCATGCGCACCGTCCATGGCCGCGACCGCTACGCCACCGGCCAGATCGAGACGGCGCAGCCCCTCACCAGCCCCGAGCGCTCCAGCGGCAAGCTGGTCCCCGAGGGGATCGAGGGGCGCGTGGCCTACAAGGGCAAGCTGGCGGACGCGGTCTTTCAGCTCATGGGCGGGCTGCGCTCCGGCATGGGCTATGTGGGCGCGGCCGACCTCGCCGAGCTGCGGGCCAAGGCCCAGTTCATCCGCATCAGCAACGCCGCCTATATCGAGAGCCACCCCCATAACGTGGTCATTACCAAAGAGGCCCCCAATTACCAGTTCCAGCCCTAACCGGCGGATACTAGCGTGAGCGGAGAGCGCGTGGACCAAATCTATCGCATCGAAGTGATCCCCCGGCCGGGGGAGGTGCCCGACGACTATCTCTTGGGCGATATCGCGGCGTTGGGCATCGCGGGCGTGCAGCGCGTGGAGCGCTCGGAGCTCTATTTCCTCCGCGGCGATCTGGCCGAGGCGCAGCTCGCCCAGCTCTGCGGCGAGCTATTGGCCGACCCCGTGGTGCAGACGGCGCGCTGGGGCCGGGCCGACGCGCCCATCCCCACGCCCGCTGGCGCGGTGCGCGTGGAGGTGGGCCTGCGGCAAGGTGTCACCGATAGCGTCGCCAGCAACCTGCTGGCCCGCGTCAAGCTGCTGGGGCTGGACGGGCTGGCCGCCGCCGCCTCGGCGCAGAGCTACCTGCTGCGCGGCCGGCTGGACGAGGAGCAGGTGCACCTCATCGCGCGGCGGCTGCTGCACAACGAGGTGATCCAGCATTACCGCCTCGGCCAGCTCGATTCCCACGTGGGCGAGGAGCCCCGGGCCGCCGCCGCCCGGCTGACCCAGGTCCCGCTCTCCCAGATGGACGAGGCGACCCTGCTGCGCACCTCCCGCGAGCGGCTGCTCTCCCTGGACCTGGCCGAGATGCGCGCCATCCAGGGCTACTTTGCCCGCGAGGGCCGCGAGCCCACCGACGTCGAGCTGGAGAGCCTGGCCCAGACCTGGTCCGAGCATTGCGTGCACAAGACCTTCAAGGGGATCGTCGAGTACACCGAGACGACGCCCCAGGGCGTCACCACCGAACGCATCGACAGCCTGATCAAGACCTACCTGGCGGCGGCCACCCGCGAGATCGAGGCGCCCTGGGTGCTTTCCGCTTTCGTGGACAACGCCGGCATCGTCGAGTTCACCCCGGATTTCGAGGTCTCGTTCAAGGTGGAGACCCACAACCACCCCTCGGCGCTGGAGCCCTTCGGCGGCGCTAACACCGGCGTGGGCGGCGTGGTGCGCGACATCATGGGCGTCTCGGCGCGGCCCATCGCCAATACCGATATCCTCTGCTTCGGCCCGCTGGACCTGCCCCTGGAGCAAGTCCCCTCCGGCGTGCTGCACCCCCGGCGCATCTATAATGGGGTGGTCGGCGGCGTGGAGGACTATGGCAACAAGATGGGCATCCCCACGGTGAACGGCGCCATCCTCTTCGAGCCGGGCTATACCGCCAACCCCCTGGTCTATTGCGGCTGCGTGGGCATCGCCCCGCGGGGCCGCCACCGCCGCCACGCCCGGCCGGGCGACCTGGTGGTGGTGCTGGGCGGGCGGACGGGCCGCGATGGCCTGCACGGCGCGACCTTTTCCTCCATCGAGCTGACCGACGAGACCGGCGAGGTCTCTGGCGGCGCGGTGCAGATCGGCAACCCCATCACCGAAAAGATGGTGCTGGACGCTATCCTGGTCGCCCGCGACGAGGGGCTCTATGACGCCATCACCGATTGCGGCGCCGGCGGCCTCTCCTCGGCGGTGAGCGAGATGGGCGAGGAGACCGGCGTCACCGTGCACCTGGAGCGGGTGCCGCTCAAATACCACGGCCTGCAACCCTGGGAGATTTGGCTCTCCGAGGCGCAGGAGCGCATGGTGCTGGGCGTCCCGCCGGAGCACGAGGCCCGCCTGCGGCGCATCTGCGAGGGCTATTCCGTCGAGATGACCGTCATCGGCGCCTTCCGCGACGACGGGCGGCTCCTCCTGTGGTACGAGGACCAGGTCGTCGCCGATCTGTCCATGGCCTTTTTGCACGGCGGCATCCCGCGCCGCCAGCTCAAGGCGGCCTGGACCGCCCCCGCGCCCGCGCCGGACCCGGCGGCCTCGTTCAGCGGCGCCGAGCTGGGCCAGCTCCTCCTGCGCATCCTGGCGCACCCCAATATCCGCAGCAAAGAGGACGTGGTGCGCCGTTACGACCACGAGGTGCAGGGCGGCACGGTGATCAAGCCGTTCATCGGCCCCTCCAGTGCTGGCCCCTCGGACGCGGCGGTGCTCAAGCCGCTGGAGGTCCCCGATTCCTGGCTGGGGCTGGCCCTGGGCTGCGGCTTTAACCCCGCCTATGGCGCCATCGACCCCTACGCCATGGCCATCTCGGCCATCGACGAGGCGGTGCGCAACGTGGTCGCCGTCGGCGCCGACCCGGCGCAGATCTCCATCCTGGACAATTTCTGCTGGGGCAACCCGCTGCTGCCCGACCGCATGGGCGGCCTGGTGCGCGCCTGCAAGGGCTGCTACGACGGCGCGCGGCAATACGGGACGCCCTTTATCTCGGGCAAGGACAGCTTGAACAACGAATACACCGACCGCGCCACCGGCCAGCAGGTCGCCATCCCGCCCTCGCTGCTGATCTCAGCCATGGGGCTCGTGCCCGATGTGCGCCGGGCCTGCACCATGGACCTGAAAGCCTCGGGCGACATCCTCTACCTCCTGGGCGAGACGCGCCGGGAGCTGGCGGGGTCGTATTACCACCGCGTCGCGGGCCTGAGCGGCGGCGCCGTGCCGGGGATGGCGGAGGCGGGTCCGGCCACCGCCCGCGCCCTGCACCGCGCGATTGCCTCGGGACTCGTGCGCGCCTGCCACGACTGCTCCGAAGGCGGGCTGGCGCTGGCCGCCGCCGAGATGGCGCTGGCCGGCGGGCTGGGCGCTGAGATCGCCCTGGATCGCCTGCCCGAGCTGCCCGCCGATGCGCTCCTCTTCTCCGAGTCCAACGGCCGCTACCTGGTGGAGGTCGCGCCGGAGCAGGCCGCCGCCTTTGAGGCGCTCCTGGCCGGGCTCCCCTGCGCGCGCCTGGGGCGGGTCACCGCGGCGGCGGAATTGGTGGTCAAGCAAGGGGCAACGCTCTTTGCCCTGCCCGTCGCCCAACTCGAGCGCGCCTGGCGCGGACACCTGGAGGTGCAGCCATGAACCAGCCGCGCGTGATGATCCTGCACGCCCCGGGCACCAATCGCGACCGCGAGGCCGCGCTGGCTTGCGAGGTGGCCGGCGGCGCCCCCGAGATCGTCCACATCAACCAGTTGATCGGCGGCGAGCGCGAGCTGGCCGCTTACCAGATGCTGGTGCTGCCCGGCGGCTTTTCCTACGGCGACGACCTGGGCGCGGGGCGGCTGTGGGCCAACGACCTCTATCACCGCTTCCGCCAGGCGCTGGACGCGTTCGTCGGCGCGGGCAAGCCCGTGATGGGCATCTGCAATGGCTTCCAGGCGCTGGTCAAGGCCGGCTATCTCCCTGGCCCGGCGCCACGGCAGCGCGTCACCCTCACCTTTAACCGGCGGGGCCATTTCGAGTGCCGCTGGGTCCGCCTGCGCGCCACGAAGGGCCGGTGCCTGTTCACCCAGGGGCTGGACGAGGACATCCTCTGCCCCGTGGCCCACGGCGAGGGGCGGCTGGCCGTGCCCGACGCGGCGGCGCGACAGACCCTCTGGGCGGAGGGCTTGATCGCCATCCGCTACGTGGCGCCCGAGCGGGAGGCCGACGCGGCCAACCTCGCCGCCACCGTGCCGGTGCGTCCGGAGGCGGGCTATCCCGCCAACCCCAACGGGGCGGTGGACGACATCGCCGGGCTCTGCAACGCGGCGGGGAACGTGTTGGGCCTCATGCCGCACCCGGAGGACCACCTCTACGCCTATCAGCACCCGCGCTGGACCCGCGGCGAGCGCGGCGGCCTGGGCCTGCCGCTGTTCGTGAACGGGGTGCGCGCCGCGCGGGCCTTTGCCTAGAGACCGAGCTGGCGCAAGTTTGTAGTGCGCGATTCATCGCGCTCCTAGCGCTCCTATAGCAGGGAATGCATAATGACGGAATACACGCACGACACCTTTATCTCGCCCTTTACCTGGCGCTATGGCAGCGACGAGATGCGGCGCCTCTGGTCCGAGGTCCAAAAGCGGCGGCTCTGGCGGCGCATCTGGGTGGCGCTGGCCACGGTCCAGGCGGAGGCCGGGCTGGTCTCGCCGGAGCAGGTGGCTGACCTGGCCGCCCACCAGGACCAGGTGAATTGGGAGCGCGCCCAGCAGATCGAGGCCGAGCTGCGCCACGACCTGATGGCCGAGGTCCGCGCCTACGCCGAGCAGTGCCCGGTGGGCGGCGGCATCATCCACTTGGGCGCGACCAGCATGGACGTGGAGGACAACGCCGACGCCCTGCGGCTGCGCGATAGCCTGCGGCTGGTCCGCCAGCGCCTCGCCGCCGTGCTGCTGGCCCTGGCCGAGCGGATCGAGCAAGAGGCGGGCACGGTGATGATGGCCTACACCCACTTGCAGCCCGCCGAGCCGACCACCCTGGGCTACCGGTTGGCCCAATACGCCCAGGATTTCCTGGAGGATCTGCAGGCGCTGGACCTGACCCTCTCGCTGGTGCGTGGCAAGGGCTTCAAGGGGGCGGTGGGGACCTCCGCGTCCTACGCGCATCTCTTGGAGGGGCGCGGCCTCTCCCCGCGGCAGATGGAGGAGCGGGTCATGGCGCTGCTGGGCCTGGGCGCCTATCCCGTGAGCACGCAGACGTACCCTCGCAAGCTGGATTTCCAGGCGCTGAACGCCCTGGCGGGGATCGCCCAATCGGCCTACAAGTTTGCGCTGGACCTCCGGCTGCTACAATCGCCGGTCTTTGGCGAGCTGGCCGAGCCGTTCGGCCGCAGCCAGGTGGGCTCGTCGGCCATGCCCTTCAAGCGCAACCCGATCACCTCGGAGAGCATCTGCTCGCTGGCCCGTTACGTGGCCGAGCTGCCCCGCGTCGCCTGGGATAACGCCGCCTATTCGGCGCTGGAGCGCACGCTGGACGATTCGGCGAACCGCCGCGTGGCCTTGCCGGAGGGCTTTATGGCGGTGGACGACATCCTCATCCGCCTGGAGCGGGTGATCAAGGGGCTGCGCGTGGGTCGCGAGGCGATCCAGGCCAAGCTGGAGACCTATGGCCCCTTCGCCGCCACCGAGCCGCTGCTCATGTCCCTGGCCCGGGCGGGGGCCGACCGCCAAGAGATGCACGAGCGCATCCGCGAGGCGAGCATGACGGCCTGGGCGGCGATCCAGCGCGGCGAGGCCAACCCGCTGGCCGACCTCCTGGCGGCGGACCCGCGCGTGCTGGCCTATTTGGCCCCGGCGCAGGTGCGCGAGGTGCTGGCCCAGGGCGCGGGCGTCGGCGACGCGCCGGAGCGCGCGCTGGCGTTGGCGCAGCGCCTCCGCCAGGCTGTGGCATAGCTACAACGAGATCCAGCCGGTCTTGATGGTATCGAGTCCGAAAGAGAGAAGGGAGGTTGCCGCATGACCAAGTATGGGGCGAAACTGGCCGAGGGCAAGACCAAGATCATCTATGCTCACCCCGCTGACGCAAGCCTGATCTATATGGTCCACAAGGACGGGCTGACCGCCGGGGACGGGGCGCGGCGCAACACCTTGCCGGGCAAGGGCAAGATCGCCTGCCGCACCACCTCCAACGTCTTTGCCCTGCTGGAGCGGGAGGGCGTGGCCACCCACTACCTGGACCGCGTCGAGGAGCACGTCAACGTGGTCAAGGGCTGCGCCATGATCCCCCTGGAGGTGGTCATGCGCCGCATCGCCACCGGCTCCTACATCCGGCGCAACCCGCAGGTGGCCGAGGGCACCCGCTTTGACCCCGTGCTGGTGGAGACCTTTCTCAAGGACGATGCGCGGCACGACCCCTTGATCGACGACGCCGGGATCGTGGCGCAGGGCCTGGCCACCCAGGCCGAGGTTGACTATTTGCGCGAGGCCGGGCGCCGCGTCTTTGGCATCCTGGAGCGGGCCTGGGCCAAGCTGGGCGTGACCCTGGTGGATTGCAAGATCGAGTTCGGCCGGACCCAGGCCGATGGGCAGCTCGTGGTGGCCGACGTCATCGATAACGACTCCTGGCGGCTCTGGCCCGCCGGCGACAAGTCCCGCATGCTCGATAAGCAGATCTATCGCAACATGACCGAAGTGACCGACGAGCGGCTGGCGGCGCTGTTGGCCAAGTACGCCCAGGTGGCCGACCTGACCGACCAGTTCTCGCAGCCGGATCGGGAGGCCAGATGACCGGGCACGTCGTGATCGTGATGGGCTCCAAGGGCGATCTGGACCACGCGAACAAGATCGCTGCCCAACTGGCCGCCTGGGAGATCCCCAGCACCCTGCGGGTGGCCTCGGCGCACAAGAGCGTCCGGCACCTGCTGGACCTGCTGGACCTATATAACCGCGGGGGCGAGCGCATCGTCTTTATCACCGTGGCCGGGCGCTCCAACGCCTTGAGCGGCATGGTGGACGCCAACTCGCCCTGGCCGGTGATCGCTTGCCCGCCCGTCTCGTCGGCTTTTGGCGGGGCGGATATCTATTCTTCGTTGCGCATGCCCAGCGGCGTGGCGCCGCTGGTGGTCCTCGAGCCCGAGGGCGCCGCGCTGGCCGCCGCCAAAATCCTGGCCGTGGGCGATCCCGCGCTGCGCGCCAAACTCGCGGCTTTTCAGGGCCAGATGGCCGCGTCCATCGTCGAGGCGGACCAGAGCCTCGGCTAGCGGCTGGCCCCGTATTCTGGAGAGATGAGCATGATCGATTCATTGGAGCATGACGGCGACCGACAGTCGGAGGCCTGCGGCGTGTTCGGCATCTACGCCCCAGGCGAGGCGGTCGCCCGCATCACCTTTTTCGGCCTTTATGCCCTGCAACACCGCGGCCAGGAGAGCGCCGGCATCGCCGTCTCGGATGGCCGCCATGCCTATGTGCACAAAGAGATGGGGTTGGTCTCCCAGGTGTTCAACGAGGACAACCTGCGCCCCCTGCAAGGCGATATCGCCATCGGGCACGTGCGCTATTCCACCGCCGACTCGTCGCGGCGGGTGAGCGCGCAGCCCTTCCTGCTGGAATCGGCGCTGGGGCCCATCGCCCTGGCGCACAACGGCAACCTGGTGAACACCGAAGACCTCCGCCAAGAGCTCTTTACCCGCGGCGTGGGCCTCACCTCCTACTGCGACACCGAGGTGATGATCCAGATGCTGGCGGGGGCGCGCGGCGACACCTGGCTCGACCGCATCCGCCACATGATGAGCAAGGCGCTGGGCGCCTATTCCCTCACCATCCTCACCCGCGACGCCCTTTTTGCCGCCCGCGACCCCTGGGGCTTTCGTCCCCTGGCCATGGGCAAGCTCAACGGCGGCTGGGTGGTGGCCTCGGAGAGCTGCGCGCTGCACACCGTGGGCGCGCACGACATCCAGGAGATCCCCGCCGGCAAGATCGTCATGATCGACGGCGACGGCGCGCGGATCGTCGATGGCGTGCCGCCCGCCCGGCCGCACCTCTGCGTCTTTGAGTACATTTATTTCGCCCGCCCCGATAGCCTCATCGGCGGCCAGTTGGTCCACGAGGTCCGGCAGGCGCTGGGCCGGGAGCTGGCCCGGGAGCACGCCGTGGACGCCGATCTGGTCATCTCGATCCCCGACTCGGCCACCGCGGCGGCCATCGGCTATGCCCACGAGGCCGGCATCCCCTACGGCGAGGGACTGATCAAGAACCGCTACATCGGGCGCACCTTCATCCAGCCCGACGACCGCCTGCGCAAGGCGGGCATCGCCCTCAAGTTCAACCCGCTGCCCGAGATCTTGAAGGGCAAGCGCGTGGTGGTGGTGGACGATTCCATCGTGCGCGGCAACACCAGCCGCCCCATCGCCGAGCTGCTGCGGCGGGCGGGCGCCGCCGAGATCCACATGCGCATCTCCTCGCCGCCCATCAAACACCCCTGCTTTATGGGCGTGGACATGGCGACCTATGACGAGTTGATCGCCCACCACCTCAGCGTGCAAGAGATCGAGCGGCGGCTGGGCGTGGACAGCCTCGGTTACCTGAGCCTGGAAGGGCTGGACCGCGCCTGCAAGGATTTGGAGGGCCGCTGCTGCTCCTCCTGCTTTACCGGCGACTATCTCTTTGAGCAAAAGGCCGGGGGGTTCATCGCGCGGGAGGAACAGCGGCGCTTTTGCGTCGGGTAAAGGGGGGGCGCGTGAAAGTACTGGTGGTCGGTTCCGGGGGGCGGGAGCACGCCCTGGTCTGGGCGCTGAGCCGCTCCCCGCAGGTGAAGGAGCTCTATATTGCGCCGGGGAACGGCGGCACCGGCGGCCTGGCAACCAACGTCCCCATCCCCGCCGAGGACGTCGCCGCGCTGGTCGACTATGCGGCGGCGGGGCGCTTCGATATGGTGGTGGTGGGGCCGGAGGCGCCCATCGCCCTGGGACTGACCGACCTGCTGCAAGCCAAGGGGCTGCGCGTCTTTGCGCCCAGCGCGGCGGCGGGGCAGCTCGAGTCCTCCAAGGCGTTCAGCAAGGACTTTATGCGCCGCTACGCCATCCCCACCGCCGCCTATGCCACGTTCGCTGACCACGCGGCGGCGGCGCGTTACCTGGAGGCCCACCCCGCGCCCATCGTGGTCAAGGCCAGCGGGCTGGCCGCGGGCAAGGGGGCCATCGTCTGCCAGACCGACGCCGAGGCCCAGGCGGCGCTGCGCCAGATCATGGTGGAGCGCGCCTTTGGCTCAGCGGGCGACCAGGTGGTGATCGAGGAGTACCTGAGCGGCCAGGAGGTCACCGTCCTGGCCTTTGCCGATGGCCGCACCGTCAAGCCGATGCTCCTCGCCCAGGACCACAAGGCCGCCTATGATGGCGACCGCGGCCCCAACACCGGCGGCATGGGCTGCTACGCCCCCGCCTCGGTCCTGGATGACGCCCTGTTGCGGCAGGTGGTGGCGCGCGTCTTGCAGCCCGCCGTGGACGGCCTGGCCGAGCTGGGCGCGCCCTACGTGGGCGTCCTCTATGCTGGGCTGATGGTCTCCGGCGGCGATTTCCGCACGCTCGAGTTCAACTGCCGCTTCGGCGACCCGGAGGCGCAGGCGATCCTGCCGCTGTTGCGCACTGACCTGGTGGACGTCATGAACGCCTGCATCGATGGGCGGCTGGACCAGGTCGCGCTAGAGTGGGCGGCGGGCTCGTGCGCCTGCGTGGTGATGGCCTCCGGCGGCTATCCGGGCGACTATGCCCGCGGCTTCGAGATCGCGGGACTGGACGAGGCGGCCAAGCTGCCGGACACGGTGGTCTTTCACGCGGGGACCCGGCGCGACGGCGGGCGCGTGCTCACCGCCGGCGGGCGGGTGTTGGGCGTCACCTCCTGGGCCGGCGGCCTGCCCGAGGCGCTCCGCCGCGCCTATGCCGCCGTGGAGCGCATCCATTGGGACGGGGCCATCTATCGCCGGGATATCGGGGCCAAAGGGCTGCGGGCCGGCAAGGAGGCAGCATGACGAGCAAGAGCGCCTATGCGGCGTCCGGGGTCAATATCGACGCGGGGAACCGCGCCGTCGAGCTCATGCGCGAGGCGGTGCGCTCGACCTACGGGCCGGAGGTGCTGCTGGGCATCGGCGCCTTTGGCGGGCTCTTTGACGCCGCCAAGCTGCAGGGGATGCGCCACCCTGTCCTGGTCGGCTCCACCGATGGCGTGGGCACCAAGACCAAGGTCGCCTGCGCCCTGGGCAGCTATGAGACCATCGGCCACGATATCGTCAACCACTGCGTCAACGATATCCTGGTGCAGGGCGCCGAGCCGCTCTTTTTCCTCGACTATGTGGCCTCCTCGGTGATCGACCCGCAGGTGATCGCCAGCGTGGTGACCGGCGTCTCCGCGGCGTGCCGCGCGGCGGGGTGCGCGCTGCTGGGCGGCGAGACCGCCGAGATGCCCGGCGTCTACGAGCCGGGCGAGCTGGACCTGGCCGGGACCATCATCGGCGTGGTCGAGCGCGACGAGATCATCGACGGGACGTCCATTGCCCCGGGCGACGTCCTGATCGGCTTGCCCTCCGCCGGGCTGCACACCAACGGTTTTTCCCTGGCGAGGCGCGTCTTTCCGCCGTCCACGTATGGGGAATACGCCGAGGTGCTGGGCCAGCCGCTGGGCCGCGCGTTGGTGGAGCCGCACCGCTCCTACCTGCCCCACTTTCGCGCCATCCGCCAGGTGGCGGCGATCAAGGGCATGGCCCACCTCACCGGCGGCGGCTTTGTGGACAATATCCCGCGCATCCTGCCGCCGGGCGTCTGCGCCGTGGTGGACCGGAGCGCCTGGGCCGTCCCGCCGCTCTTTCGGTTGATCGAAGAGGTGGGGCAGGTGGACCACGACGAGATGTACCGCGTCTTTAACATGGGGATCGGGATGGTGCTGGCCGTGGCGCCTGGCGACGCGCCGGCTGTGCTGGCCGCGGAGCCCGCCGCCGTCGTCATCGGCGAGGTCGTCGCCTCGGCCACCGAGCGGGTGCGGCTGCGATGAGACGATTGGCGGTCCTGGCCTCCGGCAACGGCTCCAACCTGCAGGCGATCATCGACGCGGCCGAGTCGGGGGCGCTGCCCGGGGTGCGCGTCGCCGTGGTGGTCGCCGACCGGCGGGAGGCCTACGCCCTTGAGCGGGCCAAAAAGCACGGCATCCCGACCCTCTATCACCCCTTCCTGCCCTATCGGAAGGCGGGGCGCTCCCGCGCCGACTATGACGCCGATCTGGCGGCCAAGCTGGCGCCCTACGAGGTGGACCTCGTCGTCCTGGCGGGGTGGATGCGCATCTTGTCCATGGCCTTCCTGCAACACTATTCCGGGCGGGTGCTGAACTTGCACCCGGCGCTGCCCGGCACGTTTCCGGGGACGCACGCCATCGAGCGGGCTCACGAGGCCTCTCGCCGCGGCGAGATCGCCCATACCGGCGTGATGGTCCACCGCGTGCCCGATGAGGGGGTGGACGTGGGGCCGGTGGTGGTGCAGCAAGTGGTGCCCATCTACCCCGAGGATACCCTGGAGATGCTGGAGAGCCGCATCCACGAGGCCGAGCACGCGCTCTATGTGAGGGCGATCCAGGAGACCCTAAAGGTTTTCTGAAACCTTTAGGGTCTGCAAGCAAGACCTCCGAGCTCTGTCAGACCTCGGAGGTCTTTTGTCGTTTGGAGGGGATACGCCGTTACCGCGAGTAGGGATCGGCGGCGTCGCGCAGGCCGTCGCCCAAAAAGTTGAGCGCCAGCACGGTGATGATCACGGCGATGGCGGGCGTCAGCACCCACGGCGCCAGCACCAGCGACCGTAAGTTCTGCGCCTCTTGCAGCAAGACGCCCCAACTGATCGCCGGCGGGCGCAGCCCCAGCCCGATAAAGCTGAGGCCGGTCTCGTTCAGGATCATGCCGGGGATGGAGAGCGTCAGCGAGGCGATGATGTAGCTCAGGAACGAGGGGACCATGTGGCGGACGATGATGCGCATTTCGCCGGCCCCCGCCAGCCGCGCGGCCATCACAAAGTCCTCCTCGCGCAGCGCCAGGAACCGCCCGCGCACCACCCGGGCCATGCCGGTCCAGCCGATGAGCGAGAGGATCACCGTGATGCCGAAATAGACCCGCACCACCGGCCAGTCCGCGGGCATGGCCGCGCTGAGGCCCATCCACAGCGGCACGCTGGGGATCGAGCGGATGAACTCGATGACGCGCTGGATCATGTTGTCTATGCCGCCGCCATAGTAACCCGACATGCCGCCCAGGATGATGCCGATGATCAAGCTGAGGAACACGCCCACCAGCCCGATGGAGAGGGAGAGCCGCGCCCCGTAGCAGAGCCGCGAGAAGAGGTCGCGCCCCATGCGGTCGGCCCCCAGCAAAAAGACCCCCTGCTCATCGTGGGTCACGTTCAGGCCAAAGAGGTGCCAGTCGGTCTCGATCAGCCCCCACATCTTGTAAGGGGTGCCGCGCTCAAAGAACCGGATGGTGTAAGGCGGCGCCTCGGTGTCATCGCGATAGATGCTCCGCATCGTCTCCGGGTCGCGATCGCGGATCGTCTTGTAGACAAAAGGCCAGCGGAACCGCCCCTCGGTGTCGCGAAGGTGGATCTTGGTGGGCGGCGAAAGCTTGTATTGCGTAAAGAACTGCTCCGGGTTATACGGCGCGACGAACTCGCAGAATAGCGCCACGGCGTAAAAGATGATCATGATCACGCCGCCCACCATGGCTGCCTTGTGCTTGCGGAAACGCCACCACATGAGTTGCCACTGCGTGGCGATAAAGACCTTATCATCGGCGGTCTCGACCAATTCCTCCACCGCCTCGGTCGCGTTTCGTTTCACTTCTTCCATGTTTTTACCCTTCCTGGCCTTATCCGGCCATGCGGATGCGGGGATCGACGACGGCCAGTAGAATATCCGAGAGCAAGGTGCCGATGACGGTGAGGGCGCTCGTCAGCAGGATAAAGCTGCCCGCCAGGTACATGTCCTGGGATTGCAGCGCGCGCAGTTGCAGAGGGCCCGTGGTTTGCAGGCTCAACACGATCGAGACAAAGGTCGTGCCGGAGATCAGGTTGGCCAGCGACCAGCCCACCGTGCTAAAGAAGGGGTTCATCGCCACGCGCACCGGGTACTTCCAGATCAGCTTGCCTTCCTTCAGCCCCTTGGCCCTGGCGGTGATGACGTAGGGCTTGTGCAACTCGTCCAGCAGGTTGGCGCGGGTGGTGCGGATGCCGCCGGCCGTGCTGCCCAGCGCCAGGATCAGCAAGGGGATCCAGATGTGCTTGAGCATATCGACGAACTTGGCCCAGTTCCAGGGCGCAAGGATATACTGCTCCGAGAAGAGCCCGCCGACATTTAACCCCAGTTTGCTCATGGCCAGCCACATCACGATCAGCGCGATCAAAAAGCTGGGCGTCCCGATGCCGATAAAACTGATGGCGGACATGATATAATCCAGAATCGAGTATTGGTGGGTGGCCGAATAGACGCCCACGGGGATCGAGATGCACCAGCCAAAGACCATGGTGGAGAAGGAAAGGATCATGGTCAGGGCCAGGCGCTCCCAGATGAGCATCTTGACCGGCTTTTGCCACTCCATGGATTGGCCCCAGTCGCCCCGCAGGATGATGCCGCTGATCCACTTGAAGTACTGCACATAGACCGGCTCACCCAATCCATAGCGGACGCGCAGCGACTCGATCTCTTCTTCGTCCACGATATCGCCCTGCTGGCGCAATTGGGCCACATAGGAGGTCAAAAAGTCTCCCGGCGGCAATTGGATGATGACGAACGAGATGACCGAGATGACGAACAGGGTCGGAATCATCATCACCGCGCGCTTTAGAATGAATCGCAGCATTAAACCCCTCCTCTACTCGATCTATTAAGTCAACGACAAGTTCGACGTATGATGGCGGACGCTTTCGGCGACGCTAACCCGGATAAACGCAAACAGGGCTTGACCACGGCAGCCGTGTCAAGCCCTGCAGGAAGAACATGCTATGAGGAAACGAGATTGCGAACGACAAACAGGCGATTCTGCTGTGCACTGGGCCACTCCGCCCCTTCATAGCCAGCCAGCCCTGGCGCCGGCATCCTCTGTCGTGTGTGGCGCGTTTCCCGATCCCAACCACGGGATCACCGCCATTATACCATAGGCGTTTTCATCTTGTCAAACCGGGGCACATTCGCGCAAGCGAAATGCCCACTACACTGGGGAGCGGGGCGGATCACCCGATCCGCCCCGCTTGCTTGTGCAGGGCGAACCTGGCCTAGACGTGCTTGGCCGGATCGTCCCAGTAGAAGATCGGCGTGCCGACGAGGTGCTCGTCCGCCATCCGGTCGTTCGCAGTCAGTCCCTCCAGGGTGTTCAGCGGGCTCTCCTTGCCGACCAGCGCGCATTTGGGGCAAAAAAAGAGGCCCTGCCAGGATATGGCAGGGCCTCGCGGTGATCAGCAATTCTATACGGAGCGGAACTCGCCGTCGATGACGTCCTCGGGCTGGCCGTGGCCGTTGCCACCGCCATCATGGCCGCCGCCGTCGCTCGGGGCGCCTTGCCCCTGGTACATCCGCTCGGAGAGCTTGTAGCTCGCCTGTTGCAGCTCGTCCATCGCCGTGCGGATGGCGCGCGCGTCGTCGCCCTTCATGGCGCTTTTTAGCTCGTTCAGCTTGGCCTCCACCGCCTGGCGGTCGGCCGGGTTCACCTGGCCGCCGCTCTCGCGCAGCATCTTTTCGATCTGGTAGGCGAGGTTGTCGGCCTGGTTCCGGGTGTCCACCGCCTCGCGGCGCCGGCGGTCGTCCGCCGAGTTGCGCTTGGCCTCCTCCACCATCCGCTCCACGTCGCCCTTGCCCAGGTTCGTCGAGGCGGTGATGGTGATCTTTTGCTGCTTGCCGGTGGCCTTGTCCTGCGCCGTGACGTTCAGGATGCCGTTGGCGTCGATGTCAAAGGTGACCTCCACCTGCGGCATGCCCCGCGCGGCGGGCGGGATGCCCTCCAGCCGGAACTGGCCGAGGGTCATGTTGTCGGCAGCCATCTCGCGCTCGCCCTGTAGCACATGGATATCCACGGCGGTCTGGCCATCGGCGGCGGTGGAAAAGACCTCGCTCTTGCGCGCCGGGATGGTGGTGTTGCGCTCGATGAGCTTGGTCATCACGCCGCCCAGCGTCTCCACGCCCAGGGAAAGCGGCGTCACGTCCAGCAGCACCACGTCCTGCACCTGGCCGCTCAGCACGCCGCCTTGCAGCGCCGCGCCCACGGCCACCACCTCGTCCGGGTTCACGCCCTTGTGGGGCTCCTTGCCGGAGAGCTGCCGCACCAGCGCCTGCACCACCGGCATGCGGGTCGCGCCGCCCACCAGCACCACCTCATCCAGGTCGGAGACGCCCAGCTTGGCGTCGCCCAGGGCCTGGCGGAAGGGGCCTTCCAGCCGCTTGGTGAGCTCCTCGGTCAACTGCTCGAACTTGGCTCGCGTCAGCTTGAGCTGCAGGTGCTTGGGGCCCGAGGCGTCCGCCGTGATGAACGGCAGGTTGAGCTCCGTCTCCATCACCGTGGAGAGCTCGATCTTGGCCTTCTCCGCGGCCTCCCGCAAGCGCTGAAGCGCCTGCCGGTCGCGGCGCAAATCCACGCCCTCCAGCCGCTTGAACTCGTCGGCGACAAAGTTGACCACGGCCTGGTCATAGTCGTCGCCGCCCAGGTGCGTGTCGCCGCTGGTGGACTTGACCTCCACCACGCCGTCGCCCACCTCCAGCACCGAGACGTCAAAGGTGCCGCCGCCCAGGTCAAAGACCAGGATCGTCTCCAGGTCCTTCTTGTCCAGGCCATAGGCCAGCGAGGCCGCCGTCGGCTCGTTGATGATGCGCAGCACCTCCAGCCCGGCGATCTTGCCGGCGTCCTTGGTGGCCTGGCGCTGCGCGTCGTTGAAATAGGCGGGCACCGTGATCACCGCTTTGGTGACCGGCTCCCCCAGATAGGCCTCAGCGTCTTTCTTGAGCTTGCCCAGGATCATCGCCGAGATCTCTTGGGGCGTGTATTCCTTGCCCGTGGCCGGGGCGTAGACGCGGGCGTCGCCCGACGGCCCCTGGCGGACCTCGAAGGGCACCATCTTGCGCTCGGCGCCCGTCTCGTCGTACCGGCGGCCCATGAACCGCTTGATGGAATAGATGGTGTTCTCCGAATTGACCACGGACTGTCGCTTGGCCATCTGCCCGACCAACCGCTCGCCGTTCTTGGTGAAAGCAACCACCGAAGGCAGCAACCGCCCGCCCTCCGCGGTGGGGATCACGGTCACGTCGCCGCCTTCCAGCACGGCGACCACCGAGTTGGTCGTGCCCAGGTCGATTCCTACGATCTTGTCCATAACATGTCCTCCTTGCGCCCATCGCCGGCGTTTATTGCCCGGGGCGATGTCCGGCGTCGTTTTCGAGCCAATTGCCGACCGCGACCGATCCTCTGGCGCGATCCATTGACACGAGTATAGCAGCCGACTGTTAGAAGAGCGCAAGAGCAGTGCTAGAAGCGTGTTAGAGCTGCCCAGCAAACTATAACACGCCTCTAGCACTCCTCTAGCGTTGTTCTAACAAAACCCGGGTAGAATGAGCCTCGAAAGCAGCAAGCAGACCAAGCTTGATATCAAGGAGGTAATCACTATGGCCGTAAACGTTTGGAGACCGCTCGAGGACATGATGAGCTTGCGAGAGGCGATGGATCATCTTTTCGAGTCCAGCGTGGTGCGCCCTGGCCGGACGGCCGCGGCAGACGCTTCCGCCGCCGCGCTGCCCGTGGACCTGTACGAGACCAAGGATGCCGTGGTGATCCAGGCGCGCGTCCCCGGCGTGAGCCCGGACGAGCTGGAGGTCACCGCGACCGAGGAGACCGTCACCATCCAGGGCAAGTTGGCCAGCAACGCGCTTTCCGAGGAGGCCCCGCAGTGGCAGTGGTATCGCCGCGAGCTGTGGACGGGCAACTTTAGCAGGGTCGTGACCCTGCCCACCCGCGTCGATCTGAACAAGATCGAGGCCAACTTTAGCCATGGCCTGTTGACCCTCCACATTCCGAAAGCGGAAGAGGTCAAGCCCAAGAGCATCAAGATCACGGTCAAGTAAACCAGTGACCGCGAGAGGGGAGCCGGAAACGGCTCCCCTCTTTTTTTGTCTCCTCCAGCCCCGGGCCGTCCCCCATTTGCCCCCGGCGTGGAAAGCGTCATAATGGGCGCCAGCACCATTGCGCCGAGGCGGGAGCGGGGGCGTGCCTTTCTCCCCGCATCTCGGAATCCGCGCGATCCTGTGAATCCACGTCCCATTTTCGGAGTGCCCGATGCAACGATTGCCTCGCAACGCGCCCTGCTGGTGTGGCAGCGGCAAAAAGTACAAGCAGTGCCATCTGCAAAGCGACCTGCGCCAGCAGCGCGCCCCCGCGCGGGCCGCCACGTTGGTCAAGACGCCCGAGCAGATCGAGGGCATCCGCGCGAGCTGCCAGCTCACCCGCGACATCCTGGACCGGCTGGAGGGGCGCATCGCCGCCGGCGTGACCACCAACGAGATCGATCGCTGGGTGTACGAGGACACGGTGGCTCACGGCGGGCGCCCCGCTGACCTGGGCTATCGCGGCTATCCCAAAAGCGTCTGCACCTCCATCAATAACGTCATCGTCCACGGCATCCCCGACGAGACCCCCCTGCGGGACGGCGATATCCTCAACGTGGACGTGACCACGGTGCTGGGGGGGTATTACGGCGATTCCAGCCGGATGTACCTCATCGGCGAGGTGGCGCCGGAGGCGCGCCGCCTGGTGGAGGTGACGCGCCAATGCCTGAACCTGGGCATCGCCCAGGTCAAGCCGGGCAACGCCATCGGCGATATCGGCCACGCCATCCAGCAGCACGCCGAAAGCTATGGCTATTCGGTGGTGCGCGACTTTGTGGGGCACGGCACCGGCCTCGAGTTCCACGAGGGGCTGCAAATCCCCCACTATGGCCGGCCCGGCACGGGCGGGGTCCTGGTCCCCAATATGACTTTTACCATCGAGCCGATGATCAACGCGGGCCGCTACGAGATCAAAATCCTGGACGATGGCTGGACGGCGGTCACCGCGGATGGCTCGCTCTCGGCGCAGTGGGAGCATACCGTGCGCGTGACCGAGGACGGTGTCGAGGTGCTCACGGCGTAGGGCGGAGGGGTGCATGCGCGAGGTGATCGATCTGAACGGGCCCTGGCGGTTTCTGCCCGACCTGGACCCGCAATATCACGACGATGACGAGTACGCCCGGCCCGATTGGGACCGGCGCCACTGGGATTGGATGCCCGTCCCCGGCTGCTGGAACAAGCAGGCCGAGCGCTATGCCATCTATGAGGGCGTGGCCTGGTACGCGCGGACCTTTGAGCTGCCCGGATGGGCCGAGGGCCGGGTGGGAGTGCTGCGCTTCGGCGCCGCCAACTATGCCGCGCGGGTCTATGTCAACGGCGTCCCGGTCGGCGAGCACGCCGGCGGCTATACCGAGTTCCTGGTGGACGCCAGCGCCGCCCTGCGCGCGGGCGAGAACCTGCTGGCCGTGCGCCTGGACAACCGGCGGCAGAGCATCCTCTTGCCCGCCTGCCTGGGCTGGTACAACTATGGCGGGCTGACCCGCGACGTGACCCTGGAGGTCAGCCAGGGCGGGCGCCTGGAGTGGGCGGGCGTCGAGGCCGAGCCGGCGGGCGCCGGGGCGGCGGGCCGTTGGCGGGCCGAGTGGCGGCCGGGCGGGGAGGCCGCCCGGATCGAGGCGCGTATCCGCGGGCCGCGGGGCGAGATCGTCTGGGAGGGACGCCGGGCGCTGGCCCCCGGCGAGCGGTCGGTGGAGGTTGCCTTCACGCTGGACCGCGCCGAGCCCTGGTCGCCCGCCCATCCCGCGCTCTATACTCTGGAATTGGCGCTCGCCGCCGCCGATGGCCGCGCGCTGGATGATCTGGCGGCGCCCTTTGGCGTGCGCAGCCTGCGTGCCCAGGGCAACAAGATCCTGCTGAACGGCGAGAGCATCTGGCTCAAGGGCATCTGCTACCTGCCCGATCACCCCGTGACGGGGTTCACCTACGATGCCGCCGCCTTTCGCCGGGATTTGGACGATCTGCAGGCGCTGGGGGTCAACGCCCTCCGCTGCCACGTGCCGCTCCATGAAGCGATGTGGCGCGAGTGCGACCGGCGGGGGCTCTTGGTCTGGTCCGAGGCGCCCATCTATTGCCTGGACCCCAAGGAAGAGACCGGCAGCGCCTTCAGCGACCCGGCCTACCTGGCCCTGGCGCGCGGGATGCTGACCGAGATGGTGCGCGCTGCCTATAATCACCCCAGCGCCATCCTCTGGAGCCTGGGCAACGAGTGCAAGGTCGCTCACCCCGAGGCCCCGGCCTTCTTTTCCGAGCTGGCCCGCACCGTGCGCGCGCTGGACCGCTCCCGCCTGCTCAGCTACGCCTCGCTCTATGGCGAGATGGGCGAGGTCGGCGACCTGCTGGACGTGGTGGGCGTCAACGAGTATTGGGGCTGGTACGACCGCGTCAGCGCGCGCCCGGGCCGGGACCGGCAACTGGAGCGCCAGGCGGCCCGCCGGGCCGACGGGACGCTGGCCCTGGAGATCGCGCCGCTGGACCTTGGCCGCCTGGAGCGCGAGCTGGTCGCCAAGGCGGCGCGCTACGACAAGCCGCTCCTGCTCACCGAGTTCGGCGCCGACGCCATCCCCGGCTACCGCGCCGACGACCTGGCGCTCTGGTCGGAGGATTACCAGGCCCATTGCCTGGAGGTGACCTACGAGGTGCTGCGCCAGGCTTCCCACGTCTGCGGAGCCTTTCCCTTCCTGTACCAGGACTATCCCGACCCGTCCAAGTACGTGAACGCCTATTGGGACGGGCTGAACTACAAGGGCGTCGTGACCTATGACCGCGCGCGCAAGGCCGGCTGGCAGGCGCTGCGCGAGATCTATGCGCGGATCGCCTAGGCCGGCGACGCGATCCAATCTATCGGAGGAGCCATGACCACCGTCGAGATGACCCCGGACAACTATGTCCACGTCCTGGCCAAGGACGTCTATCGTCCCTTTGCCTTTCGCGCCGAGACCCCGGAAGAGCTGGTCGCCTGGCAACGGGCCTTTCGCCCCCACCTATTGGGGCTGCTGGGCGTGGACCGCATCGCCGCCCGCGGCAAGCCCGACCTCGCCCCCAGGCAGCTCGGCGAGGAGGACATGGGCGACCACATCCGCGAGGAGTGGACCATCCAGTCTGAGCCGGGCTTCTATTTCCCCTTCTATCTCTTGCGCCCCAAGCAGCAGGACGGGCCGCGCCCCCTGGTGCTGACGCCCCACGGCCACGGCAAGGCGGGCAAGCGCACCTATGTGGGCATCGCCGACGGCGAGTATGAAGCCCAATCCATCGCCGAGGGCGAGCGCGACGTCGCCCTGCAGGCGGTGCGGGAGGGGTATATCGCGCTGGCCCCGGACGTGCGCGCCTTTGCCGGGCTGCGCCGCCAGCAAGAAAAGGAGATCGACCAGACCTCCTCCTGCCGCACCTTGCAGATGCACGCCATGCTCTTTGGACGGACGCTGATCGGCGAGCGGGTCTGGGACATGGGCCGCCTGATCGACTATGGCGCCACCCGCCCCGAGGTGGACATCCGCAAGGTGCTGATCACCGGCAACTCGGGCGGCGGGACCGTCTCGCTCTTTGCCGCGGCCTGCGACGAGCGGATCACCGTGGCCGCGCCCTCCTCCTACTTTTGCACCTTTGAGCATTCCATCGGCTCCATCCACCACTGCGAATGCAACTATGTGCCGGGGATCATGGCTGCCGCCGAGATGTACGACGTGGCCGGGCTGACCGCGCCGCGTCCCTTCCTGGCCGTGGCCGGGCGCGAGGATCCCATCTTTCCCTATCCGGCGGTGCAGGAGGCCTTTACCAAGCTCCATCGCGTCTATGAGGTCGCCGGCGTGCCAGAGCGCTGCCGCCTCTATACCGGCGCCGGCGGGCATCGCTACTATAAAGAGGACGTCTGGCCCTTTGTGCGGCGGGCCTTTGCCGAGTGGGTGCCCTGAGCAAGCGAGGTGGCCGTGGCGCGCGCGCCGTTCGATCGACTCTTCGAGACCGACCAGCTCACCAAGCGGGAGCGCGTGGAGCGCACGCTCCGCCTGCAGCCGGTGGACCGCGTGGCGCTCCACGACCAGGTGAGCTTTAACCCCGGCGTCATCGCGCTCTATACCGGGCGGGACGTCCGCGGCTTTGACTATACCTACCAGGAGATTGGCCAGGTGATCCGGCGGACGCTGGACGCCTGCTTTCCCCCCGCGGCGCCCCGGGGCTCGGCGCGCGAGACCGACGCCGACGGGTTCGTCATACAGCGCGACCAGTGGACCACCTGGACCGTGAGCCGCCCCTTCGCCGACGTGGCGGGCGCGCGGGCCTACCTCCTGCACAAGATGCGCGAGCTGCGCCAGGCCCCCTTCGACCCCGACGCCGAGCGAGCGCGCCACCGGCAGCGGATGCAGTCGCTGCAGCAGCTCATCGGCGACACGGTGATCATCGACTATTCGATCAGCGTGGGATTCTGCGACTGCTGGTCGCGGCTGGGGCTGGAGCTGTTCATCTTGCTCTATGACGAGGACCCGCAGGTGGTCCACGACTATATCGAGCTCCACGCCACGCGAGACTTGCGTCGGCTCCATGCCATCGCCGACCCGGCGCTCTCGCCGGTGGTGCTCATCGCCGAGGACTATGCCACCAAGCACGGGCCGATCTTTAGCCCGGCCTTTTTGCGGCGCGTCCACTTCCCCTGGGTGGCTGAGCTGGCCAGCGCCTGGCACGAGCACGGGCTCAAGGTGCTCTACCATAGCGATGGCAACTATCGCTCCACCATCCCCGACCTGATCGCCTGCGGCGTGGATGGTTTCTACTGCCTGGAGCCGGGCGTGGGGATGGACATCGTCGGGCTCAAGCAGCAATGGCCCGGCCACGTCTGGGCCGGGGGCGTGGATGGGGTGGACCTTTTGGAGCGCGGCGCGCCGGAGCAGGTGGCCGCCGAGGTGCGGCGGCACATCCTGGAGACCGGCGCCCTGCGCGCCGGCGGCATGTTCGTCGGCTCCTCCAGCGAGATCAACCCGCCCATCCGCCCGGAGAACTATCGGGCCATGGTGGAGGCGGCCGGCAGCCTGACCAACCCCGGGTTTGCGGGCTAGCGGCCCGCGTCAAGGAGGACGCCAGATGAATGTCGAGCAGTTCGCCAAGGTCTTTCCCCTCGGGTCGCACCTCTGCCGCGAGCCGATGCCGCCCCTGGGCGAGCTCGTGCGGGACATGGAGAACCTCAAGCGGCGCGGCTTTAACCTGATCAAGCTGCAAGAGCACTGGGCCATCGACGAGCCGCTGGAGGGCCAGTGCGATTTCTCCCGCTACGAGGAGCTGATCGCCCACGCCGCGACGCTGGACCTGGGCGTCTATCTCGGCCTCACCTGCGAGCAGGCGCCGGGCTGGCTCTGGCGGAAATACCCCGATTGCCGCATGGTGGGGCGCAACGGCCTGCCCATCATCTATGAGGCGCCCAGCACCCTCCCCTCCGACGGCAAGCCCGGCCCCTGTTACGACCACCCCGGCGCCATGGCCCAGCAGCTCGCCTTCATCCAGCGGCTGGTGCGCACGCTAGGCCGGTTCGAGAACGTGGTGGTCTGGAACACCTGGCAAGAGATCGGCTATTGGGCGGAGGGGCTGGTGGGCCAGCCGGTCTGCTACTGCGACCACACCCTGGCCGCCTGGCGGGAGTGGCTCCAGGCCAAATACGGCGATCTGGACGGGCTGAACCGCGCCTGGGGGCACCGCTACGGCGACTGGAGCTATGTCATCCCCAACCGCAGCCACCGCCCCAGCCATTGCCTCCCGCAGGACGCCGACTGGCAGTACTTCATGGACAACGTGCAGATCGCCCATGTGCTGCGGGCGCGGGCGCAGGCCATCCGCGAGGCGGACCCGCTGGGGCGGCCCGTCTTTGCCCATAAGGGCGGCCCCATCATCGGCTCTGGGCAGGATTGGACCTATGCCCGTTGCCAGGATTTCCTCGGCTCCTCCGCCTATCCCGCCTGGGGGCCGTTTCGGGCGTGGGATGATGGGCGCCCGGAATCAGGCCGCCGGGCGGATCGGGAGACGGCGCTCGTGGCCGAGATGTGGGACGGCGTGGCGCTGCGCTACGACTATATGCGCTCCTGCAACCGACGGGGCGCGCCGGTCTGGGCCGCCGAGTTCCAGGGCGGGCCAGTGAGCACCGGCTTTCACAAGGGCCGCGTCCCCGCGCCGGAGGATATCCGCCGCTGGATGCTGACCGCCGCGGCCTCGGGGGTGACGGCGCTCTCCTTCTGGGTGACCCGCGCCGAGATCATGGCCGCCGAGGCCAACGGTTTTAGCCTGCTGGATAGCGCCGGCGAGACCACGCCGCGCTTCGAGGAGGCCAGTCGCGTGGGCCGGGCGCTGAACCGCCACGCCGACCTCTTGGGCCAGCCGACCTGGCCCGGCGCCGAGGTCGCCATCCTGGTGGACGAGGGCAACTACCAGTTCTGCACGTCCATGGTCCAGGGCGGGGAGCACCTGGCCTATAGCACCCGCGGCTGGCACCGGCTGCTCTGGGAATCGGGCCTCTCTGTGGATTTCCTGGAGACCTCCGAGCTGGACGAGCCGTATAGCGCGGCCTACAAGGCGCTGATCTTGCCCTTCCCCCTCTCCCTTTCCGAGGAGTTGGTTGCCAAGCTGGCCCGCTATGTGGCCGGGGGCGGCAACTTGATCAGCGAGGCCTGCCCCGGCCGCATGGATGCCCACGGGCTCTGCGTGCGCGGCGAGCTCTCCCCCGGCGCCGCCGCGCTCTTTGGCGTCCGCCAGACGGGCCTGACCATGGTGCGCGAGCCGCAGGGCGGGGCCCGCTGGTCGCCGCCCGAGCGGACCTGGGGCGAGTACCTGGATGAGGCGACGCTGGCGGGCCGCGGTCCCCTGCAAGGCCATACGGCTCGCGCCAACGTCTATATCGAGACCTTCGACTGCCTGGATAGCGCGCCGCTCTTGGCCTATGGCGATGCGGTGGCGGGGACGGTGCGCGCGGCCGGGCAGGGCCGCGCCTGGCTGTTGGGCACCTATCTGGGGCACAATGGCGCCGCCTATCGCGGCGAGCCCACCGCGGCGTTCGTCCGCGCCCTGCTGGCCGAGTGCGGCGTGGCCCCGGCGCGCGCGGATCGGCTGCTGCTGCGCAAACGCGCCATGCCCGGCAAGGAGGCCTGGTTCCTCACCAACCCCACGGCGGACGCCATCGCCGCGCGGGTGGACGTGTCGGGCTGGGGGCAAGTCGAGGATCTGCTGGGCGAGCCGCTGGAGCTGGACGGCGGCCAGGCCGCGCTGACGGTGCCGGGGCTGGACGTGCGCGCGTTGATCTTGCAGCGGTAGAAAAAAGGGGTGGCGGATGGCAGAGAGTGGGGCGAAGGGGCAGGGATTGCGCCTTGTGGAGGTGTCTCCCACGGTTTTTTTCGCCCGGGAGGGGGCCGGGGTGGGGCAGGGTGTGGACCTGTCCCTGGCCAACGACGGGCCCGCGGCGGTGGACGCCGAGCTCCTCTTCGCGGCGGAGGGGCGGGTCGCCGCCTTGCCGCTGGGCGCGCTCCCGCCGGGGGAATCGGCCCGGCGCGTCTATGTTCCCGACTTGCGCCAGCCGACGACGGCCGAGTGGGTGCTGCGCGCTGGCGGCGCGATCCAGGACCGGCGCGCCATGGACTGGACGCCCGCGCGCCACTGGGAGGTCCATATCGTCCAGCGCTCCCACCACGACCTGGGCTACACCGATCTCCCCAGCCAGGTGCTCCGCGACCACGACGCCTTTCTGGATGACGCCCTGCGCTTTTGCGACCAGACCGCCGATTGGCCCGACGAGTCCCAGTTTCGCTACGTGGTGGAGCAGGGCTGGTCGGCGTTGCACTATGTGGCGAACCGCCCGCCCGATTCGGTGGCGCGCTTTTCCCGCCTGGCCCGCGAGGGGCGCATCGAGGTCACCGCGCTCTTTGCCAACGAGACCAGCGAGCTGTGCAGCCACGAGGAGCAGATCAGGCTGCTTTACCCCAACCTGCGCCTGAAGCGGCGGCTGGGCATCCCCCTGCGCACGGCCCAACTGAACGACATCCCCGGCGCCTCCTGGGGCCTGGTCAGCGTCCTGGCGGGCGCGGGGATCCGCTACCTGGCGCCCATGCTCCCCGACTATTTCGCCTGGGGCGCGCGCAAGGTGTACCCCTTCTGGGACGAGCAGGCGGTGCTGCCGCGGGACATGAGCGGAGCCTTTTGGTGGGAGGGGCCGGACCGCAGCCGCGTCCTCCTTTGGTACGGCCAGGGGCCGGGCGGCCTGTGGAGCTATGACACCGCCGTGCGCGACCTCTCGCGCCGCCTGGGCGAGCTGGACGCGCGCGGCTATCCCTACGACCTGTTGCGCTGCCACATCTCGGGCGGCGGGCGGGATAACGCCCCGGCGGTGGACCGCTTCAGCCTGATCGCCCGTGAGTGGAACAGCCGCTGGGCCTACCCGCGCCTGATCGTCTCCACCGACACCCGCTTTTTCGCGAGTTTCGAGGCGCGCTACGGCGCGGGGCTGCCCGTCCTGCGCGGCGACCTGCCCAACACCGATTATACCGTGGGGGCGCTGAGCACGGCGCGGGAGACCGGCGTCAACCGGCGGACCCACGAGACGCTGACGGCGGCGGAGAAATGGGCCGCCTGCGCCGCCGCGGCCAGCGACTACCCCTATCCCGCCGACACCCTGGCGGAGGCCTACGACGCCGAGCTGCTCTTTGATGAGCACACCTGGGGCATGGCCCATCCCATCGGCCCGGCGCAGGAGGGCTGCTGGGCGCAAAAGAGCGAGCTCGCCTACCGCGCCGCGGCGCTGGCCCACGACGTGCTGGTCAAGGCCACCAACCGCCTCGCCGACCAGGTGCGCCTGCCCGAGGAGGGCTATCACCTGGTGGTGTTCAACCCCCTGGCGCGGGAGCGCACCGATTTGGTGCGGGCGCTGGCCCTCCAGCCCGCCCCCGCCGGCCGCCCGATGTACTGGCGCACCCCCCAGCCGCCGGACGGCTCGGCCTCCGCCTGGGTCAACGGCACCGCCATCGGGCGCAACGTGATCTCCCTCCCCGCCGAGCTCCTGGAGCGCCCCTTCGCGCTCATCGACGTGGCGACGGGCGAGAGCGTCCCCTACCAGGTGCTCCGCCTGGCCGACCCGCTGGCCCCCCAGCCCGACGCCGCGGCGCGCTACGCTCTGGGCCATCTGAGCCCCGCCAGCGTCGCGGTGCTCAACTATTCCTCCGGCCACCTGCTGGAGCTGGCCTTTGTGGCGCGGGACGTCCCCGCGCTGGGGTACAAGACCTACCGGCTGGCCCCCGTGGCCGAGTGGCCGCGCTTCGAGAGCAGCCTGCGCGCCAGCGGCCACGCGCTGGAGAGCCGCTTCTACCGGGTCGAGCTCGACCCCGCCACCGGCGCCGTGACAAGCCTCTACGACAAGGTTTTGGGCCGCGAGTGGGCCGATGCCGCCGCCGAGCACGGCTTTCACCAAGTCCTCATGCGCTCGCCGGTCACGGGGGAGGTGGCCGCCGCGGGGGATTCCGAGATCGCCGTGGGCGAGGCGGGCCCGGTGCTGGCCAGCCTGGTGATCCGCGGCGCCGCGCCGGGCTGCCCGCAGCGCGCCCAAGAGATCACCCTCTATGACGGGCTCAAACGCGTCGATTTCGCCACGCGCTTGCTCAAGGACGCCACGCCCTATCAAGAGCTCTATCTCGCCTTCCCCTTCGCCTTGGAGGGCGCGCGCTTTCGCTACCGCGCCGCGAACTCGGTCATCGAGCCGATCCGCGACCAGCTCCCCGGCTCCAACACCGACGCCTACGCCGCCCAGCAGTGGGTCCAGGCGGCGGACGCGCGGGGGAGCGTCACCTGGAGCAGCCTGGAGGCGCCGGTGGTGGTGCTGGGCCAGCTCTGGCCCGGCTATGTCTCCCAGGCGCACCATGGCATCACGCCGCCGGGGTACGAGCACCCCTTCCTGCGCGACCCGGCGGGGTTGGGCCGCGGCCACCTCTATTCCTACCTGACCTGCAACAACTTTCGCACCAACTTTTCGCCGTCCCAGGTGGCCGACCTGCTCTTCCGCTACACCCTCACCACCGACGAGGCGGGCGCCTCCCCCGCCGGGGTGGGCGACGACCTGGCCGCGCCGCTGGTCCCGGTGACCCTGACCGGCCCGCAGCCGGGCCCGTTGGAGCCCCAGGCGAGCTTTTGCCGGGTGGACGCGCCCAATGTCCACCTGCTCACCCTCAAGGCTGCGGAGGATGGCGACGGGCTGATCCTGCGGCTGGCCGAGGTGGAGGGGCGCGAGACCGAGGTCACGGTCCACCTGCCCGGGTGGCCGATCGGCCAGGCGGTGCGCTGCAACCTGGTCGAGGAGGACGAGGGCACGCTCTGGCACGACGACCACGCGGTGCGGGTCAAGGTGGGCGCCCATGGCCTGGCCACGGTCCGCTGCCGCCCGGCGCGGTGCCGCGCGGCGCGGTTTCCGCCGGTGGCGCTGTGGGCGGGGTATTGAGGTGGGACGATGACGGTTACCCTGGATGACCTCCGGCGCGTCAAGCTGTTCGCGGGCCTGGCCCCCGCCTCCCTGGCGGCGCTGGCCCCGCTCGCCAGCGCGCGGAGCTACCGGGACGGCGACTCTATCCTGCTGGAGGGGGAGGAGGCCGCCGGCGTCTTGTTCGTGTTGGAGGGCGCGGCGCGGGTCTATCGCACGAGCCCGGAGGGGCGCGAGCAGACGCTGATCCTGCTGCACGCCGGGGACGCGCTGAACCTGCCCACGCCCTTTGCCCCTTCCCCCGTCGCCCCCGCCAGCGCCGTGGCCGTGGGCGATTCGCGCCTGCTCGCCCTGCCGCTGGCGGCCTTTCGCCGCGCCGCCAGCGAGATCCCCGACCTCGCCCTGGCGGTGATGGGCGACCTCGCCGCCCGGCTGCGCCACTTTACCCGGCTCACCTATGACCTGAGCCTGCGCAGCGTCCGCGGGCGGCTGGCGCGGTTCCTGCTGCGCCATGCCAGCGCCGACGCCCCCAGCCCCGTGCGCTGGACCCAGGAGGAGGTCGCCGCCCAGCTCGGCACCGTCCGCGAGGTGGTCAGCCGCACGCTGCGCGCCTTTGTGCGCGAGGGCCTCATCCGCCTGGACCGCCAGCGCATCCTCATCCTGGACCGCGAGGCCCTGGAGCGCGAATCCGAGTCCTAGTTTTCCTCCCCCGGTTGTGACTTACATCACAGACGCCCGCCGCCCTCCTGGCTATACTATGCTCGTAGCCAAGGAGGAAGAACGCGATGCAAGATTGGGCGCTGCCGACGATCCACCCCCAAGAGTGCACGGGCTGTGGGCTGTGCGTCCAGTACTGCCCGACGGCGGCGGTCGAGTTGGTGGACGGCAAGCCGGTCATTGTCCGCCCCGCCGATTGCGCTTATTGCGGGCTGTGCGAGGAGAACTGCCCCACCGGCGCCATCGAGCTGGCCTACGAGATCGGGTTCGGCGCCGCCTGAACCCGCGCGCGTTCCCCACAGTACCGAGGAGGAAACCCATGGAGAAACGAGAGATCAGGAGTCGAGTCTATTGGCTGGGCGTGGTGGATTGGGATCGCCGCCTTTTTGACTCGCTGGTCCCCCTGCCCGATGGCACCAGCTATAACGCCTATCTGATCCAGGGCAGCGCCAAGACCGCGCTGCTGGACACCGTGGACCCCGCCGTGACCGAGATGCTCCTGGCCCAACTGGCCGACGTCCCCGAGGTCCACTATATCGTGTCCCAACACGCCGAGCAGGACCATTCCGGCAGCATCCCCCACGTCCTGGCCAAATACCCCCAGGCCCAGGTGATTGCCACGGAAAAGGGCAAGGACCTGCTCATGCTCCACCTGGGCATCCCCGCGGAGCGGATCACCGCCGTGGCCGATGGCGAGGAGCTCTCGCTGGGCGATCGGACGCTGCGGTTCCTGCACACCCCCTGGGCGCATTGGCCCGAGACCATGTCCACTTACCTGGTGGAGGAGCGCATCCTCTTTTCCTGCGACCTCTTTGGGTCGCACCTGGCCACCTCCGACCTCTACGTCACCGATGAGGGGCTGGCCTACGAGGGGGCCAAGCGCTACTTTGCCGAGATCATGATGCCCTTCCGCCGGTTCATCCAGCGCAACGTCGACAAGGTGCGGGCGCTGCCCCTCGACCTGATCGCGCCCAGCCACGGGCCGATCTATGGGCGGCCCGAGTTCATCCTGGAGGCCTACCGGGCCTGGCTCGCCGACGCGCCGAAGAACGTGGTGGTCATCCCGTACATCTCGATGCACGGCAGCACGCGGCTGATGGTGCAGCGGCTGGTGAGCGCCCTGGTGGCCCGCGGCGTCACGGTGCACCAGTTCGACCTGGCCGCCACCGATATCGGCAAGCTGGCCATGGCCCTGGTGGACGCGGCGACGCTGGTCGTCGGCACGCCCACGGTGCACGTGGGGCCGCACCCCAACGTGGCCTATGCGGCCGTTCTCGCCAACGTGCTGCGGCCCAACCTGCGCTACGCCGCGGTCATTGGCTCCTATGGCTGGGGCACCAAGGCCGTGGAGCAGGTGGCCGGGATGATCCCCAACCTCAAGGTGGAGATCCTCGGCACGGTGCTGGCCAAGGGCGCGCCCACCGCCGCCGACTATGCCGCGCTGGACCAGCTCGCCGAGACCATCGCCGCCAAGCACCGCGAGGCGGGGCTGGCCTGAGCAGCGCGCAACTCGCTGGTTCATAGTGCGCGATCCATCGCGCTCCGGCAAAAGCCGTGATTCACCCTGCCATCAACAGCGCGCTGAAGCGCGCACTACAAACTCGCGCACATGCGAGATATGTGAACAGGAGACATGATGAAACGACAAATCGTCCACATCGATGAAGAGCTGTGCAATGGCTGCGGCGCCTGCGTGACGCCCTGCGCCGAGGGAGCCATCCAACTGGTGAACGGCAAGGCCAAGGTCGTGAGCGACTCGCTCTGCGACGGCGCTGGCTTTTGCCTGGCCGTCTGCCCCACCGGCGCGCTGACCATCGAGACCCGCGAGGCCGCCGCCTTTGACGAGCACGCCGCCGAGCAACTGCAGCAGCAGCGCGGGACCACCTACATCGCCCAGCATTGCCACGTCTGCGGCGCCGGCGAGGACAAGCGCGTCCTGCTCCCCTGCCGCACCGAGGGTCGCAGCCTGTGGGTTTGCACCCGTTGCTTGCCCGCCCTGATCCACGGATAAGGAGCGCGCCATGGCCCCGATCCCGCTCTACGATGACCTGAGCCAGGATTACGACCGTTTCGTCAACTGGGGGAACCGCCTCGCTTACGAGCTGCCCTTCATTGAGCGCCAACTGGCCGCGGTGGGGGCCAAGCGGGTGCTGGACGCCGCCTGCGGCACGGGGCAACACGCCCTGGCCCTGGCCCAGCGCGGCTATGACGTGACCGGCGCCGATCTCAGCGAGGGGATGATCGCCCAGGCCCGGCAGAACGCGGCGCGCCTGGGCGTCCCCGCGCGCTTTGCCGTGGCGGGCTTTGGCGAGCTGGCGACCCAGCTCGGCGGCGGGTTCGATGCGGTGCTCTGCCTGGGCAACAGCCTCCCCCACCTGCTGACGCCGGAAGACCTGGCGCTGGCGCTGGCCGATTTCGCGGCGGTGCTGCGCCCCGGCGGGCTGCTGCTCGTCCAGAACCGCAATTTCACCCCCGTGGTGGCGCGCCGCGAGCGCTGGATGGGTCCGGAGCCCCACCGCGAAGGCGACCACGAATGGCTGTTCATCCGCTTCTACGACTGGGAGCCGGACGGTCGGGTGGCGTTCAACGTGATGACCCTCCGGCGGCAGGGCGATGGCCCCTGGCGGCAGTCGGTCAGCGCCACGCGGCTCTGGCCGCAGTTGGATGCGGACCTGCTGCCCGCGCTGGCCGAGGCGGGCCTGGGGGACGCCGCCTGCTGGGGCGATATGCAGGGCTCCCCCTATGTGGCCGAGTCCAGCGGCAACCTGATCATCACCGCGCACCGTTCGTGAATTCAAGGTATAATAAGCAAAGGGAGGAATCGTTATGGCCAGCAAACAGATCGTCTTTGCCCTGATCACCTTTTTGCATGACCTGTTCACGGTCATCTGGATCGGCGGGCTCTTTTCCTTGGTGGTCGTGGTGGCGCCCGCCGCGCGAGGCGCCTTGGGGATGGGGCCGGAGACCAAAAAGCTCATGGCCGCCATTCAGAAGCGGCTCAGCACCCTGGTCTATCTCAGCATCGTGGTCTTGGCGATCACGGGGCTCCTGATGTCCAAGCGCGTGACGGCCTTCCAGGGGCTGCTTAGCTTTGCCAACACCTACTCGACCGTCCTTTCCATCAAGCACCTGGTCTACCTGGCCATGATCGCGGTGGCCCTGGTGCGCAGCCTGGCCCTGGGCCGCAAGGTTTCTGGACCGTCGGTAATGGGGCCAGCGGCAGCCAAGCAGGAAAAGGCCAAGATGGCCCTTTCCGTGCTCAACCTGGCCTTGGGCATCGTCACGCTGCTGCTGAGCGGCTTCGCGGCAGCCCTTTCGGCGGGCAAGCCCCCGCTGTGATCGCTATCATAAAAGAATAAGAAGGGGAGAAAGAAACGATGAGCATGTTCTGTTACCAGTGTCAGGAGACGGCCCGGAACGAGGGCTGCACCGTGCGCGGCGTCTGCGGCAAGAACGCCGAGGTCTCGGCGCTGCAAGATGGGCTGGTCTGGCTGCTGAAGGGGCTATCCTTCTACGGCGCCAAGGCCCGCGAGCTGGGCGTCGCCAACGCCGAGTCCGATCTGTTCGTGGTCGAGGCGCTCTTTGCCACCATCACCAACGCCAACTTTGACCCCGAGCGCTTTGTGGACCTGAGCAAGGAGGCCCTGCGCTTCCGCGACCAGATGGCCTGCTGGTTCGAGCCGGCCTACCAGAAAAAGCACGGGGCGGCCTATGCGGGCCCGCTGCCCGCTGCCGCCACCTGGAAGCCGGCGGTGGGCGACCTGGCCGAGTTCGTGGGCCAAGGCGCGCAGGTGGGCGTCCTGGCCGACGCCACGCTGGACGCCGATATCCGCTCCCTGCGCGAGCTGCTGATCTACGGGCTCAAGGGCATGGCCGCCTATGCCGACCACGCCTACGTCCTGGGCCACCAGGATGACGAGGTGCTCGCCTTCATGCAGGCGGCCCTGGCGGCGACGCTGGACGACAGCCTCACGGTCAACGACCTGGTGGGCTGGGTGCTCCGGGCGGGGCAGATGGGCGTCAAGGTGATGGCCCTGCTGGACGCGGCCAACACCGGCGCCTATGGCAACCCCGAGCTGACCCTGGTCAACCTCGGCGTCAAGCCCGGGCCGGGCATCCTGGTCAGCGGCCACGACCTGCGCGACCTGGAGGAGCTGCTGCAACAGACCGAGGGGAAGGGGATCAACATCTATACCCACGGCGAGATGCTCCCCGCCAACGCTTACCCCGGGCTGAAAAAGTACCCGCACCTGGCGGGCAACTATGGCTCCTCCTGGTGGCACCAGGCCACCGAGTTCGAGCAGTTCGGCGGCCCCATCCTGATGACCACCAACTGCATCGTGCCGCCTAAGGACAGCTACAAGGGCCGTCTCTTCACCACCGGCATGGCCGGCTGGCCAGGCGCGGTCCACATCCCCGACCGGCATCCCGGCCAGCAGAAGGACTTTACGCCGGTCATCGAAAAGGCGCTCCTCTCCGATAGCCCGCAAGCGCTGGAGGAGGGGACCATGCCCATCGGCCTGGCCCACGCCACGGTGCTGAGCCTGGCCGACAAGGTCGTCGAGGCGGTCAAGAGCGGGGCGATCAAGCGCTTCGTGGTCATGGCCGGCTGCGATGGCCGCCAGAAGGGCCGCGGCTATTATAGCGAGGTCGCCGAGCAACTGCCCGAGGACACGGTGATCCTCACCGCGGGCTGCGCCAAGTATCGCTATAACAAGCTCAACCTGGGCAACATCGGCGGCATCCCGCGGGTGCTGGACGCCGGGCAGTGCAACGACTCGTACTCGCTGGTGGTGGTGGCGCAGGCGCTGGCCAAGGCCTTTGGCCTGGACGACATCAACGAGCTGCCGATCTCGTACGACATTGCCTGGTACGAGCAAAAGGCCGTGATCGTGCTGCTGGCGCTCTTGTCCCTGGGCGTCAAGCACATTCGCCTCGGCCCCACGCTGCCCGCCTTCCTTTCGCCCAACGTGGTCAAGGTGCTGGTGGAGAATTTCGATATCAAGCCCATCGCCACGGCGGAGCAGGACGTGGCCGCCATCGCGGTGGGCCAGTAACGGTTTCCCTGGGGAGCCGGGCGGCGGCCCTGCCTGGCTCCCGTGTTGAGGAGGTGCGCGCATGAGCGAATATATCAATAACCAGACCAAGCGCCAGGAGGCGCTCAAGCAAGTGATCCGCCAGCTCCATGACGGGCGGACGGTGGACGAGGTCAAGGCCCAGTTCGCCGAGTTGCTGGAGGACGTGGGCGCTACCGAGATCGCCCAGTTGGAGCAGGCGCTGATCTCCGAGGGGCTCCCCGAGACCGAGGTGAAGCGGCTCTGCGACGTGCATGTGGCCGTCTTTCGCGAGTCGCTGGAGGCCGAGGCCAAGCCCGAGAGCCTGCCCGGCCACCCGGTGCATACCTTCCTGGCGGAGAACGCCGCCGCGGCCAAGGTGCTGGACGAACTGGGCGCGGCGTTGGAGGCGCTCAAGGCGTCGCCGGGCCTCGCCACGCTGGGCCAGGCGCGGCAAGCCCTGGCCAAGATGCGCGAGTACGAGAAGCATTACCTGCGCAAGGAGAACATCCTCTTTCCCTACCTGGAAAAGCACGACTTTCGCGGCCCCTCCGCGGTGATGTGGGCGATCCACGACGACGTCCGCGCCGATTGGAAGGCGCTGGCGGCGCTCTTGGAGCGCGGCCCGGCCGGCGGGCCCGCGGCGCTCAAGGACGAGGTGAACCGGCTCTACCTCTCCATGTCCACGGCCGTCCGCGAGATGTTCTTCAAGGAGCAGAATATCCTGCATCCTGCGGCGCTGGAAAAGCTGAGCCTGGAGGAATGGGCGGCCGTCCGCGCGCAAGAGGCCGAGATCGGCTATGCCTATGTGCAGCCCGGCGACCAGTGGCCGCCCGCCGAGCTGGCCGAGCGCGCCAGGACGGTGCAGCGCCCCGTCTCGGAGGTCCAGTACGATGACCATGCGGGGCAGCCCATCCCCGCCGCGCCGGCGGGCACTGCCGCGGTGTCGACCAGCTCTGCCGCCGCCCTTTCCGTGACGCTGGGGCTGGAGACGGGCCACCTGACCCATTGGGAGCTCAACGCCATCCTCAAGTCGCTGCCGGTGGATAT
>Ga0123330_1000257_pt1 | contig 62188 bp, 56 predicted proteins | sample BioC13SIPDNA_2_FD_89704 | JGI IMG/M metagenome (GOLD analysis project Ga0123330, IMG submission 89704) | Anaerobic biogas reactor microbial communites from Washington, USA - Biogas_R2_A C13 SIP DNA | ecosystem: Engineered > Bioreactor > Anaerobic > Unclassified | place: Washington, USA... | reverse complement strand
ATAGTTATATTGTGCCAATAGTACTCCCAGCTTAAATGAAGCCAGATCTTCTTTTGCCAACATTATACTCCTTTCATAACTAGAGCTTTATTTTCTTTATATTGCCAGTCTGATACCTTTCCCCTATTCTTATCTCTCCCGTACAATAGGAACAAACTGCCGCGGGCATCGAAAATCTCAGTTTTTTATCTATAACACTTTCATAGTCGTTAGCTTCTTTCAGGCGCAGGCTCAAATCATAGGCCCCCTGGCCGGTTATGCCATTAATGAATACTATAGAGGCCCTGGGGCTAGATTGTTTGGCTCTAAAGGCAAATACTTCCCGTTCCGCCTGCGATACTATATCCCCTTTAGTTATTACCACAATATCCGCCAGTCTTAACATAGGCCCGATTTTTTTAGGAGTATTTATACCGGATAAATTATCAATAACGCATATGGCCAATACATCTCGTATATGTGGAGAACAGCGGTTGCATAAGCCGGCACTTTCACTTATAAGCATATCCAGCTTTTCACTAACCCCCCACTTAACACAATCTTCTATATTGGTCATGTAATAATGATCCGGACAAAGATTGCCGGAAAGGCCAACTTTTACTTTCACCCCTAATTTTTTATACATTTGATCATCATAGGTTGATAAACTGTCAAACTTAACTACGCCTATCTCCAACTGGTCTTTTTTCAGGTATTCAATGGTTTTAATTATGACCGAAGTCTTCCCTGATGAGGGCGGTCCGGAGACCGTAATTATTTTCAACTATTACACTTCCTTATGATTGTGGTTTTTTGTCCCAGCTTTTATGAAATTCTTCCTGCAATTTTTCCCCCAGAGCCGGGATATCATGTGACCTTATATAATCCCAGCCCAACCATTTAAGCTTTGTTCCTTCAGGAATTTTACTTTCAATATTGGCATTAAATACGGCTGCATTAATATCAGCACACATTTGTCCATAAGTGTTTGACACTAGATTAACGAGATAATCCAACTCCTTAACTTTATCCTTCTTAACCAGAAAAGCGATGGGGATTATTAAGGCCCCATCTTCGGGGAGAACTATGGAAACACCTTTGTTTTCACAAAGCTGGGCAAAGGTTAAGGGCATATAGTATATAGCACCCGCTTCCCGGCTGTTAGTACCTGCCATTCTGGCCGCTTTGGCGGCATGATAAATCCCCTTTACATTACGGGCTAGCTTTTTCATGCTTTCCATCCCAAATTCTTTATAAAAATAATACAAGGGATACTCAAATATCCCTTTAGCCTCGTCTCCAAAGGCAATTATGCTGTTTTCATAAATGGGATCAAGCAAATCTCCCCATTTTTGGGGCCGGGGCAAATCCCCCAGTTTTTTCTCGTCTATTAAGAAGACCATGGCCAGCCCCGCATTCAGGGTATAACTATCATCCATGTATTCCTGCCGATTTCCCTGCCTGGCATCCAATACACTGGTAAAATATCCCTGGCTTACATACTTATCTATGAAACGCTTATCATATATCTCGTCAAAAGACATTGACATTATAATATCCGGCAATTTATCGATACTCTCGCTATCATGAAAATTTTCAAATTCATGCGGGGCATGACAACCATCTACAATAAATACATTGGGCATCTCTCCCGTTAGCTTTTGGCGGGCCTTTACAGTCTCCATCAACTCTTCCTTAAAATGCTCACTAACCGCACATGCCGTTTTCACCAGCAGGTTTACCGGCAGATCCGGATTATAATAATCATATTGCAGTCCCTCCATTTGACAGCCATCGCCAATCCTGGAATTTATCATATTAATGAAGAGTTCTGCATTCAGACCTTTTACCGTTAAAACTGTACGCAACATGGTATCTTTTCCTAATGAGCGCACTAACTCTGCCACAGAACTGTAATTAAATCCGCTCTCCCAGAATAGCTCATACAATTCGGGATAATTTTTCAAGATATCGCCAATCTTGTCTTCCGCATTTACCAGCATGCCAATCACTCCTCGTATAAAATTACCCGGCACCTAACTTTAAGCAGGAGCCGGGCAGATCTTGTTCAGTTATTTTCGTAACGCATTACTCATGAGTTCATCCAAATCCTGCTCCGATAAATCATAGGAATAGAACAATTTATAGAATTCTTTGGTCTCCTGTTCTATATCATAATTAAATTCTTCCGGATAAAGCAAATTGCCCAGCCATTTTATTCCCAGTATGCGAGCTACGGATGGCGGCTGGCCAAACCAGCTAAATGGCGCGCATGGTATTTCATACACTTCTTTATTTTTTACCGCTTCCAAATTATTAAGGCTGCTGTTTTCTAATATCTTGCTGCGTAAAGATGAACTTCCTCCTTCTCCTCCTCGTGCCTCAACTTTATTGCTTACTATTAATTGTGGGTCCCACTTAATCAACTGCTCCATCGATAAGCGGGAGCTTTGGTAAGGGCTACCCACTTTTATATCAGCTATATTTCTCCCTCCTACTATTTCAATGAGTTCTGAATGTATATTTCCTGCTGCATAGGTCATTAAACCGTCTTCGCCACAAGCATAATATACCCTTAATTTTGCATCTTCCGGTATTTTGCCGGCAATTTTTTCAGCTTCGTTAAGGGTATTCTTACAATACTCGCCTAATTCCTTAGCCTTTTCTTCTTCGCCTAATAATTTACCCATAAACTCATATGCTGCCGGTGCATTCTTAAGGTTTCCATCGACCATAACAATGGGTATTTCCAGTCTATTCTGGGCTTCTTCCACCTTGGATTTCCAGGAATCATTAATAATTCCCGCATAAATTATTATATCTGGAGCTAGCTTTAATATATCTTCTTCATTGGCAGTATCACCCATAATGTAAGTACCCAATACAGGTAAATCGTGATGTTCTTTAATAGTGTATTTTTTCTCTAACTCTGATAACTTGAAGTTTTTGGCAATAAGTTTATGCGGATTGATGGTATATAGCATAACGGTCCCAATGGGAACCGCTGAATACACTTTTTCAATCTCTTTAGGAACAACCACTTGTCTCCCTGACATGTCAGTTATGGTAATGGTAGTACTCTCTTTTTCCGGACTGGAATTGCTTGCTTTTTCCGAACCCGAACAACCTGCTAATGCCGTAACTATTAATAATAGTGAAAGAACCATTGCCAGCGTCTTATGCTTAAACCCTTTCTTAGCCATTTGAATCATACCCCTTTCTATTCATTTGAAAAACTCCAGACCCCGTCCTAAAGAAGTACTGAAAAAAATAATGTTTTACTACCACCCCCTCTGGCAGCTGGTACGGCATATTTTCTAAAAACAAAAAACAACGGAGATATCCAGGTTTTGTACCGTTTTATTTGTTTATATTACGGTATAGCATCCCACATCTACTATTTTTGTTTGTTTTTATTGCTTCTTATTTATTTCTAGGGTATTTTCGATTTTCCTGCTAAATTATGTGTTTGCACAAAAAGGTATAATTGAGGAAGGCAGCGGGGCAAAATTCAAGCATAAAAAACCACCTTTAGCTTTCCATTATCACTTTATGAAAAGCTAAACCCCAGCTGCAGCTGGGGTTTGCCAATACCATTGAATATTCTTTTTTCAATTCCTAAAGCATCAGGTAATAGGGAATCTTAAAGTCCTGGTGATCAAACTGGCCAGAAGCCAGCAATACATCAAACAACTGGCCGGTATCCAGGGCCACTTTTCCCCTGGCACCAATACTGCTGCAGATGTATTTGGCCGCCGAACCTGCGGAAACCAGGGCCAACTCAAATGAATAATAATAGCTTTCCTGGATTGCCTCCTCGATATTATTCATACCGACCCGGGAGATGGCTCCCACAATATCGCAGTTATTGGCAGTTAAGAATTCAGCAAACTCGGCAGCCCGGTTGCCTATAAGTAAGACTCTCGGTTTGGAATAGGGCAGGGAATAGCGCTCCCTGAGCCCCGGATACTGATCAGGCAGAAGAATATGTCGCAGTAGTCCGGAAGCGTGAATCATATAATGGGCAGCGGAATCACAGAAACGCATAGCATTTAATGGTATCTGCAATTTCTCCAGAACCTTAAAAAGGGTGGTTTGGAAACCCTGAATCAGCCTAATATGGGCGGCGGAGCGCCCCGGGCGGTTGCTGGTTGGAATCCCCACCAGGGTAGCTGAATGCAAAGCCTTGATCAAGTAATCCTGGGCTCCTTTATCCGGAAACTGAACCCCGGAAAGACGCAAAAAATCTTCCCAGCGGCTTGCCTCATTATCACCATCGCCCAGCTCCGGATCATGAGAGATATCTGCCATCAGGCCAGCCCATTTCTTTAGCTCCAGATTAGTGGGAAAAACAATATCCTGAGCCAGAATAATCAGTTCCGAGTCCCCCAGGCGAATAAGAGAAAATCCCTGTTGTTGTCCCAAAGCGTAAAATATATGCTCTCCCAGTTCCGCCATATCCATAATCCGAGACTCCAATATGGCATGTTCCCTCAGCACCTCATCCCTTTTGCCCGGCGCCTTAAATTTGCTCCAGCTACGGGACCTCATCTTAAACACGGCCCTGCCATACCCATTCGGCAGGACAATTTTTCCACCATCTGCAGTACTCCCATCACTTTGGGGATCAGATAGATTCAGCTTCAATCCCCGGCTATACCTATATTTCAGCTGCATAAGCCATCCCCTTTCACCCTTTCATCAGCCCCAGCCCGCTCTGAATTATCCCATCCCTAATAGCTAATATATACAATCATGGGAAAAGGAGTTACTGTTTTAGGCTGCACCTAAGGAGTTTTATTATTACTAAACCCCCTTCTCACAACTAATAGTGACACCCGAAGAGTAGAACACCCGGAGTACCCACAGGGTGGAGGACACATTATTACTAGCAGAGAACTCGGCTTAACAAAAACCACCTTTTGCTTCCATAATATGTGAAAAGCAAAAGGTGGTAATTATAGCGGCTGTTTTTACTATTGCAGAGTTTTGTCTTCTTCTAGTCTCTTACGTCTTCCTCCCTCAATGTCAACAATCCCGTCCCCGAACCATCCCTAATCCCCCATTACGCTTTTGACCAGGTTACGGGGCTTATCAACATCATTTCCACGGAAGAGTGCCATATAATATGCAAAAATCTGCAAGGGAACAACGGCTACGATGGGAGCCAGCATAGGATTTATCCGTGGCAAGAGAATTTTTTCATCACATTCCTGGCAGTGCTCCTGCAGGTTTTCCTTGCAGATAGCCAATACCACCGCTCCCCGGGCTTTGATTTCTTTGATGTTGGACATGGATTTATCCACCAATTTATCCTGGCTGATCAGGGTCAGTACCGGTACTCCCTGCTCGATAAGGGCCAGCGGGCCATGCAAGAGCTCACCGGTTGCATAGGCTTCGGCATGGACATAGGAAGTCTCCTTGAGTTTGAGAGCTCCTTCCATGGCTACGGGATAATCCAAGCCACGACCCAGGAAAAAGATGCTCTGCACTTTGTGATATTTCTCGGCCAGTTCCTTGATATGCTGCTGTTCTTGCAAGACACTTTCTACCATAGCATCCACGCCCAGAAGTTCGTTGGCCAGGCCTTCGAGTTCCACCGGATTATAGCTATCTCTCAAGGAGGCCAGATACAAAGCCAGCAGGTACATAATAAGCAGTTGAGCAGAATAGGCCTTGGTGGAAGCAATCGCTATTTCCGGGCCAGCGTGGGTGTAAATCACCCGCTCCGCTTCCTGGGCGATAGTACTCCCCGGCACATTGGTAATAGCCAGAACCTTGATGCCGTTATGCCGGGCTTCTCTCAGGGCAGCCAGGGTATCGGAAGTTTCACCCGACTGGCTAATTACTATTACCAGGTCATTGGGGTTCCACAATACCTCACGATAACGGAATTCGGAAGCCAGGTCGATTTCAACCGGGATGCGAGCCAGTTTTTCTATAACTAGGCGGCCTACCATTCCCGCATGATAGGATGTCCCACAGGCGGCAATAATTATCTTGCCGGTATTTTTAAATACGTTATCAAATTCTAAATCGGGAAAATCCACCCGGCCGTCTTTTATTCTTCCGGCCAGGGTTTTGCGGATGGCTTCGGGCTGCTCATGAATCTCCTTGAGCATAAAATGCTCGAACTCGCCTTTTTCAATTTCACTCATATATTAACCTCCAATTTTGTTTATATTTGGGGTTATTTAAAAACTATTACACAACTTTTTTCATTTCGATGTTCATTTGATTCTCAAAATTCAAGAAGCAACGAGGCGGATTAGCTTTCCCTCGCTTTTCCACGCAGGGCTTTTGTCACCCGCATTACTGCGGGTCTTTGTAGCCATGCTGACGGTGGTGGTCACCGGGGGGCATCCGCCGACAAATTCGATAAACCCCCTCCTCGTCACCCGGCACTCCGATGCTCACCTATATTATGAATTAATCAGCAAAACTCTATGCTAATGCATATCCAATAATACATAGCATCTTCTGACTGCCGGGGCAGGCGCTAAAATGAGCTTTGGCGTTAGGCCTGAGCTCTTTCTATGCTTTGTTTTATTTCAGCAATCACCTCCTCCAACAGGTACTGCTCTGGACCCTGGGCCATTATCCGGACCACAGGCTCGGTTCCCGAGGGCCGGACTACCAGTTTGCCCCATTCCCCCAGCCTCTCCTCCGCCTGCTTCAGGGCTTCCTGCACCAGAGGATGAGCCAGGATTTTATCCTTGTTTTCCATACGCAGGTTAACCAGTAATTGGGGCTGTTTCTCCAGGCCCCGAGCCAGTTCAGACAGGGTCAGGCCGGAACGCCGGAGAACTTCCGCCACCTTCAATGAGGTCAAAAGGCCGTCTCCGGTAGTGGCATGCTCCAGAAAGATTATATGTCCGGATTGTTCCCCACCCAACAGGGCGCCGCTCTCCTTCATTTTTTCCAAAACATAGCGGTCGCCGACTTTACAACTAGCCACCTGAATATTCTCGCGGCGTAAAGCTATATCCAGGCCTATATTGCTCATAACTGTAGCTGCCACCAGCGGGGGATTCAATTCCCCCCGGCTGTTCATATCCAGAGCGCAGATCATTATAATATGGTCTCCATCCAGCTCGTTACCTCTTTCATCAACAACTATACAGCGGTCAGCATCACCGTCATAGGCAATGCCCATGTCCGCTTTATGTTCCACCACCGCTCTTCGGAGCCCTTCAGTATAGGTGGAGCCGCAGCGCTCGTTGATATTTACCCCATTTGGGTAGTTGTTTATGGCTATAACCTGGGCCCCCAAACGACTCCATAATTCCGGGCCAGTGGAATAGGCTGCGCCGTTGGCACAATCAACAACCACAGTTATGCCCGCCAGGTTCTGGTCCTGGGAATAACAGGAAATAAGATAATCCAAATAGTTGTTTCTGGCCTCAGCTACCAGGTAAACCCTTCCCACATCTTCACCCTGGGGGCGCTGGAGTTCCTGGGTTCCTGCTAAAACCAGTTCTTCGATTTCCTCCTCCAGTTCATCGGGAAGCTTGTAGCCACTGGGGCCGAAAAACTTGATACCGTTGTCTTCCAGTGGATTATGCGAAGCCGATATTACCACTCCGCAAGAAGCTTGGTATCTTTGGGTAAGGAAGGCAACTGCCGGAGTAGGAAGTATTCCTACCGTCAATACATCTGCTCCAGTGGAGCAAATACCGGCTATTAAGGCCGCTTCCAGCATGTCGCCTGAAATCCTGGTATCCTTTCCCACCAGTATCCGGGGTCGTTTACTGGCCTCATGACGCGCCAGAACATAACTACCGGCTCTACCCAGTTGAAAAGCTAATTCGGGTGTAAGTTCCAGATTGGCCACACCTCTTACTCCATCTGTTCCAAATAGTTTACCCAACGCTTACTTCCTCCCCATTATAATCATCTCTTTAGAAAACCCAGCTTTTGTCAATAATCATCACTGCAAAATTATACTTCACAAGTAGCCGGATTTCAATATAAAACAAGCCATAAACCTTTGTTGCTTTCTTTCCAATTACAGGATATTACCCTTTATTTTCCATGTATCCCAATACTAAGCAGAAGTTTACTCTGGGGCTAGCCATGAAAATTCTCTATCCTCACTCCTTAAAGTTCCCGGGCATTACAAACACTATTACTATTTACCCTGGCTTTTTGTGCAGGTTTTTGGTAAGTGGAAATTATTTTCTCGGCTACTTTCAAACCATCTATGGCGGAGCTGATTATTCCCCCGGCATACCCAGCTCCTTCGCCACAGGGATAAAGGTTGTCAATATCCAGCGAGCATAATTTTTCCTGGCGCAGAATCCGCAGTGGTGCTGAAGTGCGTGTTTCCACTCCGGTTATAACCGCCTTTTCGCTTATGAAACCGCGCAGCTTTTTTCCCCAGGCCTCTATCCCTCGCTGCATAGTATGGCAGATTTCAGCTGGAAACAATTCCCAGAGGTTGGCGGCTTTTACCCCGGGTTGATAAGTGGCCAGGGAGCCTTCCAGGGAGTAGCTAGGAAGCTGAACCAGAAAATCTTTTAAATACTGAGCTGGGGCACGGTAGTTGCCGCCTCCCATGATAAAAGCCTGTCTTTCCAGCTTCTCCTGAAACTCCAGGCCTCCCAAAGTCTGATTGTCCCAATCGGCCGGGTTTACCCCCACTACCAAAGCACTGTTGGCAACACCGCTGTTCCGTGCCCGGTAACTCATTCCGTTGGTTACCAGTTGACCGGTTGCAGAGGAAGCACCAATTACATAACCGCCCGGACACATGCAGAAGCTATAACAGGGTCGCCCTTCTTTTTCGTGGTGGCTTAGATTGTATTCGGCAGCACCTAGACGCGGGTGCCCGGCATATTTCCCAAATTGAATGCGATCAATCAAGGACTGGGGATGCTCAACCCTCACTCCTACCGCAAAGGCCTTGGGGATAAGGCTTACCCCTCGGCGATAGAGCAAGCGGTAAACATCACGAGCACTGTTTCCCACCGCCAGCACCAGCAAAGAGCAGGGTACCTCCGTTTCATGGTTTATTATTATGCTTTCTAGTCGCGAATGGTTAACTTTTATGTCGGTTAAACAAGCATCAAAATAGCACTCGCCACCCAGGCCAAGTATCTCCTGCCGCATATTCTTTACTACCTGCCGGATGACATCAGTTCCAACATGAGGCTTCTTTGCATAGAGTATTTCCTCATCGGCGCCAAATTCTACAAAACTACGCAAAACATAGTTAATCCGTTTATCGTCAATGCGAGTGGTAAGCTTGCCATCGGAAAAGCTGCCGGCTCCACCCTCACCAAATTGTACATTGGAGCGGGGATTTAGCTCCGCCTTTTTCCAAAATCTCTCCACGCTTTTAACCCGGCGGTCGATATCCTGCCCCTGTTCCAACAGTACCGGTTGATAACCATGGCGGGCCAGGTATAGAGCACAAAAAAGGCCGGCCGGGCCTGCCCCTACTATGAGAGGTGATTGGGTCAGGCCTTCTGTACCGGAGGTGAGATGGACGGCTCCTGCCTGTTCCTCAGTCTCGATTACTCTGGCTATTTTTTCCGGGAAAGACAGCTTATCATCAACTTCCAGATCAACAATATAGGAAAAGCAAATCCTCTTTTTTCGGGCATCTATGGACTTCCGTACCAGACGCAAAGAACGGATCTCACTTTTGGCTATGGCTAAACGGCGAGCAGCTGCCTCCTTTAGCTGCTTTTCACTATGATTAAGCGGCAATATCAACTCTCTCAGGCGGATAATCATTCCTGCTTACCCCCTTTTTCATCTATCTTACTTATATCCACATATACCTTAATCCGGGAAGGAAAAGCCTTTATTCCCTCGGGAACCATTAATTCCAGCTCCTGGTTAAAGGATTCCTTTCTCCCTTCCAGCTCCAGTACTTCAGTATTTATTTCTTGGATACCAGCAACTTCACTCTCTGCTCCCAGGATAGTTACGAAATCCGGCTCCATCTGCAAGCTGCGAAGTTGATAACCTTCGGTATTGCCGCTGCTCACTAGCTTAACGCCAACCTTCTGCTCCGCCTTCTTCTGGCTGAGGACAACATTAACCTTGACTTTCTCAGGAATCAGCCGTATTCCTTCATTGATGTTCCTGCCCCCGGCATCTAGTGCCAGCAACGGGGAATAAAAGAAAGTGATTCCCTCCCGGTTCTGCAGGGATATCTGACATTTGACCGTCTTCACTTTTTTTATGGCTTCTTCTTCCCCTTGTAACAAGCATCTTTCCGGTGTAATCACTACATCCAGGACTTCATAAGCAGGAGAAGGAGGCTGAATAATCTCATATTTAATCGAAAGTTCTTTTTCCTGAACTGTTTTAAGAACAACTTCAACCTTGTCCGGCTCCACCGTGGTGAACATGGCTCCCCTCACCGGCTCCACATGTACCCGAAGCTCATAGACCCCTTCGCCCAAACCACTTAGATCCACATAAGCAATAGTATCGCCGTTCCTTTTAAGTGAACCCCATATGCGCAGCGAAACCGTATCCGGACCACTAAGCGTCAGTCCCTCACCCAGGTTATGATATTTGAGGGGTGTCTTGATAAGCTCTTGCGGAGTAGTGGTAGCACCCTGGCTGACCACATACAGCCAAAGCAAGACCGCAATAATCAGGGATATCAGTTTAAGTCCGGTTCTCTTTTTTGGGTCCTTTAATGCGGAATTCACCAGCCCACCTCCTCTTGACGACATCACTCCATTTCTCCCGGGCCAAGAATTCTCTTCCCAGAATCTCTCTCAGGCTCAAAGGGTCCAGGTGACGCTGTATCTTTCCTTCCTGGGCCAGCGAAATAATACCCGTTTCTTCAGAAACTATTACGGCTATAGCATCAGAAAGCTCCGTTATCCCCAGGGCAGCCCGGTGGCGTGTCCCTAATTCCTTGTCCAAATGGGGATTGTCGCTTAAGGGAAGGAAACAGGCGGCTTTTTTTATCCGACCATTGGAGATGATACAAGCTCCATCATGCAGCGGCGTGTTGGGGACAAAAATATTTATAAGCAGCCCCGCCGAGACCAGAGCATCAAGGTCAACACCACTCTCCAAATACTCCGCAATTCCCGTTTCCCGAGTCAGAATCAAGAGAGCTCCCACCCGGTTGCGGGAGAGGATGGCAGAAGCTTCGCCTATCTCGTTAATAATAGCCTCATATTCCTCCATTTCTATTTGCGAAGTACTGAGGCTAAAGAACTTCCCTCGTCCTAACTGTTCCAACAATCTCCTCAGTTCAGGTTGAAACACTATGGGTAAGGTAATAGCAAATACTATCCATAGTTTCTCCATCAACCAGTTAACCATATCCAATTCCAATGCACTGGCCAGCACCGAAAAAACCAGCAATAATACCAGTCCCTTCAGCAACTGTTCCGCCCTGGTTCCGCTTATCCAGCGCAAAATCCGGTAAACCACATAAGCTACTATAAGAATATCAACCAGGCTGCGGATAATGTCCCAGGGGTTAGCAAATACCCCGGAGATAAAGCTTAAATCCAAATCATTTTCCTCCATTGAAAAGCGAATTAGCGGGTACTTGAACAGTAAGATGTAGAAGGAAATAGCCTTAACTCCTAACACCCTACCATCAGCCTCATTTTTTTAAATTATTCTGTAAACAGGCCGGCTATTTCCTGGGGATAATGGAATACGGCCAGAACACCTTTTTTAACGGAAACTTCCCCGTTTTTCCCGGTAAGTACATTGGATATGCCGTAGGGGTTTTCCAGGTTCATCACAATATCCTCAACCTGATACTCAAAACCCTTCTCATATACTCCCTGTGCCTCTTCGCTGAGGGCCAGAACCGATACCAGGTCACCCTGGCAACCTTCAAATACTATGTTTTTCGTTACCAGATACACTACACATTCTGGAGAATAGTGCATGATCCTAATCCCTTGCCGGGCCATTTCCAGCCCGGAAAAGATATTGGCCAGGGTATGATCCAGCCTTTTACCCAGAGTTCCCAATAAAACTATCTCATCAGCGTCAAACCTGTTTGCTATGGAAAGGGCTAGCTGAGTATCGGTATAATCTTTACGCCGGGGATACTTCCTCATCTCTACCTGTTTGGCCGTGAAATACTCCCTAACTTCGGGCCGGATGGAATCAAGGTCTCCAATAATCATGGAGGGAACTACACCCATGGCAAAAGCATAATTGGCCCCCCCATCAGCACATAATACCACATCAGCATTGGAAAAAAGATGATGGTAAAGGTCTATTCTACCGTACTCACCGTTAGCCATTATTACGCATTTCATCTTTTATCTCCTTTTCTTAATCTCCCAAAGTAGGACTTTATTAATTATGACTCCACTGCAAAGTTATTAATATTCATTGGCTTGTATAAATATATCGCTCAACTCCCTTAAAAGCGACCGAAGGGAGCATCAGTAGTGCCCGATAGGGTGCAACCTTAAAAGCGACCGAAGGGTATGTAGGGAACGACCCCCGTGTCGTTCCAAATCAGGCGCAACAACCTTAATAGCGACTGCAAAGCATTGTAAGGGCGGTCTTCGACCACCCGCTTTCACCTTCGCCAGCGTTTTGTATATTTATTCAACCCTTATGCAACAAAAGGGGTTTTTGCAGTGGAATCAATTATGAATAGCAGATATAATACTCTTTAAACAGAAAGTCCGCGCTATTCAATGATTAATATTTTAGCAGATTTTTATCATGCTTAACACATATACAACAACGGCTGTTCTGCAGCAAATAAAATTGACAAACAAAAACTCGTTAATTATAATTCTTATAGTTTTATTACAGCAAAGGAGGGAGCCTGTTGTCCTATATCATCACAGACGAATGTATTTCTTGCGGAATATGTGTGGATGAATGCCCGGTAGAAGCCATTAGCGAGGGTGAAGATAAATTCGAAATCGACCCTGAACTGTGCACGGAATGTGGATCTTGCGCTGATGTCTGCCCCGTAGAAGCCCCGATTCCTGCAGACGACTAAATAACTGCAAGACTATTCATAAACAAAAACCCCTAAAGGGGTTTTTCTTTTTGACTTTTCATTTTGATTGAGTATATTACGGGGACGATTCTTCTGATATATAGTCCCTACGATATATATTGCCCTTTTATAACCATCTGTAATACCTCGCTTAATTCTTCTACCTGGTAAGGCTTAGCTATAACCCCGGCGAACCCCCATTTTTGGTATATTGGTAATATCGAATCATACGCATAGCCACTACTGGCAATTACCTTCACCTGAGGGTCTATTTCCCGCAAAGTTTGCATCGTCTTTTTTCCTCCCATTCCCCCAGGAATAGTCATATCCAGTATTACAGCATCAAAATACCTGGCATTAGCTGCAGCTTGTATATACTTATCTATACATTCCTGGCCATTAGCAACTAGCTCAACTTCATAACCCAGAGAGTTTAACATTTCTTCGACCATCTCCCTAATGCGCAGCTCATCATCCATAAACAGAATTCTCCCGTACCCGGTTACTAATCTATGGTCCTGGCTTACTTCCCCGGATTCATCCTCAGAAGAAGCCGGTAAATATATAATAAATGATGTACCCATCCCTGGTTGCGACTCACAAGTGATATATCCGCCATGCTTGCGTATAATGGAATAGGAGGTGGACAGGCCCAGGCCAGTACCTTCTTTTTTAGTAGTAAAATAGGGATCAAATATTTTGGCTTGATGTTCAAGCGGTATACCGCTTCCCTGATCATGAAAACATAGCCTCACATACTGGCCTTTCTTTAAGGTTAATCCCCCTTCCTCGTTATCCAGGTAAAAATTATCAGCCGTAATCCGGATTATGCCCCCATCAGGCATAGCCTGAACAGCATTTAAAACCAGGTTATTAATCACCTGATTGATTTGTCCTTCGTCAACAAATACATTCCAAAGTTCCTCGGCAATACAGAATTCGCTTATTACACTGGAGCCACAGAGACAGAAGTTTACTGACTGCATCAGGAACTCCTTAATGGAAGTAGTTTTTCTAATTGGTACCCCTCCTTGGGCGAAGGTTAACAATTGTTGGGTAAGTCCTCGGGCCTGCAGCGCAGCTTTTTCCGCCTCCAATATATATTCCCTGCTATCTTGCTTATCCATCCCCACTATCCGAGCCAGGGAAATATTCCCTACAATGATGGTCAAGAGGTTGTTAAAATCATGCGCCAATCCACCAGCCAGAAGGGCCAGCGATTCCAAGCGGCTTACCTTTAATATTTCTTCTTCCATACGGCGCTTTTCAGTAATATCCGCCGCCACAGTCAGTACGCATATTTCCCCGGCAATTTCCAGACGAGCAAATGAACAAAGTCCCCGCCAGGTTCCACCTGATTTTTTATTAAAGAGATCTTCAAAATTCTTAATTAACTTCTCCCGCATAAGGGTTTTTACCACCTGATAGCGGGCTTGAGGATTAACCCAAATATTTAACTCCTTCGCCGTCTTACCTATTACCTCTTCGCGACAGTAACCGAACAACTCCAAGAAAACATCATTGACATCTATATATCGCCCTTCTCTAAGGGTAGTGATAGCTATCATTTCCGGGCTCAATCGAAAGGCGGCGGCAAACTTTTCTTCGGACAATCGCAGTGCTTCCATAGTTGCCTGGTAAGCGCTGATGTTTTCCCCCAATGCCATACCCCCAACCACCTTATCTCCAAGTAGAATGGGAGCACAGTTAAAGTGAATAATCATCTCCTTACTATCTTTGCTCCTGAGAACTACATCATAACTGCTGGATACCCCCTGCTCCAATCTCCAGCGCATTTCCTCTTTTAATTTTTCCTGGTATTTCCCAAAGGACAGATCTAAAACATTCATTCCTATTAATTCTTCAGGCATATAACCCAGCACATCCACAGTCTTTTTGTTGACAAACTCAATAAAGCCTTCACCATTATAAGTAAAAAATAGTTCATTCAGGTTATCAAGCAGCATATTAAGGTAATTCAAGCGCACCTGCAATTGCAGTTCACTTTCAACCATTTTTATTCTCCTTTTAAAATTAAAATATGATAAAAGCCAGCTTCTTTTATCATGTTGGTAGATTATCGCAAACCCGGGAAAGAATTCTGTCTTAATGCTTCGTATAATATAATGGCTACAGAATTGGACAAGTTAAGGGAACGGCCGATGTCCTGCATAGGGATACGAATCTGGGTATCGGGAAAGCTTTTTAAAATAGAAATTGGTAATCCACTGCTTTCCCGCCCGAATACCAGCCAGCTATCCTGGGGGTAACTTACTTGATGGTAGGCTTGTCCTGCCCGGGTAGTGGCCAAATAAAATGCTGCCCCCGGATTTGCCTCCAGCAAATCCCCAAAGCTTTCCCATAGCTGTACCTCAACCTTATCCCAATAGTCAAGACCTGCTCTTTTTAAAAAACGGTCAGCTAGTGAAAAACCCAAAGGTTTAACCAGGTGTAGAGCCGTTTTGGTTAAAGCACAAGTTCTAGCGATATTTCCCGTATTCTGCGGGATTCCCGGCTCCACCAGCACAATCTGCAACCAGGTCCCTCCTAATTTCCATTCTCTACTGGAAAATATTATATATCAATATACTTGTCTTGCCTAGTCGAAAAGTCCCTGAGTTTGCCAGACATAGGTATATTGTCCGCAGGGTAAACTATTCGAAAAGTAAAGGAGCGATCTGCTTGTTGAGGAAGAATAAGTGTCTGGCTATCCTGGTCTCTATCTTGCTTGTTTGCTTCCTGTCCTTTGTTGGCGGCTGCCAGAAGCAAGCGCAAAAGCCGGCCCCCAAGTCCTTAAAACCAGTAAAGCTGGCTCCCGAGGTAAGTAAATATAAGACAGAGCCAAATATCACTCTGTTTCGAAAAGCTACCGGAGAAAAACAGAATTTAAAGCTGGAAGAGTACCTTAAAGGGGTTGTAGCGGCAGAAATCGGACCCAAATATCCTCCGGAAGCACTGAAAGCCCAGGCAATTGTAGCTCGAACCATGACCCTGGCCCTTCTGGAATATGAAAATGGCACGCGGCAAAAGCATAATACCGATGCCAGTGATGACCATACAGAATTTCAAGCCTATGATGAAAAGAAAATTACCCCGGCTATCTCCAAAGCGGTAGATGCCACCCGGGGTCAGGTTCTTACCTATAATGGCAAATTCGTTTATGCTCTCTTCCACTCTCTATCCAAAGACAAGACTGCCAGTATAATCGAGGGCTTTCCGAAATTAAAAAATAAGGCCTCCGCCTATATCGTTCCAGTAAAGACCAATGGGATGAAATATGCCCCGGCTAAATACAAAAGCTGGACAGTAAAAGTGCCCCGCTGGGAAGTGAAAAATATCATGGGGGCTAAAGCCGGTTCTTTGGATGATATAAGAATCAGCAAGAGAGGTCCTTCCGGCCGTGCCCTGACCATAAGCGCCGGCAAGACTTCCATGTCTGCGGCCATGCTCCGCGAGAAAATAGGCTTTGACCGCTTATATTCCACGGTATTAAGCAGCGTAAAGGCAGAGGGCAATAATATAATTTTTAAAGGCAGCGGTTGGGGTCACGGCTGTGGGATGGAACAATGGGGAGCCTATACCATGGCCAAAGAAGGTAAAAAGGTCAACCAAATCGTGGGACATTATTTCCCCAGCACCCGTTTGACCACACTTTATAAATAATGGGACATGGGTAATGGGAAATGGGGATAGGTCCCTTGTCCCAGTGAATTTTCGCTAACCCCCCAGGGCCCGGCACTCAGTATCAATTATATCATTTAACTCGAAGTAATTTTGCCTGAGTGCCGGGCCACAACCTCCGATGAGTTAGCGCTTGAATAGTACGATGTATCAGGGAATACCCCTTCTAATCACCGACCCCGTCTTCCGTTTTCCGCCTTCTGTCACTAACCCTCCTGTAAAAGTTGTTCTCCGCTGCGAGCCTCATTGACGGCCGCCACATAAATGCCCAGGAGGATGAGGACTCCACCTATCATTTGGTACCAGAGCAACAGCTCACCAAAGACTAAAAAAGCAAGTATACTGGCTCCCACTGATTCTCCCAGTATTGATACTGCTACAATGGGAGCCTTTACATATTTTAAAGCCCAGTTGAGAATCCCGTGTCCAGCCAGGCCCGGTCCCAGGGCCAGCAATAAAAACAAAATCCATTCCCGCGGGGGATAGGAAAGCAAAGGCAAACCAGCCAGGGCTGAAGCCGGGAGCAATACCAGAACCGCCACCAGCGCTACCATAGAGGTATAAGGCCAGACATCCACCCGCACCCGCACATAGCGTCCGATGATAAAATAAACCGCCACAAAAAAACCACTCAGCAAAGCCAGCATATCTCCATAAATTCGTCCTGAACCCAGGTCACCACCGGCAATGAGGCTGCTGCCCAAAACGGCTACTATTATACCGGCTATCACCTGCTGTTTCATCTTTTCCCGGAGAATAAAAATGGAAAAAAGCAAAACAAAAATCACCTGCAGGTTGGTAAAAAGTACCGAACTGGGAATGCTGGTATAGTTGAGGGAGCTAATCCAGAAGGCAAAATGCAGGGCCAGGAAGAACCCCGCTATTATAATTAGAATAAAATCCCGGCGGGGCATCTTCTTGATATTAGGAAAGATATCCCTACTTCCCAGCAGGGCTGCCAGGCCAGCAGTGAAAACTACGCGATATAGGGCAATTATCATGGTGGGCGCGGTCGAAAACCTTATAATAATAGATGAAGTGGCCATACAGAGCACGGAAAAGAAAATCAAACCATATATTAAAACAGGTCTCATGCCCCTACTCCCAGATACGACTGTATTACCCTTTCATCATTCTTTATTTCTTCCGGTGGACCCTCAGCAATCTTTCTTCCGTAATCCAGTACGGCGATACGCTCACATATATTCATCACCAGGCTCATATCGTGCTCCACCAGTAAAATAGTAAGCTTCATTTCCTGCCTGATTTGCTCAATCAATTTCATCAACTCAACTTTTTCCCCGCTATTCATCCCAGCGGCGGGCTCATCCAGCAATAGCAAACTGGGCTTTAATGCCAGGGCCCGGGCAATCTCCAGTCGCCTTTGCTCCCCATAAGCCAAGTTGTCGGCATATTCCATCTTCTTGTCGTAAAGACCCACCAGTTCCAGCAATTCCTCGGCCCGGCCCTTAATCTCCTTTTCTTCCCGCAACATGGAGGGCAGTCCCAGGAGGCTTTTAAAGAAACCGCTGCGGCTGATGCCGTGGCTGCCGACCCGCACATTGTCCAGAACCGAAAGCTTGTTAAAAAGACGGATATTTTGAAAGGTCCGCCCTATACCCAGCCGCGCGATATTATGGGTGGCCATCCGGTTGATCCTCTGTTCCTTAAAAATCAAGTCCCCTTCGCTGGGAATATATATACCGGTGATAATATTAAACAGGGTGGTTTTACCCGCTCCATTGGGGCCGATAATACCGAATATCTCCCCTTCTTCCACCACCATATTTACCCCATCCAGGGCCCTTAAACCTCCGAACTCCTGGCTGATTCCTTCCAGGGTCAAGACTGGCATGTTTTCACCTCTTTTCGCCCCCAGCGCTTTTTAAGGTCATATATACGGACATCGCCTAAAATCCCATTGGGACGGAAAATCATCAGTATCACCAAGAGGGCTCCGTAGAAGAGAAGCCGGTATTCCGCCACAATACGCAGCATTTCCGGGGCCAGAGTAAGTATAAAAGAGCCCAGAATGGTGCCGGGAATGCTCCCCATTCCACCCAGGATAACCATATTTAAGAGCTCAATCGACTTCATAAAGCCAAAATCCTGCGGATTGATATAATACATATAGTGGGAGTACAGGCCTCCCCCCAGTCCGCCCAAAAAAGAGCCGGCGGTGAAGGCCAGTATCTTTAAGCGGGTGGTGTCAATCCCGGTCGATGCAGCGGCTATTTCGTTTTCCCTGATGGCATAAAAGGCCCGCCCCATTCGGGATTTTAACAAACGGGTATTAAGGGCGATAATGATCAAGGCAATAAGCCATACGGTGATGAAGTTGGTGTGCTGGGGAATACCTGACAATCCCACTGCTCTGCCTCCGGGTTCGAAATTAAGAAAAAATACCCGTATGATCTCGGCAAAACCAATAGTAACCATAGCCAGGTAGTCGCCTTCCAAACGCAGGGTGGGTATGCCGATCAAAAAACCAAAAAATGCCGCTACCGCAGCCCCGGTCAGCAAGGCCATGAGATAGGAAAAACCAAATTGCATGGAAAGAATGGCCGAGGTATAGGCGCCAATACTCATAAAGCCGGCATGGCCCATGGATAACTGGCCGGTAACACCGGTAATCAGGTTCAAGCCCAGGGCCAGGATTATATTTATTCCCAGCAAAATCATTATGCGCAGATAATAAGGATCAATATATTGCGTTAATGTAGCGTCCAAAGCATTCACGATTACACCTTCTTCGATATCTTCTGCCCCATCAAGCCCTGGGGACGAATCAATAAAACCAGAATTAACATACCAAAAGCAATAGCATCCTTATAGGAGGAGGAAAGATAGGCCACCCCCATTATTTCCATTATCCCCAGGCTCAAACCACCAATCATGGCTCCCGGTATGGAGCCGATTCCCCCCATAACCGCTGCCGCAAAGGCTTTTAAGCCGGCCATCATTCCCATATAGGGCCAGACCGCGTTGTAATACACCCCTACCATTACTCCCCCGGCAGCAGCTAGAGCCGAGCCTACGGCAAAGGTGAAAGAGATAACCCGGTTGACATTAATCCCCATCAGATAGGAAGCATCCAGATCCTGCGAACAGGCCCGCATGGCTTTGCCTATACGGGTCTTCTGCACCATGAATTGCAGGCCGATCATTAACAGGGCCGAAACCGCTAGTATGAGTATCTGCATTAGGGAAAGATCCAGGGAGCCCAGATGGTAAGTCTGATGGGCAATCACTTCCGGGTAGCGGTGGGTATTGGTTCCAGCCATCAGGGCCATCAGGGTGGAAAGAAAAATGGATACTCCAATCGCACTGATCAGTGCCGAAAGGCGAGAGGACTTGCCCCGAAGGGGTCGATAGGCGATTCTTTCAACCAAAATCCCCAAGAGCATACAGAAAAGCATGGCTACCAGCATAGCTGCTATCAAGTTGAAACCGAAGAATGAAACCAGAATAAGCCCGGCAAAAGCTCCAAACATATAAATCTCACCATGAGCAAAATTAATCAGTTGGACTATTCCGTAAACCATGGTATAACCCAGGGCAATCAAGGCATAGGTGCTTCCCAGGGTCAGACCGTTCAGCAATTGTTCCCAGAACATAAATTTCCTCCCTGACGCTTGGCGCGATTATTGTTGTTGCAAAAGTTACTAATATTATTTTGCTGTATAAATATAACCGCTCGCAATCTACGCATGGGCAACACCTGCGGCTTGTCTCGCGGCTCAAGGGGTACCGCGCTAATCTCCCGTCCATGGGAGGCAACCTCAATAGTGACACCCGCAAGGTGGAACACCAGGCGTACCCGCAACCTTAATAGTGACATCCGCAGGATGGAACATCAGGAGTACCCGAAGGGTGCAGGGTGCAGGGTGAAGCGCGCTCGCGATGTCCTATCGCTCGCCCCCTTTCGCCTGCTCGCCTTCGCCGGTTGTTGCATCCATGCTTCGCCAACGCTCGCTTGTATATTATACAACCCTTATACCACATTTAGGTATTTAGCAGTGGAATCTTCTAATGGTTATTGTAAAAAAGTCCCTCAGGGCCTTTTTACAATACCCCTAAAAGTTAGGTGATAGCCTGCCCAGAGGGCGGGCTATCACTACACTCCATTATTCATTCAGGCTTTACTCTACTTTTACTGGAATTTTTTCCAGGAGGAAAAATTCTCCGTCCTTAACCGTAATGAGACAAATCGGGCTCTTTATAGGTTCCCGATCGGCCCTGAAGGTAGTGTTTCCAGAGACGCCTGGATAATCCTTTAACTTGGCCAGTTCGTCTTTAAACACTGAAGGATCCGTACTCTTAGCATCGGTCATGGCTTTAGCCAGAATCATAACCGCATCATAATACTGAGCGGAGAACATATCCGGCTGTTCTTTAAATCTTTCTACATATTTTTTGATAAAAGCGTCTGTCTCGGGACTGGGCTGATCACTGCTGAAGCCACAATAGTATATTACCTTTTCTTCCACCGCATCTTTGCCCAGTTTAATCAAGTCATGTCCATAAAGGCCATCCCCACCTAGGAGGGTGATGTCCAATCCCTGTTTTTTGGCTTCATTTTGCAACAGGGCTGCTTCGCGGTAGTAGCCGGTAAATACCAGAACATCCGCCCCGGCATTCTTCAGTTTGGTAATCTGGGCGGTGAAATCCGTTTCCCCATTATTTATGGTATCTTCAATTACAATCTTCCCGCCTTTGGCCTTGATGGCTTCCTGGAAAACCGGGGTGAGGGCGGTGCTATAGCCAATATTAAGCGAAGTTATTATGGCAAAGTTCTTCCATCCCTTGCTGTTCATCATCCAGTCAACCACGGAAGGAACGGCGAATTGGTCCAAAAGGGTGTTGCGGAATACATAATCCCCAATTTCTACCACACCGGTGCCCGTAGCCCCGGCAGAAAATATAACTACTTTGTTCTTTTGAGCTATATCAGCAGCTACTTTGGTTAGACCGGTACAGGGATCACCCACCATGGCCACAACTTTATCCCTGGTAATGTATTTGGTGGCAATCAGAGCTATTTCTGAATTTTCACCTTTATTATCTTCATAGACCCCTTCTACCTTCTTACCCAATATACCACCCTGGGCATTCAAATCATCAATAGCCATTTCCATTCCCTTTTTACCAGGAATGCCATAGTTGGCCACATCACCGGTAGTTGCTCCCAGGAAACCCAGTTTGATTACTTCTTCCTGGCTCTTGGCATCCTTATTGCCCTCAACAGCTTCCTTGTTGCTGCTGCAGCCGGCGAGCAATGCCACGGCCAGAAGCAGGCAGAGCAGGATGGCCCATCTCGATTTTCTTCCCCTTATCAAATTTTTTTACCTCCCTTTATCCTCATTCATAACGAGGTGAAATTTCCCGCTTCTTTAAGCGGTTGGGTTCTAATCCCCAGCCTCGTTGCAGCGGTGTGTTGAAACTGCTCGCAGTTTCTTCCGATGCTTAAAATATTATTAAAATTCGAGTTTTCTCACCTCCAAAATCAAAAAATGCACCAACTTAATATATTCCTTTCCCCGGCTGAAAATCCTGCACGAGCAGGAAAAAAAGCTGAAAAGCCAGAATCTTGCAATATTGTTGAAGGATTATTGACTCTACTATAAAGACTCCTTTTGTTGCATAAGGGTTGCATAAATATACAAAGCGAGCATCGGCGAAGCAGAAAGCGGCCGGTCGAAGACCGCCCCTACAATTTTCATCCTGCGGGTGTCACTAATAACTTTTTGTAGTAACATCATTTTTAAACGCTGGCAGTATTAAAAGCCGAGAGAGGAATATCGCAGTAATCATTGGCCTGTAAGAAAAGCTGAACCCGGGAATCAAAGCGGTACTCTTCCATTAGCCTTTTAAACATCAAATCAAAACTGCTCAAAGCTCCGCTTCCCTTGCTGTTGATGAGTCCTTCTTGTTCGGCAAATAACTGGGTGGCTGCCGATCCGCTCCAGCAAATGGAATAAATCAGCTGCTCGCAATCCCCCATCAACTGGCAACAGATATAAAAACGACAGATAAGAGAGCGCAAGGGGTAAATACTACAGATATTATCCTGTAAAAATATGCAGGGATTGGGTTTCATCCGAATGATTCCCGCTTCCAGTTTCTCCGCATCAAAAAAGTCAGCGGAGAGGAATTCCTTATAAGTCAAGTGCAAATGAGCGGCCATCTTTTTAAAGGAAATAAGATCGGGGATTACATAAGCCGTCTGACAGCAATTATGCAAGCATCCCCGGCAAGTAGCGTGGTTACCGGCGGCATAGGATTTGAAAAGCTGGCTGTCATCACAGAGAGGTTGCCAGAGATCCAGCAAATTCTGAATACTGGCTTCTCCTCCCAGTCTAATGCCTATCGCCGGTTTTCCCTGCTCCGTTCCGGTATATAGTTCCAACTTCTTCACGAGTTACCCTCCATAAAACAAGACAATTGCAATAAGTGCTAGCGCGAGTTGGAGTTAACGGCTTAGCCCAAACTTTTTATGGCATTACGGGCCAACTGGTCACAGCGTTCATTCCACCTGTCGCCGGAATGACCTTTAACTTTTTCTACTCGTACCCGATTCTTTCGTAGCAAGGGAATAAGTGCTTTCCATAGATCCTGGTTGGCCACGTCCTCTTTTTTGCTGTTCTTCCAGCCATTCCTTTGCCAATTCTCCAGCCAACCCTTTTGAATTGCATTTATAAAATAGGCGCTGTCGGAATGAACCCTGATCTCCCAACCGCTGCCCTTTATAGCCTTCAAAGCTTCTATTACCGCCATCAATTCCATACGCTGGTTGGTGGTATCAGATTCCGCCCCGGCAATTTCTTTTTGATGCTCTCCATATATAAGAACTGCCCCCCAGCCTCCCGGTCCCGGGTTTCCCGAACAAGCCCCATCAGTGTAAATTAAAATCTCTTTCATTTTCTACTCCATTTCATGCCGGGGATTGGCTTTTACTATCTCCACCGCATCAGCCACCGCAACCAGCAACTCTATCTTTAATTCTTTTTCCAAAAAAGCGGCTTTGGAGATGACTTCACCCTTGTCACTGGCCACATAACGAGGTTTCATCTTGTTCAAAGCCAGCGCACACACATCAGCCACACAGCGGTCACAGCGGCATATTCCCGGGCGGTGCTCCATTACTTCCTTAAAGCATTCCCAAACCAGTTCCTCCACGATATTTATAACCCTCATATCGCCTATATCCACCCGGCCCACCTGCTTTTTCAATATTTGTGGCAATTCCCGCAAACCCTCCACCAGATAATCAGCCTCAAAAACTTTCCACCCAGCACTCGGGGGCAAGCATATAGCGGTCATAGCCGTTTTTATTCTTAATTGCCCTATTTTACTATTTCTACATAAAAAAAGATTCCCCTTTAAAGGGAATCAAGCTTCCGCAATCTTTTTATCGCTGCTATCAGATTGCTTAACGAAGGATTTTACATCCCCATCCAGCAAAGCCTCGTTGTCCTTTTGCCTTTCTTTATTGATGGCCCGAGCTTTATTTTTAAGTTGCTGTTGGTTATCAGTGGCATAAAAACCTGAACCTTTAAAGACAATGGCTACATTTTTACTTATCAACCTTTGCACCTTGCCTCCACAATTGGGGCACTCGCTCAGCGCATCCTCCGTAATTTTCTGCATCTTTTCAAAACAGCCGCAGTTTTCACAGCGATAGTCATAAACTGGCATTTACATCATCCTCCATCAATACGAATTTTAGCGAAATATCACCATCTACCGCTCCAAAAAATATTTTACACATACTACCTCTACTTGACAAGCAGGGAGGTTATACATTAATCAGGCTGAAATAAACAATAACGGCCATTACTCCGTTCCATACCCCATGGGCCAGCATAGTAACCAGGATGCTCCCAGTTTTTTCATAAAAATAGCAGAGTACAGCACCACCTACCGCCAGTGGTATAGTACGCCAAAAGTCCCAATGGGCCAGGCCAAAAATCAAACCCGCTACAATTGCTCCCCATAGAGGGCCAAGGTAGCCCCTTACCGCCGGGTATATCATTCCCCGGTAAAAGAGCTCTTCAGAGACCGGTGCCAGTACTGCTCCCATTACCAATAAGATTATAAACTCAGAACCACCTTGAACTGAACGGAGCATCTCTTCAAAAACCTGGGGCTGGATATCGGGTTGGAGGTAATTGATGGGTAGTCCCAGCAGCAGTACCAGCAGCATTAATAGTAAGCCACCCATAATTCCATAGCGCCAGTAGTTGCTCCAGCTGGTATTAATAAGACCCAGGTCATTCAAGCCGGCATTATTAACAAAAACACTTAGAAAAAGAACCAATAAAACTGTAACCATAAATTGGAACACATAAGCTACCGCAAAAAAAGCCATTTCTGTCTGCGGCATCCCTATAGCCAGCATTAAAAAGGCTATTTCTTCACTACAAAAACTAAACAGCAAGCCGGAGAACAATATTCCCAAATACACCAGTATGGGCTCCAACCAGTTCCACTTAAGCTGCTGTCCGTTAATCCCTTCCAAGAAAATCCCCCTTTCTATTCTCTTTAATTATACATCTTATTTTTTCGCTGCTTTAAGGAAAAACTATTAAAGCAAAGGAGGTTGACAAGTTTTGAGTCCAATACTTTATATTTTTCTTTTAACCCTGGTGGTGGCACTTATGCTCTACTGGGTAATTTCCAGCCTGGATACACGCAAGAAAAGTAAAGAACGGGAAGAAATCGATTTTCACCTGGAGACCGCTCAAGAATTGTTCAAATACCTGGAACCAGAACAGGAAACTGGCGATGTACTCCATTTAAGCTCTCATCCCGGTTATATCCTGGCTTACTGGAGAATTAATCCTAAACGTTGGAAACAGCTTGAAGCAAAATATGGTCCTAATATTGGGGTAAATTCATTGGCTATACGATTACACGAATCCGGTTCTAGCTCAAATACCTTCGAATTACCCATAGAGGAACTGGACGGGACCTGCTACTTCAAATCCAATTCCCAGGTTAGTTATTATGGGATAATTGGCCTACAAAAGGAAGAGAATTTTATTCCCCTCATGCTCTCCAATCCCGTTTTTTCCACTGATGGGGCTGAAGCGGATTAATAGGTATTTGTTTTATATCCACCAAAGGTTAATGAGCACCAGCAGGGAATAGGTAAAAAATAAGAGGGCACTGCTTCTCTCCATCTTCCAGTTAAAGACTTCTTTTAGTATTTTTTGGCCCTGGAAAAAACGCTTGAAGGCTAATCCAAGGACGAGTAAATGAAGCAGTTCAAAGGCGGCAAAAAGCACGGTAAAACCAAGTATAACGGGATTGGCTACTATTAGGAATACCAATAAAAAATAGCTTGCTTCCAGTAAAAGGGACAAAAAGAGCATAAGCCATATGCGAACCTGACTCTTGGCTCCCTTCTCTATCATCCAATTAGCCAAAGAGCTTAGTAGCTCTAGTTCAAAGCTCTCCGGATTACCTTTGATAATTTTAATGAAGTAAACGGAATAAAGTAAAAAGATACTTAAGGCCAAGAAGCCTAGAGTTATTTCCATTCCCTTCACAACCTTCCTCTCGCTGCCAATACCAGCCTTATGATTCTGCTAAGGGCATCTTTAAGCATCGGGAGAAACTGCGGAGCAGTTTCAACACACAGCTGCAACGAGGCGGGTGATTAGAACCCACCACCTGCTTTTGTTAATAGGAACCAGCTGCTTAGCGGGGGACATATTTCGCCTCGTATAAAAATATATACCAGGGAGGAAGCAAGAGCAAGGAAAACAAGGCGGGAAAAAAAATAAGCCCCCTTGACAGGGGGCTCTCAAATCGCATAATAAAACAGGCTATACTGCAAAACCCCTTTTGCTGCATAAATTGCATAAATAATACGAGCGAGCGTTGGCGAAGCATGGATGCAACATCCGGGAAGGTGAGCAGGCGACAGGGGCGAGCGACAGGATGTCGCGAGCGCGCTAACTCCCATGGACGGGAGATTAGCGCGTTACCCCTTAAGTCGCGAGACAAGCCGCAGGTGTTTCCCATGCATAGACTGCGAGCAAGTATATTTATGCAAGCAGAATAATATTATGTCTTTTGCAGTACCAGAATATTTTAAGCAAGAACGTTATTTAGCTCTTTGACCACCTGGTGCAAATCGGCCACCATAGAATAGTCAGCCATTTGGTGTATATAAGCATTTTCATCGGAATTGACCGCCACAATTACCCGGGCATCACGAATGCCCACCGTAAATTGCACCTGTCCGGAAATACCCAGCAAAACGGCCAGATCCGGCTGGCACTTCTTGCCGGAGAGCCCAATGACCCTGTCTTCCGGCAGCCATTTTTTATCTGTAGCCAGCGGTTTGGAACAGGCCAGTTCTCCTCCGAGCTTCTTCGCCAGGCTTTCCACCGCAGCCAGGTCTTCCTGGCTGTTCAAGCCCTGTCCTGCTACCACCAGCACCGAAGCTTCTTCTATATTTGCACTGCTGCTGTCCTTGGCCCGGAATTCCAGTAATTTAATCCGGGAGGGTGGGACTTCCACTTGCAGCTCATCGATACTGCCGCCGTCCCGATCCGGAGCCGGGGCAAAAGCCCGCGGTACTATAGCCAGCACCTGCTTTTCCCCATCTATATACTGGGTGGCTACGGTAGCCCCGCCCAGCGCATTACGCTGGCAATGAATCTGCTCCCCTTCCACCTTGACTGCGGAAATATCCGTCAGGCAACCCGCTCCCAGTACCTGGGCCAGACGCCCGGCCAGTTCGCGGCCCCGGCGGTCAGAGGATAGCAATACTATGGAACAGTCCAGCTTCCCGCAAGCCTCTTTTAAGGCCATCGCCACATTGGCGGCATCAGCCGGAAGCACTGCCGGGTTTTCTATCTTATATACCCTGGCTCCGGCAGCCGATAAGAGCTGGCATTGGCTGGCATTGTTTATACAAGCCACCTTTACTTCCCCACCCCGAGCATCAGCTATTAAACCGGCCACAGTCAATAATTCTCGAGCCAGCTTGTCTTTATCACTATAAATCAATATTCCTGCCATTTCTCCTACCTCCCGATCAGGTTTTCGCCCTTAAGGGCCACTACCAGTTCGTCAACACTCTTGACGGCTACCCGCTTGCGGTCACTCTCGGGAGCCAGGTTGCTCTCGGTCTTTACCGGGCAGATATCACCCAGGTCCAGAACTAAATCACCCGGTTCCAGAATTTCCTTGGGCTTTTTCCCGGCTTTTAGTATCTGAGTTACGGAAGCTATGCGCGGCTCATTAATCCCGGAAATGACAGTTATCACCGCTGGCAGTCCTATTTCCACCAACTCCTCACCGTCTTCCAGGGAACGGCTTACCCGCAAGCTTTCTCCTTGAAGTTCAATAGCGGAAGCATAACCCACCTGAGGCAAGCCCAGTATTTCCGCCACTCGCGAGCCTACCTGACCGGAATAGTTATCTCCGCTGCCCTCACCAAAGATAATCAAGTCTACCTTCTCTATTCGCTGGATGGCCGCAGCCAGTATTTTGGCTGTTTCCGCACTACCCAGCTTATCCAGCTCATCGTCGATGATGAGCAGAGCTTCATCTGCTCCGGCGGCCAAAGCTTCCTTGGCCGTATCTTCCAGTTCCTCGTTACCGGCGGAAAGCAAAACCACCTTCCCCCCCTGGGCTTCTTTAATCTGAACCGCAGCCTCCAGGGCGTTCTTGTCTATAGCGCCCATGGTCCAGGGGACATCTTCCAATACGGGCTGCCGGTTACGAATCCTTATTTGTTGCAAATCAGGTATTTGTTTCATAGCTACTACAACATTCATCCTTCTATCCCCCTACTATATTTCCTAGCCGAAGCGAAATTGCACTCCGCTTCCGCCGCCGGGATAATTCCATTCCAAGACCTCGGTACCGCAAGCCAGACGGCAAGTGCCGCATTCCAGGCATCCATCAATGGTAAATTCAACGACACCTTCGGCATTTTCGCTATAAAGCCCGGCCGGGCATACCAGAATCGCCCTTTTCAAGCGGGGGTCTTTCTCCATACCTGGCCTGATCTTTATATGAGCTTCTTTATCGGCTTTAAAAACATCCAATCCCAGCTTGGCTTTCAATCCTAATATTTCACTCATATTTTCATCACCTTCCTCGCATCCCCCAACATGGACCACAACTCGCTAAAGCCAAGGTATTGCTTTATAGTTGGGTAAAGTCGATTCTTGGGGCCAGCAGGAACAGCATATATATCCCGCATCATATTTCCCAGCATTTCCGGGTAATGTTGGAATAAGCGGGGATTTTCCAGAGCGTGAGGTGCTTCCTGGAAATTCTTGAAGTCTTCCATAACAAAACTTTGCCCCAGGAGTTCCTGGTATACCGCCAGTCCCCGGGCACTAAAATCCTCCGCCTTTTTGGCTGCAATCACAGCCTGAGCCGCATAATAACCGGAGGCCAGGGCATATTCCATGCCTCGAACCGTAACCCCGATGTTCATGGAAAAACCAGCAGCATCACCGGCCAGCAGAATACCATCCCCAAAAAGTTTGCTCATGGCCTGGTAGCCTCCTTCCGGAATGGCATGGGCAGAATACTCCACTGTCTCCCCGCCTTTTATCAAAACCGCTATTTCCGGGCGTTGTTTAAATTCATCCAAGAGCAAGGGAGCCTGTACAGCCGGCTGGCCCTGCATCAAATCCTTGATGCCCACCACTATACCCAGGCTGATACTATCCTTATTGGTATAAAGGAATCCGCCACCGAACTTGCCCCGGGTTACCTCTCCCATAAACATACGGGCCAGGCCTTCATTGCCCTCCAGGCCAAAGCGCTCATTAATGACCGTCTGGTCCAACTCAATGATTTCCTTGAAGCCCACGGCATGATCTTCCGGCTTACCCGGCTGGCGCAGACCGGCTTTTTCCGCTACCAGGGACAGTACACCATCACAGGCGATTACCACATCAGCATAGAGCTCATCCCCTCCGGCTACTACCCCGCTTACCCGGCCATCCACTTTTATCAAATCATCCACCCGGGTCTTGTCCACCAGCATGGCTCCTTTTCTTTCCGCCTGTTTGGCCAACCAGCGGTCAAACCTGGCTCTAAGGATGCTGTAGCTCTGGTAGGGCTCCTGACGCAGCTCGTCTCCTTCATAATTTATGGTCACCGAGCGCTCCCGGCTCATTATAGTTACTCCTTCATGGCTGATAAATCGCTCCAGGGGTGCTTTTTTCCACAAATCAGGAAATAACTCGCGCACCGGGTTAATATAGAGACGCCCGCCGGTCACATTCTTAGCTCCGGGGTAGTCACCCCTTTCCAGTACCAGCACCTCCAGGCCTTCCCCGGCCAGGGTATAGGCGGCTGCCAGGCCCGCCAGGCCAGCTCCTACTATAATTACATCGAATTTCTCCATATAAGCTTCACCTCCTGGGATTTCCGTATTTATCTCCCCGAATAAAGGAACTGCAAAAAGTTATTAATGTTCATTGGCTTGTATAAATATACCGCTCGCAGCCTTCGCATGGGCAACACCTACGGCTTGTCTCGCGGCTCAAGGGGTACCGCACTAATCTCCCGTCCATGGGAGGCAACCTTAATAGTGACACCCTCAGGGTGGAACACCAGGCGTACCCGAAGGGTGAAGCGCTCTCGCGACCTCCTGTCGCTCGCCCCCTTTCGCCTGCTCGCCTTCGCCGGGTGCTGCATCCATGCTTTGCCAACGCTCGCTTTGTATATTTATACAACCCTTTAGGCAACATTTAGGTGTTTGCAGTGGAGTCAATACTATTATCTTTACCCTTTGCTCCTCAAAATAGAAGACGCCACAATCAATTTCTGCATATCGGCTACTCCTTCAATTTCCGGTCCAATTATGGCATCACGATAAACCCGCTCAATAGTATAATCTCTCATAAGTCCATAAGAACCGTGCACATCAACCGCTATACGCGCCGCATCCACCACATTGTCGCCACAATAAGCCTTGACCAGAGCAGCCTCCGCGGCAAATTTGCCCGGGTCTTTTATGTCATTGGCCAGGCAGCCCAGACGGTAGCACAACCAGCGCGCGGTTTCATACTTGATAGCCAAATCGGCGATCTTAAGCTGAATGGCCTGGAATTTCGCTATGGGTTGGCCCCGATGGGTTTTTTCCCGGGCATATTTGCTGGCTTCCTCCAGGGCGGCCAGAGTTCCTCCCAGGGCTGCGGTACTGGTGCCAATCTTGCCCAGGGCAATTCCCAGCAGTAAAATGGGGAAACCCTGCCCTATTTTACCCAGCAGGTTATCTGCCGGTACTTTCACATCCTTCATATATACATCCAGTAATTGTCCTCCATGCATGCCTATTTTTTCCCAGGGCTCCGATATGGAGTAGCCTTCGGCCCACTTGTCGAGAATAAAAGCAGTTACTTCCCCGCTTTCCATCTCGCGGGCAAAAACCACCATGGCTCCAGGATAATTGGCATTGGAAATAAATCGCTTGGTTCCGTTAAGTATATAGAAATCACCCTGTTTTACGGCGGTAGTAGTAATCTGTTTGGGATCAGAACCGGTTCCCGGTTCGGTAAAAGCGAATGATACGATGTGTTTGGCTTTGCAACCTGGAATCATGTACTTTTTCTTCTGTTCTTCGGTTCCAAAGGCAGATATGGCCCCCAAACCCAGGGTATGAGCAGCCATGGTCATAGCTATACCGCCAGAAACCTTGGCAATCTGCTCCATAGCCAGGACATAGCCATCATAACCCCCATCGGCTCCACCGTACTCTTCCGGGAAGGGAATACCAAAAAGGTCCAGCTCCGCCATTCCAGCTAAAACCTCCTCGGGAATCTTGCTTTCCTCATCGATCTGTTTGGCTACAGGAGCTATGCTTTTCTCCGCAAACTCCCGGGCCATCTGTTGAATTAACGACTGCTCCTTGCTTAGATTAAAATCCACAATATGCAACCCCCTTATATCCTTTTTTAATATCCTGCCATTTGCTTTAGCGCTGATTTAGTTTAGATATTAGTCATTGCCCTATAAACAAATAATATCATATCCGAAAAAAGACAACAAAGAAGAACACTCTCGCTATTTAGATACAAAACCCGGACAGCAAATGCCCGGGATAATAATTCCTTTTCCTGGCTTTTTGTCAATAGAATACAACAACGGTTCTTCCTAGTTGCTGTTTTTGTTCAGTTGTTTGTCTATAAGATCCAGAGAATGTTGAAATATTTGGGATATTTGCGGTTCAACCAACTGCCTTATATATTTATTGAATTCAAGGGCCATTGGAACCAGGTTCTTTTCCGCCAGTTCCTGACCTTTTTCGGTAAGATAAATTTTAAGACTGCGGCGGTCTTCCGGATCTTCCTTTCTCTCCACCAGGTCTTCTTTGACCAAACGATCAATTAACCCGGTAATTGCAGGGCTATCCAATTGGATACGGGTGGCTATGTCTTTCACACTGGTACCCGGATGATCCATGACATCAAATATCACAAAGCTCTGGGCGGCGGTGACCCCGTGTTCAAGACAGCGGTTGTTGTACATGCGGCTTATTTTGCGTGACAGGGCATTCAGGCGAAAACACCAAAAAGTAGTAAAGTCTAACATGCGAAACTCCTTATTCATTATATTTGGCAGATCCGGGAACATATATATTGAGGAAATACGGATTCTGTTAATATTAATTCCTTAATAATTATTATGGGAATAGTGTCTATATTATTAAACTTTATTTATCTACCTGCTGTCAAGGTGCTTTTCTCCCTTAGGATGCCACTCGATCCCAATTTTTAGCCAAACCAGGATAACGACCAGGATGTATGAAAGAGGGAAAACTTGAGCTGCGGTCGTTATCCGGTCCAGGCTTGCTCTTTTTTTCTATTAACCCCCATGCTCACAACCTTAATAGCGACACCCGCAGGGTGGAACAACAGGAGTACCCGAAGGGTGCAGGGTGAAGTTACTTTTCCTCTATGATGGTTTGGGATAGAAACGCGTTTTCAGGCGGTCCCGCAGTTCACCCCGCAAATCAGGATGAGCAATGGAGATCAGTTCCAGAGCCCTTTCTCTCCTGCTCTTGTATCTGAGTTGGGCTATCCCGAATTCAGTAATTACATAATTGGCAAAGGTTCGGGGAACGCTTACCGGAGTACCCAGGGGCAACTCCGGAACGATGTTGGATACGAGACTTCCATCCGGCATCTTACGGGCGGCGCTCAACATATTTATGCCCTTACCACCCTCCGACCAGTAGGCCCCAATCAGGAAATCCAATTGTCCGCCTACCCCACTGACCATGGTATGTCCCACTCCTTCGCAGGAGCTATGACCACTGAAGTCAATCATCAAAGAGGTGTTCATGGCTATCAGGTTGGGATGCTGAGCAATAAAGCGGGGGTCATTGGTATATGAGCCGGGATATAACTGGCAGGAAGGATTTTCGCTGATGTAATCGTATAAAGCCTGGTCACCCAGGACAAAAGATGCAATACTGATTCCTTTATAGATAGGTTTACGGGAGTTATTCACAATTCCTTCCTCTACCAATTGGGGCAGAGCCAGGGGAAGCATTTCGGTAAGAATACCCAGGTCATGTCTACCTTTCAAGCCAGCAGCTACCGCCTCAGATATCCCACCCAATCCCATCTGTATGGTATCACCATCATTTATTAATTCCAGTACATAGTTGCCAATCTTCTGCTCTACCTCAGTGGCCTGGCCTCTTTTGAAAGCCGGAATAGGAGCAGATCTCTCAATAATATAGTCGAATTCAGATATATGCATCCAGTTATCCCCGAATATAATGGGCATCTGCTCATTAACTTCGGCAATTACAGTTCGTAAATGACCCCTTTTTCTTCCCCCTCGAACGGCGTCCAGGGTATAAAAACAGGTAGGACCCAGGTTAACATAACCATGCTTGTTGGGAGCACTGACCATCAAAGCAAATACATCGGCCCGTTCAGCATATTTATCACCGGCATCCATGGTGGTAGCCGGGCAGAAATCCGCAAGCTGAGCCGCGTACATTTTTCTAATGGTGGCAATCCCAAAAATCGGCATATGGGTAATGCGTCCTTCGATACTGGCCATAAACTTGGGGTCATAGAGTATTGAAGGGTAAATCTGAATGGAATCGCTTATTATTACATCCTGGAGCTCTTCGTGGCGATCCAGTATAGCATCAAACATCTGCCCCGAACAGGAGCCGGTGCCCAACGGACTTGCCACTACGTCTCCGGATTTTACCAGTTTGGCCGCTTCTTCGTAGGAAACCAGTTTCTTATTATATTCTTGCTTCCATTTCTCCAATGCCATTCTTTCTCCTCCCTTTGCTTATATTAATTACAGACCCTGGTAAGCTGCCCGCTTTATTTAGCAAAGCTTTTGAAGCTGCATAGGCTTTGGTAGGCTTATTGGCCAGATGTTTTTTCTTTTTATGTGTTACCGGTACCCCATCCACTTTCCCAATAGACAGGGTACCGGCCAAATTATGCCCTTGTTATTATTATTTCTTCATCCGGTTGGCCAGGAGACTGATCATCATATTCTGATTCCTGTTCTCCATTACTATAGCAGCTTCCAGACTGCCAATATCAATGTTCAGGTTAACCGCTTCCTTGGTAAGCTTCATCGCCAATGGATCCTTCTTAGCTATAACCTGGGCAATTTCCAGGGCCGTGTCAAATAGTTTTTCTTTTTCCACACAACGAGAGGCAAAACCAAGCTGCATGGCTTCCTCAGCATTCATCCAGGCCCCGGTGTATAAGAATTCATAGGCCCGTCCACTACCGATGATGCGGGGCAGGAAATAGCTGCTGCCCATATCGGCTCCGGCCAATCCTACATTAACATAGGCAGCGGAAAAGCGGGCATCGGAAGAGATCACCCGTATGTCAGAAGCTATGGCAAAGCTGAAACCAGCACCGGCCGCGGCTCCGTGTACCGCACAAATAATGGGCTGGGGACAATTCCTCATATTTATCTGCAGCTCGCCAATAGGCATCTGCAGGTCATACATAGCCGGAATATCCGCCATTACCTGGGGCTTAATAATATCCGCCACTTCCATACCAGCACAAAAGCCCTTTTCGCCTTCGCCTTTCAAAATAACGACCCGGGTCTCAAGATCCCTTTTCAGCTTGAGCCACAGGTCGTTTAATTCGTTTAACATAGTCATATTCATGGCATTATACTTTTCCGGTCGATTAAGCGATACTAGCAATATCCCTTTTTCCAGTTTCTCTGTTTTAATGGTCTGGTAATCGTAATTCATGGTTTAACCCCCTTATACTTTATAAATCAACTGAAAACTAGAGTCCGTACCCTGTATCACCTCCCAGCTTCTTTTAAAAGAACTTTGCTCTAATACTAACAATTTCGATTAATATATTATTAATTATATTCTTAATAATCTCCTGGGACTTGTCAAGCCAGGGCCTCAGAAAGGAGAAATAAAAAAGGGCTTAGAGGGAGGCAGTAATTAGGAAAATTCAATCCTCACCATCATTAGTCACGAACAGAATCATCCAGTGAAAATCCTTTTTCCCGAAAGAGGGTCAGGCAAGCTTCCACCACCTCGGGGTCGTATAATTTTCCAGCATTCTGGGTAATCTCCTCCAGGGCATATTGAATACCCAGTGCGGGACGGTAAGGTCTATGTGAAGAAATGGCTTCCACTACATCAGCCACAGCAATAATCCGCGCTTCCAGCAAAATATCCGGTCCCAGCAGGCCGTAAGGATAGCCGGAACCATCCATTTTTTCGTGATGCTGCAATATAATCTGGGCTACCGGATAAGGAAAGTCTATCGCTTTAAGCATTTCATAAGCATTGAAGGGATGGGTTTTAATAATATCAAATTCGATGGGACTCAAGCGACCCGGCTTGGACAAGAATTCGGCCGGTATACTGATTTTGCCGATATCATGGAGGATGGCAGCAATATGTATTCCCTCGATTATTTCCTTGGGGAGACCCATTTCTTCAGCAATGGCACAGGCCAGCACGCTCACTTTTTTCTGGTGTCCCGAGGTGTAGGGATCACGCTTTTCCAGCATTGAGGCCAGGCTCTCCACGGTTTGCAGTAGCACATCACGGAGCTTCTTTTCCGCCGCGTGGCGGGCCGTTATATGTTCCCATTCCCGCAACCCCCGCAGGATAAAGTCGGGCAAACTGGAAAAAGCCTCCGGTGATTTAACCAGGTAATCCAGAGCCCCGGCTTTAATGGTTTCTACCGCCAACTCCTCATTACCATAGCTGGTCATCATAATGATTGGATAAGACGGTTGCTCCTTATCAGGAGAAAAGAGCTCGATTCCCCGGCCATCAGGAAGCAGCCAATCGCAAACCACGATATCGGGTTTCCTATTCTCCATGTAGATGCGGGCCTCCATCAGGTTGTTGCTGAATCTCAGCGTGAAGCGAGACTGGTGGTCTTCGAAAGCTCTTTGAATTAACTCGGTATGTAGTTCGTCATCCTCAACAATAAGAACTGAAATACGCTTTTTCATTTTACAGCACTCCTAGCTCAAGAATATTGATCGTGAAAAACAGTTCTGCCTGCTGTTTAGAATGACTATCCTGTTTCCAAAGCAAGGCATGTACTCAGTCCTTTTAAATATTCCCGGCCAATACTTTTCTTATCTTACCGGGTTGGCATTGCACTTTAGCCAGTAGCGTCCCAGTTTTAGCATCAATTCGTTGAATTGTTGAAAATCCATAGGCTTGACCAGGAAGCTGTTGGCATAGTAATTGTAGGCCCGGTAAATATCGTTCTCCGACTCGGAAGAGGTCAGTACCACCGTAGGAATAATCCTTAGCTCCTCCGCTTGCTTAATTTCCTTTAACACTCCCAGACCATCTACTTTAGGCAGGCGCAGATCCAGTAGAATAAGGTTGGGACGGGGATATTTCTCCTCCTGGCTATATTCACCCCGGTGAAATAGATAGTCCAGGGCTTTCTCTCCATCTGTGACATGAAAAACATGGCTTTTTATCTGCTGTTCTTCCAGGCTGCGCATGATAAGCTCGGCATGGTCTTCGTTGTCTTCCACCAGCAGGATATTTAGCATTGACTCATCCATCATTCTTCTCCTTTCTTACTATCGGGAACGTCAGGCAGGGTAAAATAGAAAGTGCTGCCCTGGCCCGCCCCGGCGGACTCCACCCAAATACGCCCCTGGTGAAGCTCAATAATCCTTTTAACCAGAGCCAATCCGATCCCGGTACCTTCAGTACTTTGATCTAATTTATCGAAAAGCCCGAATACCTTTTCCCGGTACTTGGCTTCTATGCCTATACCATTGTCTTTTATAAAAAAGACGCACTCGCCTTCTCCGGGGAAATATCCTATTTCAATTCGCGGGCGCTCATTGTCCCCCATAAACTTAATGGCGTTTTCCAGCAGGTTTTGTACGACTTCGGCTATTCGCCTGCGATCACCGTGCACCCAGGGCATATAAGGAGCTATCACTACCTCTGCCTTTTTCTGGCTGACAGGCCCAGAAAGTAATTCAACCACTTCATGGCAGAGCTGGTTCATGGGGAAGTTGCTGTAAGGGTTTAAGATACGGCCGATACGAGAGAGTTCCAGGAGATCCTCCAAGAGTTCCTCCATCTTGCCTGAGGCATTGATAATTCGCTGTATGTCTTTTTGCAGGCGAGCGGTTTTTCCTTTCTCCAGGTCTTGCAGGAGCAGGCCGGAAAAACCTTTTATAGTAATAAGGGGGCTGCGCAAATCATGTGATACCGTATAGGTGAAGCGCTCCATCTCGGCATTTTTGGCTTCCAGTTCTTTTATCTGCTGCTGAATCGTGGCTTCCGCTTCTTTGCGCTCGCTGATATCTGTATAAAGAACATAGTAGCCCGAACTGGCAATGGGAATCATGGTAACCAGTACCGGCAGCAATTCACCGTTCTTCTTTTTTCTCACGCTTTCTCGGCTAATTGCCTGCCCGCTGGAAACCATCCTGGACATGAAAGCGGATTCTTCTCTCATTTCTTCCAGGACCAACACTTCCTCCAGAATAGAACCCCGGCATTCTTCAATACTATAGCCGAAAAATTCAAAAAACCGAGGATTTGCATCCAGTATCCTATGCAGAGAATCACAGAGAACGACTGCATCCGGGGTATTGTAAAACAGCGCCTGCAGGTTGGTGCTTTGGCGATAAATCTCTTCCTCCGCCCTCCGCCGCTCGCTGAGGTCGCGGATGGCGGCCGCCCTGACTTCACGGTCCTGGTAGATAAAACTCCTGGCTTGAATCTCAACTGGAACCCTGGTTCCATCCTGGCGCAAGACTACGGCTTCATAGGGGGCCTGGCTGCCACTCATCATCTGACTCTTGACTATTTCCCGGGCTTCCAGCGCAGTAAAACTCATAACATCAAGCCCCATAAGCTCTTCCCGGCTGTAGCCAAAAAGTTCTTCGGCAGCCTGGTTGGCTTCTATGCAAATCCCGTTTTCAGTAATGATAATCCCCTCAAAACTGGCTTCAGATAATGCCTTGAAGCGGGCTTGGCTCTCTTGTAAAATCTTCTGGGCCTCTACCTGATCGTTGATATCCCAGGCCGCCAGCACAATATGCCCATCCGGCAGCGCTACACTATGAATATTAAAAAAGCGCCTTTTCCCATCCCGGCGGCGCAAAATGACCTTTCCCTTTGAGTATCCTATTTCTTTCAAGTTCTGGTACCAGGAGCGCATAATTTCCCGGCGATTGGGCATTTCCGCCAGCACTTTTTCTTCCCAAACCTGGCTGGTACTGACCTCTTCCAGGCCATATCCCGTATATTCTATAAAACGCGGGTTAACATAAAGGGTTTTCCCCTCAGGATCAACCAAGATAGTGGCCACCGGATTGTTTTCCAGCAAGAGCAACAAAGATTCTTTCTGGCGCAATAAATCAGCTTCGATAGCCTTACGCCCGCTGATATCAAAGGCCGAAACTATTACTGCAGTTTCTCCCTCAATGCTGGTATTTTTGGCCTTAATATGTACCCAGAAGCTGTTCCCCTGCTTCCCCAGCAGTCTCAGTTCGTAACTATCCTGCACCTCTTCCCCGCGCTGCCGGGCCAATCCCATTTGCCGCGTCATTTCACGCAAATCTGGATGGACTATATCCCATAATTCCATGGAATAAAGCTCCTCCAGGCTATATCCCAAATCATTCTGCAGTTTCGGGTTTACATAAGAAAATTTGCTTCCTCTTATGACCGCAATCATAATATCAGTGTTTTCATTTAATTCAATTATTAATGGCAATAAGTTGTTTTCCATCATGCTTTCGTCCTTATTTTGACATATTTCCATGTTTATTTGAGTATAACATAGGCACTTTTTCCTGTATAGCCTAGATTACGCATTATTAGACACGAGATAACACCATCTTTGTAAAGTATCTCACTCGTTGCCTTGAGGCAAAAATAATTTTTGGCTTGGGGGAAAGGGTGTCAAGGGGATGGTTCTCTATTTAGACCTGCACCGCCTGGCGGCTGCGCAGTTTGTTGATAGCTGTCTCCAATCCCTCTACCGTCAAGCTTTCCATGGGGAAAATCTCGGCGATCTTGCTAATGGTAAAGGTCCCCTCCATCCAGTTCCAATAGTTTTTGGGGATAGGATTCAGCCACACTGAATATTCAAAATGCTGGCGCATGCGTTTAAGCCAATCAATTCCAGGTTTATCATTGTAGAGGCCCCACTCAATAATACCCCCGGGCCGCATCAGTTCATAGGAAGACATGCTGGCATCACCCACAATGATAAGACGATAATCACTATCATACGTTTTTAAAACATATTCCGTTTCCGTATAATCAGTCAAACTACACCTGGGACCGTGGTAAAGCCAATCATAGATGCAGTTATGAAAGTAAAATATTTTTAAGTCTTTAAAATGATTGGAGCGGTTAACTGCTGTAAACAGCTGATTGCACAGACGGCTATATGAAACCATAGAGCCTCCTGAATCCATCAATAACAACACCTTTATCCCATTCTCACGCGGTCTTTCCCAGACTAATTCCAGCCTTCCCGCATTATTGCAGGTCTTATCGATGGTTCCATCCAAATCCAGTTCAGTCCGGGCTCCATCCAGACGGGTAGTAAACTGCCTGAGCTTCCTCAAAGCTACTTGAAACTGGCGAACTCCCAGGGTTTCATCGGTGCGAAACTCCTGGTATTTCCTCATCCCTGCTACCTTAACAGCGGAAAGGCTGCGGGTATTGCCTCCGATGCGTATGCCACCGGGATGATAGCCGGAATGACCAAAGGGAGAAGTGCCCCCGGTACCTATCCAACGATTACCACCGTGATGTTCCTCATTTTGCTCCGCCAGTCTTTCCTCCAGCATTCGCTTAAGTTCATCCAAATCCAACTGCTGATGATTGGCGCGCATGGCTTCAGTTACTTCCATCTCCGGTAATTCCTTGTCCAGCCATTCCCAGATTTTTTCCGGCAGACCTTCTGGAGTTTCAATATCACCGAAGAAACTGGCAAAAGCCTGATCAAACCGGTCATAATGGGCTTCGGTTTTAACCAGAACCGCCCGGCAGAGATAATAAAAGCCGGTAAGGCTGGAACCGGCCATACCTGCTTCCAGAGCCTCCAACAATAGTTGCCATTCGTTGAATGAAACCGGAATGCCGAAATCTTTAAGGGTATAATAAAATTTCGTAAACATAATGAGCCTCGCTTTCCGGGCAAACTGTATAAATGCTGAGTAAGTATAACGATAGTTTAGCGATTGTTATACCACCGTTCAACCATTGTTCAACCACTGTTTAACTACCGCTTAACCATTGTTCATCAGCGATAGCGGCTATAGCTGCCCTTGGCATTCTGTACCCTGCTCTGGGCTTTGCCATGTAACTGGTTCAGTATAATATCCAGGTCTTCGTTTTTCTTGAGCAATACTCCCAGAAAAGGCAAATCCTGTTTTATCTTGTTGGGGCTGATACCCCCGATAACCAGGGCCTGCAGCCAGTCGATAAGCTCACTGGTACTGGGACGCTTTTGCAGATTGGGGATATTCCTCAACATGTAAAATGTCTCCATAGCCTGTTCCAGCAATCGTTTTTCCAGGCGGGGATGGTGCACGGCCACAATCTTTTCCATGCCTTCCGGATCAGGAAAAGCAATATAATGAAAGATACAACGGCGCAAAAAAGCATCCGGCAGTTCCTTCTCGGCGTTACTGGTAATTATTACTATGGGACGGTTGGCCGCAGTAATAGTTTCCCTGGTTTCGGGAATATAAAAGCTCATTTGATCCAGCTCCCAAAGCAAATCGTTGGGGAACTCCAGATCAGCCTTGTCTATTTCATCTATCAGCAAAACCACCGGGTCGGAGGCCAGGAATGCCTCCCCCAGTTTCCCTAATTTTATATACTTCTTTATGTTAGCTACATCACTTTCCCCAAACTGGCTGTCATAAAGGCGTTGCACCGTATCATATACATAAAGTCCTTCCTGGGCCTTGGTTGTTGATTTTATGTTCCAGATTATCAGCTTTAGCCCTAGGGAATCAGCAATACTCTGGGCCAGCATGGTTTTGCCGGTGCCAGGTTCCCCTTTTATCAAGAGGGGCTTCTGCAGGGCAATGGCAATATTAACACTATTTCTTAACTCATCCGATACTATGTAATCTGATGAGCCTTTATAATCAACTGCTTTCCTAGCCATATTTATGATTCCTCCAATTACGTGAATATTTTCCCATGGTCAACTCAAATACTAGCAGAAATAGAATTACCCGTCAACGAGCCGCAGCAAGCAAAAGCAGCCAAAATTTCTTCCCTTTAAATCCTGCTTTATTATATAGTCATGGTTTGCCTAAATATACCGCTCCAGCGTCCTTAATAGCGACCGCAGGGAGCATAAGTTGTGCCCGACAGGGCGCTACGCATGGGCAACCCTCTACCTATAAAGTAAAGCAGCATTTTTTCCGGCCAGGTAGCCGGTAGAAAAGGCTGCTTGCAGGTTAAACCCCCCGGTATAACCATCAATATCCAAGATTTCTCCCGCAAAGAATAAATCTTTTACCAGTCTCGATTGCATAGTACGAGGGTCTACCTCCTTGACATCTACACCGCCGGCAGTAACAATAGCCTCATCAATCGGACGGGTTGCCAGCACTGTCAATTCAAATCTTTTTATGAGCTGTAGCAATTTTTTTCTCTCCTGCCGACTTACCTGGTTGCTTTCTTTCTGAGGATCAATTCCGCTGAGTCGGACCATTAACGGGATAAGCTTGCGCGGTAGGAGATCATCCAGCGAATTTCTAAATTGTCGGCGGGAATATAGAGCCAAATCCCTCTGCAAGCGCTGATCCAATGTTTCCTCGTTCAAGGCCGGCTTAAGGTCCAGAACCAGCCTCACCTTCTCCTGGCACAGAAGCTCTTCACCTATATCCCGGCTCATACTTAATATTATAGGCCCGGAAACCCCAAAGTGAGTGAAGAGCATTTCCCCAAAATCTTCATTTATCTTTTTACCCTTACTGCTCCAGGCTGTGGCCCGCACATTTCTCAGGCTTAAACCCTGTAATTCACTAACCCAGCTTTCTTCAACCACCAGAGGAACTAGGCCGGGTCGAGGTTCAATTATGTGATGGCCGGCGGCAGCAGCCCATCTATAGCCATCGCCGGTGGAACCGGTACGGGGATAGGACATTCCGCCGGTGGCTATAATTACGGCATCAGCCAGCACCTTTCCCTTCTGGGTCTGAACTCCAATTGCCTTTCCATCCTGAAACAGCAGCGCTTTTACCCCCTGTGATTTATTAACATCAACCCCCAGCCGCTCCAGATTCTTATATAGAACCCGAACCACATCACTGGCTTTATCGCTTTGCGGGAATACCCGCTGGCCTCTTTCTACCTTGCAGTCCAGGCCATGCTCTTGAAAAAAGCGAATCAAGTCCAGGTTGGAAAAAGCATTGAGAGCCGTAAAGAGGAATTGGCCGTTACGGGCATAACCCGCAATAAAACGCTGGCGTTCTTCTTCTGCTGAAGTCAAGTTGCATCTTCCCTTGCCAGTAATCGAGAGTTTCATCCCCACCCTCGATTGCTTCTCCAGCAAGAAAACCCGGGCACCATATTCCGCAGCAACTGCTGCCGCCATCATTCCGGCGGCTCCCCCTCCCACTACCAGAACCTGTTTCAAGGCAGAACCCCCTAACCTTAAAATTTATATCATGGGGTGTGTAGGGAACGACCTCACCCCTTAAATCGCCTTGTTTATGTTTTTCCCATCTGTTACAATTCATTTATGAGTACACTATGTACAGGCCATTAGGCGATTGGAGGTATATGAATATTGGAAAAACCAGCATCCCCAAGTTTCCCTAAAACTATCCTTGTTATTATTGTTTTAATACTCGGATCTATGTATTATTACGCAGCATATGTTGATTCTCCAGAACCGGAGAGAACCGTAAAAGAATTTTATAAGTCCTACTTTAGCCGCGATTTCGAATCTGTATCCCAGAATCTCAGCGTTTTCTGGTCGGTACGCTTACTTCCTCAATATGCAAATCTTAGCCCAGTTCAATTACTGGAAAAAAGAGATAGTATCGAAAAAGATACCAGTCAGACTATCGCCGAAATGGAATCCCAAAACCAGCTTCCCGAAAACATTTCTATTGATATTATGCCCGAATATACTCAAGAAGGGACCAATAGTGCCATAGTAGTTTACAGCTTTCAGGAGAATGGGCAGCCTTCTGGTATGGAACTAGCCATTCTGATTAAGGAAAAAGACCGTTTTAGAATATTTGCCCTGACCCCGGTAGCTCCCCAGGATTTGCCCCAGATAAAACAGGAGAGTATTAAAGAACTGGATGATAGTTTTCAAAAGCTTTTAAGCAGTAATTAATAGCGTACATTTACAAGAGCTCAGTCAAAGACTGAGCTCTTCTATTGGCATTGCTCGAAGGAAAAACACTCTCGGCCCGCCGATGCCTTTCACCCTCATTAGTTTCTTCCTTTGTGTTGCAGCCCCAATATTCCATTAGTATATTTTATAACAACTCACTGGGGCCTAAAATGGAATTCCCCGTTACTTTACAAGCACTGCCCATAACCGTTCCCGGATGGACTAAAGTGCCAGACCCTATCTTGCATTGCCGACCTATTGTACAGTCCTTTAGGACAGAAGCTGGGCCAATCTCGCTTTGTTCCCAAATTATAGTATCCTTGATTACGCTACCGGAACCAATATGGCAACCCCGCCCTATCACTACATGACCTTGAAACTTAACCTCATCCCCCAGCTCAACACCCTCACCCAATAGAACTCGCAATTTCCCTTTATCCTCCAGAACGATCCCGCCTGGTTCCATCGCCACTCGTCCCTGTAGTATATCTACATGAGCCTGTCGGTATGTCTCGATATTACCCACATCACACCAATAATCCTGAGTGGAAACAGCGTAAAAAGGCGCTCCCATTTCGACCAGTTGGGGAAAAAGCTGACGACCGAAATCATAGAATTGAGCCGCCGGGATATATTTAAATATTTCCGGTTCAAAAACATATATTCCTGTATTAGCCTGATGGCTAAGAGCCTCTTCCCGGGCCGGCTTTTCCTGAAATCTGCTTATTCTGCCATCTTCAGCAGTTAAAACCACACCGAACTGCTCAACATTCTCCACCTCTTTTAATGCTATGGTGGCCAGAGCCCCTCTCTTACGGTGTTGGGCCAAGAGTTCGCTGAGGTCCATATCGGTCAAGGCATCACCACTTATTACTACAAAAGTCTCATCCAGAAACCATTCGCATTTTTTAACCCCGCCGGCGGTTCCCAGTAGTACCTCTTCCGGCGAATAAAGCAGCTTTAAACCAAAGTCATGGCCATCGTCAAAATATCCACTGATAGACTCTCCCTGATGATGAAGATTGGCAATTACCTCTTTAAAATGGTGCCGGCCCAGAAGTTCCACAATATTTTCCATCAAGGGCCGATTAGTCATGGGAACCATGGGTTTGGGTGTATCTTTAGTAAGCGGCATAAGCCTGGAACCAACACCTGCTGCCATAATCATTGCTTTCATTTCACTCTCTCCAAACACTGATGTAACTGCAAAAAGCTATAAATATGCATTAGCGTGCATAAATATTCCGCTCAGCTACCTCAATAGCGACCGAAGGGTGTATAGGGAACGACCCCCGTGTCGTTCCGAATCAGGCTTCGCCAGCGCTTTGTATATTTATGCAACCCTTATGCAACAAGAGGGGTTTTTGCAGTCAACACTATATTACTGTTTATTTATTCTTTGACCTAATATAGCACAAAAAACATAGGCCATAAAATAAGAATAGGACTCCTATTAGAAGTCCTAAACTATTTTTGGCCTCGTACAATAATCAATTAGCAAATAGTTAAGGTGAGTATTAATCTCCCCGGTAATGAATTTAAAACGATCATATTCCCTAGCTTTTTCCTGGCACCTTAACTCTCCAATAGTATGCTGTAACTGTTCGATACCCCTGATCATTCTTTCCCTGTCATCTTCCATAATATAAAAAGCAAGTTCACTTAGCTCTTCATATATTTGCTTCATGGCATTCTTATCACTACAAGATTCATCCAGATGATTAACCAGTGAGAGTATCGCCCGGTAGCAGTTTTTTACCGGGCTGTAATTGTTCATTTACTTCCCCTTCTCCCAATCTTTTTCTACATCTTGTTACACTTTACACATATTGTAATCGATGCCATTATTACCAATGCAGCACCATTTAACATTTTAATTTAGCCATCTACATCAGTCAATCATTTTTTTAAGGAAAAAAGGAATTAATTTCGACATTAATTCTTTTTATATTAATTATTTTGGAAAAATGCTAGCTTATTCAAGTAATTTGTTTTTTAACAGCAAGTAATTAATACTATCAACTATGGCCTGCCAGGAGGCTTCAATTATATTCTCGGAAACACCTACCGTACTCCACTTGCTCTTCTGGTCAGCAGACTCGATAAGCACTCGAACCCGGGCGGCCGTTCCTTCATTGCCGTTTAAGACCCGTACTTTATAATCACTTAGATGCATCTCGCCTATTTCCGGATAAACCTCGGTAATAGCCTTACGCAAGGAATTATCCAGAGCGTTGACCGGTCCATCACCTTCTGCCGCAGTGTGGAAAGTCTTCTCGCCAATAGTCAGCTTGACCATGGCTTCAGCAGTTATGGGGGAGTCTTCATTCTTTTCAATTATGAGTTTGAGATTCTTAAGCTGAAAGAAATCCTCATACTGCCCAAATGCCTTGCGCAGGAAAAGCTCCAGCGAGGCATCGGCGCCTTCAAACTGCAGGCCCTGGCTTTCCATTTCTTTAATCTGTTTTATCACCCGGCGGGTTTCATGGTCGTAATTGTTTATATCAATATTCAGCTCCCGGGCCTTGTAAAGCAGGTTGGATAAGCCGGACAGTTCAGAAACCAGAACTCGCCGGTGGTTTCCTACTTCCTCGGGATCAATGTGTTCATAAGTCAGAGAGTCCTTTAATAAAGCATTAACATGTACTCCGCCTTTATGGGCAAAAGCTCCGTAGCCTACAAAAGGCTGATTGTTATGATGAGGCATATTGGCTATTTCACTAATATAATGAGAGACTTCCGCCAGTCGTGGCAAATTCCCGGGAGGAAGCACTCTTTTATCCATCTTTAATTCCAGGTTGGGAATGATGGAACAAAGATCGGCATTACCACACCTTTCCCCGTAACCGTTAATGGTTCCCTGAACCTGAGAACATCCCTGTTTTACCGCTATAAGGGAATTGCTTACTGCTGAGGCCGAATCGTTGTGGGCATGAATTCCTAAGGGTACCCGAGAATATTTCTGTACTTCTTTAATTATTTCCTCAACTTCCCAGGGTAGGGTTCCACCATTGGTATCGCAAAGAACCAGGTATCCGGCACCGGCTTCCGAGGCCGCTTGTAAAACCTGCAAGGCGTAATCCGCATTATTCTTATAGCCGTCAAAGAAATGCTCGGCATCAAAAAACACTTCCACCCCCTGCTCTTTCAGATAGGAAATGCTTTCTCTAATCATATTCAGGTTTTCTCCGAGAGTAGTTTCGAGAGCCCGCAGAACATGAAAATCCCAGGTCTTGCCGAAAATAGTAACCGTAGCAACACCCGCCTGTTGCAGGGCTTGGAGATTGGCATCCTGCTTGACTCCAATCCCGGGTTTACGGGTGGAGCCGAAAGCGGTAATACGCGCATGCTTTAAATCTAAATTCTTTACCTGGCTGAAGAATTCCAGGTCTTTGGGATTGCTTCCCGGCCAACCGCCTTCGATATAAGCAATGCCCAGATAATCAAGTTTTTCTACTATCTTGATTTTATCATCCAGGGAAAATGATAATCCTTCACCCTGGGCGCCATCGCGCAGGGTGGTATCATAAATTAACACATCCAACTTTTTATCCCCAAATGGCCTTCCTCCTTAATTATTAACTAAATAAATGCTTAGCTGAATAAACATATTTAAAGGATCCTAATCTTGGCTGCCACCAAATCACCTATTTCTTCCGTATTTAGCAAAGTTTTGCCTTCTTCCATCAAATCGGGGGTACGGTAGCCCTCCTCCATTACTGTTCTAACCGCCTGCTCTATCAAGCGGGCTTCTTCCTCCAGGTTAAAAGAATAGCGCAACATCATGGCTGCCGATAGAATGGTGGCCAGCGGGTTGGCCTTTTTTTGCCCGGCTATATCCGGGGCGCTGCCGTGGGAGGGTTCGTAGAGACCCACTTCTCCACCAATAGAAGCACTGGGCAGCATACCGATGGAACCGGTCAGCATAGATGCTTCATCAGTTAGTATGTCACCAAACATATTCTCGGTAACAATAACATCAAACTGGCGCGGATTCCTAATCAGTTGCATAGAGCAGTTGTCCACATACATATGGCTGGTCTCTACATCAGGATAATCCCGGGCCAGTTCATTAACCGTTTCTCTCCACAATCGGGATGATTCTAGAACATTGGCTTTGTCTACTGAGCATAGTTTTTTCCCCCGCTTGCGGGCCACCTCATAAGCAAATCGAACAATTCGCTCAATCTCAAAAGTGGAATAACTTAGAATGTCTGTAGCCTTCTGTCCTCCATCCGAGGTTTGCTCCCTCTTTTTCTCCCCAAAATACAGGCCTCCGGTTAATTCTCGAATTACCATAATGTCTACTCCATCGATAACCTCTTCTTTGAGGGTGGAGGCATGCAACAAACCGGGAAACAGTACGCTGGGGCGAAGGTTGGCGAAAAGCCCCAGCTCTTTACGCAGGGGCAGGAGCGCTCCCACTTCGGGACGCAGCTGCACCGGGAGTTCATCCCATTTAGGCCCGCCGATGGCCCCCAGTAACACAGCATCAGAGTTGCGGCAGGTATCCAGGGTTTCCGCCGGCAGGGGATGCCCCACGGCATCATAAGCCGCCCCGCCTATCAGGGCTTCACTAAAATCAAACTCATGTCCAAAGCGCAGGGCTATGGCCTGCAATGCTTTAAGCGCTTCCGGTACGATTTCCACCCCTATGCCATCTCCGGGCAATACCGCTATCTTATACATTAAATTAACTCCATCCTTCCATTGCTTTTGTATAATTAAACCCCTTTTCCCTTCACATAGTTGATAAGGCCACCTTTAGCCATAATCCCCTGCATGAATTCGGGGAAGGGCATGGCCTGAAACTCCTCGCCGCTGCTCAGGTTTTTAATATGCCCGCTTTCCAGCTCAATTTCCACTTCATCTCCTGCTTTTATTCCCTCTACCACCGCCTCACATTCCAGTATGGGAAGCCCGATGTTTATAGCATTGCGATAGAAGATGCGGGCAAAGGAACTGGCAATTACGCAGGATACCCCAGCCCCCTTTATGGCTATGGGCGCGTGCTCGCGGGAACTGCCGCAGCCGAAGTTTTTGTCAGCCACGATGATATCTCCAGGTTTTACCTTCTGGGGAAAATCAGGATCAGCATCCTCCATACAATGTTGGGCCAGCTCCCGGGGATCAAAAGTATTCAGGTAGCGTGCCGGTATTATGGCATCAGTGTCTATATCGGCACCAAACTTGTGCACCTTGCCGCTGTATTTCATAATGAAAAAACCCCTTTCTTGGTTTAAGCATCGGAAGAAACTGCGAAACAGTTTCAATACACCGCTACAACGAAGCGGGGGATAAAAAGCCCGCTGCCTGTTTTATTAATATGAGCTCGGACGATTAAAGAAAAAATTCGTCTCGTTATAGCTCCCAGGGAGCAGTGATTCTGCCCTTAACAGCACTGGCCGCTGCTACCGCCGGGCTGGCCAGGTAGACTTCACTCTCCGGGTGGCCCATGCGCCCGACAAAATTACGATTGGTGGTAGCCAGGGCTTTTTCCCCCCGGGCCAGAATTCCCATATGCCCCCCCAGACAGGGTCCACAGGTAGGAGTGCTGACGACAGCCCCCGCTTCTATAAAGGTCTCAATATAGCCCCGGCGCAAGGCTTCCAGGTAAATCTCCCGGGTTCCGGGGAAAATAATCACTCTTATCTCCGGGTGTACCTTTTGCCCTTTCAGCAAGGAAGCGGTAATTTCCATGTCTTCAATTCGACCATTGGTACAGGAACCTATAACCACCTGATCCAGGCTTACATGAGTAGCCTCAGTGACCGGACGGGTGTTCTCCGGCAGGTGGGGAAAAGCCACCACCGGTTCCAGCTTAGATACATCATATTCTTTGATATCGAAATACACAGCATCCGGGTCCGATTGATAAAGTTCAAAAGGCCGCTTAGCCCGCTTTTTAACATAGTCCAGGGTAATCTCATCAGCTGCGAAGATGCCATTCTTACCGCCGGCTTCTATGGCCATATTAGCCATGGTAAAGCGGTTATCCATAGAGAGATTCTGTATAACCTCACCAGTGAATTCCATAGACATATAACGGGCGCCATCAACTCCAATATCACCAATGGTATGCAGTATGAGGTCTTTGCCTCCTACCCAGCGGGGCAGGCGGCCATAAAAAACGAATTTAATACTCTCCGGAACTTTAAACCAGGCTTCACCAGTAGCCATTCCCGCCGCCATATCGGTAGAACCCACGCCGGTAGCGAAGGCTCCCAGGGCTCCGTAGGTACAGGTGTGGGAATCAGCCCCGATAACCAGGTCACCCGGAACTACCAGACCCTGTTCGGGCAAGAGGCAGTGCTCTATTCCCATCTGGCCAATTTCAAAGTAGTTTTCTATCTCATACTGGCGGGCAAAATCCCGTAGTATTTTACACTGTTCTGCTGATTTTATGTCTTTGTTGGGAGTAAAATGATCGGGAACCAGTACCACCCGGCTCTGATCGAAGACCTTACCTATACCTAATTTTTTAAATTCTGCGATAGCTACCGGGGCGGTTACATCATTCCCCAGAACCAGGTCCAGTTGGCAATTTATTAATTCCCCGGGCTCAACTATTTTACGCCCGGCATGCCTGGCCAGGATCTTTTGACTGATGGTCATTCCCATGTTTTACACATCCTTTATGCAAATATTTAAGCCATAACCCGGTGCTTTTCGTAGTAATACTTATTTATAGCGTTTATATATGATTTTACACTGGCTTCAATAATATCGGTGCTGAGGCCCCGACCATTGTATATCTTGCCGCCTATCTCAATACGAGATATTACCTCCCCCAGTGCGTCCTTGCCACTACTTACCGCGTTTATTTTAAACTCATGCATCTTGCCATAGATGTCCGTTATCTTATCCACCGCGTGGCAAGCGGCATCAACTGGTCCATCACCAGTGGATGCGGCCTCAAAAACCATTTTTTCTATGGCTAGTTTAACCGTAGCTGTAGGTACAATAGTGGTCCCGCTGCAAATCTGCAGGTAATTAAGGGTAAACCTTTCAGGAATAGCCCAAACCTTGTCTTTTACCAGGGCTTCCAAATCATCATTTGTTACCTCTTTTTTCTTATCGGCCAATTCCTTGAAACCTATAAAAGCCTTATCCAGTTCTTCATCTCCCAGTTGGTAACCCAATTCTTCCAGCCGTTCTTTAAAGGCATGCCTTCCTGAATGCTTGCCCAATACCAGGTTGCTACTGCTTATGCCAATCAATTCCGGGCTCATTATCTCGTAGGTGGAACGCTCTTTTAAAACCCCATCTTGATGGATACCGGATTCGTGCAGAAAAGCATTCTTGCCCACTATGGCCTTATTGGCCTGCACTTCCATCCCGGTGAGACTGCTGACCAGACGGCTGCTACGGTAAATCTCATTGTAATTTATGTTGATTTCCTTGTCATAAAAAGCCTGGCGGGTGTAAAGAGCCATTATGATTTCTTCCAGGGAGGCATTGCCGGCTCTCTCGCCGATACCATTAACGGCACATTCTACCTGCCTGGCTCCATTACAAATAGCGGCCAGGGAATTGGCCACCGCCATGCCCAGGTCATTGTGGCAGTGAACGCTGACAATAGCCCGGTCTATATTGGGAACCCGCTCCATTACTGAGCGGATAAAGTGACCGTATTCTTCCGGAACCGCATAACCTACCGTGTCAGGAAGGTTCACTACCCCGGCTCCGGCTCCGATTACGGCTTCAATCACCCGGGCCAAAAAGTCCAGGTCGCTGCGGGAGGCATCTTCCGCGGAAAACTCTACATCGCTACAAAACCTGCGGGCATATTTAACTGCTTCCACCGCCTGCAGCAGAACCTCTTCGCGGGATTTCTGCAGCTTGTATTTAAGATGTATATCAGAAGTAGCCAAAAAGGTGTGAATTCGGGGAGATTCGGCCCCTTTAACTGCCTCCCAGGTACGATCGATATCACCACGGGTGGCCCGGCATAAACCAGCAATAACCGGACCTTTTATATTTTCCGCTATTGTTTTCACCGCTGCAAAGTCGCCAGGAGAGGCAATGGGGAAACCGGCTTCGATTACATCGACCCCCAGGCGGGCTAATTGCCCGGCAATTTCCAGCTTTTCTTCCACATTGAGGCTAACCCCGGGAGATTGCTCTCCATCCCTCAAGGTGGTATCGAAAAGATATATCCTCTTTTTATCTCCCATCCATAACTCCTCCATATTTGCACTAACCCCTGCCCAGGGGCCACAGACGAAAAGCAAATCCGCATTCCGCCCTCCGCTTTCCGTCTTCCGTCCTCCGCTGTCTAAGCTTTCTATTTAGTCTCTTTCAGCCAGGGCATCATACCCCGCAGCTCGGCTCCGACTTCTTCAATCAAGTGTTCCCGGTTTTGTCTTTTCAGGGCATTGAAACGAGGACGACCCACCATGTTCTCCAGCAGCCAACCCTTGGCAAAACTGCCATCCTGAATGTCCTGTAAGGCTTCATACATAGCGTATCTTGCTTCTTCCCCGATAATTTCCGGTCCCTTGGTATAATCCCCCCACTCAGCGGTATCGCTGATGGAATAACGCATATAGCTCATACCGCCTTCATACATCAAATCCACAATAAGCTTAAGCTCGTGCATGCACTCAAAATAGGCAATTTCCGGCTGGTAACCCGCTTCCACCAGGGTCTCAAATCCGGCTTTTACCAGCTCAGTTACCCCGCCGCAGAGAACGCATTGTTCACCAAAAAGGTCGGTCTCGGTTTCTTCCTGGAAACTGGTTTCAATTACTCCGGCTCGGGTACAGCCAATACCGCAAGCATAGGCCAGGGCCAGGTCTTTTGCTTTCCCGCTATAATCCTGCTGCACTGCTACCAGGCCGGGAACCCCGGCCCCTTTTACATACATACGGCGTACCAAATGCCCGGGGCTTTTGGGGGCTACCATAAATACATCCACAAAAGCCGGGGGTACAATCTGGCCAAAGTGAATATTAAATCCGTGGGAAAAGCCCAGGGCATTTCCTGCTTTAAGGTAAGGCTTGATTTCCGCATTATAGACCCGGGCCTGCACTTCGTCGGGGAGCAGTATCTGGATTACATCCGCTGCTTCCGCCGCTTCCGCCACACTCATCGGGGTTATTCCGGCGGCGATTACGGCATTCCATTCTTTTTCGCTGGCTTCGTCAAAAGGTTTCCTTAGGCCCACAATGACATTGAGCCCACTCTCTTTAAGGTTTTGGGCCTGGGCGTGTCCCTGGGAACCAAATCCCATAACTGCTATGGTCTTTCCCTTCAGATTCTCCAGATTGGCATCTGCATCATAAAACATTCTAGCCATTAAAATAACCTCCCTTAATTTTTAAAAGTGAGGGGTAAGGGGTGAGGGGTGATTTTAGTTGATTTCTCTCACTTCTTAAGTACCCTCAACATTTTCAGATAGTTTTGGTGGCATTCACTTGCCTCCGCGAATCATGGCAATCTTGCCGGTTCGCACCATTTCGATTATCCCGAAAGCGCGGAGGGAATCCTCTATAGCTTCGATTTTTCTGGAATCTCCGGTGACTTCTATTATCAGTGAATCCCGGCCAATGTCTACTATACGGGCTCTAAATATATCCACTATCTGTACAATATCAGCCCGGACACTGTTATCGGCTTTTACTTTGATTAAAACCAGTTCGCGGTCTACTGACCGGGCATCGGTAAGATCGTTTATTTTAATTACTTCAACCAGTTTATATAACTGCTTGGTTACCTGTTCGATTATCCTTTCATCTCCGGTAACTTCTATGGTGATACGGGAAATCGCCGGGTTTTCCGTGGCCCCAACCGCCAGGCTCTCAATATTGTAGCCTCTCCGGCGGAACATGGTGGTGACCCGGGTAAGGACCCCAGGACGATTTTCTACGGTAACCGCCAAGGTATGTTTCTTCATGATCAATCACCCCCCAGCATATTCATAAGGGATCCACCTGGTGGTACCATGGGATAGACATCAGCCTCTCTCTCAACCCAGAAATCCAGAACTACCGGACGATCTTTAACTTTCAGGGCTTCTTCCAGAGCTTCCCTAACTTGGGACGCTTCTTTGATACGCCGGCCTATGGCCCCATAGGCTTCAGCTACTTTTACAAAGTCCGGCTGGTGGCTCATATCCGTATAGGAATAACGGCCACCATAAAATAAACCTTGCCACTGTCTAACCATACCTAAGAAATGATTGTTTAAAATACAGATAATAATAGGAAGCCGGTACTGTACTGCGGTACCTAATTCTTGTATGTTCATCTGAATGCTGCCATCACCAGCGATATCTATAACCGGCAGCTCGGGACGGGCAATTTTGGCGCCGATGGCGGCCGGGAATCCATAACCCATGGTACCCAGTCCCCCGGAACTTAAAAAACTGCGAGGGTGCTTATATTGATAATACTGGGCGGCCCACATCTGGTTCTGCCCTACTTCAGTACAGATAATGGCTTCCCCCTGGGTTAGAGAATAGACTTCTTCGATTATATGCTGGGGCATTATCCTTCCTTCGGAGGAATCCCCGTAGCGTAAGGGATATTCCTCTTTCCAGCGGTCGATGGTTTCATGCCATTCGCTTAATTCCTCCAATTCGATCGCTTCAAGCCGCTGGTTGATAGCCGCCAGCACTTCCTTGACCTGCCCAACGATGGGGACTTCCACCTCCACATTTTTCCCAATTTCAGCAGCATCTATGTCAATATGAATCACCCGTGCATGGGGGGCAAAGGTATCAATCTTACCGGTAACCCGGTCATCGAAGCGTACTCCTACCGCTATAAGCAGGTCACACTCACCAATGGCATAATTGGCATATCGGGTCCCATGCATGCCCAGCATCCCTAAGGAGAGATAGCTGTTGCCAGGAAATCCCCCCATCCCCATCAAGGTGGTGGTAACCGGTATTTTCCTTTTCTCCGCCAGTTCTCTCAGCTCTTCCGCCGCATTTGAAGAAATAACTCCTCCGCCGGCATAGATTACCGGGCGGCGGGCTTTTTGAATATAGTCTACGGCGGTAATCACCTGGTTGGAATTGTATCCCTTTACTACCCGGTAACCCCTGATGTTTATGGCTTCTTCCGGGTAGTCAAAATCTATTTCTCTTTCCATTACATCTTTAGGCAGGTCAACCACCACCGGACCAGGCCGGTTGGTACGGGCAATATAAAAGGCTTCCTTTACTATTCGAGCTAGATCTTCCGTCTTCTCCACCAGGTAATTATGTTTCGTTATAGGAAGGGTTATACCGGTTATATCCGCCTCCTGAAAGGCATCTCTACCGATTAAAGAGGTTCCAACCTGTCCGGTAAAACAGACCAGGGGGATCGAATCCATGTAGGCAGTAGCTATTCCGGTAACCAGATTGGTTGCTCCGGGACCTGAGGTTGCTATGCAAACACCTACCCGGCCAGTTGCCCGGGCATAACCATCGGCAGCATGGGCGGCTCCTTGTTCATGCCGGGAAAGGATGTGCCTGATCTCTGATTTGTACAGGGCATCATAAATGGGTAAGACCGCTCCACCCGGGTAACCAAATACGGTATCCACTCCTTCCTTTTGCAAACACTGCAGTAAAATCTCGGCTCCTTTTAATTTCACCTGGCTCACCTCCGCTTTATTTTCTATAAAGTAAGACTTGCTTCAGGTGGAGTTTTAACTCCACCTGAAGCTTAGTCGCTCTTACTCCCGCCTATAGAGGCGGGAGTCTTAGAGCGAGTTAGTCATCGGATAAAACAATAGCGGGCTTTCGATGGCCCGCTATTATTACCAGTTATAATGGGTTAGTTTTTAAATACGGCCCCGGTACTGGCTGATTGTACCATCCTGGCATATCGCCTCATATATCCAGTTTTTATTCGGGGCTCCGGTGCTTTCCAGAGTAGCTTCCTCTCCCCAAGAGTTCTCTCATCTACCAGGAGTTCCAGCCGGCAGGCCGGAATATTTATTCGAATAAGGTCTCCTTCCTCTACCAGGGCTATCAAGCCTCCAGCAGCAGCTTCAGGTGATACATGGCCAATGGAAGCTCCCCGGGTAGCGCCAGAAAAGCGGCCATCAGTAATAAGGGCCACTTCCTTATCCAAACCCATTCCAGCTATAGCCGAGGTTGGGGTCAGCATTTCCCTCATCCCCGGTCCCCCCTGTGGTCCTTCATAGCGGATAACTATTACATCACCGGCTTTGATCCGGTTGTCCAGTATGGCTTCCACCGCTTCTTCCTCGCTGTTAAATACCCGGGCCGGCCCTTCGTGCTCCATCATTTCCGGGGCTACTGCCCCCTTCTTTACTACGGCTCCTTCCGGGGCCAGGTTGCCGAAGAGTATAGCCAGTCCTCCGCTTTCACTGTAGGGCTCATGCAGGGGACGAATTACCGAATAATCACGGACTGATGAATTCGCAAAATTTTCGCCCATACTGCGGCCGGTTACGCTAATACATTCCCGGTTTATCAAATCTTTTTTATCCAACTCATTAAATAGGGCTTGTATTCCACCCGCCTGGTAAAAATCCTCCACATGATGCTCCCCAGCCGGGCTAAGCTTGCAGAGGTGCGGGGTAGTTGCACTCAATTGGTTAAACATCTCCAGATCTATCTTTACCCCGCTTTCCGCTGCTATAGCCAAGAGGTGTAATACAGAATTAGTGGAACATCCAATGGCCATATCCAAACAAATCGCGTTCTGAAACGCTTCCGGGGTCATGATATCCAGGGGGCATATATTCTTTTCCCAGAGCTCCATTACTTTCATACCGGCTTGCTTGGCCAGCCGGATGCGCTCAGAAAATACCGCCGGTATAGTTCCATTACCCGGCAGACCCATACCCAGAGCTTCCGTAAGACAATTCATGGAATTGGCCGTAAACATGCCGGAACAAGAGCCACAGGTGGGGCAGCCGCATTCTTCCATTACCTGGAGTTCCTCCAGGCTCATGCGCCCGGCAGCCACTGCTCCTACTCCCTCAAAAAGCTGGGTTAGGCTTAGCTTTTTACCTTTAATAGTACCTGCCAACATGGGACCGCCGCTAACAAAAACGGAGGGTAAATTTAAACGGGCTGCCGCCATTAACATACCAGGAACAATCTTGTCGCAATTAGGGATAAACACCAGAGCATCAAAAGCGTGCGCCGTTGCCATTACTTCCACACTATCAGCAATCAATTCCCGGCTGCCCAGGGAATACTTCATCCCTATATGATTCATAGCAATACCGTCGCAAACTCCAATGGTCTGAAACTCGAACGGAGTTCCCCCGGCTATACGCACACCGGCTTTTACTGCCTCCGCAATCTTATCCAGGTTAATGTGGCCGGGTACTATTTCATTCCGGGAATTGACTATGCCTACCAGGGGACGATCTATCTCCTCGTCAGTCAAGCCCAGAGCTTTGAAAAGTGAACGATGGGGCGCTTTTTCCAGACCTTTTTTCACCTTGTCGCTTTTCATGCTTTATACCTCCTCAAAAGGCTTACATAAAACTGGTGATAGTGCAGTAAATTATTATACTGCAAAGAAACTATTAGTATTTTGCAATCCTTATGCCATAAAAAGTAGTTTGCCATTACATCAGTGAATAAAATTCAGGGCCGGCAGAACTTATTTATGAAACAACCCCGAACCGTATCATGCTTATTTAAAGATCAAGGCTTCAGGTTCTTTAACGATTTCTCTAAACTGCTGCAGTAGTTTATGGAATATCGGTCCCGGTTTACCATCAGCTATTACTCTGTCATCTACTTTTACTACGGGAATCAACTCCGCTGCCGTACCGGTTAAGAATACCTCATCCGCTACAAAAAGATCATAGCGAGTAAAGGTGGTTTCCTGCACCTCAATGCCTTCTTTTCGGGCTATAGCAATTACTTCGTTGCGGGTTACTCCTTCCAGGAGGCCCAGGTGAATGGCGGGGGTCTTTAGTATCCCGTTCTTTACCATAAAAATATTATCTCCGGTACATTCAGCTACATAGCCTTCCTGGTTAAGCAGAATGGCCTCAGGCACACCTGCCATATTAGCTTCTATTTTGGCCATAATATTATTAAGATAATTTAGTGATTTAATGCGCGGATTAACCCCTTCCGGGCCATTCCGGCGGGTAGGTACGGTAATGACATCCAGACCCTTCTCATACATCTCTTCCGGATAGATGCTTATCGAAGATGCAATACATACGACTGTGGGGACCGAGCACTTGCGGGGATCAAGACCCAGGTCGCCTTTGCCCCGGGAAACAACCACCCGGATATAAGCATCCTTTAAACCATTTTGGCGGCAGCTTTCCAGAATTATCTCCGTCATTTGTTCCTTGTTTACCGGGATCTCCATATTCACGGCTTTGGCTGAATCATAAAGGCGATCAACATGATCCTTTAAACGGAATACACTGTTATGATAAGCCCTGATTCCTTCGAAAACGCCGTCACCATAGAGAAAACCGTGGTCAAAAACCGATACCCTGGCCTCTTCCTCATCCACAAACTTTCCATCAAGGTAAATCTTTAATCCCATCACTAACACTCCTATTTATTTTTTATTTAAAGTCATTACAAAAAGATAAAAAACAATGCCCCTGCCATGGGGGGATAGCAAGAAAAGTAAGGAGTGAGGGGTAAGGGGTTTAAGTTTTTTCCTACTAGATCTTACTATTCAAGCCCCTACTAAACTCACTTTAAATCATTGGTCTCGAGCCATGGGGGGTTAGTCAGATTTAAAAAAGAATACAAAAATACCCTCTCTTCCCCACCAGGGACGAGAGGGAGCTTCCCGCGGTACCACCCTGCTTGCCACATCGGGGGATGTGGCCTCTTGCAGCATATTAATCCTAATAATGCCAGGTTTTTAACGGACACCTTTATCCGGCAACACCTACTCAGCTCATAGCCTTTCAGATAGCGACTCCGGGATGAGCACCACATGAAATTTTGTACCGGCTCTCACCTTGCCCGGCTCTCTTTCATCAAGTGATTTCATATGTCCGTTCCCTTCATTGCCTATTTGCAAATATTTAATTATCTATAACGAGGCAAAATATGTCCCCCGCATCCTTAATAGTGAGCGAAGCGAACATCAGTTGTGCCCGCAGGGTGCTTCTTTAAGCGGTCGGGTTCCAGCGGTGTGTTGAAACTGCTCCGCAGTTTCTCCCGATGCTTAAAAGTATATTGAAAGTATTAGATGCTGTCAATATGCTGTTTAAATTTTCCCTTCTTTCCCTTGCTCAACTTTGCGCATATATTCCTTCAGGTTAATCCTTTTTTGTTGGCCAGGCACCAGGCCTTTCTTCTCTCGCTGTCCTATTTTCTTGAACATGGTCCACAGTAATCTTTTGCCCTCTTCGCTCTGAGAGGCTTCAGATGGACTCATTCCACTTAAGGTAGACAGATGGGAATTATACCATTTATTAAGGTACATTTCTTTCAAGGCCTTTTCTAAGCCGGGATTTTCCCTGCTAATCTCACTGCTCAAGATGTCGAAGAAACCTTCTGTTTTCAGTTCCATACCATCATACTCCAGGTATTCATAAATCTCTTTTTCCAAGCTTTGCCGGGCTTGGTTGAGATCAAGCTCACCAAACGCAGAAATGCTTAACCAGTTTGGACCCAAAATATACTCAGCGAAAAACGCCGGGGCACCGTTTCGATCTTCCAACTGGTAATAAACCCGGTAATCAACCGTTGTCTCAATTTCTACCAGAGATAATTCTCCCATTCTCTGCCAAACCTTCTTGTAATCCTTTACCAGGTAGCGAGCACTGATGAAACGCATACCATCATCAAATACCTGTTCACCCTCTTCATCAACTAAAACATCTTCAAAGTAAACATAATTACCACCCAGATAGCGGTAAGCTTTTAAGAGGCTGACTTCATACTCTCCTCGATAAATAACCGGAATGCCCGAGAAAGAAATAAAGAGCTTATGGATTTCCGCTACAGTTGATTGTTCGCGGGATATGACTACAAACTCATCACCATTAATTATCATGTCTGCAATTACCCCGGTAAAAAAAGATACCCCATGGTTAAAATTGTCTTCAAAACAGGTTAGTCGCATATGAATGCCATAAGGAAGCTCTTCCATCTCCCTTATGTTGTCTATTTTGTCGAGAACCAGGAAAAACTCGTCCATGTCCGTTATTTCGTATACCCGGCAAAAGACATTGGCTTCGAGGGGATTGGTAAGGATGGTCCTGGTTTTTGCCTGAGGCGGCAAGCTTTGAATATCTACAATAGACCAGTGGCCTGATTCTACTTTTACTAAATAAAAACAATAGGAATGCTGCTCTAGTTCATGATCCTTTAGACCAAGAGAAGAAGCGATTACTCTGGCATGTTTGCCGGAAGCGTAAACCTCCTCAACCTGCCCTTCCAATAGTGTTTTCCCCAGCTTTAAAAAACCATCAAATTGCTGTAAAGCTTGAGGGGTATGGCTGGCACTTATCAAGGATAGAATATAGCTTAAATCTTGATATTTCAAAGCATAAAAGAAGCTGTTTACCAGTTGTCGTGGTGTGAGCCGGGGGGATATTTTATGCAAAAGTTCTCTTTCCTGAATTTCACTAATTGTGGTGCTATGACTCAAGTATTTTTGGTATAAGAATCTACCAACCGAAGGTCGACTCATATGACGAAGATTTAGAGCAAAGGCCTGCGAAATTAAGAGAGAAGCCTCGTCAAAATTTAATTCCACCATCTCTCCCAAAACCTGGCGGTCATGCTCAAACTGGGCCAGGGGCATATTTTCCACCAGGAAAAAACTATGTAAGCCATCCGCATTAAAGGTCAGGTAAAAAGACTCAACATGAACCCCTTTTCCAGAAGCTTTCCAGGCAATATCAAGGCTCAGCCTTCCGGTATGGCGGCTGCAAGTGGCGTAAGCTTTTAACAAGGATCCTTGGAAAAATACGGGTGAACTTATGTCCAGGCCAGCCATGCTGAATTTTTCTAAAGCTCGAGCACATAGAGATTCCATTTCACTACCGTATTCCGCTTTTAACAGCTGAAAGAATTCCACTATCTCATCTTCATAAAAAGCTGACAAGCCTTCAATAACCTGGGCACGAATATCGTAAGGGATTTCTTCAACCATTTCCAGAATAAAGAGCCGTCCTTCATTGCTGCCTGCCATTTTTTTTATCTCATCTGCCAAGTTTTTTAATATGGCCCTGGGAAAAGCTACTTGTCTTTTCTTTTTCATGTTTCTCCTCTGTTTTGCTTTTACTAGTAATTTATCATTTTACTCTCTTCATCGCAAATAAGAATAAATGCCCGACAGTGGGTAAAAAACTGAGCTTTACCTAAATACCGCATTCTGGTAAACTATAATAATTGTTTAATATTTAGGATATGAGCAGGAAGTCTTTAAAAAAAGTCGAATTATCCAATACCCGGTTTAGCTGCATATCATATATGATATATTTACATAAATCTAACTTTTATTCCATTTCCCAGATGCAGCTTACGAACTTCCCCTTACAGGCACTGGTATGCTCCTTACCAGGTAAATTATTAAAACAGGTGAATTTTTATGCGCAGGGTTTCTATATATGAATTGGATCCGGGAATGATAGTAGCACGAGCCATATTTAACAGTGAAGAAAGGGTGCTTTTACACGCTGGAGTCGAACTCAACGAGAAATATATCCATGGCTTGCAAAAGGCAGGCGTTATGTCAGTTTATATACGAGATGAGCTTTTTGATGAATCAGATGCCGTAAGCGATATAATTTCTGAAAAGACTCGTTTAAAAGCAATAAGAACCCTCAAGGAAAGCTTTAATTTGTTGGAAAAGAAACACCAACTTAATTTGCATGCTGTAAAAAACACCGTAGACGAAATAATTGACGAAATAATAGCTAACCCCAATACCCTGGTCAATTTATCAGATATTCGTTCATTTGATGATTATACTTATGCTCATTCGGTAAATGTAGGTGTTCTTTCGATAATGAGTGGCATTAGTCTGAATTATGAACGAAGCCAGCTCAAGGAATTGGGTGTAGGCGCCTTGCTTCATGATATAGGCAAAATAAAGATAAACAAAAACATTCTCAATAAACCCGATGACCTTAGCCGGGAAGAATTTGCAGAAATTAAGCGGCATGCAGGCCTTGGGTTTGATATTCTCAGGAAGTACAATGTTCTTTCCCTTCTTTCCGCTCACATCGCCTTTCAACATCATGAGCGCTGGGATGGCCAGGGATATCCCCGTCAACTGTCAGGTGAAGAGATACACGAATATGCCAGGATAGTAGCTGTAGCTGATGTCTATGATGCCCTGGTGGCTGACCGGCCTTATCGTCCAGCCTATTCGGTTACCCAGGCTATAAGTATCCTTAAACGAATGACGGGCCTTTTTTTTGATCCGCAGTGTGTTAAGGCATTTCTAAATAATATTGCAATATATCCTCTGGGAAGCCTGCTTGAACTCAACACCGGTGAACTGTGCATGGTGATCGACATCAACCGCAAGAGTCCGGCCCTGCCCGTAGTAAGAATGCTCTATGACCGGAACTGGAAATTGCTTACTCCTTACGAGCTTGACCTGTCCAAAAATCCTTCCTATCTGGTCAAGAATGTGCTTTCAGAAAGACAGATAAGGGAACTTAAAAAGAACCTCTAGCTTAAGTGCTTAGACAGTAAATCTATTGAATAAATTTTTCTGTTTCATCACAAATTATTTTAAGGTGATGATAATGTTTGTGAAAATTATAAGTCTTTTATTAATTT
>Ga0123330_1000252_pt1 | contig 62526 bp, 52 predicted proteins | sample BioC13SIPDNA_2_FD_89704 | JGI IMG/M metagenome (GOLD analysis project Ga0123330, IMG submission 89704) | Anaerobic biogas reactor microbial communites from Washington, USA - Biogas_R2_A C13 SIP DNA | ecosystem: Engineered > Bioreactor > Anaerobic > Unclassified | place: Washington, USA... | reverse complement strand
TATTGTCAAGGTTCCGATCGCGCCCGGATGCGCGAAACCCACCCTCACCTGTGCGAATGTATCGCCCGGTCGATTGAATCGATCGGATGTACCACTCGCTCACGAGGGAGCGGAGCGACCCACATCCACGGGGGAGCGGAGCGACCCCGAATTCACGAGAGCGCGGAGCGACCCCACATTCACGGGAGCGCGGAGCGACCCGCATTCAGCGGGGAGCGGAGCGGTCGTCGAGGACCAGTTGCAGAAACACGAGGTCGAGCCAACGCCCGAACTTCGCACCCACTTGCGGAAGGTGGCCTACCTGCTCGAATCCGAGCTTCTCGTGCATCCGGATCGAGGCGACGTTGGTCGCGTCCACTCCCGCGACCATCACGTGCTTGCCGAGTCGGCGGGCGTGCTCGATCAGTTCGGTCATGAGGGCCCGTCCGAGCCCCTTCCCGTGGGTGTCGGTGCGGACGTACACCGAGTGCTCGACGGTGTGCCGATACCCGTCGAACGGGCGCCAGTCACCGAACGTCGCGTATCCGAGCACGTCGTCGCCGTCGACGGCCACGAGCACCGGATAGCCGGCGCCGGTACGGTCGGCGAGCCATGCCCGCCGGTTCGCGACGTCGACGACCGTCTCGTTCCAGATCGCCGTGGAGTTCTCCACCGCGTCGTTGTAGATTCCGGTGATCGCTTCGACGTCCTCCACCGATGCGGAGCGGATCTGCACTGCGTCATCCCTTCGGTTCAGCGACAGGCGCCACGTCGCCCCCATTCCGTGAGCGAATGTACCGGCCATCTCGCTGGATCGACCGGGTGTACCGTTCGCTCGGGGTGAGCGGAACGGGGGCGGGGTCACGGGAGGGTGACCTACCGGGTCACGACCTGGACACGACATTGCCCCAGGGTCACAGCATCACGGCAGAAACGGTGATCACCTCGGCGTCGACACCTCCTCGGACCAGCATGGAGGAGGGTCGGGCACAGAGGGAGGGCAGCTATGAACGGCCGGACGATCCTGCGTGCGCTCGTCGCATGTGCAGCACCGATTGCTCTGCTCGCCGGGACCGCGCCGAGCGCGTCAGCGATCGACACGACGCTGAGCTGGTCGGTGTACACGAAGCACGATCAGGTCAGGGTCCGGTTCAACTATCACCAGATCCCGGACAGGGACCGGCCGTACACGTGCACCGCCGTGGTGGACGAGGTCGGCAACGCGGACATGTGGGTGGTCACGTACGACACCGTCGAATTCGCCGGGGTGCTGCCCGGTCCGCACGAGGTGAAGGCCAACTGCGAGGACAGTGACGGCGACATGGTGTCGGTGGGGTCGATCCTCATCGACATGCCCGGCCCCGCCATGTGGCAACTCGAGGGCACCGAGCATGCACTGATCGACTGAACCCGCACCGACCGAACCCGCACAGATCACGCACCGATCACGCACCGATCGCCCGTTCCGACGATTCGCCGATTCGCCCGGTTTCGGCGAATCGTCCAGTGACGCACGTCCGGTGACGCATGAAATTGCGTACCCGCGGCGGGTTCCGAGTCGGTAGATTGGAACGGGCACCGACGTCGACGGAAGCGAGGCGCATCGTGCGACCCAGCCATCTCCCCCTCCGCGCCGCCACGGGCGCGTTCATCCTCAACTCGGGCCTGGGCAAACGGGCGCTGCCCGCCGAGAACGCCGCGGAATTGCAGGGGATGGCCGCGAACGCCTTTCCCTTCGTCGGGCGGTGGGATCCCGGAACGTTCGGCAAGGCGCTGTGCGCCGCCGAGATCGGGATCGGTGCCGCACTCCTCGCCCCGTTCGTGCCGTCGTTCGTCGCGGGTGCCGCGCTCACGGCGTTCGGTGGCGGGATGATGACCATGTACTGGCGTACCCCCGGCATGCACGAGAACGGTTCCCCGCGGCCCACGCAGGACGGAATTCCGCTCGCGAAGGACTCGTGGTTGCTCGGTGCCGGACTCACCCTGATGCTCGAGTCGAAGAGGAGGTGATCTACGCCGGAATACGTTCTGCATCAACAGAATAGAAGGATCCAGGCGATCCGTCCGAGATCCACCGGGATCGGTTCGACGGAACCCGCGTGGAATACGTCCATCTAGGGTGGAATGGAGAGCATGAACATCGCCGAAACACCTCCCACCGAACGCCGACGGCAAGCGCTCGAGGCCGTCCGGGATCTCGGGAAGCAGCGCACCGACCACGCCCTGTTGAAGGTGAAATGCCCCGCGAGCCACATGGTCGCCGCGGTCTACGACACGTCCGCAGGGCATGTCGTGGTGTGTGGCACCGGCCCGGGCGGGCACGGCTCCCGCGACCGCAACGCCAACAACCGCGGTGGCGACTCCCTCGACGACAAGTTCGTCGACACCGTCGAGGCCACCCAGTTCGAGGACGACGAGTTGCCTGCCGGCTGCGGCTGCGGACCCCGCACCATATCCCGCAAGAAACTGCAGGATGCGGTGGTGTCGCACGCCCACGTCGTCACCCTCACCTGACGAGCCCGACGACACCGACGAGCCCGACACCACTCGCCGAGAAGTCACACCGCACACCAACGTCACACACCGAAGTGGAGGATCCTCCGGAAGACATCGAGGGCCTCGTCGGCCCATCCGAGTACGGACAGCGTCGAGTCGATGTTCTGCGGCGGTGTCCGTACGAGGGTGTCCAGACGCACCAGTCGCTCGAAGTCGACCGACGGATCCGCCCGCACCGCGCCGTTCGGGCCGCGGAACTCGACGCCCGCCGCGGCCATGATCCGGACGAGTTCGCGAGCGAGGATCCCGTAGCCGACGGTGGTGGGATGAACGCCGTCGAGCGAGAACAATCCACCGGTGCGACGACCGCCGTCACCGTCGGCGGTGAGGAACCGCGTGTCGGGTACCGGTTGCAGCGCAGCGAGTTCGGGTGGCAGCGGATAGGGCTCCCACCAGTCGGGCCGAGCGTTGACGTCGTGGATGTAGCGGCGGCTCGCGAGCCGTTCGAGGAGCCCCGCGGTGTCGAGGAGGTACCAGTCGAGGCCGTCGCGGCGGGCATCGGCGACCGCCGCGGTGATCGTCTCGTTGTAGTGGTCGATGGCGATGTCGACCGCGCGGGCCTGGGCACCGGTGATGTGCTCGTCGCGGACGGCGTCGAAACGGCGTTCGTCCACCCACGGTCGCGTGTAGTAGGGGAAGTACCGGGTGCCGCTCTTGTCTCCGATGCCCCGCGCAATGGGTGCGATGGTGACGTGCGGGACGGTGCACAGGACGACGTGCCGTGCGGACACGGCGCGCACCGCGCCGACCACCTCGGCGTACTCGACGTCGAAGTGTTCGGGCCGCCACACGGTGTACGCGTTCTTGGCATCCGGATCACGGAAGTCCGGTCCGCTCCATTCGACCTTCAGTTCGGTGACGGACCGCAACGCGTTGTTGGAACCGAGGAACACGACGAGCGTCTCGATCCCCGCGTCCGCGTCGTCGTCACGGTCGTCGCCGAGTGCGGTGGCCGCGTCGAACAGCGTCATGGCGGTCTGCGGCGGCGCCCAGTGCGGATACACGTGCAACGCGGCCCGATCGCCGTTGTTCTGCACGATCTGGTCGAGGAGGTTGTCGACGGGGGTCTCGAGGGCGGCAGCGCAGATCGCGGCGGTCTTCCCGAGCGCGTCGCGCAGATCCCAGCCGTAGCACGACAGGTTGTGGTTGTAGCCGCCGACGACCGGTGGTTCCGCACCCGGCCCCCGCTCCCAGTAGTCCTCGACCTCGTCCATGAATCCGCGGGCGGTGAACAGCGCCGCCGGGATCTGCCACGGTCGTGGATGCGCCCCGTATCGGTCCTCGAGGCGGCGCAGCAGGACTTCGACGTTGAGCGGTAGCCCACCGGGCCCACCGAACCGCGGATACCGGAAGGTGGGCAGCACCCCCAGTTCGTACGCGACGATCGCCGGTACCGACAGGTCGGTGTGGAAGACGGCTCCGCTCTGGAATCCCTGGAGCAGCGAATCGCCGATCGCCACGAGTCGGTGTCTCGGTGTGGCGCGCCGCTCGACGTGGACGTCGATGCCCAGTGCGGGGTCGAATTCGGGTACTCGCGGTGGGTGCGCGGCGCGGGCGACGACGTCGGGGGGCGTCCCCTCGGGTAGCGGTCTCGTCGCGGACATGCCGGTCCCCTTCCCCACCGATGTGTGTCACCACGAGAGTGTGCCGGGGCGGCGGTCTTGTCAACGACGGATCATGGTGCGTGAGGAAAGGGGTGCAGCGGTGAGCGATGCGGATTTCGCCCACACCGACAGGGCCGAGAAGAACCGCCGCGACAAGGCGTTGGCGTTGGCACGGTTCGTGTGGGATCACGGTGTGACGGGCGCGGAGTTGCTGGCGATGAGCGACGAGGTGCGGCGCCGCCTGGCGCGGGCGGCGGACGCGCACCCGCCGCGGACGATGGAGACGTGGACTCTGGTGGCTTCGCTGCTGGACGAGAAGGATGCGTGGGCGCGGGCGCACCCCGATCATCCCGCGGCTCGCCGCGCGCACCGGGACGAGAAGATCATGTGGGTGAAGCCGGCGACACGGTCGTGGTTCGACAGTCCACCGCGACGCTGGACCCCGCCGTCATGAAACAGCTGTCCGAACCGCTCCGGGAGGGCATCGTCGACGCGTACGCACCGCGCGACGTCGCTTCGGCGACGCCGCCCGACCGCGGTGACCCACCGCACCGCGACCGAACAGCGCTGCTGTGGTCGAATGACCGTCGACCACAGCACCGACCACGGGAGTTCGCATTGAGCGCATCGATCACACCGGTCCGGGTCGGGGACGTGACGGTCGGGGACGGCACACCGACGGTGATCGTCCCCTTGACCGGACGCACCCCCGACACCCTGCGTGAGCAGGTGGACGCGCTGGCCGGTCGTCGCATCGACATCGTCGAATGGCGCGTCGACTTCTTCGAGGACCTCACCGGACCCACCGGTGTCGACGCCGCCGTCGCGCAGGCGCGGCTGCTCGCCGAGCAGCTCGGCGACACCCCGCTGCTCGCCACCGTCCGCACCGCGCACGAGGGCGGTGAACTCGACGTCGACGGCACCACCTACAGCGACCTGAACTGCGCACTGGTGCGGTCGGGGGCGATCGGGCTCGTCGACGTCGAGTTCCTCCGCGCACCCGACGCGGTGCGCGAGATCATCGCGACCGCCCACCGGCACGATGTCGCCGTGATCGCGTCGAACCACGATTTCGACGCGACCCCGCCGCGCGACGAGATCGTGGCGCGCCTGCGGGCCATGCAGGAACTGGGCGCCGACATCTGCAAGATCGCGGTGATGCCGCAGTCGACGGAGGATGTGCTGACGTTGCTCGACGCGACCCGCGTCATGCACGAGGAGCACGCCGACCGGCCGATCATCACGATGTCGATGGGCGGGCTCGGGGTGATCTCGCGGATCGCCGGTCAGGTGTTCGGGTCGGCGGCGACGTTCGGGATGGTGGGCGCCGCCTCGGCGCCCGGTCAGGTGGATGCCGGGGAGCTGCGCGCGGTGCTCGATCTGCTCGATCGCGCGCGCTGAACCCCGGCAGCGATCCTGACGCCGCGGAGCTCGGGAGGCCCCTCGGGTACGTCACAACGTGTCTTTCGGTAGGCCGGTCGAGAAGCGCCGGGGTTCGTCACCGGCCGAGAACTCCGTTCGCGGGCGCGCCGCGAAATGACGTCCGGCATCGAACGGCTCGAACCACGCCTGCACCGTCGCGAACAAGGCACGTTGCGGCAACCAGAAGTCGCCGAATGCGGCCTGCTCGGTCAGCGGGCCGTCCGGCCCGAGATCGGATCCGGCGACGACCGCGTGCACGGTGCGCACCGTCCACAACTGCCGCGGGTCGGCCCGGAACCACTGACCGTTCGGCACGTGTCCGCCGAGCCGAACCCGGCCGACGCCGAGCACCGGACCCGCGACCCGTCCCATCCCCGCCAGCACCGCGGGACTGTGCCGAAGCACGGCGGGCATGAGCTTGCCCGCCACGTTCATGGCGGTGGTCGCCGGCGACGTGGCCATCCGGAGATCCCATTCGAGCTCACTGCCGGCCGTGACGTGCAGGTCGTTCGGACCGGTCCACTCGGCGCGGACGTCGGTCTGCTCGGTCCGGGTCAGCGCGTGGCCCAGGAACCGAGGGCAGTTCAGTTCGGGCGGGACGTCGCTGTACACGGTCCACGCCCCGGCCGGGTCCCGATGCCATACGGACGTGTAGCCGTCGCCGATGGAGTTGACGGGGAATCTGCGCAGCGCAAGGTAGTGGCCGCTGGCGAACGGGGCGCCGATCACCGCGTAGCCGGCGAATCGTTCACCGGAGACGCGGGGCAGCTCACAGGATTTCTCCGCGGCCGACTGCGGGGTGGTGGTCATGACGTCCTCCCAGAATTGCTGGTACACCGATCGTGCGCCGCGCGCGCTGTGGCGTCATGGGGCCGTTGCCTCATCTTCCGCACCTGGGCTCGCTCGGTGGACACTGAGACGATGGCACCGACCAGTGGCGGTCCGCGGCGAGCCGAGCTGATCGCCGCGTTGTCCCTCGCGATCGACCTCGGCCTCGGCCAGCCGATGGAACACATGCTGCGGTCGGCGCTGATCGCCACCCGCCTCGCGGACCGTATGGGGCTCGGCCCCGAACAGCAGGCGGTCGTGTACTACTCCAACCTGGTCGCATGGATCGGATGCCATGCGGACTCGCACGAACTGGCGCAGCTGTTCGGCGATGACATCGCCTTCCGCGCCGACACCTATGCGGTGGACATGACAGGATTGTCGTTTCTTCGCCTGCTGATGAACCATGTCGGGCGCGGACTTCCCCATGCCGAGCGCAGCCTCCGGGCCGCCGTCTTCCTCTTCACCGCGCGCCGGCAGATGTCCGATCTGATCCGATCTCACTGCGGGTCCGCGAGCGCCCTCGCCGCGCACATCGGGCTGGATCCGCAGGTGGGGTCGATGCTGGCGTTCACATTCGAGCGGTGGGACGGTGCCGGGCTACCCGCCGGTGTGCGCGGCGACGCGATCCCGATCGAGATGCACATCGTGCATCTGGCGGACGTCGTCGAAGTTCACCTGCGTGCCGGTGGGCCGGCGACTGCGGTCGCCGTGGCCCGGGCGCGCCGTGGGACACAGTTCTGTCCGCGTGTGGTTCAGGTATTCGACGAGGCCGCCGCCGAGATCACCGCGGGCGTGCTCGAGCAGGATGCGTGGTCGGCTGCGCTGGCCCGGGCACCCGATGGGAACGATGTCCTGAGCGATCCCGAGTTGGACGAATTGTTGCGGGCGATGGGCGATTTCGTCGACCTCAAATGCCCGTTCCTGTTGGGCCATTCGAAGCACGTTGCAGATCTGGCCGCAGCGGCAGGACGGTATCGAGGACTGTCCGGTGCGCACGTCGAACTCCTCTACCGCGCCGGACTGGTGCACGGGCTGGGAAGAATGGGTGTGCCCAACCAGATCTGGGAGAAGCCCGGTCCCCTCACCACCGCGGAATGGGAGCGGGTCCGGATGTATCCGTATCTGACGGACCGGATCCTCAGTCGCGTCGACGGTTTGGAATCGGTCGTCGCGCTCGCCCGCACGCACCGCGAACGGCTCGACGGTTCCGGATATCCCAACGGACTGCGCGGTGCGGAACTGCATGCCGAATCGCGGATTCTCGCCGCCGCCGAGACCTATCAGCGACTACTCGAACCCCGACCGCACCGGCGGGCGCTCACCGCCGAGGACGCGGCCGCACGGATGCGCCGCGATGCGCGCGCAGGACGGTTCGACGCGGAAGCAGTCGAAGCCGTGCTCGGCGCGGCCGGGCACCGAACCGAACGACGCGCACCCTGGCCGGCCGGACTGACCGGGCGGGAGGTGGAGGTGCTCGGACTCGTCGCCCTGGGGTACACGAACCGGCAGATCGCCGCCGAACTGCACATCACCCACAAGACGACGCGCAACCACGTCGAGCATCTCTACACCAAACTCGGTGTGCACAACCGCACGCAAGCCGGGCTTGCCGCCATCGACCTCGGATTGATGCCCTGGTAGGGCTCTGTCGGGCGAGGCGTCCTCGTTTCCGACCGTGGGACGTCGTACCGGTTCGGAAAACGCTACCGGCCCTCCCGTTGCGGTGCGTCGGCGTCGTCCCACAGTTTCAGCACGGTCGTGAGGATCTCCTCGGAGACCCCGAGCCCACCGAGGTGGCTCTCCCCCGGCAGGTGCTGGAACTCGGCGGCCGGCAGCAACTCCACCATGTGGAGCCCGTGCCGGAACGGGATGATGTGGTCGGTGTCGCCGTGCCACCACCGCACCGGAACCTGCACGTCGGCGATCCGGAATCCCCAGTCGCGGGCGAACACGACGATGTCGGCGAACGGTGCCGCCATCTGTTTACGGCTGCCGTTGAGGAGATCGTCGAGGAACATGGCCTTGAACTCGGGGCGGGCCAGCAACCGGCGGTCGCCTTCCGGTGACAGTCGCCCGTACAGGTCGATGATCGGCGACGCGAAGGGCCGCACCACCCGGATGCCCGCGCTCAGTGCCGTCCCGATCGGGACACCTCCGCGCGCCAGCAGTGGCGCCACGAGCGCCCCGAGTTCCATCAGTCCACCGCTGATCGCGTCGGGCCCGGTGACGGGAGCGACCCCACCGAGCACGGCGGCGGCGACGACCCGGTCGGGCATCGCGTAGGCGGACGCGAGGGTGTAGGGGCCGCCTCCGGACAGTCCGACGACTGCCATGCGGTCGACGCCGAGGGTGTCGGCGACGATCCGCAGGTCCTCGGCGAACGCGAGGACGTTGCCGTAGGTGTGCGGGGTGGACGAGCCGATCCCCGGGCGGTCGACACCGATGAGCCGCACGCCCATCCGTTCGGCGAGGGACCTGGCCTCGATCGGGATCTGCCGGCGCGCACCGGGCGTGCCGTGCAGCCAGAACACCGCGCGGCCGGTAGCGGACCCGAACTCGGCGAACCCGAGCCTGCGGCCGCTGCCGACGGCGACGGTGCCCTCGAGTTTCGGGCGTGCGACGTCGATCATGCGCGACAGCATGACACGTGTTCTACCTTTTCGTCATCTGCTGCCGGACAGGACCGGATGCACACCCGAATCGGCGGCGCCCGGGTCGTAACCGCGGTACCGTTATCTGACAACGCCTGCAGTCGGATTCGATCGTGGAGACACTCGTGACGAAGATGCTGGCACCCGCACCCGTCGGCCTCGACGCTGTGCCCGGCAACGCCGGACTGCCCTACGTCGGGTACGCACTCGACTACATGCGCGACCCGTTGAAAACGTACGAACGACGCTACCGACAACACGGGCCCGTGTCGTGGTTCCGCTTCGCCGGAGACCCGTGGGTCGTTCTGATCGGACCGGACGCATGCGGCGCCGCCCTGCAGAACCGCGACCGCGCGCTCGCGAACGGTCCCGGATGGCGGACGCTGATCGGGCCGTTCTTCGACCGCGGACTGATGCTCCTCGACGGCGACGAGCACAGCTCGCACCGGCGGATCATGGCGCAGGCGTTCACCCGCGACCGGCTCTCCCGGTACACCGAGGCGCTGCACCCCGCGATCGATGCCGCCCTCGACGGCTGGAGCCCGCGGGACGGATTCCGCGCGTACCCGGCGATGAAGGAGCTCACCCTCGGACTTGCGACGGCGATCTTCATGGGCGGCGCAGAAGAGACGTCGCCGCGGGAGATGGACGCCGTGAACGCGGCCTTCGTCGGGTGCGTGCAGGCGGCGACGGCGATCGTGCGGTATCCGCTGCCCGGCACCCGGTGGCGCCGCGGCGTGCGCGGCCGACGACACCTCGAGGACTTCTTCCGCCGCTATCTCCCGGCCCGCCGCGCCGGTGACGGCGACGACCTGTTCTCGGTGTTGTGTCACGTCGAATCCGAGGAGGGCGAGCGATTCTCCGACGACGACGTCGTCGACCACATGATCTTCCTGATGATGGCCGCGCACGACACCTCCACAATCACCTTGTCGACGGCGCTGCGGTATCTCGGGCAGTTCCCGACGTGGCAGGACCTGTGCCGCGACGAGTCCGAGGCGCTCGGCACCGAGACACCGTCCTTCGACGACCTCGAACGACTCACCACCGTCGACCTCGTGATCAAGGAATGCCAGCGACTCGTCACACCGGTGCCCGGTGTCGTTCGCCGCGCGGTCGCCGACACCGAGATCCTCGGCCGCTACGTGCCCGCCGGCACCCTGGTGAACGTCGGCCTGCACTACACCCACCACATGACCGAGTACTGGCCCGACCCCGAACGTTTCGATCCGGGCCGGTTCGCCGCCGAACGCCGGGAGGACCGCGTCCACAAGTACGCGTGGACACCGTTCGGGGGTGGTGCGCACCGGTGCCTCGGAATGCACTTCTCCGGGACCGAGATCAAGACCGTGCTGCACCACATGCTCCTGCGGTACCGCTGGCACGTGCCCGCCGGGTACGAGACACCGTTGAACTTCACATCGCTGCCGTACCCGCAGGACGGTCAGCCGATCGACCTGCACCCACGGTGACCCCGGACGCCCGGACCACGCCGTGACGACCGACGCCCTCGACACCCACTTCCTCGACGAGGTCGGCTCCGGGGTCGGGGGCACACCCGATCGTCGTGTCGGCGACGATCTGCTGGTCCGGTGTTTCGATGCGCAACTGCAGTCGCGGCACCTCGATTTCGCCGCCCGCGACCTGCAGGCGCGCGGCGCCGGCTTCTACACGATCGGTTCGGCCGGACACGAATCGAACGCGGCGCTGGGGTTGCTCACGCGCGTCACGGATCCGGCTCTGCTGCATTACCGTTCGGGCGGTTTCTACGCTGCACGTGCCGTGCTGCTCGCGGGTACGACGCCGATCCGGGACGTGCTCGCGGGTTGCGCGGCCTCGACGCTCGACCCGATTTCCGGTGGCCGGCACAAGGTGTTCGGCAACGCCGCGCTGAGCGTTCTGCCGCAGACGTCGACGATCGCCTCGCATCTGCCGCGCGCGGTCGGTCTCGCGCTGGCGCTGCCGCGCATGCAGCGGCTCGGCGTCGAGTCGGCGTGGCCCGCCGATTCGGTGGTGGTGTGCAGTTTCGGGGATGCGTCGGTGAACCACTCCACCGCCGCGGGTGCGTTCCACACCGCCGCCTATCTCACCCATCTCGGGGTGCCCCTGCGCGTGCTGTTCGTGTGCGAGGACAACGGGCTCGGCATCAGCGTGCGCAGTCCGCGAGGCTGGGTCGAGCGCACATTGTCGTCGTGGCCGGGTATCGGCTACGCGACCGTCGACGGCACCGACACCGTCTCGACGCTCGTGCTCGTCCGCGACCTGGTCGAGCAGGTCCGTTCCACGCGGATACCGGCGGTGCTGCACCTGCGCACCGTGCGGTATCTCGGGCACGCCGGATCCGACGTCGAAACGGCCTATCGCTCGGCGGACGAACTGTCCGCGGATCTGCTCCGCGACCCCCTCGTGTCGACGGCGAGCGAACTCGTCGCCCGCGGGGTGTTCTCCCCCGAGGCGATCACGCAGCGGTACGAACGGGTCCGGGCCGACGTCGCTGCGGCCACGGAAGAATTCGTGCACACTCCGCATCTCGGTTCGGCGGCGGAGGTGATGCGTCCGTTGCACCGGGGACGGGTCCGTGTCGCCGACGATCCGAACCCGTCCGCCCGGGAGCCGCTCACGCTGGCGCAGGCCATCGGACGGGCGCTCGGCGACATCCTCACCGAGCACCCCGGCGCGTGCGTGTTCGGGGAGGACGTCGGCGCCAAGGGCGGGGTGTACGGGGTGACGCGGGGCCTGCAGCATCGGTTCGGTGCGACGCGGGTGTTCGACACGCTCCTCGACGAGCAGACGATCCTGGGTACCGCGCTGGGATTCGCGGTCGCGGGCCTGTTCCCGATCCCGGAGATCCAGTACCTGGCGTACCTGCACAACGCGGAGGATCAGCTACGCGGTGAGGCGGCGAGCCTGAAGTTCTTCTCCGACGGACGGTTCCGCAATCCGATGGTGGTGCGGGTCGCCGGACTGGCGTATCAGCGGGGATTCGGTGGGCACTTCCACAACGACGACTCGGTCGCGGTGCTCCGGGACGTTCCCGGTCTCGTCCTCGCTGTGCCGAGCAGCGCCGCCACGGCCGGACCGCTGCTGCGCTCGTGTGTCGCCCTGGCCCGCGGGACCGGTGCGGTATGCGTGTATCTCGAACCCATCGCCCTCTACCACCAGCGCGATCTCCACGAACCGGGTGACGGCCTGTGGCAGTCGATCCCGGACACGGCCGCGGCGCAACCGGGTTCGGTCCGCATGTTCGGTGACGGTGCGGACACCCTGGTGGTGACGTTCGGCAACGGTGTGCGCATGGGTTTGCGTGCCGCGGCCCGTGTTCCGCACGTGTCGGTGACGGTGATGGATCTGCAATGGCTCGCCCCACTGCCGGTCGAGTCCCTCGTCGAGCACGCGCAGAGATTCCCGCGGGTGCTCGTCGTCGACGAGACACGTCGCAGCGGCGGAGTCGCCGAGTCGGTGGTGGCGGCGCTCGTCGATGCCCGCCACCCGGGCCGGATCGATCGGGTCACCAGCCGCGACAGTTACGTACCGCTCGGCCCGGCGGCCGCGCACGTGCTGCTGTCGGAGGACGACATCGTCGACGCGCTCGGAAGCTGATCTCCCGCGGTCACGTCGCGGTGTCGGGGCACGGCCGTGTCGCGGCCAGCACGATCGCGACGGTCCGCTCGATCTCTTCGTCGGTCGCCTTCCGCCCCATCATCATCGGCGCCATGAACAGCGGGGAGACGAGGACGTTCACGACGCCTTCCGGGCTGTGCTCCGAGCTCGCGTCACCGCGGCGCACCGCACGTTCCACGATCTGCTGCCAGGCCTCACGTACCGGCGTGTACTGGTCGAGGACGAGTCGCTCGAATTCCGGGTGCCGGTGGCTCGCCATGACCGCGGCGGTCGCGACCTCGACGGGGTCGGCCGCGTACGCGGCGATCCGGTGGGCGAACTCGCGCACGTCGGTGTCCCATCTGCCGGTGTCCGGGGGCGCCACCTGCCGCACGTGCCGCGACAACCCCTCGACGAGGACGTCGGTGTGGGTGGGCCACCAGCGGTAGATCGTCTTGCGGCTCACTCCGGCGCGCTCGGCGAGTTCGACCGTCGTGAACTCCACGCGTCCCTCGGCCAGGAAGGCCAGGCAGGCGTCGCCGACCGCGCGACGCACGTCCTCGCTGCGCCCTCCCGCCCGGGTGCGCACCCGCGTGCCCGCCCCGGCCCTACGTCCCTGTTCGTCCATTCCGACCCCGTGTATCCGTCCGTTCCGTTCCCTCAATCGAAACACATACTTAACGACACAGACTGTTGACTTTAGTCCCGGTCCGTGGAGATGATGTGCATCACACGAGCGCCTACCCCGCGCAGGCCGACTCAGCCCACAAGGAGACCCCATGGACGATTCCCCCTCGTTCGACGTCGTCGTGATCGGCGCCGGACCACTCGGCGCCGCCACCGCACGACATCTCGCCGACCGCGACACGTCCGTCCTGGTCGTCGGCCCGGACGAACCCGCCCGATTCGACGACCACGAAGGCGTGTGGGCCGGCTACTACGACCAGGGTCGTCTGGCCCACGTGCTCGAGGTCCCGCTGGTGACCACGCTGCTCGCCACCCGCAGCCGCCGGCGCTTCGCCGACCTCGAGGAGCGGTCCGGCGTCGTGTTCACCACACCCGTCCGATCACTGAGCATCCTGCCGTCGGCGGAGGAGAACCCCCAGGCCTCCACCTGGTTCGACGCCGGGCAGATCATGAACAACGCCGAGGACCTCGGTGTCCCGGTCGACGCACTCGACGAGGACCGGCTGCGCACGGACTTCCCGCAGCTGCGGTTCCCCCGCAACCACACCGGCCTACTCCAGAAGGACGCCTTCATCGTCAATCCGCGCGAACTCGTGCGCGCGGAACTCACCGCGGCCGTGTCTGCCGGCGCCCACCTCGTCCGCGACGAGATCGTCGAGATCACCCACCTCGACGAGGGCGTGCGGGTGACCGGCCGATCCGGCGAGACCTAGCGTGCGGATCGGGTCGTGATGGCCACCGGGTCGGCGACCAACGCCGTCGGCCTGCTGTCGCGTCCGGTACCGATGACCACCTTCGGTGCCACCGTCGTCCTCGTCGAGGTCGACGACCCGGAGACCGTCGACATGCCCGCGATGATGTACATGAAGTCCGTCGACGGAACCATCGAGTTCGGCGGAATCGTGATGTCTCCGTTGCAGTATCCGGATGGAAAATGGTACGTGAAGGTGTCCGGACGGAGCCTGCTCGACAACCCGCTGGCATCGACCGACGAGATCGCCGCGTGGGTCCGCACCGGCGGGCGCACCGACGACATCGACGAAACCCTCGCGGTGCTGGGCGAACTGCTGCCCGGCCAGGAGCGGGGACCGGCCCGCACCCGCCCCTGCATGGTCTGCGAGACACCCACCGGACTGCCGTACATCGACCGCGTCGACGACCGCACGACGGTCGTCGTCGAGGGCGAACGCGGAGCGATGGCCGCCGACGGATCGATCCCCGACGACCTCGACGCACAGTTCGAGGCCGCGTTCGCAGCTATCTCGAATGTTCTTGCAGCAGCAGGTGCTTCGCTCAACGACATCGTCGAACTCGTCACCTACCACACACACCTCGAATCCGACCTCGAGGTCTTCCACGCCGTGAAGGACCGCCACATCGGCGCGCCGTACCCGGCATGGACCGCCGTCGAGGTCACCGCACTCGGCGCGGGCACCGCACCCGGCGCCCGGGTGGAGATCAAGGCGACCGCCTACCACCGCCTCCCGCACTAGATTCCGCGCGGCGCCATCACCGGTCGCGGTGATCATCGCGCCACGTACCATCGCCCGACGCGATATCCGTTCCAGCACCGTCGGTCGATTTCGGTTGCAACCGCACCGATCCGGTGCTCACTGGCGCGGCGTGGCCCCGGGCCACGCCGCGCCCACCCGACGCCCCGCCTTCCGCACCGCGTCGGCTCTCGAAGTCCCCATTCTCGGGCACACCCGCACAGATCCCCCCTCGCTCCAGGTTCCCCCGAAAGGCCTGACCATGGATTCTGTTGTACCGGGCGGCAACGCCGCCCCCACCACCGACGACCCGACCCCCGACGCGGGCGGCGGCTGGACACCGCGCCTCGTCGTCTCGTTCGCGTCGATGGCATTTCTCCTGCAGATGCTCGCCTGCGCCTACCTCATGATCTCCATTGCGCTACCCGGCATTTCAGCGCACTTCCACACCACCCAGGGCGTGTGGCTGGTGACCGCGTTCCTGCTCGTGGGATCGATCGCCTCGCCGATCCTCGGAAAGCTCGCCGACACCCACGGGAAGCGGCTGATGCTCCTGTGGTGCGTCGGGTTGTCCGCCGTCGGTGCTCTCCTCGCAGCACTCGCCCCGAGCTTCCCGTTGCTGCTGATCGGCTGGTCCCTGACGGGCATGCTCAGCCCCTGTGTGTTCCTCGTGTACTCACTGATTCGCGACGTGTACCCGGCGCGGACCGTTCCGATGGCCGTGAGCGTCTCCACCGCCGGCATGGGCCTGATCGCCGTTCCCGCACCGTTCCTCACCGGGTGGCTGCTCGACAACTTCGGGTTCCGCAGCATCTTCTGGTTCTTCGTCGTCGTGCTGACACTGCTGGTCGCCGTGATCCGCTTCACCACCTCCGAGTCGCCGGTGCGGCTGCGTTCACGCATCGACCTGATCGGCGCACTGCTGCTGAGCCTCGGCCTCGGCGGCCTGCTCGTCGGCATCAGCTTCGGCCCCATGTGGGGGTGGACGGCACCCGCCACCCTCGGCTACCTGCTCGGCGGAATCGCGTTCCTCGTCGCGTGGTACGCGTCGGCACTGAAGATCCGTGAGCCGCTCATCGACCCGGTCATCCTCGAGATGCGGCCGGTCGCGATGACGTCGATCAGCTCGGGCATGTGCTACGGAGCCCTCGCAGCGTTCTCCATCCTGCTGCCCACGATGACGATGACCCCGTCCGAGCTCGGGCTCGGCTACGGGTTCGGGGTCAGCGCCACCGGCTACGCCCTGTTCCAGACCCCGCAGGGGATCGCCACCCTCCTCGGCGGTGTCGTCGTCGGTGCGCTCGCCACCCGGATGAGCCCGAAGAAGCTGATGGTCGCCGGGATGTCCCTGATGACGATCGCGCTGCTGATGTTCGCCGTGACGCACGACTCGAAGATCCTCGTCGTCCTGCTCGCCGTCCTGGTCGGTATCGGTGGCGGTATGGGATACGCGGCAACTCCCAATCTGCTCATCGCCTCCGTGCGGCCCGAGTTGCAGGCGACGACGGGCGCGATCGCGTCGACGGCCGGCAACGTGGTACCCGCCATCGTCCCGATCGTGGTGTTCGCCGCCCTGAACTCGCACGTCGCGATGTCGGTGGACGGCGCCACGCTGTACTCGTCGACGGGAATCGCGCTCGGCTTCGCGATCACCGCGGTCGTCGCCGTGATCGCAGCGCTGGCGATCCCGAACACGATCCGCCAGCAGGGACTTCCGACGCACGAGGACGACTCCGTCGCCGAGGACGCCGTCCGTGTGACTGCGCACTGACCTCCCGTCGCGGAAACCACAATCCGCGACCGGGCCCGGTCGCCGCCGCATCCGTTGCGGCGGCAACCGGGCACGTCGTCAGCAGCGGGCGAGCACCGACGCCATCGCGTCGCGCTCGTCCGGGGTGATCCACAGTTCGTAGATCGTCTTGATCTCGATCTGACGCATCACGTACTGGCAGTGGAAGCCGGAGTTCGGCGGGAGCCACTCCGCAGCGTCGCTGTCGCCCTTCGACATGTTGGTCGGGCCGTCGACGGCGAGCAGGTTGCGCGGATCGTTCGCGAGATTGCGGCGCTGCTGGTCGTCGAGGTCCTGCGCCCCCGTCCGCCATGCCCCGGACAGCGACACGATGTGGTCGATCTGCACCTTCGAGGACGTGTCGGCACCGCGCCGGAAGAAGATCTCGCTACCCGTGTACGGGTCGCGGAGGGTTCCGGTGCGGACGGTGCAGTCCTTGGTCGCGGGTTCGAGCGAGATGTCGACGAGATCGCGTTTGAGGATGTCGTTGCGGGTGTCGCAGCCGTTGCGGCCGAGCGCGACGGTGACGTTGTCGGTCCACGACGGGCCGAACAGGTCACGGTCGTAACCGGCCTGCGCGGCTGCCGGTCGGACGGGCAACGCCTCGAGCGCCCGGAACGCATCCGAGGACGACACTCCGCCGCCGGGCGCCGTGGCCGCACCCGACTCGTCGGAGTCGTCCGGTTCGAGGAGGACGACCACCACCGACACCACGACGAACGCGGCGACCCACAGCCACTTCGGAATCGGTGACTTCTTCTGTGCGGCACTCACGGCTACTGCGCGAGCGGCGGCATCTTCACGACCTGACCGGCATACGAGAGGCCGGCACCGAACGCGAGCAGCAACGCAGTGGCACCCGGCTCGACCTGGCCGGTGCGCAGCATCTTCTCCATGGCCAGCGGAATGGACGCGGCCGACGTGTTGCCGGTCTCGATGATGTCGTCGGCGACGGCGACGGTGTCGGGCAGTTCGAGTTGCTTGACGATGACGTCGTTGATGCGCAGGTTGGCCTGGTGGGGCACGAACGCGTCGAGGTCGGCGAGTTCGACACCGGCCTTCTCCGCGATCCGGCGCGCGTACTTGCTCATCTCGAACGCGGCCCAGCGGAACACCGCGGTGCCTTCCATGATGATCCAGGGGCGCTTCTGCTCGGGGTTCTGCGCGAAGTCGACCCAGTCGGGTTCCTGGCGGATGGTCTTGCCCTGGGAGCCGTCGGAACCCCAGACGGTGGGGCCGATGCCGACCTCGTCGGAGACACCGACGACGACGGCACCGGCGCCGTCACCGAAGATGAAACGCACCGTGCGGTCGGTGGGTTCGGTGGCGTCGCTCATCCGCTCGACTCCGACGACGAGGACGTGCTCGGCGGTGCCGGTGCGGACGAGGTCGGACGCGACACCGACGGCATAGCAGAAGCCGGCGCAACCCGCCTGGATGTCGAGGGCGGACGCGCCTCCGGTCCCGACGGCGTCGGCGACGAGCGCCGCGGAATGCGGGGTCTGCCAGCCGTAGGTGGAGGTCGCGACGATGACCGTGTCGATCTGGGCGGCGTTCACGCCGGCGGCGTCGAGTGCCTTCACAGCAGCGGAGGTGGCCATCTCGACGATGGACTCCTCGGGGTGCGCCTTCGCGAAGCGTCGTTCCTTGATCCCGGAGCGCGACTGGATCCACTCGTCACTCGAGTCGATCAGCCGACAGATCTCCTCGTTGGTCACCACGCGCTCGGGGCGGTGCACACCGAGTCCGAGCAGCGCGCTGTTCCGCAACGTTGCGGGAACGGCGATCTGGGCACCCATCAGGCGAACTCCTCTACCTCGTGCACCGTCGGTCGGCGCACTACATCTCAACACGGTATCGCGGGTCACGATCGTGACCCACACCGCCCGACGATAACGTGTTCCACTGCGGGCACCGTGTTCGGCCGACCGTGCTGCACGACACCGCGCCGGCGTGTCGCGAGGACTACCGTGCGGCCATGGATGCTCACGAGTGGGACGAGAAGTACCGGTCGTCGGACCTGGTCTGGGGCGCACCACCGAATCCGGTGGTCGTGGAGTTCACGGCGGCACTGCCGCCGGGACGAGCACTGGACCTGGGCTGCGGCGAGGGTCGACACGCACTGTGGCTGGCGATCCGCGCGTGGGAGGTGGACGCCGTGGACTTCTCCGAGGTGGCACTGGACAAGGCGCGCCGGATCGCGGCGCAGGCACCGCGTGCGTCGCGCGATCGGGTGCACTACCGCTGTGCGGACGTGACGACGGTCTCGAGTGATCGCCACTATGATCTCGTGCTCTCCGCATTCCTGCACTTTCCTGCGCCACAGCGTCGAAAGCTGATCGACAATGCCGTCAATTCGCTGAAACCTGATGGAATCCTCATATTTCTGGGGCACGACAGCACGAATCCGGAACAGGGTGTGGGCGGGCCACAGGATCCCGAAATCCTCTACACTCCAATGGATGTCGTCGGCGAAATCGACGGACGCCTGGAAATCGTGACGGCGGAACGACGCCACCGGGAAACAGATTCCGGAACTGCCATCGACGCACTCGTGGTTGCCCGTAAAATCGGTCTTGGCAGTTAGTTGCCTTGCGAGTAACATAGAGATGTTACCGACGAGTAATAACTTGGGCGGTACTTGCAAGCGACTGGACCGCACCGCTACGGGAGACACGCACAGACATGGGCCATTACAAGAGCAACCTCCGCGACCTCGAGTTCAACCTCTTCGAGTTCCTGCAGATTCAGAAGGTCCTCGACGCCGGCAAGTTCGGCGACCTCGATGAAGAGACCGCGCGCGGCATCCTCGCCGAGGTCAAGGCCCTCGCCGAGGGTCCCGCTGCCGAAGCCTTCGCCGACACCGACCGCAACCCGCCGGTCTTCGACCCCGAGACCCACACGGTGTCGATCCCCGAGGGCTTCAAGAAGGCATTCCGTGCCTGGTGGGACGCCGGCTACTGGTCGATGGGCATCCCCGAGGACATCGGCGGCACCGACGCACCGCGCAGCCTCCTGTGGGCAGCCAACGAGATGATGCTCGGCGCCCAGCCCGCCGCCTTCATGTACGCCGCGGGCCCGGCCTTCGCGGGTGTGCTCTACGACAACGGCACCGACGAGCAGAAGAAGTGGGCCGCCACCTGCGTCGAGCGCGGCTGGGGTGCCACCATGGTCCTCACCGAGCCCGACGCCGGTTCCGACGTCGGCGCGGGCCGTACCAAGGCCGTGGCGCAGGACGACGGCAGCTGGCACATCGAGGGCGTCAAGCGGTTCATCACCTCCGCCGACTCCGACGACCTCTTCGAGAACATCTTCCACCTCGTCCTGGCACGCCCCGAGGGCGCCGGCCCGGGCACCAAGGGCCTGTCGCTGTTCTTCGTCCCCAAGTTCCACTTCGACTTCGAGAAGGACGAGCTCGGCGAGCGCAACGGCGTGTTCGTCACCAACGTCGAGCACAAGATGGGCCTGAAGGCATCCACGACCTGCGAACTCACGTTCGGTGGCCACGGTGTTCCCGCGAAGGGCTGGCTCGTCGGTGAGGTCCACAACGGCATCGCGCAGATGTTCGACGTCATCGAGCACGCCCGCATGATGGTCGGCACCAAGGCCATCGGCACGCTGTCCACCGGCTACCTCAACGCGCTCGAGTACGCCAAGGAGCGCATCCAGGGCGCGGACCTGACGCAGATGTCCGACAAGTCCGCACCGCGCGTGTCGATCATGCACCACCCCGACGTGCGCCGGTCGCTGGCGATGCAGAAGGCGTACTCCGAGGGCCTGCGCGCCGTGTACCTCTACACGGCCGCACACCAGGACGCGTCGGTCGCCGAGCAGGTGTCGGGTGCCGACGCAGGTCTCGCGCACCGCATCAACGACCTGCTGCTGCCCGTCGTCAAGGGCTGCGGCTCCGAGCGTGCCTACGAGTACCTGAAGGATTCGCTGCAGACCCTCGGCGGTTCCGGCTTCCTGCAGGACTACCCGATCGAGCAGTACATCCGCGACTCGAAGATCGACTCGCTGTACGAGGGCACCACCGCCATCCAGGCGCAGGACTTCTTCTTCCGCAAGATCGCCCGTGATCGCGGTGTCGCGCTCGCGCACGTCGCCGGTCGGATCAAGCAGTTCCTCGAGCGTGACGACGCCGACCAGCGCCTGAAGAAGGAGCGCGCGCTCCTGAACACCGCACTCGAGGACGCGCAGACCATGGTCGCGACGCTCACCCAGTTCCTGATGGGTGCGCAGGAGAACCCGACCGAGCTGTACAAGGTCGGCCTCGGCTCGGTCCGTTTCCTGGAGTCCTTCGGCGACCTGCTCATCGGCTGGCTGCTGCTCGAGCACGCCGAGATCGCGCTCGCCAAGCTCGACGCGGGCGCCGACGCCAAGGACAAAGCGTTCTACGAGGGCAAGGTGGCCGTCGCGTCGTTCTTCGCGAAGAACGTGCTGCCGGAGCTCACCGTCTCGCGGGGAATCATCGCCGGTGTCGACCTCGACATCATGGAGCTCGACGAAGCGGCGTTCTGATCCGCTGAACCCAGGGGTTCACAACCCTGATACGAGGCTCACAGCCCTGTCGGCCACCGGCAGCGCTGTGAGCCTCGTTCTTGTGCTGTGAACCCTTGTGCGGTGAACCTCCGGGGGCGCCGGTCACTCCGACTCGGCCGGGGTGGGGCTCGCCGGGGTCGACGGCTCGTCGGCGGCACCGCCGGATTCCGGCTGCTCCGCGGGCTGCTCCTCGGGCTGCTCCGCGGGCTGCTCCTCCGACTGTTCCTCCGACTTCTCCTCGGGCTTCTGCCCGGGCTTCGGTTCCGGGCTCACACACTTGACGACGGGCACCGGGTCGTATCGCACGGTGCGGGTCTTCGCCGAAAGCTGCGCGCCTGTCTTCGCGTCCGTGATGATGCGGGTGTCGGACACGGTGAACCCTTGTGCACCGCTCGACGGGATGCACGAATCGCCGGCGGGAAGCGTGATCGTGTTCGGCGAGGTGTAGTTGGTGCGGTCACCGGTGATCGACTGGACGTCGACGGTCTTGGTCCCCCACAGCCGCACCGTGATGGCGGAGTCGGTGCCGATCGTCTCGATCAACACCCCCGTCTCGAACGGGTTGCGGAACTGCAGGTCGATCGCACCCTCGAACACCGTCGCCTCCCGGGCCGCCGGGTACCGGGAGATGTAGTAGCTGTGCTCCGTGTGGTCGACGTCCTCCATACCGGCGAAGTACGACGCGTTGTACAGCGTGGTCGCGAGCTGGCTGATGCCGCCGCCGACCGCCTTGCCGGGACGTCCCGCCTCGATGATCCCGGATTCCACGTAGCCCTGGGCGGAACCGCGCGGACCGGTGTAGCCGTTGAGGGAGAACGTCTCGCCGGGCTCGACCAGCGCACCGTTGATCTCGGACGCGGCGAGCCGGATGTTCACACCCGATGCGTATTCGAACCCACCGGTGGTGAACTCGCCGATCACCTCGCGCACCCCGAGCTTCTCGGCACCCTCGGTGGTCAGTTCGGGATCCGCCGTCTCGTATCGGGCGTCCACCGATCGGTCGTTCTCGGTCGCGAGCAGTCGAGGAAGATCGGCGAGGGTCTGCTCCCAGTCGACCACCTCACCCTTCGTTCCGGGCACCACGGTGGGAGCTCCACCCTGGATGACGATCCGCGCGTTCTCCGGCTCGACCTCGGTCTCGGCGAGTTGCGGGGCGAGCAGGCCGGTCGCCGCCTCCCTGTCGTACTGCGGTTCGAGACCGCCGGAGCCGTCGGGGACGAACGACAGGACGGCACCGATGTCCTCGGTACGCAATGTCGCGACGACGGCATCGTGCCCGTTCACGTGCAGATCCGCGGCGACCGCGGGCACCGCGATGTCGGCGAGCGCCTGGTCCAGGCCCTCACGGGTGACGGTGACCTCGACGCTCTCGACGGGCAACGAGACATCGCCGAACGCCCAGCGCTCGGCGAACACATCGGCCGCGACGGCGGTGTCGACGCTCTGCCCGGGTTGGGGAGTCACCGGAACGGGTGTGCCGTCCTCGAAGACGATGTTGCCCTCGCGCGGTTCGTGGGCTGCGCCTGCGGCGACCGATTCGATGCCCGCGACCAGCGCCGCGTCGTCACGGGTGGATACGACACCGATCTCGTCGGTCCCGAAGAACGATGCCAGGCGGGTGAACGGGTTGAGCGGTTGCGCGCCGATCCGGGCGAGGGTGCCGTTCCAGTCGATGCCGATGCCGACCTGTGACGGGACGAGTTCGCCGTCGGTGTCGCCCGCGGTGACCGCGACGGCGGTGTCGAGGCGGGGGTCGAGCTGCGCCTGCAGGGTACCGGCGACCTCGTCGAGGGGTTCCCCGCCGATGTCGATGCCCGCGACGGTCACGCCGCGCGGAACCTTCCCGGAGCTCACCGCGAGGTCGATGACGTACAGCGCGGCGAGGACCGTGAATACTCCGCCGACGATCAGCGCAAGTGTCCGTTTCGACGGGCCGGACCCGTCACCGGGAGGTCCGCCGGGCGCCGGTTCCGCGGGAACAGGCGGAACGGGCGGGGGTGGGCTCTGGGGCGGGATCGCGGAGGTCCGGTCCTGCGGATCGTCGGGGCGGCCGGCGCCGGTGTCCCCCACTGCCGCGGACGGGCCCGGTCGGCCACCGCCGGGTGCGTCGGGTGTGCCGGACAGCACCGGGATGGCCGCGGTCGGGGCATCCGACAACGCGGCATCGTCACTCGGCCGGTCGACGGACGACGGTGCCTCGGACGACGGTGCCGCGGACGACGGTGCGTCACCGGACGCTCGCACCACCGGCTGGGTCACGGCGGAGTCGGCTTCGTCGACGTCCGAGTCATCGGCCTCCGGACCTGCGGTGGCGCGGTCCACGGGGTCCGGTTCCGGGACGGACACCGGCGCCGCCACGGTGGGCGGCTCCTCGTCCGACCGCTCGGCCACGGAACGGGACGCGTCGGCGTGCGCTTCGTCGGTGTGCGAATCGTCGGTGCGTGCTTCGTCGGGAACGGGATCCTGCGAATCGTCGGGACGTGATTCCTCCGGCTCGTCCGGGCGCAGCCCCGCATCGTCGACGTTCAGCGCCGAGAACTGCACCGTCGGCGCCGACGACGGGTCGTACTCCGGAACTTCCCGTTCCGGAACCGCTCGTTCCGGGGACGACTCGTCGCCGCGGACCGCTTCGTCCGCGTTCTCGGGGTCGTTCGTCCCGTTGTTGCCGCTCACCGGTGTCCCTTCAGGAAATGCGCGTACGCCGACGGACGCGCTACGGATGCCGGTTCCCCAGGGTAGTGCCGGTACGGGTGCACGCGCCTACCGGTGACCCGAGGGGCCGATCACACGCGGGAATCCCGGACGGAGAAGACCCCGCGCTGCTACCAGGTCGGGGGTCAGGCAGCAACGCGGGGTCGATAGGTCTATCGCCACCCCTTCCGGGGTGTTACGCCTCGGGCGAGATTTTTTTCGGCGACTCTCGGATGGTGGGAATCAGGCTTCGAGGATGGCGGTGACGCCCTGGCCGCCGGCCGCGCAGATCGAGATCAGGCCGCGCACCGGCTTCCCGGTCTCCTGCTTCTTCTCGTGCAGCATCTTCGCGAGCGACGCCACGATCCTGCCGCCCGTCGCGGCGAACGGGTGACCGGCCGCGAGCGAGGATCCGTTCACGTTGAGCTTGCTGCGGTCGATGGACCCGAGCGGAGCGTCGAGCCCGAGCCGTCCCTTGCAGTACTCCTCCGATTCGAACGCCTGCAGCGTTGCCAGCACCACGGAGGCGAACGCCTCGTGGATCTCGTAGAAGTCGAAATCCTGCAGGGTCAGGCCGTTGCGCTTCAGCAGGCGCGGGATGGCGTAGGTGGGGGCCATGAGCAACCCGTCGCCGCCGTGCACGTAGTCGACGGCGGCGGTCTCCGAGTCGACCAGGTAGGCGAGCACCGGCAACTTGCGTTCGGCGGCCCACTCCTCCGTCGACAGCAGTGCCGCGGAGGCCCCGTCCGTCAGCGGGGTCGAGTTGCCGGCGGTCATGGTCGCGTCGCCGAGCTTCACACCGAACACCGGCTTCAGGGTGGAGAGCTTCTCGACGTTCGAGTCGGGGCGCAGGTTGTCGTCGCGGGTGAGTCCGAGGAACGGCGTGACCAGATCGTCGAAGAAACCGCGGTCGTAGGCCGCGGCCATGTTGCGGTGGCTCGCGACGGCCAGTTCGTCCTGGCCCTCGCGGGCGATCCCGAACTCCTTCGCGGTGATCGCGGCATGATCGCCCATCGACAGGCCGGTGCGCGGCTCACCGTTGCGGGGAATCTCGATACCCAGCATGGACGGGCGCACGTTGCCGAGCAGCTTGATGCGGTCACCGGTGCTCCTCGCGCGGTTGAGCGACAGCAGGAACTCGCGCAGTTCGTTGTTGACGCCGATGGGCGCGTCGGACGTGGTGTCGACGCCGCCGCCGATACCGGCCTCGATGCGTCCGGCGGCGATCGCATCGCCCACCGAGATGATCGACTGCAGGCCGGTACCGCACGCCTGCTGCAGGTCCCACGCGGGGGTGTACGGGCTCAGTGCGCTGCCGAGCACGCATTCGCGGATCAGGTTGAAGTCGCGGCTGTGTTTGAGGACGGCCCCGCCGACGACCGCTCCGAGCCGCTCCCCTTGCAGGTTGAAGCGACTGACGAGCCCGTCGAGGGTGGCGGTGAACATGTCCTGGTTGGAGGCGCGGGCGTACTTGCGATCCGACCGGGCGAACGGGATCCGGTTGCCCCCGAGAACGGCGACGCGACGCGGCTTCGTGGAGCGGGCTTTGGTGGTCACTGATATCTCCCGGATTCAGATGGATGCGAACTCTGGCTACTATTCTTACTCGCGGGTAAGTTAGTTGTCGACTACTCGCATCGACGACCGAATTCGAAGAAGGTGGAATCGTGGCCGACGCCAAGGGCGCTCCCAAGCTCTATGCCCAGCTCATCTCGTCCGCTCCCGGAGCATTCCTCGCCAAGCAGTTCGGCCTCCCTCAGCCGGAGAAGCTCCGTCGTTACCAGCCGGGCGAACCGGCGCTCCCCGGTCCCGTCCTCCTCGGCGGCAGCGGCCGCCTGGTCGAGCCGATCCGCGCGCTGCTGACCGACTACACGTTCGCCGACGGCGGCGACAGCCGCTTCGGCGCGCTCGTGTTCGACGCTACCGGCATCACCGACGCCGCGGGGCTCGAACAGCTCTTCACGTTCTTCCAGCCGGCGATCCGTTCGCTCGCGCCGTCGGGCCGGGTCGTCGTTCTCGGAACCACCCCCGAGGATGCCTCGTCGGTCGACGAGCGCATCGCGCAGCGCGCCCTCGAGGGATTCACCCGCAGCCTCGGCAAGGAACTGCGCCGCGGCGCCACGATCCAGCTGGTGTACGTGGCACCGACGGCGTCGACGGGCCTGTCGGGCGTCGAATCGACCCTGCGCTTCCTGCTGTCGGCCAAGTCCGCGTTCGTCGACGGTCAGGTCGTCCGCATCGGTGACGGCGACGCCACCGCACCCGATTCGTGGGACAAGCCGCTGGCCGGCAAGGTCGCCGTGGTCACCGGCGCCGCGCGCGGCATCGGCGCGACCATCGCGGAGGTCCTCGCACGCGACGGCGCGACGGTGGTCGCCGCCGACGTGCCCGCCGCCGGGGAATCGCTCTCGCAGACCGCCAACCGGGTCGGCGGAACGTCCTTCCCGCTCGACGTCACCGCCGCGGATGCCGGCGAGAAGCTGGCCGCGCACCTGCTCGAGCGTCACGGCGGCGCGGACATCATCGTCCACAACGCCGGCATCACCCGCGACAAGCTGCTCGCGAACATGGACGCCGCGAAGTGGAACGCCGTGATGGCGGTCAACCTCATCGCGCCGCAGAAGATCACCGAGGTGCTCGTCGAGAAGGGTGCACTGAAGGAGGGCGGCCGCGTCGTCGACGTGTCGTCGATCGCCGGTATCGCCGGCAACCGCGGCCAGACCAACTACGGTGCGTCGAAGGCCGGTGTCATCGGCCTGGTGCAGGGCACCGCACCGCTGCTCGCCGAGAAGGGCATCACCATCAACGCGGTCGCTCCCGGCTTCATCGAGACCGCGATGACGGCCGCGATCCCGCTCGCGACCCGTGAGGGTGGCCGTCTGATGAGTTCGCTGAGCCAGGGCGGCGAGACCGTCGACGTCGCCGAGACCGTCGCGTGGTTCGCGAATCCCGCATCGAGCGCCGTCACCGGGCAGGTCGTCCGCGTGTGCGGCCAGTCCATGCTGGGGGCCTGATGGCGGAGATCGAACTGTCCTCTCCCCCGTCGATCCTCGACGTCTACGGCCGCGCCGTCGTGTCGGCGTTGCCGGTCGTCGGGGCGTCCGGCGGCTCGCTGCCGGACGATGTGCTCACGCTGCGCGGATACCGGGTGGATGCCGACAACCTCGCCGAGTACACCAAGGTGTGCGGGCTGCGGTTCGGCGACACGCTGCCGCTCACGTACCCGTTCGTGCTCGCCTTCCCGATCGTCATGAAGTTGATGGTCTCGAAGGGGTTCCCGTTCGCCGCGATGGGTTCGGTACATGCCGAGAACACGATCGAACAGGTGCGGCCGATCTCGGTGACGGAGCCGCTGGATTTCCGGGTGCACGCCGAGAACATGCGCGAGCACCGCAAGGGCATCCTCGTCGACGTCGTCACCTCGGTGAACGTCGGCCGCGAGACCGTGTGGCGGCAGACGTCGACCTTCCTGAACCAGCAGCGCACCTCGCTGTCCGGACAGCCGAAGCCCGAACCCGAGCAGGCGGACGTCCCCCCGGTGCCCACGTCGACGCTGCGGGTGGACCGCAAGACCATCGACCGGTACGCGGCCGTCTCGGGTGACCGCAACCCCATCCACGTCTCGACGCTCGGCGCCAGGGCGTTCGGCTTCCCGAGGACCATCGCGCACGGCATGTGGAGTGCCGCAGCCGCGTTGTCGGCGGTCGAGGGCAGGATCCCCGACGCGGTGACCTACTCGGTGCGGTTCGGGAAGCCGGTGCTGCTGCCGGCCACGGTGAACCTGTACGCCACACGCGAGGGCGACGGATGGGATCTCGCACTGCGCCACCCGAAGAAGCTGTATCCGCACCTGACCGCGACCCTGCGGTAGCGATCGGGGGTCGGACGGGTGTGTGCCGGGGCGCGATGGGGGCGCCCCGGCACACACCCGCCGGATCGGCCGATCAGTGCGGCTGGTCCGACCGCTTCTTTCCGGCGAGGCCGCGCCACGCGAGGTTCTCGAGCAGATCCGCGGCCCGTGTGACATCGATCTCGCCGCCCGCGACGCGGTCGGCGACGGCCTCACCCGCACCGACGAGCGCGACGGCCATGATCGCGTAATCCGCGCCCGGTTCCGGCTCCCGCGTGCTGGATTCGAGCAGTCCCGCGGTGAGTTCGATGAGCTGGTCGCGACTGTTGCGCACCTGCCCGGCGAAGACCTGCTGCCCCAGCGCCTGGCGGTACAGCACCATCCACGAGGCGCGGTGCTGGTCGACGAATCCGAGGAACGATTCGAGGGCGACGCGTAGCTGTTCGCGGGGTGCGAGCGTCGGGTCGCCGGCCGGGGTGAGTGCTTCGACGAAGCGCTGTCCTTCACGGGTGATGCAGGCGGCGAAGAGTTCGTCCTTGGACCCGTAGTACAGGTACAGCATCGGCTTCGAGATCGAGGCGCGAGCCGCGATGGCATCCATCGAAGTGTCGTGGAACCCGTTCTCGGAGAACACCTCCACTGCGGCATCGAGCATCTGCTGTTCGCGAACCGCACGCGGCAACCGCTTCGTTCCGCCTGCCATGTCTCCTCCAGGAACTACTACTCAGAACATCTTCTTACTCTACGGTAAGGAGATGGGTGGCCGGGCTCGAACACACGGTCAGCAGTGCAGCGCACCCTTGGCCCGCGCGACCGTGAGCACCGACTCGTCGACCTGCTGCTGCGGCAACTCTCCCGACGCGACGGCCGCCTCGAGATGGTCGAGCACCGCGGGCACCTCGGCGGTGGTCAGCCACAACGCCTGGTCGACCCCCGCGACGAGCGCGGCCTGCACGGCCTCCTCGATGCCGTACTCGTCGGTGATCGCACGCATCCCCGACAGGTCGTCGGTGAAGATCACGCCGTCGAACGGCGGACCGCCGTAGCCGGTACCCGACCGCAGCAGTTCCACGGCCGCCGGGCTGACACTGGCCGGCACCCCGTCGGTCAGGCCCGGCACGTCCAGGTGACCGATCATCACCGCGACGTCCGGCGACACCAGTTCCCGGTACGGGACGAGGTCGACCTGCTGCAACTGCTCGAGCGGCGGCGCCGTCACCGCACCGGTGTGCGAATCACCGGAGGCCGAACCGTGCCCCGGAAAGTGCTTGAGGACCGGGAGGATTCCCGCGTCCTGCAGTCCGCGTGCGTACGCACCGGCGTACTGCGCGACGACCTGCGGATCCGCCGAGTACGAGCGGTCGCCGATCACGTCGTCGTCGGGCCGGTCGGTGACGTCCACGTCCGGCGCGAAGTCGACGGTGATCCCGAGTTCGCGCAGCTCCTGCCCCCGCTCGAACGCCATCGCGTACGTCTCGTCGACCGTCATGGTCTGCGCGGTGACCCGCGCGGACGGGTCGGGTCCGAGCAGTTCACCGACCCGCGACACCCGGCCGCCCTCCTCGTCGATGGTCACCATCAGCGGGAGTTCGCTCTCCGCGGCGACCGCCGGGATCTGCCGCTGCGACAGCATCGCCGGGTCCGTCCAACTTCCGACGAAGATTCCGCCGATCCCCTCCGACCGCACCGCGGCCAGCGCGTCGTCCGCGCCGGTGACACCGACGTTCAGCAGCTGCGCCAGTTTCCGGCGCAGCGGCAGGGACGCGAGCAGTTCGTCGCCGCACACCGTCCCGGCGGCCTCCGACGACGTCGATGCGGGCACGGGCGGCGCGGGCGACGACTCCGCCGTCGTCGGTTCCTCGACGGACGACGTCGACGACGCCGCGTCGATCTCGGGAGTGCCGTCGGCGCCGCACGCCGTCACCGCCAGCGCCGCCGCGAGGACCACCGTGAGGGAATGTCGGATCCGCATGGATCCGACGGTAGCCGGTCGGACCCGTTCCCGACGATCCGCCCAGGCGGTATGGTGCACCCGAGCAGCGGCGAACGACGGCCCGGGTGACGCGCGGACGACGCCGTGACGGACAACGAGCCCAGGGGGTGCGCGGTGGGTGCAGATCTGATTCTCGTCGCCTACGACGGATCGGAGAATTCCAAGCGCGCCGTGCAGTACGCGGGCCGATTCCTCGAATCGTGCCGCGCCATCGTCGTCACGGCCTGGGAGCCGATGGTGCGGCAGGCCGCGCGCATGTCGGGGCTGTCGGGGGTCATGCAACCCGAATGGGTGCCCGACGAGGACAGCGAGGATGTGGCGCTGACCGACGCGCGGGCCGTCAACGCCGAGGGACTCGAACTCGCCACGCAACTCGGCCTGCACGCCGAAGGCCGCACCATCGAGGTGGTCAACGCGGTGTGGGCGTCGATCGTGGAGGCCGCCGACGAGCTCGACGTCGACATCATCGTCACCGGCACCCGCGGCACGACGGGCCTGCGGTCGCTGCTGCAGTCGTCCGTCGCCGACCACGTGCTGCGGCACAGTCACCGGCCCGTGCTGATCGTGCCGCCCGGGCGCTGACCTCCGCACGCGTGGCCCGCACCGGCGGCGCCGGCCCACCGAGCCCCGTCCGGCAGCGCCGGCCCACCGAGCCCCGCCCGGCAACGCCCCCACCGGGATCGACGACTATCGTCGTCCCACCATGGACGGTTTCCTCCTTTCGCGTGCCGATAGCACGGTCCACGCCACCGGGACCCGGCGACTGCACACCGACCTGAAGTCGGCATCCGAATCGTTGCGGCGCGGGAAGGCCGAGTTGATCGCGGGAGCCCTGCCGTTCGCCCCCGACCGTCCCGTCGCACTCACCGAACCCGAGCACGTCACCGTCACCGACGGCCCGTGGCCGCCACCGGACGATCTGCCCGAACCACCGCCGGTGCGCATCGCCGCGCAGACACCGCCGCCGCGGATCCATCTGGCGCGGATCCGGTCGATCCTCGACCGCATCGACCTCGGTGAGGTCGACAAGGTCGTCGCCGGACGCCGGGTCGCGCTGGCCGCCGACACCCCGATCGATCCGCTCGCGGTCGCGGCGCGCATGGTCGTCCGCCATCCGACGGCGTCGACGTACGCGGTCGATCTCAGTGCCGCCGGGGAGCACTACTGGGGACACACGCTCGTCGGTGCGTCACCCGAACTCCTGGTGCGGGTCCGGGACGGCTCCGTCACCTGCCGCCCCCTGGCCGGGACGGCTCCGCGCTCGGCCGACCCGGATATCGACGACACGACCGGGCACGCACTGCTGTCGTCGGCGAAGAACCGCGCCGAGCATGCGTTCGTCACCGACCGGATCGCGCAGCGGTTGCGACCGTTGTGCAGCGACCTGCAGGTGCCGTCCGGCCCGGAACTGACATCCACACCCGACGTGTGGCACCTGGCGACGACGATCACCGGAACGTTGCTGGACCGGGCGACCGGTGCGCTGGCCGTCGCCGCGGCCCTGCACCCCACCCCGGCGGTCGCCGGGACCCCCACGGAGGCGGCGCTCGCCGCGATCCGCGGCATCGAGGGTGACCGTCGGTTCTTCGGCGGCGCCGTCGGCTGGTGCGACAGCAACGGCGACGGCGACTGGATCGTCGCGATCCGCGGCGCCGAGATCTCCTCCGACGGACTGCGCGCCCTCGCGTGGGCGGGCGGCGGCATCGTCGCAGGTTCCGACCCCGACGAGGAACTCGACGAGACCACCGCGAAACTGCGTACGCTGCTCGGTGCGCTGGGGCTCTGAGCAGCGGCCACGCGACCGGGACCCGCACCGCGCCGGCACTGTGACCGAGGTGATACCTTGGCGCGGACATGTACGACGTGAGTCGACCGAGATGGGGAGAGCGAAAATGGGGAAATTCCTGGGCCCGGGCCTGGTCAGCGTGGTTGCCGGCGCCGTCGTCGGTGCCGCCGCGGTGTTCGGGGTGACCGCAGCCGTGTCACAGACCTCCCGCCCCGAGATCGACCGCAGCGGCAACGCCGACTCCTCCCTCCTGAACCAGGTTGAATACGGCAGCCGCTGACGGCGCCGGTCACGCTTCGCATTCACGCACGTCCCGCGATGCGACGGAGCCCCCGTCCGCCGCGGTCCCGCCGTCCGTGGAACTCCCGTCCGCGGAGCCGTTGTCGCGGCGGTGGTTGTACGCCGCGACGGCGGTGGCGTTCGTGTTGTCGTTCGTTCAGGTCCCCGGCCTGGTCGTCGCCGACACGAAGTACGACCTGACGCAGAATCCGCTCGGTTTCCTCGCTCGCGCCGCCCACCAGTGGAGCAGCCTGGCGCCGCTCGGTCAGGTCCAGAACCAGGCCTACGGCTACTTCTTCCCGCACGGTGCGTTCTTCGCCGCGGGCCGACTCGCCCACATTCCCCCGTGGATCACGCAGCGCCTGTGGTGGGTGCTGCTGCTGGTCGCGGGGTTCTGGGGTCTGATCCGGCTGGCCGAGGCCCTGGGTGTCGGAAGCCGCTCGTCACGGGTGATCGCCGCGACCGTGTTCGTGCTGTCGCCGCGTGTACTGACCACCCTCGGCTCCATCTCGTCCGAGGCGCACCCGATGATGCTGGCGCCGTGGGTGCTGCTCCCGGTGGTGCGCTACCTCGGGGGCACACGATCGTTGTCGGCGCGGCGGATGGCCGCGCAATCGGCCGCGGCCGTCGCCCTCATGGGCGCGATCAACGCGGTCGCGACAGCGGCGGCGTGTCTGGTCGCGGGCCTGTGGTGGGCCGCGCACCGCCCCAACCGGCGCTGGTGGCGATTCACCGCGTGGTGGCTGCCGCTGTGCGTCGTCGCGGTGACCTGGTGGATGGTGCCGCTGCTGCTGCTCGGCAAGGTCAGTCCACCCTTCCTCGACTTCATCGAGTCCTCCGGTGTCACCACCGAATGGACGTCGCTGGCCGAGGTGCTGCGCGGCACCAGCAGCTGGACCCCGTTCGTGTCGCCGGAACGCATCGCCGGCGCCGTGCTCGTCACGCAACCCGCCGCCGTGCTCGTCACGGGTTTCCTCGCCGCGGCCGGACTGGCCGGCCTCGCGATGCGGTCGATGCCGGCGCGCGGACGGTGGCTGCTGATCCTGTGTGTCGGCGTCGCCGGTCTCGGCGCCGGATTCGTCGGAGAACTGAGTTCACCGTTCGCCGATGCCGTGCGCACCTTCCTCGATTCGACGGGTGCGCCGCTGCGCAACGTCCACAAACTCGAACCGCTCGTGCGGCTACCGCTGGTGCTCGGGTTGGCGCACCTGTTGCGGTGGGCACCCCTGCCCGGTTCGGTGTCGTGGCCGCGGGCCCGCACCGCGTTCGCGCATCCCGAACGCAACCCGGCGGTGCCCGTCGCCACCCTCGTGCTGGTCGCCGCCGCCCTCGCCACCTCCCTGGCGTGGACCGGCAAACTGGCGCCGCGCGGCGCCTACGACGAGGTGCCCGCGTACTGGCACGAGACCGCGGCGTGGCTCGACGAGCACACGTCCGACCGTGGCGAACGCGCCCTGATCCTGCCGGGCGCACCGTTCGGCAGCCAGATCTGGGGACTGACCCGCGACGAACCGATCCAGGCGCTCGCGACCACACCGTGGGTGTCGCGGGACGCGGTGCCGCTGGTGCCGCCGGGCGCGATCCGCGCACTCGACGCCGTGCAACGATCGGTCGCGGACGGGCGGCCGTCCCCCGGGCTCGCCGCGACACTGCGCGGCATGGGCATCGGCTACCTGGTGGTGCGCAACGACCTGGACCCCGAGACGTCTCCGTCCGCCCGTCCCGCGCTCGTGCACCGCGCGGTCGAGGGATCCCCGGGCATCGAGCGGGTCGCCGAGTTCGGGTCGACGATCGAGACGAATCCCGGCGAGGGCATCGTCGACGACACCGATCTGCGTCCCGGTTACCGTGCGGTGGAGATCTTCCGCGTCGCCGAACCCGCCGACGCCCCGACCGGCCCGTATCTCGTGGACGCGGGGTCGGTTCCGGTGGTGCAGGGTGGGCCCGAGGCGATGGCGAGTCTCGACGTCACCGATCCCGGGCGGGTCGGTCCGCGGCTGCTGGCCGCCGACGCGGCCCGCGCCGGGTTGCCCGTCGACACCGTCACGGTCACCGACACCCCCACCGACCGGGAAACCGACTACGGGCAGGTCGATCATCATTCGTCGACGATCCGCGCGGTCGACGACCCGCGCCGCACCCACAACCTCGTCCCCGACTATCCGGTGGCCGACACCGAACTCGTGCGTGCCGAATGGGAGGGCGCGGCCATCGGGGTGTCGAGTTCGGCATCCGACGCGACGCAGCTCGGCGGCACCGCCGTCGGTTCGGGTCCCGCCGCCGTCATCGACGGGGACCCCACCACCGGGTGGCACAGCAACGGACTCGAAGCGGCTGTCGGGCAGTGGCTGCAACTGGATCTGGACACCCCCATCGAGGCCGGTCTGCTGCACCTGACGACGAGCCCCGGCGCGTTGGGGTCGCCGGTGAAGTGGCTCGAGGTGAGCACCGATCGGGGCAGCACCGCGGTGCGGGTGGAGGAAGCCGGCCGCGAGCAGACCGTCGCGTTGCCCCTGGGCACCACCACGTGGATCCGCATCACCGCCACCCACGTCGAGAACGGCACCCGCGGTAACCAGTTCGGGCTCACCGAGGTCGCGGTGGAGGATCACACCGACCGCGCGGATCCGCAGCCGATCGAGATCCGCCGACGCATCGTCGTCCCGGGACCCGACACCGGTGTCGCGGTGCGCGGCTGGGATCTGCGGCAGGAGTTCCCGGGTCGGGGAAGCTGCGTGGACACCGCCGACCGGGTGCGCTGCGCGCGGGGTCTGGCGACGGCACCGGAGGAACCGAACACGTTCACCCGCACCCTGACGGTGCCCACCGAATCGTGGGTGGAGCCGCACCTGTGGGTGCGGGCGCGGCCCGGGCCCGCCCTCGACGCGGTGGTGGAACAACCGGATCGGGTCCGGGCGACGGGCGCCGCCGACGTCGTCGACCTGCAGGGTTCGGCGTTCGCCCTGGTCGACGGTGATCCGCGCACGTCGTGGACGGCGGAGGAATCCGTCCTCGACAAGGGTGCGCCGCACCCCACGATCACCCTCGAACTACCCGAGCCCACGACGGTGACGGGTCTCGACGTCGCCGTCTCGCTCGGGGATCTGCCGGCGACCCCGACGGCGATCGCCGTGAACCTCGGCAACGGACCGCAGGTGCGCGAACTCGACGGCGACACCACGGTCGAGCTCACGCCGTACCTCACCGACACGGTGACGGTGAGCGTCGTCGGGTGGGACGACGTCCTCGACCGCACGGCACTGGGATTCACGAAGGAGTCGGCGCCCGGCCTCGCGGAGGTCACGGTGCTCGGTGCGGACGGACCGGTCGGTGCCCAGGACCGCGTGTACGACCGGACCGTGACCGTCGGCTGCGACGACGGACCGGTCGTGACGATCGACGGACACCGCTACCGCACGTCGGTGACCGCGACCGTGGAGGAACTCGCGATCGGCACCGAGGTACCGGCGACGCTGTGCGACACCACCACCGTGGGGATGCCCGCCGGCCGGGTGGACGTGGACGTCGAACCGGGCACCGCGTTCGTCGCGTCGAGCCTGCAACTTCCGGTCACCGGCACCGCGGCGCCGCGGCCCGCACCCGTCGAGCTCGAGCCGGGTGCGTGGACGGAGAACCACCGTGAACTCCGGGTTCCGGCCGGCGACACGGACCGGTTGATCGTGGTCCCCGAGAGCACCAACGTCGGGTGGGTGGCGCGCAGCGGTGACGGCACCGAGCTGACCCCGGTGGTCGTCGACGGCTGGCAGCAGGGCTGGATCGTCCCGGCCGGCGTGGACGGCACGGTCACTCTCACGTTCTCCACCGACCGGTGGTATCGCCTGGGGATCTTCGGGGGCCTGCTCCTGCTGATCCCGCTGTTCGTGATGGCCCTGTGGCCGCGCCGGCGACCGGTGCCCGATCCGGGGCCGGCCCCCCGGACGTGGCGGTCGGCGACCGTCGGGTTCGTCGGTGTCACGGCGGTGGCGACGGTGGTGGCGGGGGCGGTCGGGGCGGCCGTCGCGGTCGGCGGCGCTGCGCTCGTGGTGGCGGTGCGGGCACGGTGGGGCCGCGACACCGCGGCACGAGCGCTGGTCGTGACCTCGGGTGGCGCGACGATGCTCGCGATGGCGCTGTTGTCCACCGGACCGTGGCGGTCGGCCGACGGCTACGTCGGCTATTCGTTCCTGATCCAGTTCGCGGCGCTGGTCGGTGTCGTCGCGGCGGGCCTCGCCGCGGTCCCCCCGATCCGGCGTTCCTTCTCCCACCGGTGGAAGGCGCGACGCGCGGGTTCCTCGACGAGCGCGTAACCGGCCGACGAGACGGCGATGCTCACCACGACGGTGACGGCGAGAACGAACCAGAACCGGCCCGCGAACAGTGGGATCCCGAAGATGGGGAACACCGCGGACATCACCGCCAGATGCCACAGGAAGATGCCGTACGACCACCGTCCGACGGCCAGCGCCGCGGGACTCGCGAGTATCCGGTGCTCGGTGCGCGGGGCCAGCACCAGCGGTGCCAGCAGCGCGAAACTCATCACCGCCCCCGACACGATCTTCCCGTTGTATTCCCACGGCTCCAGGGTGGTGAGGGTCTCCGGCCCGGCCAGCGGGGTGGTGGCCACCGCGAACGAGACGACGGCGACGGCCGCCATCACGCGGCGCCGCGCGGCGAGCCGGTGCATCCACGTCGGCGGGTGCACGACGAGTTCGGCGAGGAGCATGCCCGCCCCGAACCACGGCAGGTAGCCGGGCAGCCAGTTGTCGTGGTTGATGTGGTCGGGGGTGGGCACCGGCAGCCACACCCACAGCAGCGACAGCGCGCACGCGGACAGCAGCAGCGGAATCCGGTATCGCGCCGCGTCACCGCGCAACCGGGAGACGGCCCACCCGAGCAGCGGCAGGATCAGATAGAACGCGACCTCCACCGACAGGCTCCACATCTGGGTGAGCCCTTCGGTGAGGGTGAGCGGCACGAACACCTGCACCAACAGCAGATTCGCCCACCACACGGTCGCGCTGCCGCCCGCGTCGGGCAGCAGCCACAACACCAGCACCACGACCACCCAGTACACCGGCAGGATGCGTGCCGCCCGCGACAGGAAGTACCGCACGGTCGACGGGACACGCACGAATCCGCGGGCGGCCGCGGCGTGCGGACGCCACAGCAGGAACCCCGACAGCGCGAAGAACAACGCGACCGCCAGGTCGAAGCGACCCCACACGCGCCCGATCACCGGATCGTCGACGGCACCCGTCTGGAAGGCGACGTGTGTGATCAATACACCCAGAGCAGCAAAACCACGCATCCCCTCGAGTGCGGGGAGGAAGCCGGTGGCGCCGGGAGGGGCAGCGGTGGTATCTGTCATCGGCGACCAGTGTGCCCGGCATCGGTGCCGACCGGACGCGAGGGTCTGTGGGAGTCGGGCGCGCGGCGCCACACAGCGGGCTGTTAGTGTCTGGCTTCACGTGGTGTTCGCCGGGTCGGATACCAGGACGATCCGTGCAGCCCTGCTGCCGGTGGGGGTACTCGATGCAACCGTTGAGTGAGGAGATACAGCATGGCTGAGCGTTCTGGCTCGGGCCGGATAGTTGGGATGGTCCTGGCGGGCCTGGGGGCGTTCCTCCTGGTCGTCGCGATCATGATTCCGACGTACACCGTCGGCAAGTTGAAGACGACACCGCTCGATCTCGAGGTGACCACCGTTGCCGAGGGCACCGGCGACATCCTGAACTCGCGGGCGCTGCTCGCCGGAAACGCACAGGTCGACACCGATGTTCCGATCGTGGCGCAGCGTTTCGTGACGGTCGAGGAGCCGTCGGACGCCGACATCATGACGTTGCAGGCCGGTCTGTCGGTGCGTCGCCTCGACATGCAGGGCGACACCGGCCTGGTCTCCGCAACCGTCGATCGTCTGACCATCGACCGAGTCACCGCGATGCCCGTGTCGAAGGACGACTACCCGGATCGGGTCAGCACCATCCAGACCTCGCCCGACACGCCCGGCGACGAGATCGACAACCGTGAAGGCCTGCAGTACAAGTTCCCGTTCGACGTCGAGAAGAAGGCGTACCCCTACTTCGACAACAACGCCCGTGAGAACTACCCCATCGACTTCGTCGATGAGGAAGAGATCAACGGGATGACCGTCTACAAGTTCCGCCACGAGATCGGCCCCGTCGACCTGTCGAAGGCCGACCCGAACGTCCCGACGTACAAGCTGTCGCTGCCCGCGTCGACGTGGGGTGTCGGCGAGGGCGACGAGCCCGTCACCATGACCCGCTGGTACAACAACGTCCGCACCCTGTGGGTCGACCCGGTCACCGGTGTCGTCGTCAAGGGTGAGGAGCAGCAGAACCAGTACTACGCCCGCGAGGCCGACAACCCCGAGATCACGGTCCTGAACGTCGACCTCGTGTTCGACGAGGACACCATCGAGTTCCAGCTCGAGCAGGCCCGGAACGGACAGGATCAGCTGTCGACCTTCGGTCGTACCCTCCCGATCATCGCCGGCATCCTCGGTGTGATCCTGCTGATCGCCGGGTTCCTCCTCGGTTCGCGCAGCGGCGGCGGCGGTCGTCGTCCCGCCACCGGGGGCACTCCCACCCCGTCCGGCCCGGCTCCGGCCGCTGCCGGTGGCGCCGCCGGAGCGCACGCCGCCGGCACGCAGCGCGACTACACCGACGATCGCACCGAGGTGATCCCGCGCACCGATGCCGGTGACGGCGACCAGCAGCGCGACTGGACCACGGATCAGACGCAGGAGATCCCGCGGACCGACCTGCGCAAGCCCGACAACGGCCAGTAGGTCTCGGTAGCAACCCGCAGCGCCGCCCCCCACCCCGTCCGAGGACCCGACCGCCCCGCGGTCACCTCGGATCCGGGTGGGGGGCGGCGTTCTCGTCGGCACCCCCTGCACCCTCTGCACCGGTTCCCGGGTCTCCCGCACGTGCCGCGCGCAGCGCGAGCACCGCGGCGACCGCGGCGGTGCTCGCCGCCGTCGCGACCGCGACCGCGACGAACTGGCCCACGGTCGTCGCGTACGCCACCATCAGCGTCGCCTCCACGACGAGCCCCAGCCACGCGACTGCCGCGAGGCGGGTGCGGTTCCCGGCGATCGCCGACAGCAACGCCCCCTGCAGCACCGCCAGGCACGCGCCCTGCAACGCGAACAACCACAGCAGCGACTGCACCGGTCGGTATGCGTCGCCGAACAGCACGGGAACGAGCGGCGCACACACTGCGGCCGCAGCGACCAGCGCACCGCCGAGGGCCACGAGCACCGTCAGCGCCGACCGCACCGCACCCGCCGATTTCGCGGGGTTCGCCATCTGCGGATACAGCACCACCCCGACGGCCTGCGGCAGCCAGAACGCGATCTTCGTCGCGACCGCCCCCAGCGCGTAGAGGCCCGCCGAGTCGGCGTCGAGTTGCATGCGGGCGAGCATCAGGTCGATCGACGTCAAGGCGATCAGCGCGAGTTGCACCTGGGAGGCGCGCAGGACGGCACCCGCACCCGGAACGTGCCCGGCGCGCACGCTCGTCGGGGCGGTGCCGGCACTCGCACCGCCGCTCCGGCCGACGAGCACCGACGCGGCGAACGCCACCGCCCCCGTCCCGAGGGCACCGGCGAACAGGGCGGCTCCCGGGCCGCCTCCCGCGGCGAGCACCGCCACCGCCGGCACCACCTTCGCGACGCCCGCCGCGGCGAGGACCACGCTGAGGTGCGCGAACCGACCGCGCCCCTGCAGCAGCCCCTGCTCGGCAGCGAGGAGCACCAGCAGCGGTGCCGTCACCAGCGACCCGAACGCCCCCGCCACGCTGGTGTCCAGCGCCCACGCGACGAGCGGCACCGCGATCAGGGCGACCGCGGCGGCCGCGGCGGCACAGCGGTATCCGAGGCGTCGCATCGGAGCTGTCCCGCGTCCGTGCACCACCTCCCTCGCGACGACGGTCTGCAGCGCCAGCGCGGGCACGGCGACGACCAGTTGCGCGGCGAGCAGGCTCGCGAACTCGCCGTAGCCCGCGGGGCCGAGCCAGCGACCGGCAGGCAGATGCAACAGATACGACGCGACGTTCGCGACCATCGCGCCGATCGTCACCATCGTCATTCCGGCGACCGCGGCTCCCGTCCCGGAGCGGCGTGTCGCGTCAGGTCGCGGCATCCGCCCATCCTCGCATCCGGGCCCACCACGTAGTCTGCGGCCATGCTCCGATCCGGTTCGCGTTCCACTGCGCCGGTGTCGTGGTCGCTGCGCAGTGCTGTTCCGGCCCTGTGGTCGCTCATGCTGACCGTGATGCTGCTCGGCCCCCTGCTCACGTCCCGCGGATACCTGTTGCTGCGGGACGCGGTGAGCACACCGCGGTCCCATCCGACGGATTCGGCGTTGGGGCTGACCGACGCGGCGGCCCGCGCCGTCCCGCAGGACGCTGCCCTGGCGTGGCTGTCGACGGTCGTCGACGGTGGTGTCGCGGTCATCGCGATCCTGACGCTGTCGGTGTGGGCGGCGGGGTGCGGCGCGGCGCGGCTCGTCGCGGTGCTGCTGCCGACGGCGGGAACCCCGGCTCGGTTGGTCGCCGTCACCGTCGCGATCTGGAACCCGTACGTCACGGAACGTCTCCTGCAGGGGCACTGGAGCCTGCTCGCCGGGTACGCGGCGCTGCCGTGGACGGTGTGCGCGGCCACCGCGATCCGGCGGGGTGATCACCGCGGCTGGTGGTGGCTCGCGTTGTGCCTGGCGGCGGCAGGTCTCACCCCCACCGGCGCGCTGCTGGCCGCGGTGACCGCGCTCGCCGTGCTCGTCGCCCCCGGCGGAGTCCCGCGGCGGGCAGCCCGGACGGCGGGGGCGTTCGTGTCGGCGGTGGTGGCGTCGTCGCCGTGGATCGTCGCCACGATCCTCGCCGGTGGCGGCACCGACGCGGACCCGGCCGGGGTGCCGGCGTTCGCGGCCCGCGCCGAACCGGGGCTCGGCACCCTCGGGTCCCTCGCGGGTCTCGGCGGGATCTGGAACGGTGACGCCGTGCCGGCGTCCCGCAGCACCGGGTGGGCCCTCGTCGGCACCGCGCTGTTGCTGATCGTCGTGGTGTGCGGGTTGCCGCAACTGTGGCGGCGACGCCGCAACCCGGTGCTCGGTGCCGTCGCCGTGCTCGCGGCGGTGGCGATCGCGGGGCCCGCACTCGGCGCGACCGGCCCCGGGCTGGCACTCGGCGAATGGGCGATGACGCACGTGCCCGGTTCCGGTCTGCTGCGCGACACCCAGAAGTGGGTGGCGTGGGCGATGCCGCTGTACGTGCTGGCCGCGGCCGCGGGGATCGGGGCGGTCCGGCACCGCGCCCGGTCGTCGATGCCCGTGCGCGCCGACGCCGGATGGGCGGTCGCGGCGATCCTCGCGGTACTCGTGGCGCTGCCCGATGCGGCCTGGGGGGTGGGCGGGCGGATCACGCCGGTGCAGTACCCGGCGGCGTGGGGCACGGTCGCGGAGATCGTCGACACGCAATCCGGTGACGTCGCGGTGCTGCCCGCCGGGATGTTCCGGCGGTTCGCCTTCAGCGGGCCCGCACCGGTCCTCGATCCGGCACCGCGGATGTTGCGCGCCGATGTGCTGCAGACCGGCACGCTCGTCGTCGCGGGTGGAACCGTCGACGGTGAGGGCGGCCGGGCCCGCGAGGTCGAGGAACTACTGCTCGCCGGCGCCGACCCGTCGGAACTCGCCGCCCGCGGTGTCGGCTGGGTACTCGTCGAACACGGCACCCCCGGTGATCTCGGGGATTCGCGGCGCACCCTCGAACTGCTCGATCCGGTCTTCGAGGACGGGTCGCTCGGTCTGTACCGGGTCGACGGGCCGTGGGTGCGGGAGTCCCCACCGCGCGGTCCCGCGGTCGCCGCGCACCTGCTGTGGCTGCTACTGCTGGCCGGTGGTGCCGCCGGCGCGCTCCTGCCCCGCCGACGTCAGGGGCGCCCGCCGGTGCTCGGCGCCGCGCGGGAACAACCCTGACACACGGTGTCCCCCCACGGTCGCGGCGAGCACGTCGAACACCCCGTCGCCGGTGGCCTCCCACGAGAACTCCCCCGCCCGTACCTGTGCCTTCGCGCCGAGTTCGGCGCGGCGATCGGTGTCGGCGAGCAGTTCGGCGACGGCGGCGGTCAGTTCGGCGGGCGAGTCGACGAGTGTGCCGGTGACACCGTCGATGATCGAATCGGTCAGTCCCTTCGAGCTGCGGTAACCGATGGTCGGGACGCCGTGCTGCGCGGCCTCGATCACCGCGAGCCCCCAGCCTTCCTTGCGGGACGGCATCACGTGCAACCAGGCCCGCGACAGCAGGAGGTGCTTGCGTTCCTCCGGGACGTGCCCGTGAAAGGTGACGGCGTCGCCGATGCCGAGTTCGGTGGCGAAGTCCCGCAGGTTCTGCTCCCACCAGCCGCCGCCGATGACGTCGAGGTGCAGTCCCGGGATGCGTTCGCGCAGCGCGGCGACCGCGGACAGTGCGTCCTCGATCTGCTTGTGCGGCACGAGCCGCGACAGCACGCACACGCTGGGATGGGCGGTGCGGGTGTGGTCCCCACCTGCTTCCACGGCGGCGGGCAGTGCGTCCGCGCCGTTCCGGACCACCGCGATGCGGTCGTGGTCGACACCGAGCCCGCGGAGTTCGTCGGCGGACGGCAACGACACGGTCAGGTACTGGTTGCGTCGGTGCACCCTCGGGGAGAGCTTCGATTCGATCCACCAGCCGAGCTTCGCCATCCCGCGTCCGGCGACGGGCCATTGTTCGCGGTGGCAGTGGTGCACCAGGACCGTCACGGGTGCTCCGGTGACGAGCCGCGCGAAGAACGGGATGCCGTTCTGGGTGTCGATGATCGCGTCGGGGCGTACGTCCTTCAACGGCCCGAATCCGAAGCGGCCGGCGGCGAGGGCGGCGAGGGCCCGCGGGTAGACGCCGAGGCGGCCGCCCCCGCGGCTGATGTCGATGCCGCCCCGCCGGTCGCGGCGTGCCGCGCCCGGGTACGACGCGGTACGCAGGGTGACCTTGATGCCGCGGGCGGCGAGACGGGCGCCGACCTGCTCGAGGTACCGCTCGCTTCCACCTCCCTGCGGATGCCCGCTGTCACGCCAGCAGAGCAGCAGAACCTCCCGCACGCGGTGACCCCCCGTAGTAGTGCAGACGCCCGACCCGGGCGCGGTGTACGAACTCGCGGTGTACGAACTTCAGGGACACCCTAGCGGGTTCCGCGGCACGACAGTGCGGCCACTACCCTGGTGCGACGTGCCTCCCACCACCGATTCCCGCGTGACCCGACCGTTCGAGCGGCGCGCGACGCTGCGGCGTTCCGTCGGCCTGCTCGGCAGCTTCCGGTTCGAGCAGACCGCCCCGGACCGGTTCTACGGGGGGTTGGCCGAGGACACCGTCGAACTCGTCGGCGACCTGTATCGCGGGCTGACCGGCGACGGGCTGTCCGGAACCACCGTCGTCGACGTCGGGGGCGGTCCCGGCTACTTCGCGGACGCGTTCGCCGGGGCCGGTTCCCGATACGTGCCGATCGAACCCGATCCGTCGGAGATGCACGCGGCGGGTCTGCGGGTCGGCGGGTCGATCCGCGGCTCCGGTCTCGCGTTGCCGCTGCGCACCGGGTCGGTGGACGTGTGTCTGTCCTCGAATGTGGCCGAGCACGTGCCGCGGCCGTGGGTGATGGGTGACGAGATGCTGCGGGTCACCCGGCCCGGCGGCCTGACGGTGCTCTCGTACACGCTGTGGTGGGGTCCGTTCGGTGGGCACGAGACCGGCCCCTGGCACGCGTTCGGCGGCGAATACGCGGCGCGGCGGTACACCCGCAAGCACGGGCACGAACCGAAGAACCGGTACGGGCGATCCCTGTTCGCGGTGGGGTGCGCCGAGGGGCTCGAGTGGGCGCGGTCCACACCGCACGGCGAGTTGGTCGCCGCGTTCCCCCGCTACCATCCGCGGTGGGCGTGGTGGCTCGTGGATGTACCCGTGGTGCGGGAATTCCTGGTCAGCAATCTGGTTCTGGTGCTGCGCCGAACCTGACCGGGCAGCTCACGACCTGTCCCGGATCACAGCGCGACGGCCCCGTCGTCGCGGTCGGAAATCGCCTACTGTCGGAGCCATGACCGCACTGGCCCTGGACGTCGGCGGCACGAAGTTCGCCGCCGCGATCGTCGCCGACGACGGCACTCCCGTCGACGCGAGAACCGTTCCCGTCCCCACCGTCGGTGTGTGGGATGCGTGCGCCGCGTTGCTGCGTCGGGTCGCCGGTGATCTGACGATCGACGCCGTGGGGATCGCCGCGGCCGGGCCCGTCGACATCCGGGACGGCACGGTCGCGCCGATCAACATCGCCGAGTGGGCGGGCGGGTTCCCTCTCGCCGGTTCGGTGCATGCGATGTTCCCGCGGGCCCGGGTGACGGTGGCGATGGACGGTGCCGCCGCGACGCTCGCCGAGCAGCGGCTCGGGGCCGGCCGCGGCACCCCCGACCTTCTCGGGGTGGTGCTGGGCACCGGGATCGGTGGGGGACTCGTGTACGGCGGGCACCTCGCGCCCGGTCGCACCGGCAACGCCGGGCACATCGGGCACATCGTGTCCGCATACGGCGTCGAGGTGTGCTCGTGCGGTGGGGTCGGCTGCATCGAGACGGTCGCGAGCGGTCCCGCGGCGGTGCGGTGGGCCCGCGCCCACGGCTGGACCGGATCCGACGGCGCCGCGCTCGCCGCGGACGCGGGGAACGGCAGCGGTGTCGCCGCGGCGGCGCTGGAACGCGCGGGCACCGCGCTCGGGCAGGTCATCGCGTCCGCGGCGGCACTGGTGGACGTGGGTCTGGTGGTGGTCGGCGGAGGATTCGCGCAGTCCGGGACCGCCCTGTGGCGGCCCATGCTGGCGTCCGCCGCGCGGCACGCACGCCTCGGGTTCGTGCGGGAACTGCGGATCGCCCCGGCGGAGCTCGGTGAATGGGGCACCCTCGTCGGCGCCGCGCAACTCACGCAGATCACGACTGGGTAACCAACAGCGGTTCTGCGGGTGCGGCTGCCCTACCCTGACTGGACCAGCCTGCCCCAGCTGTACGGATCGGTGGTATCCCATGCGGATTGCCGAGATTTTGCGGAACAAGGGTGCGGCCGTGCAGACGGTCCCACCCTCGACGACGGTGTGCGAGCTGATCGGAGACTTCGCGCGCCACAACATCGGTGCGGTGGTGGTCGTCGACGCGGGCACCGTCGTCGGGATCGTCACGGAGCGCGACATCGTGCGGAAACTGCACGAGCGCGGCCCGTCCGTGCTGGTCGCGAAGGCCGACGAGATCATGACCGGTGCTGTCGCGACGTGCCTGCCCACCGACACCGTCGACAGCCTCGCCGCGACGATGACCGAGCGGCGCATCCGGCACCTGCCGGTGGTCGTCGAGGACCGGCTCGTCGGGATCGTCAGCATCGGCGACGTCGTCAAGAGCCGAATCGACGAGTTGCAGAGCGAACGGGATCAGCTCGAGTCCTACATCGCGCGCGGCTGACCATCGCGCGCGGCCGACCCCCGCCCGGCCGTCAGTCGGTCGGTCGCGGCCCGGTGACGTCGCTCTGCCCGTCGTCGCTCTGCCCGTCGTCGTGGGCGCCGGGCCGGTCGAGCACGCTCACGCTCATCCCGTACGGCAGGAACCGCACCGACCTGCGCGGATCCGTGTTGCCCTTGAGGGCGCGCAGTGCATCGAGTTCGGTGGCGTACACCTGGTCGACGCGTGCGACGCCGGCGGAGTCGGTCGTGTACACCACCCACGCTCCGTCACCGCTCTCCCCTGCGGTGGCCGGTCGGGGTTCGGGTTGCGCGCGGGTCGCGGGCGCGTCCAGGAAAGCGAGGAAGCGGTCGCGCAGATCCCGCAGTTCCTCCCCGGCTTCCCGCACGACCCGGTCGAGATCGTCGGGGTCGAATCCGAACGGGTTGTTCTCGGCCATGTCCGCTCCTGACGCTCCGTGCGCTGTGCCGGTCCGTCCCTCCAGTGTGGCGGTCCCGGCCGGTGCGCGCCACGATCCCGCGGGCGATCACCCGCCCCTTTCAAAAAGCTGAAACGTGTTCTAGTGTGAGCGTGCCGATGTGACCCGGCACACGAACGGCGACACACGAGGGAGGGTCTTGTCGTGACGATCGACCCGGACGCCACCGACCACGGCGAGGTCGCCCGCCCGCACGACTCCCGACGCGACCCGGCCGCCGTGCGCACAGGGCTGCAACGCTGGCTCGCCGGGCGCGTCCCCGACCCCGTCGTCGGTGACGTCCACATCCCCGAATCCAACGGCATGTCCAGCGAGACGCTGCTGTTCGACGCCCGCTGGGACGGTGCCGACCACCGGCTCGTCGCCCGCGTCGCTCCCGTCGACAGCGCGGTGCCCGTGTTCCCCCGCTACGACCTCGACGCCCAGGCCCGCGTCATGCGCGCCGTCGCCGACACCACCGCCGTGCCCGTCCCCCACGTCCACTGGTCCGAGACCGACCCGTCCGCGCTCGGCAGCCCCTTCCTCGTCATGTCGCGTATCGACGGTCTCGTACCGCCCGACGTGATGCCCTACAACTTCGGGTCGTGGGTCAGCGACGCCACCGACGAGCAACGCGCCACCATGCAGGCCACCGCGGTCGACGTGCTCGCGCAGATCCACACCGTCGACCCCGCGGCCGCCGGACTCGACACCCCGCCCACCGCCGGCGACGCGATCCGCGCCCACATCGCGGCGCAACGCGGCTACTACGAGTGGACCACCCGCACCGGACCGCGGTCCCCGCTGATCGAACGCGCCTTCACGTGGCTCGACGAGCACGCCCCGGACGACCCGAACCCGGCGGTACTGTGCTGGGGCGACGCCCGCATCGGCAACATCCTGTTCGACGACTTCCGGCCCGCGGGGGTCCTCGACTGGGAACTCGCCACCGCGGGTGCCCGCGAGATGGATCTCGCCTGGATGATCTTCCTGCACCGGTTCTTCGAGGACATCGCGACCACCGCCGGGCTTCCCGGGCTACCCGGATTCCTGCGTCGCGACGACCTCACCGACGCCTACGCCCTCCGTTCGGGTCACGCACCGGAGCACCTCGACTTCCACACCTGCTACGCGGCGGTACAGCACGCGATCATCATGCTGCGCATCGCCACCCGCGCCGTGCACTACGGGCAGTCCGAGCAACCGGACGACCCCGATTCGATGATCATGCACCGCGCGACCCTCGAAGCGATGCTCGACGGCACCTACTGGAAGGCCCTGACGTGACGGTCGAACCGCGCGGATCGCTGTCGCCGCTGGACGACTACCCGGTGCACCAGACCGCCGAGCCGATCCGGCGGGTGGCGACCTCCGACCGGAACTTCTACGACCGCTACTACTTCAACTGCTATCCGTCCGACACCACCGACCTGTTCCTCGTCGTCGGACTCGGGCAGTACCCGAACCTCGGTGTGTGCGACGGGTTCGCCGTGCTGCGCCGCGGCGACGACCACATCGTGGTACGCGCGTCCAAGGCCCTCGGCCGCGACCGCACCGACACCTCGGTGGGTCCGTTGCGCATCGAGGTCCTCGAGGGGTTGCACCGCCTACGGGTGGTCCTCGAACCCGGACATCCCGACACCGCCGATCTGTCCTTCGATCTCACCTTCGAGGGTGACGTCCCGGCGACGGAGGAGGATCCGCAGAAACTGCGGCAACTCGAACGCGTCGTCATGGACACCTCCCGGTTCGTGCAGTCCGGAACGTGGTCGGGCAGCCTGACGGTCGACGGGCGGAGCCGCGACGTGGATCCCGTCGTGTGGCGCGGGAACCGCGACCGTTCGTGGGGGGTACGTCCGGTCGGTGAACCCGAACCGGCGGGTCGTCGCGCAGCGGACGGCACACCCGGGTTCTTCTGGATCTACTCGGTGATGCAGTTCGGCGCCGACACCATCGTCGTCATCGTGCAGGAGGACGACGCGGGTCGCCGACTGCTCGAGGAGGCCATCCGGATCCGCCCCGACACCGACCCCGAGTGGCTGGGCCGGCCCGAGCACGAACTACGGTTCGCGCCGGGCACCCGCACCGTCACCGGCGCAACCCTCTCCTTCCACCGGCCCGGGCAGGATCCGACGGTCGTCGAATGCGAACTGCTGGTGGCGAACCTGCTGGCGATCGGCACCGGGTACGGACTCGAACCCGACTGGCGCCACGGCATGTGGCAGGGCGACCTCGTCGTGCAGTCGCTGCGCCGCGACACCCGCGAGATCGACCCGGCGATGCTGATGTTCTGCCCCACCGACCACCTGGCGAGGTTCCACGTCGAGGGCACCGACGTCGTCGGCACCGGACTGTTCGAGGTCGCGGTGATCGGACCGCACCGTCGATACGGGTTCACCGGGTTCGTCGACGCCCACGACAACCCCGCGACCGACACGTCCGCGGCCCGCCCGGACCGGCGCGGACCCACCCCCTGACACACGCAGAAGTACCTCTCGACCGAGAAGGAAGGACGACATGACGGACTACGACAACCTGTTCATCGGCGGCACCTGGACGGCGCCGTCGACCGACGAGAAGCTCGAGGTGTTCTCCCCGGCCACGGAGGAGCGGGTCGGATCGGTGCCGGTCGCCGGCCCCGCCGACATCGATGCCGCCGTCGCCGCGGCCCGTCGCGCGTTCGACGACGGCCCGTGGCCGCGCATGTCACCGGCCGAGCGCGGGCAGGTGCTCGCCAAGGCCGCGAAACTCATCGAGGAACGCGGCGCCGAACTCGCCTCGGTGCTGTCCGACGAGATGGGCCAGCCCGCAGCATCGGTGCAGATGATGCAGATGACGCCGTCGCTGGCCGCACTGAACTTCTACGCGGGTCTCGCGGAGTCGTTCCAGTGGACGGACGAGCGCACCGGGTCGTTCGGTCGCACCCGCGTCACCCGCGAACCCGTCGGCGTGGTCGCCGCGGTCATCGCCTGGAACGTGCCGCTGTTCCTGTGTGCCAACAAACTGGGCCCCGCGCTGCTCGCCGGGTGCACCGTCGTCCTCAAGCCCGCCCCCGAGACACCGCTCGCCGTCAACGTGATCGCCGAGATCTTCGCCGAGGCCGGGCTGCCGGAAGGGGTCCTGTCCGTGGTGCCGGGCGGCGCCGAGACCGGTGAGCATCTCGTCTCGCACCCCGACATCGACAAGATCACGTTCACGGGGTCGACGGCCGTCGGCAAACACATCGGTGAGATCGCCGCGCGAAACCTCAAGCGCTGCTCCCTCGAACTCGGCGGCAAGTCCGCCGCGATCGTCCTCGAGGACGCCGACCTGGATTCGACGATCGCGATGCTCGTGATGTCGGGCCTGATGAACACCGGTCAGGCCTGTGTCGGACAGACCCGCATCCTCGCACCGCGCTCGCGCTACGACGAGGTGGTCGAGAAGATCGTCGCCACCGCAGCGTTCTTCCCCGTCGGCCCCCCGTCCGACGAGTCCGCCCAACTCGGTCCGCTGGTGTCCGAAAAGCAGCGTGACCGCGTCGAGGGGTACATCGCGAAGGGCAAGGAGGAGGGCGCCCGGCTCGTCCTCGGCGGCGGTCGCCCCGCCGGGCTCGACAAGGGCTGGTTCGTCGAACCGACGGTGTTCGCCGACGTCGACAATTCGATGACGATCGCGCGCGAGGAGATCTTCGGCCCCGTGCTGTGCGTCCTCCCGTACGACAGCGTCGACGAGGCCGTGAAGATCGCCAACGACTCCGAGTACGGGCTCGCGGGCTCCGTGTACACCACGGACGTCGACAAGGGTCTCGACGTGGCAGCGCGGGTCCGCACCGGCACCTACGGAATCAACTGGTACGCCTTCGATCCGGGCTCGCCGTTCGGCGGATTCAAGAACTCCGGTATCGGACGCGAGAACGGGCCCGAGGGCCTCGAAGCGTTCTGCGAAACCAAGTCGGTGCTGTACCCGCCCGGCTACCAGGGCTGATCCCGGTTCAGGCCGGCCCACCCCGAACGGGAGGTTCGGGTGCGATCTCCACACGGATCTCCGCGCCCGAACCTCCCGTTCGATCGTGCCGGCCGGACGTATCGTTCGACCATGGCGAAATCCCACGCGCCCAGGGACGGTGACGCCGAGAGCACCCTCACGGTGCTGCTCGCCTTCGCGGCGAACCTGCTGGTCGCCCTCGCGAAGACCGTCGCGGCGGTCGTCACCGGATCGGCGTCGATGATGGCGGAGGCGACCCATTCGTGGGCCGACACCGGCAACGAGGTGCTCCTCGTGATCGCGGACCGACGCTCGAAGCATCCCGCAGACCGGGCGCACCCGTTCGGCTACGGACGGGAAGCGTACGTCTGGTCGATGTTCGCTGCGCTCGGCCTGTTCGCGCTCGGCGCCGGCGTATCCATCACCCACGGAATCCAGGAACTGTTCCGTTCCGAACCGGCCTCGGACTTCGGCATCGCCTACACGGTGCTCGCCGTCGCGTTCGTGCTCGAGGGCATCTCGTTCCGACAGGCCTACCGTCAGGTGCGGAGAGAAGCGGCCGCGGCCGACCGCGATCTGCTCGAACACGCGTTGAAGACATCCGACCCGACCGTGCGGGCCGTGTTCGCCGAGGACGCCGCCGCGCTCATCGGTCTCGTCATCGCGTTCGCCGGCATCCTCGCCCACCAGCTCACCGGATCGCCGATTCCCGACGCCATCGGCTCGATCCTCGTCGGAATCCTGCTCGGTGTGATCGCGGTCGTCCTCATCGACCGGAACCGACGGTTCCTCGTCGGTGAGGAGGCCACCGGGCAGCTGCACCAGGCGGGGCTCCGGGCGCTGCTGGAGTTGCCCGACGTGGAGCAGGTGACGATGCTGCGGATGGAGTACCTCGGGCCGCGGCAGGTGTATCTCGTCGGTGCCGTCGACCTCGTCGGAGACGACGTCGAACACACCGTCGCCGAACTCCTCGACCGCTGCGAACGGGCCCTCGAGGAGCATCCGTACGTGCGCAAGGCGGTGCTGTCGCTGTCCACACCCGGCGATCCGCCGCTCACGCCCGAACCGCAGTCCGCGGGCCGGGCGTGAGCGCGAGTCAGATGTACATCGCGGGATCGATGTAGCTCGTCGGATCGACGAGCGGGTCGTGCCTGCGGCGCGACCGGATCGTCGCGGGGATGCCCGTGGCGATCGAATCGGCCGGGACGTCCCGGGTGACCACGGCGTTCGCGCCGACCGCGGTGTCGTCGCCGATCAGCACCGGACCGAGGATCTTCGCGCCCGCCCCGACCGTGACCCGGTTCCCCAGCGTCGGGTGCCGCTTCTCCTTCGCCAACGACCGACCGCCGAGTGTGACGCCGTGGTAGAGCATCACGTCGTCACCGATCTCGGCGGTCTCTCCGATCACCACGCCCATGCCGTGATCGATGAAGAACCGCCGGCCGATCGTGGCACCGGGATGGATCTCGATGCCCGTGAGGAACCGGGTGAACTGCGACAGGACGCGGGCCGGTCCCTTCAACGCCGGTACCGCCCACATGCGGTGCGCGATCCGATGCGACCAGATGGCGTGCAGCCCCGAGTAGACGATCGCGTTCTCCGCGTCGCTGCGCGCGGCAGGGTCGTGGCCGCGCGCAGCCTGCAGGTCTTCCCGGAGGGTCCCGAGAATGCTCACGACAGGATCAGTCCCGGATGTGCTCGAACAGCGGGGTGGAGATGTAGCGCTCACCGAAGTCGGGGACGACCACGACGATCAGCTTGCCCGCGTTCTCGGGGCGCTTCGCGACCTCGAGCGCCGCCCACACGTTCGCACCGGCCGAGACACCGCCGAGGATCCCTTCGTCCGTGCCGAGGGCCCGACCGATCCGGACGGCGTCGTCGAACTGCACGTCGATGATCTCGTCGTAGACCTCGCGGTCGAGGACGTCCGGAACGAAGTTGGCGCCGAGCCCCTGGATCTTGTGGGGTCCGGGGTTGCCGCCCGTCAGGATGGGGGAATCGGCGGGTTCGACACCGATGATCTGCACACCCGGCTTGCGGGCCTTGAGGTTGCGGCCGACACCGGTGAGGGTGCCGCCGGTGCCGATGCCCGCGACGAAGATGTCGATCTCACCGGCGGTGTCGTTCCACACCTCTTCGCCGGTGGTCTGCTCGTGGATCTGCGGGTTGGCGGGGTTCGCGAACTGCCGGGCCAGGACAGCGTTCTCCGTGGTCTTCACGATCTCCTCGGCCTTGGCGACCGCACCGGCCATGCCCTCGGCACCCGGGGTGAGGACGATCTCGGCGCCGTACGCGCGGAGCATCACGCGACGTTCCGTCGACATGGTCTCCGGCATCGTGAGGATCACCTTGTAGCCGCGGGCCGCACCGACCATTGCGAGGGCGATGCCGGTGTTGCCGGACGTGCCCTCGACGATCGTGCCGCCGGGCTTCAGCTCACCGGACTTCTCGGCGGCGTCGATGATCGCGACACCGATACGGTCCTTGACGCTGTTCGCCGGGTTGTAGAACTCCAGTTTCGCGGCGACCGTCGCGACCGCGCCGTCGGTGAGGCGGTTGAGCTTGACGATCGGGGTGCGACCCACCAGCTCGGTGACGTTGTTGTAGATCCCGCTCATAGCTGATCCTCCTCCCGGCCGCCACGCGACCGGCTCTGGTGTGCGATACACCTATTGCACCATCCGGCCCATGACGCGGTGCACCTGGGGAGTTCCAATCGGTGTGGGCGCACGCCGCGACCTGCTCGCGACGACGGAGAACGGCAGAAGGCCGCCCCGGCGAACCGGGGCGGCCTTCCGCGCGAGGTGTGATCAGCCGAGACGCTGCTCGAGGGCCTCGAATTCGTCGCGGATGCCGGACGGCACCTTCTCACCGAGGAACTCGAACCACTCCTCGATCAGCGGCAGCTCCGCCTTCCACTCGTCGACGCTGACCGCGAGGGCCTCGTCGACGTCGGCGGCATCGACGTCGAGACCACCCAGCTCCAGATCCGCCGCCGTCGGCACGAAGCCGATCGGGGTGGCCTGGGCGCCGGCCTTGTGCTCGATGCGGTCGACGATCCACTTCAGGACCCGGGAGTTCTCACCGAAGCCGGGCCACAGGAAGCGGCCGTCGTCGCCGCGGCGGAACCAGTTCACGTAGAAGATCTTCGGCAGCTTCTCCGAATCGGCGTTCTTGCCGAGCGTGATCCAGTGGTTGATGTAGTCGCCGGCGTTGTAGCCGATGAACGGCAGCATCGCCATCGGATCGCGGCGCACCGTACCGACCTTGCCCTCGGCGGCAGCGGTCTGCTCCGACGACAGTGTTGCACCGAGGAAGGTGCCGTGCTGCCAGTCGAAGGACTCGCTGACCAGCGGAACCGTGGTCTTGCGGCGGCCACCGAACAGGATCGCGGAGATCGGCACACCCTGCGGGTCGTCCCACTCGGGGGCGAGGATCGGGCACTGCGACATCGGGGTGCAGTACCGCGAGTTCGGGTGGGCGGCCTTCGTCTCGGACTCGGGGGTCCAGTCGTTGCCGAGCCAGTCGATCAGGTGCGCCGGGGTCTCGCCGCCGATGCCCTCCCACCACACGTCGCCGTCGTCGGTGAGCGCGACGTTCGTGTACACCGTGTTGCCGGCCTCGATCGTCGCCATGGCGTTCGGATTGGAATCCGCGCTGGTGCCGGGGGCGACACCGAAGAACCCGAACTCGGGGTTGACGGCGTACAGGCGGCCGTCCTCACCGAAGCGCATCCACGCGATGTCGTCGCCGAGGGTTTCGGCGCGCCAGCCGGGAATGGTCGGCTGGATCATCGCGAGGTTGGTCTTGCCGCACGCCGACGGGAACGCCGCGGCGATGTAGTACGGCTTGTCCTCCGGGGAGATCAGCTTGAGGATCAGCATGTGCTCGGCGAGCCAGCCCTCGTCGTGGGCCATCGCCGACGCGATCCGCAGCGAGTAGCACTTCTTGCCGAGCAGCGCGTTGCCGCCGTAGCCGGACCCGAAGCTCCAGATCTCGCGGTCCTCGGGGAAGTGGGTGATGTACTTGGTGTCGCTGCACGGCCACGGCACGTCCTGCTGACCGGCCTCGAGCGGCGCACCCACCGAGTGCAGCGCCTTCACGAACGGACGGTCGGTGCCCAGCTTCTCGAGGGCGGCGGCCCCCATGCGGGTCATCACACGCATCGACACCACGACGTACTCGGAGTCGGTGATCTCGACACCGAGCTTCGGGTCGTCGGCGCCGAGGGGACCCATGCAGAAGGGCACGACGTACAGGGTGCGACCGCGCATGCTGCCGCGGTACAGCTCCGTCATCGTCGCGCGCATCTCGGTCGGGTCGACCCAGTTGTTGGTCGGGCCCGCGTCGATCTCGTTCTTCGAGCAGATGAAGGTGCGGGACTCGACGCGCGCGACGTCCGACGGATCGGAGGTCGCGAGGAACGAGTTGGGCTTCTTCTTCTCGTCGAGACGAGTGAACGTGCCGGCCTCCACCAGCTGAGTGGTCAGGCGGTCCCATTCCTCGTCGGAGCCGTCGGCCCACACCACACGGTCGGGCTGAGTGAGCTCGGCAACCTCGCGGACCCAGGCAAGCAACTCGGCATGCTGGGTCGGGAGCTTGTCGTCGGTACCGTTCAGACCGGGAATGGTCGCTGAGGTCATCAAACTCTCCTGGGGTGTGCCCGGAACCGGATCCCTCCCCCGACCCGCACCGATGTGCGCGGACAGTGGCGAACCCGGGCTTCTCCCCTCTCGGCAGGGGTATCACCCGCTTCGTCCGTGGCCGAACGGAGGACGCGGGCGCCGGATGTCCTATTCATAGAGGTTAACGCCGGACATCCGGGCGGGAACACTCGGGTCCGGTAGGAAATGTCACAGAAACGATTCAGACGGAGCACCTTACCCCGACCGTACCCCTTCCGTACAGGCGATACAGCTCACTTACCGGGCACCCTGTGACTTTCGTCGCCACCGAGGGAGCCCTCGTCGGTCCGGACCCACCGCGCGGTGCCGTCGTCGGCCCGACGGAACTCCCACACCCCGTACTCGCCGTCGTCGGCGACGGTGGCGAGCCGGTCGGTGGTGCCGTCGAGGTCCGTGTCGGTGGCCACGATCAACACTCCCGCAGCGTCACCACCGAGCACCGCCCCGTCGAAGACCACCGACTCGCGAACACCGTCGCCGTCGAGATCGCTCGTGGCGTCGGCGGTGTCCGCCCAGCCGGCGGCCGATGCGGGATCGATTCCCCCCGTGTCGACACCACCCGATCCGTGGGAGACCGAGCCGTCCGTTCCGTCTCCGTCCGCCCCGAGGAACATCTCCGCCATCATCCGTGCCCCTTCCTCACCCGTTCCGGTCCGTCGACACCTCGAACCCGTCGACACTTGGACGCGGCACACGCCCGATCGGTTCCGTCCCCGCCCCGAATGTTCCGGTCCCGAAGGGGCCGAGTGTCGCGAGATCCCGTTCGCACGCCGCGATCCGTGCACGGCGCACGCCGTCACGACGTCGGATCTCCTCGTCGATCTCGGCGATCCGGTCGACGAGGGCTGCGGCCCGTTCGCGCCCCCGCTCGTCCGCGGCACGCCCCAACCGGTCGTCGACATCGAAGGCTCGGGCACGGATCCATCGGTCGAGCGCGGCCCGGAACACCGCGATCTCGTCGCTCACCCATCGGCGGATCCGGTCGCGGTGAGCGAGTTGCCGACGCATCCGCACGAGCCACCACGCGGCGACGCCTCCGCACGCGACGGAGAGCGCGAACGCCGGCGCTACCGGAAGCCACCCGATCGACGTCGACAGCAGCTTCCCGAGACCGGCACCCGCCGATACGCCCAGCACGAGAGCGAACCTGTCCTCGAACACCCCGGCCCGCTCCGGCGGGTCGGGGACCGGGGCACCGACCGGTTCGTCGAGACCGGAGGCCGAGGTGGGACCCCACCGCTGCGCCGCCGCGTCCGCGACGGCCGCCGCGACATCCCCCAGTTCGGCGGCCAGCAGGCCCGGGATGTCGTCCGGTGCGATGACACCACCGTCGAGGGATTCGGACATCCGGGACGCCACCGCGCGCAGACGGACCGTGGCGTCGTGCAGAATCTCGGTGCGCGCATGCGACACCTCGCTGCGGGCGCGCTGCGCACCGACCCGGGCCGACGACAGGCGCAGACGTTCGGTCCTCGGATCGACGGTGTCGTCGACGGTCCGCAACGATCGGATCTCGTCGAGGATCATCGCTCGGGTGCGGGCGAGAACGGCTGCGCGGACCACCCGGGCACTCTGCGTGGCCGTGACCGCGGCGCACAGCGCCGCACGCAGGTCGACGATGCCGGATTCGACCGCGAGAACACGCCCGACATCGCCGCCGAGCCGACGCGCGTGGGCGGCGGCGTGCGCGGACACCGGAAGCACGTCGATGCGCCCGAACCACGGGGCGTGCCGATGCAACAGTTCCGCGTCACGGTCGCGGATCACCTGCTCCTGCTGCCCCGGACGGAGGTCGACGGCAGTGAGCGCGCACACGACGACCACCGCACCGCGCGCAGCCCCGTCGAGCACGCCGAACTCGGTGCGACCGAGCACCGCCGACACGTCGGTCACCAACAGCACCACGGCGCAGTCCCCGTCCCGCACGAAGCGGAGTCCGATGGACGTGTCGTCACCGGCCTCCTCGAGTTCGGTGATCAAGGAGCCGAGGCCCGTCCCGGGAACGCCGACGACCCGCACGGTCGCGGACGGCGGCGTGTGCAGTCGCCGCCACCCGTGAGGATTCCAACGACGCAGCACGTCGTCGACGCCGGTCACGGATGCACCCCGGACGTGCCGGTCGGAGCGTCGTCGAGCGCCGCCTCGAGAACATCTCGGGCAGCCGGCGACGCCGGGATCTCCGCGAGCGTGCGGGCGAACACGTCGAGTCGTCTGCGGTGGGCACCGGCGATGCACTCGGCGACAGCGGCATCGAACCGGGGATCGTCGAGGGCGTGCACCGGGAGCGTCGGTCCGAGATCCGGACGGGCACCACCACCCGCGACGACGGCGACGATGCAGCCGGGATTCGCGGCGACCACTGCCGCACGGTCGGCGGGATGCACAGACGACGCATCGGGGCGGGTCGGCAGGACGTAGACGACGACGTCCGCGTCGAGCACCGGATCGGGTACGTCGGGTGCATCGACCGTGACGACGGACAGGTGGACTCCGGCCGACGACAGGAGAGACTCACGCACCGAGGTCTCCAGGTGCTCACGCACCGAGGTCTCCAGGTGCTCACGCACCGAAACCTCCAGGTGCTCACGCACCGTGGACCGGCCCGTCCCTGCGCGACCGGCGATCTGCACCCGCACCGGCCCCTCGGCACGCGCAATCGCGTCGTGAACCGCCCGCCCCGCCACCGGGTCCAGTCCGTCGACGGTCGCCGCGAGCCTGCGCCGGCGGTCCCCGTCCCCCACGTCCCCATCCCCCACATCCCCGTCTCCCACGTCTCCGTCCCCCATCCCCCGTCCGCGTGTGGATCCACCCCGAACACCCGGATCCGCGATCCCCCGATCGCGCGTGCGGAATTGTGTCAGACCACCGTCCGAGTGTGCGTGCACCTGAGAAAAACCTGTGGTCACACACGTCACTTCTGCCACCCACTCTCCGGATACGTGACAATGGTCTGGTGAACCACGCCGATCAGGACACGACCGAGACGCTCGACGAGCGACCCACACGCGGGAACCGCCTGTACCCGAGGGTGACGAGTTTCCGTTCCCGCCGGGGCGCACTGACCGACCCGCAGCAGGACGTGTGGGATCGTCGTTGGCCCGAACTCGGCCGCGACGTCGGCGACGATCTGCTCGACACCGACCGTTGGTTCGGGCGTTCCGGGCCACTCGTACTCGAGATCGGTTCCGGGACCGGGACCGCGGCCGTGGCGATGGCACAGGCGGAACCGCACGTGAATCTCATCGCCGTCGAGGTGTACCGGCCGGGCATCGCCCAGACGCTGCAGCGCATCGAACGCACCGAGGGAACCGATGCACCCGCCACGAACCTGCGGATCCTGCGCGGCGACGCCGTCGAGGTGCTCGAACACATGATTGCGCCCGAGTCGTTGACCGGGGTGCGGGTGTTCTTCCCGGATCCGTGGCCGAAGGCACGTCACCACAAGCGTCGGCTGCTGCAACCGGAAACGTTCCGGTTGATCGCGTCGCGTCTGAAGCCCGGCGGGGTCCTACACGTCGCGACCGACCACGCCGAGTACGCCGAGGCGATCGCCGAAGCCGGCAACGCCGAACCGCTCCTCGTACCGGTCACATGGGACTCGCCCATCAGCCACGAGCGGCCCGTCACCAAGTTCGAGGACAAGGCGCACCGGGTGGGCAGCGACATCGCCGAACTGATCTGGGGGAAGATCGGGGAATGAGCGTCCACGAACAGACCACCGGCGTGACCGACACCACCGCGACCGGCGGTGCCGAGCGGCGAGCACGAGTCCTGCTCGTGTGGGATGCGCCCAACCTCGACATGGGTCTCGGCGCGATCCTCGGTGGGCGCCCCACCGCCGCGTACCGCCCGCGGTTCGATGCGCTCGGACGTTGGCTGCTCAGCCGCACCGCCGAACTGTCACGGGAGCTGTCGCTCGACTCGACGGTGGTCCTCGAACCCGAGGCCACGGTGTTCACGAACATCGCTCCGGGCAGCGCCGACGTGGTGCGCCCCTGGGTCGAAGCCCTGCGCAATGTGGGCTTCGCGGTGTTCGCCAAGCCCAAGATCGACGAGGACAGCGACGTCGACTCCGATATGCTGCGGCACATCGAGCTCCGGCACAGTGAGGGGCTCGCCGGTGTGATGGTCGCATCGGCCGACGGTCAGGCTTTCCGTGAACCGCTCGAGGAACTCGCGGCCGAGGGCGTCGCGGTGCAGGTCCTCGGGTTCCGCGAGCACGCGAGCTGGGCCGTCACCTCCGAGATCCTCGATTTCATCGATCTCGAGGACATCGCCGGAGTGTTCCGGGAGCCGCTGCCGCGCGTGAGCCTCGACATGCTGCCCGACGAGGGTGCCTGGCTACAGCCGTTCCGACCGCTCTCCGCGCTCCTGGTGGGGCGGAAGAGCGTCGCCGAATAGGAGATCACGTGTTCCACCGCTGGGGAGAACTCGTCTTCCGTGCGCGCTTCACCGTCATCGCGGTGATGGTCGCGGCGCTGCTCGGGCTCGCCGGGTACGGGATGAGCCTGCAGGACCATCTGAGTCAGAGCGGCTGGGACGACCCCGGCTCGGAATCCGTCACGGCGGCGAAGCTCGCCGACGGCACCTTCGGCCGCGACACGAACGGTGACGTGCTGGCGCTGATCACGGCGCCCGAGGGCAAGACCGTCGACGATCCCGAGTTCAAGGCGACGGTCACGGCCGGGCTGAACGCGTGGGTGGCCGACCACCCGGACCAGGTCCTCAAGATCAATGCCGCGTATTGGCCGACGGACGGTGCTCCCTCGCTACCCGCGCTGGCCGACGAGTCCAAGCAGCACGGGGTGGCGTCCCTCGCGATCGTCGGCGACAACGACACCGAGATCGCCGGCAACTTCCGCGACGTCAAGGACGCGCTGCGCATCGACGGGGTCGACGTCCAACTCGCCGGCCTGCAACCGGTCACCGGTGCTCTCAACGACACGATGGCCAACGACATCAAACGCATGGAGTTGCTGGCCATCCCCGCGGTCGGGATCCTGCTGTTCTTCGTGTTCGGTGGCGTCGTCGCTGCTGTGCTGCCGTTGATCACCGGTGGACTGACCGTGGTCGCCGCCAACGGAATCGTTCGCCTGATCACCAACTTCACCGAGGTCAACTCGTTCGTCGCACCGGTCGTGTCGCTGATCGGTCTCGGCCTGGCGATCGACTACGGCCTGTTCATGGTGTCCAGATTCCGTGAGGAACTCGCCGAGGGTTACGACACGGCCGCCGCGGTGCGGCGCACCGTCGTGACCTCGGGCCGCACCGTCGTGTTCTCCGCGACGATGGTGATCACCAGCCTCGGCGGCCTGTTGCTGTTCCCGCAGGGCTTCCTCAAGTCCGTCGGATACGGCGCCATCGCGACGGTGTCGCTCGCGGCGCTGACGTCGGTGACGGTGCTTCCCGCCATCCTGGCGATCCTCGGCAAGAACATCGACAAGTTCGGGATGAAGCGGTTCGGCCAGATCCAGTCGAACGAGCAGATCGAGGAGAGCTTCATCGGGCGTCTGACCCGCTGGGTGATGCTCAACCCTCTGAAGGTGACCATCCCGGTGGTCATCGGCCTGCTGTTGCTGATCACTCCGTTGACCGGAATCAAGTTCGGTGGCATCAACGAGACGTATCTTCCGCCCGACCACCCCACCCGACTCGCTCAGGCCGAGTTCGACGAACTGTTCCCCGGACAGCGCACCGAACCGGTGAAACTCGTCATCCGGGGTGCCGAGGGCGGCGACCTCAACGAGATCATCGATACGGCCAGCGCGGCACCGGGGCTCGTCGAGAGGTTCCAGATCGAGGGTCCGGCGGTGGACGGCGTCCGCGTCGTCAAGGCCGGTCTCGTCGACCGCAACGCGACTTCCGACACCATCGACTTCCTGCACGCCGCGTCCTGGCCGGAAGGCGTGGACGTCTACGTCGGCGGCACTCCGGCGATCGAGCAGGACTCGATCGCCGCGCTGCTCGGGACGCTGCCGCTGATGGTGCTGTTCGTCGTGGTGTTGACGACCATCCTGATGTTCCTGGCCTTCGGTTCACTCGTGCTACCGGTCAAGGCCGCATTGATGAGCGCGCTGGGGCTGGGTTCGACACTCGGCATCCTCACCTGGATCTTCATCGACGGCCACGGCGCGGGCCTGCTGAACTTCACGCCCGGCCCCATCATGTCGCCGATCCTGGTGCTCATCATCGCGATCATCTACGGACTGTCCACCGACTACGAGGTGTTCCTGCTCTCCCGCATGGTCGAGGCGCGGTCCCAGGGCGCGAGCACCACCGAATCCATCCGGATCGGCACGGCGCACACCGGTCGCATCATCACGGCGGCCGCGCTGATCCTCATCGTCGTCACCGGTGCCTTCGCCTTCTCCGAACTCGTCATGATGAAGTACATCGCGTACGGCATGATCGCCGCCCTCATCATCGACGCGACGGTGATCCGCATGTTCCTGGTACCGGCAACCATGAAACTGCTCGGTGACGACTGCTGGTGGGCACCGGTGTGGATGAAGCGGATCCAGGAGAAGGTGGGCCTGGCCGAACCTATCCTCACCGACGAACTGATGCCCGACGACGTCCCCGAACTGATCACCGTCGGCATGTTCGGTCCGGCCACGGTCGCCGCGACCGGCGCGCATCGCCTGCCGCCGATGACGGTCGAGGGCGCGACCGACATGACACAGCCCCTCCCGAAGATCGCCGCACCGCGACCCGCAGCCGAGCAGCGTCGCACACGGGACCTGCCGCCGTCGCCGCGCCGCGGCCCGGGCCGCCCGCAGCAGGGACCCGCCGGATACCGGCCGCAACCGGGCGCACCGGCCCGTCCTCCGCGACTCGACACCGCCGCCGGAGGAAACCCGTCCGGACCCACCCGGCGACCGACTGCGCCGCCGCCCGGTCCGCAGGCGGGTACGCCGTCGCGACCGTTGCGTCGCCCCGCCGCGCCGCCGCCGGGTGCTCCGGCCGTGCCTCCGCGCCCGGACGGTGAAACCCCGCAGCGGCCACCCCAGCAGCCCGTCGTCCGCGAGTCACGCCCCGATATTCCGGCGCCGCCGCTCCCCCGCCGGCAGCGCGGTGACGTCCCGCCGCCGCTGCCGCAGACGTTCGTGCGGCCCAGCGCACCGACGCCACCGTCGACAGGCACACCGACGCCGGCGTCGACAGGCACACCGACGTCCTCTCCCACGGCTCCGCCGTCCACGCGGGATGCGGATGCCGGCGGGAGCGCTCCGCGGCGCACCCGTGATCCGCAGGCGATCGAGAACTGGTTGACACAGATGCGTCGGGTCAACACGGGTGCGCACGCCTCCGGCCGTCCCCGGGCGGGTCAGAATCCGCCGCCGGAGAATCATCCGCCGGGTCGCGCACCCGAGCAGCCGGGTACCGCACAGCAGCCGGGTACCGCACAGCACGGGGCGGGGGTATCCGGTCCTCCGGCACCCGCGCAGCCCCTGCCGCAGCGCGCGCCCCGGGCTCCCCACCCCGCGGGCGCCGCGGGTGGAGATCCGTCCCGCACGGCCGCACCGGCACCCCGACCGGGGGCGACCGGTAGTCATCGTGCACCGGATCAGAACGCTCCGGACACCGGCGAGCAGGAGACGAACGGGCGCCGGCACGCCGACGACGCGGACGGTTCGATCAGTGTCAGCGAACTGATCGCGCGTCAGCGCCGCTCCTGAGCGTGTCCCGGCCGGGGTCGTCCCGGCCGGGCCCCTCAGGCACCGCCCATGAACCGACGCAGCCGCGCACCCATCGGATGTGACACGGACAGTGAACCCGCCCGGATCCGTCCGGTGACCACGACGTGCAGCGGCCCGTAGGGCGCACCGCCGCGCACCTTCGACGTGGCGCTCGACGCGGTCGCTTCCACACCGTCGATGTCGGCGGTCGCGTCGAGCGGCAACAGGATGCCGATCGAACTGAGGTAGTCGTTGACCTCGATGCGCACCACCTGCGTCTGCATGACGGCGTCGGTGAAGTCGAGGCTCACCGACGAGGCGACGGTGTCCAGTCTGAGCACCGGTGGCACCGACCAGCGGCCCTTCCGGGCGACGGTGGACATCCGTCCCCGGATGAGCATCGGCGTACCGTCGGCGGCCGGGACACCCGCGCCGTACGGTGCGGGGTTGTTCCCGTACTGCCGGGTTCCGT
>Ga0123330_1000236_pt1 | contig 64212 bp, 59 predicted proteins | sample BioC13SIPDNA_2_FD_89704 | JGI IMG/M metagenome (GOLD analysis project Ga0123330, IMG submission 89704) | Anaerobic biogas reactor microbial communites from Washington, USA - Biogas_R2_A C13 SIP DNA | ecosystem: Engineered > Bioreactor > Anaerobic > Unclassified | place: Washington, USA... | reverse complement strand
TGTAGTGATGCATTAAGCTGACCGGTACTAATAGATCGAGGTCTTGACCTTAAAAACTTTCTTTCCCCTGCAGTTTCCAAAGAATTTGATAAAGCAATAAAATTTCCTGGTGACAATGGCGGAGAGGCCACACCCGTTCCCATCCCGAACACGGCAGTTAAGCTCTCCAGCGCCGATGGTACTGCGGTTTTTCCGTGGAAGAGTAGGTCGTTGCCAGGAATTAATTATTTTCTGCGGCTGGGCAGGCAAGGGGACGGTTCTGTTGCCTGCCGGAACATCACCTAGTATAATGTAGTTATAATGTAGTTATGGGAAGGTGAGCGAAGTGACGAGAAGAGCAAGGGAAATGGCCGAAAGTGGTATTTATCATATCATGCTGCGCGGCAATGAGAGAAAGTCGATTCTCGCTAGTGAAGGGGAAAAACAATTCTTTCTGGACTGTATAAGAGGCAAGCAGAAAGAAACTAATTTCTCGTTATATGCCTACTGTCTGATGAACAATCACGTTCACCTGCTTATCAACGTACAAGATAATGAATTGGCATCTATCATGAAAGGCATAGCGACACGCTATGCCTTTTTCTATAATAATAGACACAATAGAGTTGGCCATGTATTCCAGGACCGGTTTAAAAGCGAACCGATAGAGGATGAAAGATACCTTTTGGCCGCTGTTCGATATATTCATAACAATCCGGTGAAAGCAGGAATGGTTTCAAATCCGGAAGACTAACGGTGGAGCAGTTATTGGGCTTACATCCAACCAGAGCTCTTCGGGGAAGAATGGATAGACAGCGCGTCTATTCTTGGCATTATTGCACTGGACAGAAAGAGTGCGATCGAGGAGTTTATACGATTTTCTAAAGATGTGGTCGAGGAAACATTTATTGACATCGAGGAAAAGTCAGGGATTAAAACACTTGACGAAGGAGGTTGTATTCTGAGGGAGTACCTGAAGCAAGAGGGTTTGCCAATCACCATTAAAGAAATCAAGGAGAACCAGGAATTGAGGCAGAAGGCCATCGTTTTTCTGCGGGCCAATACGCAATTGTCTCAGCGAAAAATTGCTATCTTACTGGGGATAGACAAAAGCATTGTGGAGAAAGTGAAATTATAAACAAGCAGGCAACAGAACCGTCCCCTTGCCTGCCCCCTTGCCTGCCTCCATCTATAGTTTAAAGCTATGACAAAGCATACAAATCAAGTATTACGCTATGTCTAAAGCCGCATGGTATATTATTGCCACTATAGTTGGAAGGTGAGAGATATCATGAAAACAGCAACCATCGGTTACCCGAGAGTAGGGACTTTACGGGAACTAAAATTTGCAACCGAGAAGTATTTTGAAGGCGTTTTATCAAAAGCGGAGCTTCAAGACACTGCTGCTCTTCTCAGGAAAACACATTGGCAAATGCATATTAATAATGGCATTGATTTTATCCCATCCAATGATTTTTCTTTTTATGATAATATGCTGGATACGGCAGTTTTGCTTAATGTGGTTCCCAAACGCTACAGATCTTTACAGCTAGATCCCTTGGAAGAGTATTTTGCCATGGCTAGAGGTTATCAGGGACTTAATGGCGATGTTAAGGCCCTGGCAATGAAGAAATGGTTCAATACCAATTACCATTATATTGTGCCTGAGATCGAGGATGACACAGAAATTTCACTGACTGGAACCAAGCCGTTTGATGAATTCTTGGAAGCCACAAATTGGGGGATCGTAACCAAACCTGTTATCATCGGAGCTTTTACCTTTTTAAAGCTCGCAAGATTTACCGGCAATAAAACAGCGATTGATTTTACCAAAGATATTATCGTGGCATACTCGAAGATTCTTAAGAAGTTTAATGATTTAGGCGCTGAATGGATACAGTTTGACGAGCCTGCGCTGGTTATGGACTTAAGCGCAGATGACGTTGCTCTTTTAAAGAAAATCTACGGTGAGATCCTTTTAGCAAAGGACAGTACAAAGGTGCTTTTACAAAGCTATTTCGGCGATCTGCGCGACTGCTACCAGGAGGTCACCACGCTGCCGTTTGCTGGGATAGGACTCGATTTTATCGAGGGTAATCATTCGCTGGAACTGGTCAAACACTTTGGTTTTCCCGCAGATAAAACCCTTTTTGCCGGTGTTGTAAACGGCAAAAATATCTGGCGCAACAACTATAGCCAAACCCTGCTTATCCTCGATGAATTAAAGAAAACCCGCGCGACTATTGTTTTGAATACCTCCTGTTCGCTCTTGCACGTTCCGTACACCATAAAAAATGAAGAGTCACTAACTGATGAGTTTAAAAAGCATTTTGCCTTTGCGGAGGAAAAAATGGGGGAACTGGCCGACCTGAAGAAAATTACCGCAAGCAATACCCCGGCTGAAATTACTGAATATATTAAAAACACCAGGCTTTTCAAAGAAAGCAGATTCTGCACGGACGCATCGGTGCAGGCTGCGGTTTCCTCACTTACACCGGAGGATTTCATCAGACATCCTGCATTTCATGAACGGGAAAAGATACAGAAGGCGGTATATAATCTGCCCTTGTTGCCAACCACAACCATCGGTTCATTCCCGCAGACGGCAGAGGTCAAAGCGAACCGCTCCGCTTTTAAAAACGGTAAAATTACATCAAAGCACTACATCGAATTTAATAAAGAGAAAATTGCGGAATGTGTTGCGCTGCAGGAAAAAATCGGGCTTGATGTGCTGGTTCACGGCGAATTTGAACGCAACGATATGGTTGAATATTTCGGTGAATGCCTTAACGGGTTCCTTTTCACACAAAAAGGATGGGTACAGTCTTACGGTACTAGATGCGTTAAACCACCTATTATATGGGGTGATATTTCCCGTTCCCAAGCAATGACGGTCGATTATATCGTATACGCGCAATCGCTTACCCAGAAATACATGAAAGGGATGCTTACCGGTCCAGTCACGGTTTTGAACTGGTCGTTTCCCCGCGAGGATATTTCATTGCAAGAATGCGCCTTGCAGATCGCTCTGGCCATCAGACAAGAAGTGCTTGAGCTTGAAGCTAACGGTATAAAAATTATTCAGATTGATGAAGCTGCTCTTCGTGAAAAGCTCCCGCTAAGAAAAAGTGATTGGCACTGCGAATACCTGGACTGGGCGATTACTGCATTCAGGCTGGTACACAGCGGGGTTAAAGCCGAGACGCAGATTCATACCCATATGTGTTACAGCGAATTCAGCGATATTATAAAAGATATTGACGAGATGGATGCGGATGTTATCACCTTCGAGGCTTCCCGTTCCGACCTGGCTATTATCGATGTATTGAACCGGTGCGGATTTAAGATGGCAGTCGGTCCGGGGGTTTATGATATCCACTCACCTAGAATCCCCGGTACTGAGGAAATCAAGGAAGCAGTTTTTAAGATGCTTAAAAAAATACCCCAGGAAAAGCTCTGGGTAAATCCCGATTGCGGACTCAAAACGAGAGGAAATGCGGAAACAATTCCGAGCCTGAAAAACCTGGTTGATGCTGCCCAGGAAGCAAGAAGGAGCTTACATGAGAACATCAGAAATCTTTAATAATAAAATCGTGCTGTCGCTGGAAATTTTTCCTCCCCGGCGCACAGCCTCAATTGGAATCATATACAAAACGCTTGAAGAGTTGCAAGGATTAAACCCGGACTTCATCAGCGTAACTTATGGTGCCGGCGGAAGTGAAACCAACACCGCAACCTTGGAAATTGCTTCAGCAATCAAAAACAATTACGGAATTGAGAGCGTGGCGCATCTTCCATGCATCAATCTTAACAAAGATGAAGTGCTGAATATGCTGGAAGGCTTTAAACAAGCAGGAGTTGAAAATATTTTGGCTCTGCGCGGTGATGTGAATCCTGCCTTGGTGCCAAAACAGGATTTTCGCTATGCCAGCGACCTGGTTTCGTTCATCAAGGAAAACGGCGATTTTAATATTATCGGAGCATGTTACCCGGAGGGGCACAGTGAGAGCTCCAGCCTGCTTGACGATATACGCAATCTTAAAATCAAGGTGGATGCCGGGACGGACCAGCTGATCACCCAGTTGTTTTTTGACAACAGTTACTTTTATTCATTTCGGGAACGAGCCAGTGTTGCAGGAATAAATGTACCGATTGAAGCTGGAATTATGCCGGTGGTAAATAAAAGACAGATTGAAAGAATGGTATCGCTGTGCGGCGTAAAGCTTCCGAAAAAGTTTGTAACCATGATGGAGAGATATGAGAATAATCCTGAAGCCATGCGTGATGCAGGGATTGCTTATGCCGTTGATCAAATTGTCGATCTTATAGCGCAAGGGGTTGATGGAATACACTTATATACGATGAATAACTCATATATTGCCAAGAAAATCTATGCAGCCATAAGCACCCTGCTAGTGGCATAAAGCGGGGTTATGATAATACAGTATAACCGTATTCAGAAATCAGCCGCTTTAATTCGGTGATATATTCAGATGCGATCGCACTCAGATGGGCCTTCTCATTGGCTATCCAACCCACCAGCATTTTTTCTTCCGTTTCCAGCGGCACGGAAATAATATTATCACCGTTTAGATCGCTGTTTAGAACGCCTGTGCAAATAGTGTATCCATTCAGCCCGATCAGCAGATTGAATAGCGTTGCGCGGTCGCTGACATGGATGGTTTTCTTATGTGGAGCGGTGCTCAAGATCTCCTCTGAGAAATAGAATGAATTATATTCACCTTGCTCAAAGGCCAGGAAAGGAAAATCATCCAGATCTTCAAGAGTGACCGAATTTTTATAGGCAAGCGGGTGAAGCGAACTGATAAAAACATGTGGGTCAGCTTTAAAAAGAGGGTTAAAGATCAAGTGATTTTCTTTTAAAAGCTTATTAAGTACTTTTTCATTAAAGTCGCTTAAATATATTATGCCCAGCTCGCTGCGGAGATTCTTGACATCTTCAATGATTTCATAGGTCCTCGTTTCACGAAGTGTAAATTCATACTCATCCACATCTAATGCCAGAAGAAGATTCACAAAGGCGTTGACAGCGAAAGCGTAATGTTGAGTTGAAACGGAGCATAGCTGTTTTGAGGGCTTTTTGCCCAGATAACGCTGTTCCAGAAGTTCAGTCTGCTCTACAACCTGTCGCGCGTAAGAAAGAAATTCCGTACCGTCAATGGATAATGATATACCTTTCGTTGTGCGGTGAAATATCTCTATTCCTAGTTCGCTTTCAAGCTCTTTGACAGCATTTGAAAGGCTTGGCTGTGAGATGAAAAGCTGCTTGGCGGCTTCGGTAATTGAGCCGCATTCAACTATTTTGATAATGTATCTTAATTGTTGAAGTGTCATAGTCCCACCCTCTTACTATCATTTTATCCAGAAACCGCTTGTAATCAATGAGTTTGATGAGAGCTTGTGGTTGGCAGTCATTGATAAAGTAATAATCCATGATGCTTATGATATCCATTTTACTTTCAGAGATGGTATGGTAATTATAGTTTTAATAATTATAAACTACTAACTGCGGGCTGGCTACAATTCGGGTCCTGCGGGTATTTTTTATGAATTAATTATCATGACATTGACAGATGTCGATATGCTTGATATATTATAAACATATCGAGATGTTTGAATGTAATCGAGACATATAAATATGACGGGAGTGAGGTTTGATGAACTCTTATGCCGATTATGTTCCAGTATTTAAAGCGTTATCAGATGAGACGCGTTTAAAGATAATTGATATGCTGTCATGTGGTGAGATGTGCGCATGTGACATATTGGAAAAGTTCAGTATTTCTCAGTCAACGCTCAGCTACCATATGAAAATACTGACTGAAAGCGGTCTGGTTAATGGTGTTCGCGATGGGGCGTGGATGAGATATACGCTTAAAAGTGGAAGAACAGAGGATGCTATTAATTTTATCAACTATATAACTAATGAAAAGGACGATTGTATCTGTAAGCAATCTAGCTGCAAAGTATGCACTGAAAATAATGAGGAGGAATCCTAACATGAGAAAAATTGAGATTTTTGATCCGGCCATGTGCTGTAGCACCGGGGTGTGCGGTCCGTCAATTGATCCAGAGCTGATGAGAATTGCTACAGTGATTAATTCCTTAAAAGATAAAGGAATAATCATTAAGAGACATGGCTTGTCAAATGAACCGCAGGACTTTATTACGAATAAAGTAATCAGCGATCTTCTGCAGAAAGAGGGGGCAGGAATATTACCCGTAACGCTGGTGGATGGTGCGGTGGCAAAAACCAAAGAATACCCCACTAATGAAGAAATTGAAAAATGGTTGGAAATAGAAATAGACTCGAAACCGGCAGTCATCATAAGCAGTTGCTGTGGCCCAAAGGGGTGCTGTTAATTATGAATACCAAATTTGAATCCTTTGATATAGATAAAATTAATCTTACCCAATACTTGTTTTTTACCGGCAAAGGTGGGGTGGGAAAGACATCTGCAGCATGTGCTGTAGCAGTAAATTTGGCAGACAGCGGCAAAAAAGTGCTGCTTATAAGCACCGACCCGGCTTCAAATTTGCAGGATGTTTTTAATACCGAATTAAACGGCAAGGGCGTGCAGATTGAGGGTGTTCCCGGACTGGTAGTTGCCAACCTTGATCCGGAAGAAGCAGCCAGAGAATACCGGGAATCGGTTATATCTCCATATAGGGGGAAACTGCCCGACAGCGTAATTAATAATATGGAGGAACAGCTCTCAGGTTCTTGTACCATTGAAATTGCGGCCTTTGACCAGTTTTCACACTTTATTACCGACAATACAACCGAAAATGAATTTGATTATATCATTTTTGATACCGCACCGACCGGGCACACTCTGCGGATGCTGCAGCTGCCTTCAGCCTGGAGTAATTTTATTGCGGAAAGTACCCATGGAGCCTCATGTTTAGGCCAGCTCGCAGGATTGCAGGATAAAAAAGATATGTATAAAAATGCGGTAATAAACCTTGCCGATAAAGCTAAGACCACACTTATCCTGGTTTCCAGGCCGGAAGAAACACCTCTGCTGGAAGCTGAACGGTCCAGCCGGGAATTGAGCAATTTGGGGATTAACAATCAGCTTCTCATTATCAACGGGGTACTGGGTGGAGCATCAGATGATCTGTCACAAAAAATATTATCCAAGCAGCAGCATGCCCTTAAAAACTTGCCGCCCGGATTAAGAGGATTTAAGACCTATACGATCCCCTTGCGCTCCTATAACATATTAGGGCTGGATAAAATAAGGGCGTTCTTCAATAGCGATGATTATATAAGTGCAGATGCAAAAAGTAAACTAACGGATTTGAAACCAATAAATGATCTAGTTGAGGATATATACGCAGCCGGCAAAAAAGTCATTTTTACTATGGGCAAGGGTGGCGTAGGCAAGACATCTGTTGCAGCCACGATTGCCGTGGCGCTTGCCAGGAAGGGTGTTAAGGTGCATTTAACTTCAACTGATCCAGCCGACCATCTGAGCTATGTTTTTGCCGGGGCAGAAAATATAACCGTTAGCCATATTGATGAAAAGAAGGAACTGAAAGACTATCAAAATGAAGTACTGGCTAAGGCCCGCGAAACCATGAGCGAGGACGATGTTGCATATATTGAGGAAGATTTGAGATCACCCTGCACCCAGGAGATTGCCGTATTCAGAGCATTTGCAGAAATTGTGGATAAAGCGGAAAATGAGGTTGTCATTATAGATACGGCTCCAACCGGTCATACCCTATTACTTCTCGACTCAACCCTCAGTTACCACCGGGAGGTGCAAAGGACCAAAGGCGAAACTCCTATATCGGTACAGAGATTATTACCAAGACTGCGGGACGAAAAACAGACTGAGGTGGTCATCGTTACATTGCCGGAAGCTACCCCTGTGTTTGAAGCGATACGATTGCGCGAAGATTTAAGCCGAGCTGGTATTAATAACAAATGGTGGGTGGTCAATCAGTCTCTTTCCGTAGCAGATACAAGTAATCCCATGCTTGTTGCGCGGGCTGAGGCTGAAAGAACCTGGATCGAGAAAGTGCAACAAATTAGTGATGATAACTTCGTGGTTATTCCCTGGTTACAGGATCCCTCCATCAAGAGTATGGGCAACTTTAAAGATTAGGGGTAATGCGTTATGAATGACAAAGAAGAAATCAGAGAATTTATAAGAAAAAATTATTCTGAGGTAGCATTACAAGGTTCAGCAGGGGGATGTTGCAGTAGTGGTTGCAGCTGCAGTGGCCCACAAATAAACATTAAAGATGCAGCTATTAATATAGGTTATTCAGAAAGTGATTTGGAGGATATCCCAATTGAATCCAATATGGGTCTAGGGTGCGGAAATCCAATTGCCATGGCGGCACTTAAAGAGGGGGAAATTGTACTTGATCTGGGAAGCGGTGGCGGTTTTGATTGCTTCCTGGCTCGAAAACAGGTAGGGGAAAGTGGTTATGTTATCGGTATAGACATGACTCCGGAAATGGTCAAACTCGCTAGGCAAAATGCAGAGCAAAGCGGTTATAAAAATATTGAATTCAGGCTGGGGGAGATTGAACACTTGCCGGTAGCAGATAAATCTGTTGATGTCATAATATCAAATTGTGTGATTAATTTGGCCTTGGAAAAGCAGCAGGTTTTTAATGAAGCTTATAGGGTGCTTAAAGATGGAGGGCGGATATCCATATCTGATATAGTGGCTACGGCAGAAATACCTGATTTTATGAAAAATGATCTGGCTAGTTTGGCTGGCTGTATTGCTGGGGCTGAGTATGTGGGCAATGTCGAAAATATGCTTAAAAAAGCTGGTTTTGAAAACATCCGCATGATTCCCAAAGATAACAGTAAAGAGATAATCAAAAGCTGGGTCCCTGGTAAGAACGCTGAAGAATTTGTAGCATCATATATAATCGAAGCTGATAAATCTTGAAAATATATGGCTTGTTGTTATTGATTTACTAAAATAAATCTGATGCAGAGGGTGATACAATGAAGAATGAAGCGCAATTATCCTTCCTTGATAAGTATTTAACACTGTGGATCTTCATAGCAATGGGTATCGGTGTCTTAGGCGGATATGTGTTTCCAAATTTAGCCCAGTCTCTTAGCCAATTCAGTACCGGTACCATATCCTGGCCGATCGCCATCGGCTTGATAATTATGATGTACCCGCCTTTAGCCAAGGTAAAGTACGAAGAAATCGGGAAAGTATTCCAAGATAAAAAGGTATTCTCATTCTCTTTGTTACAAAATTGGGTTGTAGGGCCTATTTTAATGTTTATTTTGGCAATAATTTTTCTTGGTGATAAACCTGGTTTTGCCATAGGCCTTATCATAATTGGTTTGGCCCGTTGCATCGCTATGGTCATTGTTTGGAACACTCTCGCCAAAGGAGATAATGAATATTGTGCCGCCTTAGTGGCGCTGAACTCAATTTTTCAGATACTTTTGTATACGGTGTATATCTATATATTCGTTACGCTTATTCCTAAATGGTTGGGACTTTCTTGGGGAGGGCAGGCTGTCGATATATCCATGATAGATGTGGCTAAAAGTGTGCTTATTTATTTAGGTATTCCCTTTGCCGCCGGATTCCTCACCAGATTTAGCTTAATCAGGGTGAAAACCAAAGAATGGTATGAAAAAATATTTATCCCCAAGATTTCACCTTTGGCACTCATTGCTTTGCTGTATACCATCGTGATTATGTTTATAACTAAAGGTGAACAGATTATTCAGAATCCGTTTGATGTTATCCGTATTGCTATTCCACTCCTTATCTATTTTGCAGTTATGTTCTTTGTCAGCTTTTTTGCAGCCCATCGCTGGGGATTTAGATATGATCAGACCGTTTCATTAGCATTTACCGCTGCAAGTAACAATTTTGAGTTAGCTATTGCCGTTGCTGTCGCGGTTTTCGGAATTGCCTCCGATGTGGCGTTTACCGCTGTTATAGGTCCATTGGTTGAAGTGCCGGTTATGATAAGCTTAGTAAATTCAGCTTTGTTTTTTAAGAGAAAATACTTTGACGATAAAGGTTTACCAAAACTTTACGAGGGGGCTTAAGTTGTGCCGGACAGATACAAGGCCTGTGCTTATTCTTTATAGTAATTTTCGGATAATATCGTCACGCTGGCCATACATAAAGTCAATGATGGGAATTTCTATAAGGGTATAGGCGCCAGGCTTTTGTTTGATGCTGGCCCGGGCAGCAGCTACCATAATCTGTGCGGTTAAAGCCGGATTGTTGACCTGCATGGAAAAGCGCAGTATTTGATTATGGGTCGAGCCCGAACCCCCTTTTCTTACCATATCAACCCCGTGTCCCATATCAATTAGCTGTTTGACATCCGCTACCGGGATAACATGGGTTTCGTCTTTGATGAAATAGGGGTCTGTTTTGATGGCTTTTTTAACCTCTGCCAAATTAGCCCCGTTTTGTAATTGAACATAAACGATACGGCGATGGATGCCGGTACCCAGGGGGATGGTCATAGATAAAGCATCCTCAACACCATCCAGGGCTCGCACTGCTGCTGTGTGCCCCATACTCATTCCAGGTCCAAAATTCGTATAGGTCAGGCCTTGGGGAACCATAAACTCATACATACAGCGAAGCATGGAATCTGTCCCGGGATCCCATCCTGCAGAAATGACTGCCACCGAATGGTTAGCCATAGCGATTTCATCCAATTCCAGGCGCAAATCAGCCAGTTGGCCGTGAATATCATAGCAGTCTATACTATTAATACCCAGACTTAGTATTTCCCGTGCCATAGAAGGCACAGCGCGGGTAGGAATGCATAATAAGGCCACCTGCACCCCGCTTAATTGATCAAGGGATTGCACCATCTTTATATCCATTGCGGCTAGTATCCTGGCGCTATCTGAGCAATACGGCTGTTGAACTACGCCAAGCAATTCCATATCTGTTGCAGATTGCAGAGCCTCCACTGCCATCCGGCCAACATTTCCGTATCCAATTACCGCTACTTTGATTTTTTCGTTCATAACTGCATTCCTTTCATAAATCTGTTACTTTGTAGCGTATACAATCTAAAACAGAATTGCAATAAAAGTAAAGAGAGTAGATTGTATACATGCAGTAGAAAAAGGAATGCGAAATTTTTATTTAAGGATAGGCTGAAAAATCGTATAATGGGACTAGTGCAAGAAAAATTGCCCATTATTGTATATCTTATAAAACAATTATAAAAAAGGGAGGGAAGAGCATAAAAAACAGTATTGAGATTCGTAATCTGAGAAAGGTCTATAAGCTGGGGAAGGAAAAAGTAGTGGCTCTGGATGATCTGTCTCTGGATATATTGTCAGGAGAAATATGCTGCATTCTGGGAACCTCCGGCTCAGGCAAATCCACCCTCCTGAATCTTCTGGCTGGCTTAGAGAAGGCGAGCAGGGGCAGCATTCTAATGCGGGGAAAAAACGTTGGAAAAATGAATGAACGTCAACTGGCCCTGTTCAGGCAAAAGAACATCGGCTTTGTTTTTCAATCGTATAACCTTTTGCCATCCCTGTCAGCCCTGGAAAATGTGAGCCTGCCTTTAGTATTTCAGGGTGTTAAAAAAGAAAAAAGAGAGCAATTGGCCCGCGCCCTTTTACAGGATGTTGGTCTCAAAACCCATCTTAAACATAAACCGGCGGAGATGAGCGGGGGACAGCAACAACGGGTAGGAATCGCCCGGGCTTTTGTCGGCAGTCCCCCTATTGTCCTGGCGGATGAGCCCACCGGGAACCTGGATTCCAAGACCAGCCTGGAGGTAATTCAGCTTATGTTAAAGCTGGCCCGGGAAAAACAGCAGACTCTGGTAATTGTAACTCATGATAGCGAAGTGGCCAGTTTTGCTGATAAAACCGTATTTATACGGGATGGAAAGATAGCGGAAGTCATAATGAATAATACAAATGTAGGGGAGAGAAGAGATGAAGTATAGGAGTGTTATTTTTATTGTTTTCTTGAGCATGCTTTTTAGCTGCTATAACCTGGGCTGGTATAAGTCGCAGTCGCTGGAGGCGGCGGATAACCTCTCCCTGGAAGAACCCAAACTGGTGATTGGGCGCAGCAACTCCATGCCGGTATTTAAATCCGGAGAGGAAAGCCATTTGATAATTCCGATACAAAATATCCATGATGGTGAGGCGCAAAACATAAATGTCTCCCTCCTTATTGATGATGTAGCCAAGTTCCCCTTCGAATTAGAGAAGATGTCGCTGCAGACCGGAATGAGTTCCATCGGTGGTCATCGTACGGAAAGTGCCATTTTTTTTGACGTAAAGGTAGCCTCAACAGCCGAATCCAAAATCTATCCCATTGGGGTAAAAGTTGATTATACCAGTCAAAATGGCAATCAAGGCCAATCTTCCGGTAATATATATGTAAAAATAGAAAATGAGCAGAAAACCCCCGGGCTTATACTGGCCGGAATCCAAATGGAAAATGAGCAGATAGACAGCGGGGAAAGCCAGACCATAGAGCTGAAGATAAAAAATGACGGGCATCTCACCGCCCGGGATATTGCTATAAAACTGGCCGGGTTTACCGCCAACGGTCTACGCTTGGACCAGCCCCTTGATACCTTCCACCTCAAGGAGTTCAAGGGCCAGGAATTCAAATACATACCTTTTAAGATTTATGCCGATCCTGCTATGGAGAGTGGAACCTATCCCCTTGATCTGATAATGAAATATAAAGACGAGTTCAATAAGGATTACAGCAAGGAAGAGAAGCTTTATTTGACGGTAGAAGGCAGTGGACCAGAAGGCAAAAACAAAAAGGCCACCCCCCGTCTTATTATTAACAACTACTTCTATGGCGGCGAATATGCTGTAGCGGGAGAAGTCTTTTCCCTGTCCATGTCTTTGTTTAACACTAGCCAGGTCAAAGCTCTAAGTAATATCAAACTGAGTTTGAGTTCGGAGGAAAATATCTTTTCCCCGGTAAACAGCAGTAACTCCATTTTTATTGACAATATTCCCGCAGCCGGAACTATGTCCCAAAGTATAAAACTAAAACCCAAAATGGATGCAGCCAACAAGACCTATAATATTACCGTTGACATCGAATATGAAGATGAAAAAGGCAATAAATATACGGCCAAGGAATTAATCGGCATACCAGTAGCTCAACCGGTAAAACTTATTTTTTCAGATATTGAAGCACCGCCCCAGCTTTTTGCTGGTACACCGGTGGGGATTTCGCTGGACTTTTATAATACTGGTCGTACCTTAATACGAAATCTGATAATAAGTACCGAGGGAGATTTCGATATCCAGGATGGCAATGTCTTTGTAGGGAATTTGGAAGCCGGGAAAAGTGATTATTATGATGTCACCATAACCCCCAGTAAAGAAGGCAAATTAACCGGGAAAGTCTTATTCGATTATGACGATGATACCGGCAAGCACTATCAAGTCGAAAAAAGCTTCAAGTTGGAAGTGATGAAAGCTGCTCCCCCGCCGGCTGATATCCCTCCTCCCGATATGGAGGAAGCCGGCGCTGCCAGGTGGAAGAAACCGGCAATAATCGGCTCAGGCATACTTGTAGTGGCTGTTACTGCTTTCATTCTTCGCCGCCGGCAGCTTCGGAAGAAAGAGGAAGTGAGCCTGGATGAATAATTTTGATTTGATCAAGATGAGTATCAGCAGCCTCTTGCGCCGAAAACTCAGAACCATTCTTACATTGCTTGGGGTGGTGATTGGAACCAGCTCCATTGTGGTAATGATTTCCTTGGGAATAGCTATGGATCTCAGTTTTAAAGAAAGCCTGAAACAAATGGGGAACCTTAATGTAATTGATGTATATCCCTCTTATGATATGATGCCAGCAATGGGCTCACGGGGGAGTGAGGGAGTAAAGCTGGATGACCAGGCGGTCAGAACCTTGGAACAGATCCCCGGAGTGGAGGCGGTTATGCCCAGCAAGAATGCCTATATGCGCATCAGTGCCGGTAAAATGGTGGGTGATGTGAATCTTATCGGCATTAACCCGGAAGTGATGGAAGCCTTTGATTTTGAAGTACAGAAAGGGAGATTGTTGAGCAGTTTGGATAAGGATGCCATCGTATTTGGCCAGCAAGTGGCCTTTAATTTCCGTAATCCCAGGTCCAGAAATCAGGAACCTATGCATCATATGATGTTCGGTCAGGATATGCCGCAGGAACCTCCCCTGGATTTAATAAACGATAAGATGCTGTTGACCTGGGATATGAGCTATGGGGAAAGGCGAGCCAATAAACCCGATACGGACAGCGACTATACCCCGCCCCCGCCGCGTAAGGTAAAGGGAGTAGGCATACTGGAAGGCAGCTTTAGCGAAAAGGCTTACAGCGCCTATATCAACCTGAACACCCTGGAAGAATTGCTGGAAGAAGAAAACAAGGCCCGGCATGTGGACAAGAGCAAACAAAGAAAGGAAGATAGATACCAGAATATAAAGGTCAAGGTGAGCGATATACAGCAGGTGGAAAGCGTGCAGGAAAAAATAAAAGCCCTGGGTTTTCAAGCCTTCAGCCTGTCAGATATGGTTAAATCCATGAAGGAAACATCGCGCAAGATGCAGGCCATACTGGGAGGTATCGGGGCCGTAAGCCTGCTGGTGGCGGCCATCGGCATAACCAATACCATGGTTATGAGTATTTATGAAAGAACCCGGGAAATAGGGGTAATGAAAGTTTTAGGGGCCAGGCTTAACGACATCAGGAACCTTTTCCTGCTGGAAGCGGCGATGATAGGATTGGGAGGTGGTTGCGTCGGCTTGCTTTTCAGTTATCTGGTTTCTTATATATTAAATCGGGTTACAGCTGGTTTTATGGGTAGTATGGGAGGCAATATCGGCATCTCCGTAATCACCTGGGAATTGGGTCTGGCTGCCGTTGTCTTCGCCACCATGGTAGGTATCATTTCCGGTTATTCACCGGCCCGGCGGGCCATGAAATTGAGTGCTCTGGAGGCCATCAGGACGGAATAAGGAAAAGATACAGACATAAATTAAACGCCATTTTATTAGCCCGCCATAGGCGGGTTTTTTATTTGACCCCATTTTTCCTTTTAGTCCCGGCGTATTAATTAGTAAGAAAAGTGAGGAGTGAGGGGTAAGGGGTGAGGGGTTTAATTTATTTCCTACTACATTTTACTATTTCAGCACCTACTAACTCACTTTTCATAGGTGGTTGTGGCCCCTGGGCCATGGGTGGTTAGAAGAAAAAGGAATACAGGAAAACAGAAATGGGAAAAGGCGGTTCTTGAAAATGGACCTGGGAAATTTGGAGAGAAGATAGCGGAGAGAATTCCTGAAACAGTGCTCTTTTAGGAGATATACTCGGGTTTCCTAGTGATGGATTTTATTCTGTAGGGGTGATCATACGAAAACCACTGACATTAATGTGGTAATCTAAATATATGAAGTTCCCATGGGTTTAGTGAGTTTAAAGCTTTAGCCGGGTTAAATTAATTGCTGAAGCACTTGCTCACGGGACTAAGAAAAGACGCAGGAGTAAATCAATATGCCGGTTACCGGGGTATCAGAACTGGATAAACGCTTGAGACTGGTGTGGGAGAAATATGCGGCCGGGCAGAAAACAGCTGTAGATGAGATATATGATGATATAATGCCATTTTGCCTGAAAGTATGCTCCCGGGTATCAGGTAAATTTGTAAACCCTTATGATGATGAAGCAAGCATAGCTCGCCTGGCTATTCTGGAGGCCATGGCCAGATATGAACCGGATAGAGGGAGTATCCTGCTATTTCTGGCCCAGGTGGTTAAATCACGGGTGTTGGACCATAAGCGTCGTGAAAAAAGATGGTACACGCTTCCGTTTTCCTTACTTAAGCAAGTGGAGAACCCGGTGGATCGACAAGCCGATGATGATCTGCTGGAGATATTGAATGATATGGACCGAAAGCAAGAGATAGAGCACTTGCAGCTTATACTGGGGGATTATGGAATAAGTTTTGCTGATCTGGTAGCAAGTAGCCCTAAACATCGAAAAACCAGAGAGGAAACCAGGCAAATTGCGCTATTGTTAGCTCAAACAGAGGAGTTAAAGCAAGACTTGCGTAAAAAAAAGGTGCTGCCCGTAAAGCAACTTATAGAATTAGGCCGATTCAAGCGGAAGACATTGGAACGCTACCGAAAATATATCATCGCCAGTGCCATTATATTAGCCGGCGATTTTCCCAATATTCAACCCTTTGTTTTATCCCGGGAATTATCCCGGGAAGGGGCGGAAGAGCCCCCTTCTTCGCTGAAACTATAACGAAGTGAAATATATCCCCCGCATCCATAATAGTGAGCGAAGCGAACATCAGTGGTGCCCGCAGGGTGCTAAGCGGTCGCCTATTAACAAAACAGGCAGCGGGTTCTAATCCCCCGCTTCGTTGCAGCGCTGTGTTGAAACTGTTTCGCAGTTTCTTCCGATGCTTAAAAATAGCCCTGAGAAAATGCTTAAGGGAAAGGAAGAATAGGATGTCCGGTAAGAAAGGTATAGTAATGGAAAAGGGTGAAGGTTGGGTTATTATTTTGTTGGATAATGGGGAATACGACAAGTTTTATACCCGGGAAGACTGGGAAGTAGGACAGTTGTATCGAAGGAAGACCCCGGTCAAGATGCTGGCCGTAGCTGCGGTTTTTTTGCTGGTATTCCTGGCTACTCTGGATTTTTTCACCGTGATTACCTATGCCCGGTTATCAACTGGGGTAGAATTGGGTTTCAACCGCTGGGATCGGGTAGTTAAAATAACAGCCCAGGATGAAAACGCCAAAGCAATAGTAGCCGGTCTGAATCTGAAGGGGGCAACGGCGGAAACGGCTGTGACCGAGGTGCTTAAAAAATCGCTTAATGACAATAAAGGGTTGAGAGATAGTCAAGCTGCCACCACTTATTCCCTGGAAATGAAGGGAAAGGTCCAGGATGAAGTTAGAGACAGGCTCTGGCAGAAGGTGGATAGAGGGGTAAATAAAGCCATAAAGCAACAGACAGGACAGGAATATAGTTGGAAAGTGGTGGGGAAAAACAAGAAGATGCTTGTGCCTCAGACCAAAGCATTACCACTGAAGTCCCATGGATTCACAAGCGAAACGCCGCAAAGCGAGCCAAGAGCCAGGGGCATAATGGAGAATAACGGTCAGGTAAAAGGTGAGGCAAAGAAAATTGGGTCTGAAGCTAAAGCCAAAAATGAGATAAAAAAAGACGAAATAATGGATGAGATAAAAGATGAAACAAAAGATCGCGGAAATAAGCCAGAGGAGAAAAAGTATTCCGAGCCGGAGAAGAGAGAAGAAGGGGTTCCCTCTTTTACAGATAAAGACAAGAACATAAAGCCCGAGGGAACAACGGAGTCAGGTTTTAACAAGAATAATTCAGCTGATAGTGAAGGTACAGAAATTAAGGATAAAAATAAGGCTGAGGAGAAGATAGAGAATAAGGAAAAGGAAAAGGACAAAAACAAGGACAAAGCTAAAGATGAGGCAAGAGATAAGGATAAGGATAAGGATAAAAAAGAGGGAAAATACCGGGGTCAGAACCAGGAGCTTAAATCGCCCGGGATGAATACCCCTGACTCTAATTCTTCAGGTAAGAACGAGATTGAGCGTCTGTAGGCTATGGTTTTGCGGTAAAATCATAAAAGACGGTTCTGGGCTTGCTCCCGGGGGAGAAATAGCAGAACCGTCTTCTTGTTCTTTGTTGAAATATTCTTTGCGAAGCCCCTTTTTACGAATTTAAAACTTGCTGGCAGGAAGCAGCTTCTAAATTTTTTGACTGAGCTGGTGGAAGATTATATCGGCCAGGCCGGTGGAGTTGCTTTTGCTTATTTCTTTAGCATATTCTTCAAAGAGCATGGATTCCCATAATTCAGTGGCATAGCTATGCCCGGTAAAATCTGATTTAGGGATGGTGTTGCGCATGGACTGCAGTATCTGGTTTAAAAAAACTGACTCCAGTTCCTGGCAGGACTTATAAAGTTTGGCCTGGTCCTTTTTGTTCTGGGCGTTTTCTAACTCCCGGGCAAATTTTCCGGCCTGGCTTTGTTCTTTATTTATATTTATTTGATTCTGCCCCAGGCCTATGCTTGCGGGTGAGGAAGCAGTCGTATGGTCTACTCGCATTATAAATTTCCCTTTCTAAACCCCTATAATTAGGGGTACAACCGGTGAAAATAAAATAAGTCATTGTAAGAAGATTTTGACGCTGCAACCTTAATAGTAACACCGCAGGGTGGAACAGCCGGAGTACCCGCTTGATGCATCAGAAGAACTGTCCCCGTGATATATTAGCGGCGCAGGTTGGCTGCTGTCTGCAGCATCTCATCTGAGGATATGATAACTTTGGAATTAATTTCATAAGCCCGCTGAGCGGTAATCAGGTTTACCATTTCCTCGACAATCTGCACATTGGACATTTCCAGGTAGCCTGCTTCCAGGGATACGCTGTTGTCACTATCGGGCTGCCATTCTTCCGCTTCGCCCGAGTTGGGTGTGGCCCGGTAGAGATTTTTACCCAATTTTTGCAGGCCCGCAGGATTGATAAACTTAAAAAGCTTTAGTTGCCCGGCTTCTGCAGGCTCCGTCTCATCAGGCTTCATGTAGCTAATCTTGCCATCACTGGCAATTTGAATATCATAGGCCCCCTCATCGAAAGTCCCGGCTCCTTCCAGGAGATTGCCATCGGCAGTTACCAGCTGCCCATTAGCATCGATTTTAAAAGCACCATCCCGGGTATAGAGAAGTTCGTCATTTCCTTCCACCTTCACCCCGAAAAAGGCCGTTCCATTGATGGCTACATCCAGCGGATTCTCGGTTGCCTGCAGGTTGCCGGTATTAAAAATGGTGTTGATGGCGGCAGGTTTTACCCCGAGCCCCACCAGCAAACCTACCGGTTCATTCCGATCCTCATCCGCTGCCGGGCGCCGGATGGTCTGATAAAGCAGGTCCTGGAATTCAAGCCGTTGTTTTTTAAAGCCTACGGTGTTTACATTGGCCATATTGTGGGATAGGGTGTCGATATTGAGTTGCTGGGCGTACATGCCTGAGCTGGCAGTATAAAGAGACCGCATCATAAGCGCTTTTCCCCCTAAAATAAAATTAGGAAACGACAGCACATCAATCATTCTGTGCTGTGACGGGCCTCTCCAGGTGAGTCCAGCCCGTATGAGAATTAGTTTATCATTAATTTTATCGAAGAGCAGGGAGAAAACCTTGAGCATTTTCGTAAATAATTTGGTTTTTTCTGCTGACTATGTAACAAGACAGGAGAGAGAGCAACGGAAACATTTCCGGCTGTATTTCATATATTAGAATTGTATACAGTTGGTAGATTGCTTGAGCATTTGTCGTTACAATCTGCAATTATAGAGTTGCTCAGGTAATCGTAGAAGCATATTTACTAAATCGAATAAGCCAGCCTGGTTTTTTAGGGAATTAGGATTATGTGGAGAGGTAAAAAGTTTGAAAGAAATCCTTTCATGATTTTGTACCTCAAGAAAGGAATGGTTGCATAAATGATTAAAGTGTCGGATTTAAGAGCCCGGGATGTGGTAAACATCCTGGATGGCAAGAAGTTGGGCAACATTATTGATATAGACCTGGATCTGGACAATGGCAAGGTTACTTCCTTGATTTTGCCTGGACGCAATCGCCGCTACAGTTTTTTTTCACGCCGGGAAGAACTAGCGGTACCCTGGAATAAAATTATCAGAATAGGCCGGGATGTAATCCTGGTGGAAATGCCGGTAGCTAACGAGATCGACCCCTACCGGCGAGATTACCTCTTGGATGAAGAACATCTATAGAGGCCCGGTAAATGCATGCGTAGAGCTTGAATTCTATCTGGCTTTTGTTCATAATAAGGGCAGGCAGGGACTTGGTCTTCAAGGGGTGATGAATAAGTGCGCTGTCCTTATTGCCAGGAGTTTGAAAGCCGGGTGGTTGATTCCCGCTCCGGTGACGATGGTTCCTTTATCCGCAGGCGGCGTGAGTGCAATGCTTGCAAGAGAAGATTTACTACCTATGAAAGGTTGGAAGAGAGAGGCCTGTTGGTAATAAAAAAAGGCGGGAACCGGGAAGCATTTGACCGGAAAAAAATACTTGATGGTATTGCCCGGGCTTGCGAAAAACGGCCGGTCAGTATGGAAGAAATGGAAAACATGGTAGCCAGCATCGAAAGAGAATTAAGAGATCTTTATGAGCATGAGGTCAGCAGCAAGGCTATCGGTGAAATGGTTATGGACAGGCTGCAACGCAGAGATGAAGTAGCTTATGTTCGTTTTGCCTCAGTATATCGGCAATTTACTGATCTGAATAGTTTTATCAAGACCATTGACCAACTTAAACAAAGGTAGAAAAAGAAAATGCAGGATATTATTTTCCTGCATTTTCCGATTCCAGAAGATCACGGGCCTCATCTACCATCTCTTCAGGTACTGCAATAATCACTTCGGCCAATGGTCCGGTAGTAAAAGGGAACTGAGGTATTTCGCGTCGTGATATTCTAACCGGGATACCATAGAACTTGAGCATGCTTTCAATCACTATATCATCGGGAGGATAGACTTTGCTGATGGTAATCCAGGAATTTACCTGCTTGTCGGATAGGCGCTGCAGGGGTCCAAGACCTTTCTCATGGCTGTTGCTGTCGGGAGAATCCATCATTAATGCACCTCCTGTTAATATTCTATGCTAAAATTAAAAAATCAACAAACAAAGCTACGGAAATAATTATCTGTGTTTAGGATGGAGGTGTCAAGATGCAGAATGCCAAAATCCTGGTAGTAGATGACGAAACTCATATCGTTGAACTGGTAAAATTCAACCTGGAAAAAGAAGGGTATAGGGTGGCTGTGGCCTATGATGGACAGTGTGCTCTGGAAATGGTTAAAGATGCCCCGCCTGATCTAATATTGCTGGATATAATGCTTCCCCAAATGGATGGCCTGGAGGTATGTCGAACTTTGAAACAACATTCAGAGTACAAGACTATTCCGATAATAATGCTTACTGCCAAAGGGGAGGAGATAGATACTATTCTCGGTCTGGAAATGGGGGCTGATGATTACATTAAAAAACCGTTCAGCCCTAGGGAAATGGTTGCCCGGGTCAAAGCCCGGCTCCGGGCCTTGCGTATCCTCAAGGCGGAAAAGGCCGTGGGTAAAAAGGCTTATGTTTTTAAGGAGTTGACCGTTGTTCCCGAAAAATATGAAGCCTTTATTGGTGAAGAAAAGCTGGAGCTGACTCCCAAGGAATTTGAGCTTTTACGGCTAATGGCATCGAATCAGGGTAAAGTTTTCACTCGGGAAGTATTGCTGGAGAAAGTTTGGGGCTATGAATTCTCGGGAGATACCCGAACGGTTGATGTCCATATCCGCCATTTAAGGCAGAAGCTAGGGGATGATTCTACTTATCCTGACTATATTGAGACGGTTAGAGGTGTAGGATACCGTTTTGTAGAAGGACAGGCCAAAAGCTAGAAAGGTGAGTTGAAATGGACATTGCCCAGGAGAAGAGAATGATGCAGTCCATTTTGAGCTGTATGGTTGATGGGGTACTGGTACTTAATATTGATGGGTGCATTATTCAGGCCAACAAGGCAGCAGAAAGCCTGTTTCTGGTACGCGAGGGTGTATTGTTGGGGAAGCGTTTAACCCAGATAAGCGAAAACCGGGAAATCAGCGATATGATTGACGAAGTACTGACAACCGGGAATGAAAGCTTTACTGAAACTACTATCAGCCCCAGTACCTTAGTTTTTCGGGTGCATGCTGTTCCCAGGAAGGATCACCATGACAGAATTGAAGGTGCTATCGTAGTATTCCATGATGTTACCGATGCCCGCAATTTTGACCAGATTAGATCGGCTTTTGTGGGTAATGTGTCCCACGAACTCAGAACCCCTTTGACTTCTATTAAAGGTTTTGTGGAAACGCTTTTGGATGGTGCCATGGAAAACAGTGATACCTGCAGGCGTTTTCTATCTATTATTGATACCGAAACCAACCGCTTGACCCGTCTGATTGAGGATCTCTTAACCTTATCCTCAATTGAATCCCAGGAACGTATAGTATATTTGAAACCGGCTTGCCTTTTGCGTTCTATTCGCAATGTAATGAATATGTTTGGACCACAGATTAGTGAAAAAAGCCTGCATGTTGAATTTATACACCCCTATCCCATGCCACTGATTCAAGCTGATGAGGATTTGCTGGGCCAGGTATTTATCAATCTTTTGGATAATGCCATAAAATATACTCCCCGACAGGGAAAAATCGTAATCCAATGCCAACGGCGGGACAGCCGTATTATCACAACCGTAAAGGATAGCGGCATGGGGATTCCTCACGAGAGTTTGCCCCGGGTTTTCGAACGATTCTACCGGGTAGACAAAGCTCGCTCCAGACAGCAAGGGGGAACCGGTTTAGGTTTATCCATAGTCAAACATATTGTGGAATCCCATGGAGGAGAGGTGTTTGTGGATAGTGAGATTGGCAAGGGTTCCACTTTTGGGGTAAGCTTCCTGGTAATCTAGCTTTTCCATCCTCCAGCATGACAGCAAGGCCTAAAATATGCTATTATCACATAAGGTCCTAAATACTGTCTTAGCTGGGATCAGGGAAGATGACTTGCACCCGGGGGTGATATGATTATGGAAAAGATAAAATATAACTGGGAAAGCATAAAGAACAAGATAGAGCAGGCAGCGTTTAAGAGCGGCCGGAAAGCCAGCGAAGTTACCCTGGTAGCGGTCAGTAAAACCGTGGATATCGAGACAGTTAGGCGGGCACATAGTCTGGGAATAAATGATTTTGGAGAAAACCGGGTAAACGAGTTATTGAGCAAAAGGGAGAGCCTGCCCGGTATTAACTGGCATTTGATTGGGCGCTTACAAACTAACAAAGTTAAGGATATTGTGGGAAGAACCACTTTGATTCACTCGCTGGACCGCTGGAGGCTGGCCCAGGAATTGGACAAGAGGGGATTGGTGTTGGAGCAAGAGGTGCCGGTTCTGATTCAGCTGAATATATCCGGGGAAGAGCAAAAGGCTGGTTTTAAGCCGACGGAACTGGGAGAAGTACTGGCCGCTGCCGAACAGTTCAAGGCTCTGCGCATTTATGGCTTGATGACCATGGCCCCGCTGGATCCTGACCCGGAAAGAGCCCGGCCGCTGTTTAGAGAATTATTTCAACTGCGGCAAAAATTTATCGATAGGAATTATAAGAATGTGAATCTGAAGTATTTATCCATGGGGATGTCCCAGGATTATGCTGTGGCTATTGAGGAAGGCGCCAATCTGGTTCGGATTGGCAGTGCCCTGTTTCACTAAAGGGTCTATGGTTTCATATGTAAAGGAGGCTTAAAAATGGGTGTAATGGATGGACTGTGGAGATGGTTAGGAGTGGAAAGAGAAGAGGTAAGAGAGGAAATCATCGAATTGCCAGCTTATAGTGAAGAAAACCAGCGGGGTCCGACCAATGTTGTAAGCATACATAGCAACAAGACCTTTAAAGTGGTGGTATGCGAACCCGAAAGCTTCGATGAGGTGCAGGTATTGGCAGATCACTTGAAAAGCAGGAAACAGTTGATTTTGAACTTTGACAATACCCCTCCCGAGGTTTCCCAGCGGATTATTGATTTTATCAGTGGGACTACCTATTCACTGGAAGGTCATAGCCAGCAATTAGGGAAGAATATATTTATCTTTACCCCCAGCAATGTGGAAATAGCTAAAGACCACCGCTCCCTCATGCGCAAGCATGGATTCGCCAATCCTTTCGGGGGTGAGAAATAGTGTTGCGAAGCCTGGGGCTGATTGGTTGTGGGAAAATGGCCTATGCCCTGATGAAGGGGATAGGGGGTGCTGAGTTTCTGGGTTTTGATTCTCTGCTGGTAAATGATATCGACCCGGAAAGGGGAGTGCTGTTTCAAGAGGAGTTTAATGCTGTTCCAACGGAAGCCAGTGAAGTTCTGCAATCCAGTCGCGTGATAATTTTGGCAGTAAAACCACAGCAGGTAAGGATGGTCCTGGATGCCAACCGGGCTTTGTGGACTACGGAGCATCTCTTGATATCACTGGCTGCCGGTATTAAAACCGGAAGCTATGAGAATGAAATAGGCCTGCATTTGCCGGTGGTAAGAGTAATGCCCAATACCCCCTGCCTGGTGGGACAGGGAGTATCAGCCATCTCGCCTGGGCGCTACGCTACCGATAAGGATCTTCAGCTGGTTGCAAAAATGTTTGAGCAACTCGGTACTTGTGTTATGGTGGAAGAAAAACATATGGATGCCATTACTGCTATATCGGGAAGTGGTCCCGCTTATGTCTTTTTGGTGGTTGAGTCCCTCATGAATGCTGCTCTCCAGGTAGGATTAGATTTAAAGCTGGCGCGCCAACTGGTAGTGAATACCGTTAAAGGCAGCATGGAGATGATGGAGCAAAGTGGGGAACATCCCGCGATCTTACGGGAACAGGTTTGTTCACCCGGGGGCACGACTATAGCGGGCATACGCCAACTGGAAGAAAACGGATTGCGCCGAGCATTTTTTCAAGCGGTTGAAAAGGCTTATGAGAGATCAATCGAGTTGGGTAAAGATTAGTAAGAAAAGTGAGGAGTGAGGGGTTTAGTTATTTCCCACTACATCTTGTCATTCAAGCACCTACTAACTCACTTTTCATCGGTAGTTGTGGCCCCCGGGCCATGGGGGGTTAGTGAGGTATTAAGACAGGGAGGAATATGAGCATTGGCTATTTATCAGATTGTACAGATTGTCAATATGGCTTTCAATGTGCTGGTATGGTTGATAATCGCGCGCTGTATTTTATCGTTTGTTAGGCACAATCCCTACCAACCTTTAATTAAGTTTGTTTACGATGTTACAGAGCCGATTATGGCTCCTTTCCGCAGGCTTATTCCTGCTGCCGGCGGGCTGGATTTTTCCCCCATTATCGCTGTCCTGGCGGTTACTTTGATACAAAAAATAGTGGTTGAATTACTATATGCTTTAGTGTAAAGGAGATTTTTGATGCCTGGCAATTATGTAGAACTGCTGGCTCCGGCGGGCAGGTGGGATGTTCTGGAGCAGGTAGCTGCAACAGGTGCAGATGCGGTTTACCTGGGGGGCAAACGCTTCAATATGCGTATGTTGAGGCAAGACTATAATTTTTCCGATCAGGAACTGCGGGATGCAGTCGATTTTTTACATCAGCAAGAGAAAAAAATCTATATAACCTTAAACAATCTTTATTATGATGCAGAACTAAACGAACTCAAGGATTATTTATTCTTCCTGCAGGATATCGCAGTTGACGCCTTAATAATACAGGACATGGCCGTGTTAAACCTATACCGGGAACTGCAGCTGAACTTGCCCTTACATGCCAGTGTACAGATGGGTATAGCCAATCTGCAAGCGGCTAGATTTTTGGAGGAGCAGGGTTTTAGCCGGGCTATATTATCCAAGAATCTTTCTTTGGAGGAAATCCAAGAAATTCATACCGACTCGAAACTGGCCCTGGAATTCTTCGCTTTTGGCGACCTTTGTATCGCCCATGCCGGGCAGTGTTATATGAGCAGCCTGGTAGCTGGTGAAAGCGGTAATCGAGGGCGCTGTTTGAAGCCCTGTCGCTGGCCCTACCGCCTGGAGGGGGCGGGGAAGAGCGAGATTACGGCCTATTACCTGGCCCACAATGATCTATGTCTTTATCCGCAGCTCTCAGCTTTACTGGCAGCCGGGGTTACTTCCCTGAAAATAGAAGGCCGCATGCGCAGTGGAGAATACCTGGCTCATATTATTGGGATATATCGCCAGGCCCTCGACAAGATAATGGAAGACCCTGAAGCTTATAAGATTAATGAAGAGGACTACCAGAAGCTAACGGAAACACGAGTACGGGACTTCTGCAGCGGCAATCTTTTTAGCCGGCCGGGAATTGAATCCATTGGACTGAGTGGAGAAAGGGAACCCCTCTTTCCTACCCGGGCCGTGAAATTGAAAAAACTGGCCACCAATAAACCCCCCGAAGTCACGGAAGGTCCGGGAATTGCCTTGCCGGAGCAGCAGCCTTGCTGGAGGGTTAAAATTGGCGATTTTAAGAGTCTGGAAGCAATGGCGGCTCTGGGAGTAAAACGACTTATACTGGAATATGCAGCCGATAATCGCTGCCCCTCAGGCTGGAGACCGGAGGAGATAAAGGCGGCTTTGTCCATGGTGGTTGGCAGTGATATAGAAATATGGGTGGAGACACCCCGGATAGTTAGCCAAAGTGAATTAGGGATGATGGAAGAGGACTTGCGGACCATAAGCCAGCTTTCCGGTCTGAGTGGCTTTATTGTGAATGATCCGGGAAGCTTTCGTCTACTCCAGAGCCTGGGACAGGCTGTCTGGGGTGGTTATGGTCTTAACACCAGTAATTACCGGGCAGCGCGTTTCTGGCGGAAACAGGGTATGAGCGGCGTCACTGCCTCCCTGGAATTGGAGTGGAGCAGGGTCAAATCTTTACTTAGCCAGGTAGAGGAAACGGAACTGCTGGTTCATGGTCCCCTTGCCGGAATAATTACTGATTTGTGCCTCCCCCGGGCGGTACAGCCAGCTGCTGCCAATGATGCCGGTGAAGACTGTCCGCTTCACTGCTTGCAGGATGATTATTATTTACAGGATGAGTGGGGGCAAAAATATCGGGTGCGGGCTGATGGCAGTTGCCGGAACCAGATATTTTATCCCTATGACCTGGCTCTTATTCAGCGGCTTCCGGAACTGCTTATAGCCGGACTTAAATATTTGCGGATTGACGGACAATATTATCCGGCTGAATTGCTGAAGCAAACAGTTGGGCTCTATATGGAAACAGCTCAGGATTTGCAGGCAGGGAAATGGAATCCTGAACGAGTCGGCAGCTTATTCGAGCTCTTTCCTGCCGGACTGGGCAGCTCGCCTTTGTTTGCTGAAAAGGATTAAAGTACAACCTTTAAGCAACTTTAGGGATTTGTGCAGTGGCCCCCCAGCTACTCAGCGTATTGATAAATATCGTGAATCAATAAGCTTCAGTGCCGGGTGAAAAGTGAGTTAGTAGGTACTTTAGTAATAAGAATAATAGGATACTTTAGCCCTCACCCCTTACCCCTCACTTTTCTTATCAATCCTTTGTTATTTTACAGTAATTTGAATCAGGGAGGCTTGCTTATATGATTACTGCCATGGAAATACGCAACCAGCAATTCCCCAAGTCGCTGCGAGGCTTTAACCAGGATGAAGTGAAAAAATATCTTTTAAACCTGGCCCAGGATTATGAAAGCCTGTACAGTGAGAACGCCAGCCTTAAAGAAAAGATTCAAAACCTGGAATACGAACTGAGCAAATACCGCAAGCTGGAAGAAACCATGAACAATAGTCTTATACTGGCCCAGCAGACTGCCGAAGACTTGAAATCCAGTGCCCGCAAAGAAGCCGATCTGATGTTGGAGGAATCTAAAAAACGCATAATTGAAGTAATGATGGTATATCAGGAAATAATAAAACGAATGAACATATTCAATGTGGAGTTGAAATCCCAGGTAAGTGCTGAATTAGAACTTCTGGAAAAGAATCAGAAAAAGATTGAAGAGCTATCTAATTTTTTTTATAGTAAGGATTTCAAAGAAGTAATGGAGAGTTTGGAAAAGGTAAACCTGAAGGAATAAGTCTATGAATAAGCCTTTAATAAGAACGGAAAGAAATGGCGACTGGCTCCGCTTTGGAGTCAAGGTGCAGCCGCGCTCGTCCCGCAATCAAATTGTGGGCGAACATGAAGGCGATATAAAAATCAAAGTCATGGCTCCGCCGGTAGAGGGCGCAGCCAACCAGGCCCTGCAAAAGTTTCTGGCTGAGTTGTTCAAGTTGCCCAAAAAGGATATCCGCATCGTCCGGGGCGAGACCTCCCGCCATAAAATTGTTGAAATTCGAGGAATTGAAGCCGAAAAGCTGCTTGCTTTTATCCCCCAGATAACAAAGTGAGGGGTCAAGGATTTCCTACTACACCTTGCTGTTCAAACACAACTGCAAATCACTTTTCACCAGTGCTCTTGTTTTTGAAACCTGGGATGTATGTTCGAAAATATTATTAAAAAACATTCCTGTTTCCCTTCTTTACGCATTAGCTTCTATAAGGTTTTTGCTTTTTCGGGTAAGGATCGAGATTAGCATAGAGACTAAAATTAATCCAGCACCGAACATCGCCCGGTGGGATAGAATTTCCTCTGCCCACAAGTAACCGGCCAGGGCTGCGAAAATTGGCTCAGTAGTTAAAACTATAGCAATACGGGTAGGTGTACTGTATTTTTGCAGAGCATTTTGCAGTAGGAAGGCCAGTGAAGTTGCGAAAACGGCAGTGATAAAAAGAGCAGTTAAAAGGTTGGCGGAAAAATGCTCGGGCCACGGTTCGTTTATTAGTCCAATCAGCAAGGATAAGATACCCACAAATAAGATTTGCACTGCGGTTATAGCAATGGCATTATGCTGGTGCGAATAGCGGTCAACAAAGATAATATGAAAAGCAAAGCCAAAGGCACAGATGAGCACCAGGAAATCACCATAAGCCAGCGAAAAAGAGTTGCGGGGGAAGGACAAGAAAAACAGGCCGGTAGCCGCCAGGATCACGGTAATTGTAGTACTGACAGTTGGCCGTTGACGGTAAAGCAGAGAAAAGATTATAGGAACCAGAACCACGCTGATTCCGGTGATAAAACCAGCGTTGGTGGAGGTCGTATATTTTAAACCAATGGTTTGAAAGACATAACCAATAAAAAGAAACAGGCCTAAAAGCCCTCCGGCGAGCAAGGTATGGCGATTGGTTTTTTTTATACAGGGAAAAGACAATATGAGCAGTATTAAAAAAGCCAGCAAAAAACGCAGGCCCAGGAAGAGAAAGGGGCCGATTTCCTGCAAGGCGTTTTTTACTACCACAAAAGTGCTGCCCCAGATAGCTGCTACTAAGAGCATACTCACTTCCGCCTGCATACGTTTTTTTGCCGCTGACATAATCCAATACCTGCCTAACTTTTTTTACTTACTAACCAGCCATGGCTGGGGGCTACAACCACGGTGTCAAGGGGACGGTCCTTTTGACACCGTAACCCCCTACACCTTACTCCTCACTTTACTTACTAACCCCCCAAGGTCGGGGCTACAACCACCGATGAAAAGTGGGTTAGTATGAACCCGCTATGCCTGCCCCACACTGGTTCTATCACCACATTTTAACCAATAAGCCTGAATGAGTCAAAGAACCTTCTTCATATATGGGGACGGTACTCTTATGGGGACGGTACTCCTGATATATCGTAATATATCAAAAGACCCGTCTCCATGATATACCTTGTCAGCAGGGCTCTGCATTGTATAATAAAATGAAGGGTTGAAGGGTCAGGAGGTTAGAATTGCAGCGTAGTATTGAGATAATTAAGTGTTTAAAAAAGGAATATCCTGAGGCCGGCACTCTGCTCCAGCATAGCAGTCCCTTTCAATTTATGGTGGCGGTGGTTCTTTCGGCACAGAGCACCGATGAACAGGTAAACCGGGTTACGGCGGAGCTGTTTGCTGATTACGGAACCCCTGAAGCTCTAGCGGCAATCGATTTGTCTCTATTAGAAGAGAAGATTCGGGGAGTGGGGTTGTACCGGAACAAAGCCCGTCATCTCAAAAAGATGGCGCAAATAATAGTGGAGCAATACCAGGGAGAGGTGCCTTCCGATTTCGATGAATTATTGAGCCTTCCCGGTGTGGGACGCAAGAGTGCCAATGTGATAAGGTCGGTAGTATTTAAAAAACCCGGTCTGGGCGTGGATACCCATGTACACCGGGTGGCCAACCGCCTGGGCTTGGTGAACAGCAAGCTCCCTGAGCAGACGGAAAAAGCCTTGAAAGAGCAAATCCCGGAAAAATGCTGGAGCGAAGCCCATCATCTTTTGATTTTCCACGGGCGTCGGATTTGCCAGGCCCGCAAGCCGCAGTGTAATAATTGCGTATTAGAGGGGCTTTGCGAGAAAAGGTTCGAGAAGTAGGCCAAGGAACAGGGATAGAGCTAAAAAACCCGGCAGAAGTTGTCTTGCTTGCAGCTATATGCTAAAATTAATAAGATTTTTAGAGATACAGGCAAATCTGCACTTTGGGATACCTTTCACCCCCTGGGAGAGAGGTATTTTGTTTAAGCAGCGGGAGAGAGTTTCAACAAACCGCTGCAACGAGGTGGGGGATTAGAACTGCTTCCTGTTTTATTATAAAAGCCCGGTTGTTTAAAGATGCGGGGAACATATTTAACCCGGTTATGATGTCACTGCAAAAAGTTATAAATATTCATTAGCGTGCATAAATATACCGCTCAGCTACATTAAAAGCGACCGAAGGGTGTGTAGGGAACGACCCCAGTGTCGTTCCGAATCAGGCTTCGCCAGCGCTTTGTATATTTATGCAACCCTTATGCAACAAGAGGGGTTTTTGCAGTAGAGTCAGTTATATATTACAAAACAGTAAGGTGGTAATTCAGATGGCTAAAGGAAAGTATGACGGAACCTTGAATCTTCCCCAAACCGGTTTTCCCATGAGGGCCAACCTGCCCCAGAGGGAGCCGGAGATATTGAAGTTCTGGGATGAAATTGACATATACCGGCGCATACAGGAGAAAAACGCTGGCCGACCCCAGTTTATTCTGCATGACGGACCGCCGTATGCTAATGGGGACATTCACCTGGGACATACCCTTAATAAAGTTTTGAAAGATATTATTGTTAAATACCGCTCCATGAGCGGTTACGACTCTCCCTATATCCCGGGCTGGGATACGCATGGCCTGCCTATCGAGCAGCAGGCCATAAAGAATCTGGGTATTGACCGGCATAAGACGGATGTGGTAGAGTTCCGCGAACACTGCCGCGACTATGCCCTTAAATATGTGGAAATACAGAAAGAACAATTTAAACGACTGGGGGTGCGCGGAGACTGGGAAGATCCCTACCTCACCCTGAGTCCAGGTTTTGAGTCTATACAAATCAAAGTATTTGGAGAAATGGCCAAAAAAGGTTTCATTTACAAAGGTTTAAAGCCGGTATACTGGTGCGGGGACTGTGAAACGGCCCTGGCCGAGGCGGAAGTGGAATACAATGAAAAGGTCTCCCCTTCCATTTATGTCAAGTTCCCGGTAAAGGATGGAAAGGGGGTTTTACCTGAAGATGCCTTTGTTATCATCTGGACCACCACCCCCTGGACCCTGCCGGCCAACACCGGAATTTGCCTGCATCCGGGCTTTGATTATGTTTTGCTGGAAGTAAAAGGAGAAAAATACCTCCTGGCTCAAGGATTGCTGGAAGCAGTAGCCGGAGAGCTGGGCTGGGATAATTATCAGATTCTGGACAAATATAAAGGGGAAGAGCTGGAACGGGTGATTTGCCACCATCCTTTCTTTGCCCGCGATTCCCTATTGGTATTAGGTGAACATGTCACCCTTGAAGCTGGTACCGGCTGCGTACATACCGCTCCCGGACATGGTGAAGACGACTTTCATGTAGGCCAGGAATACGGATTGGAAGTGATTTCTCCGGTGGACGACCGGGGTCGATTCACCGCAGAAGCCGAAAAGTTCCAGGGGCTCTATGTTCATGATGCCAATAAAGCGGTTATAGAAGAGCTGGAAAAACGGAATATGCTGCTGAAGGCGGCAAGTATTGAACACCAGTATCCCTATTGCTGGCGCTGTAAGCAGCCTATAATCTACCGGGCTACGGAACAATGGTTTGCGTCCATTGATGGTTTTCGCCAGGATGCCCTTAATGCTATTGATACGGTTAAGTGGATTCCATCCTGGGGCCGTGACCGGATTTTCAATATGATTAGAGACCGGGGGGATTGGTGTATCTCCCGGCAGCGTACCTGGGGAGTACCTATTCCCATATTTTACTGTGAATCCTGCGGGGAAGCCCTGATAAACGATGAAACCATCCAACGGGTGAGCGAGCTCTTTGCTGCGAATGGTTCTGATATCTGGTTTGCGAAAACGGCGGCAGAACTTATGCCGCCAGGCTGCAGCTGTGAACACTGCGGCGGAAGTACTTTCCGCAAAGAGAGCGATATTATGGATGTGTGGTTTGATTCCGGTTCCAGCCACATGGCCGTTTTAGAACCGCGCCAAGAACTGCGCTGGCCGTCTGATATGTATCTGGAAGGCAGCGACCAGCACCGTGGCTGGTTTAATTCTTCCCTTTCGACAGCGGTGGCAATTAGGGGTGCTGCCCCCTATAGAGAGGTTTTGACTCATGGATTTGTGGTAGATGAGCAGGGCCGCAAGATGTCCAAGTCCCTGGGCAATGTGGTGGACCCACTGCGGATGACCCGGGAAATGGGAGCAGATATACTGCGCCTGTGGGTATCATCCGCCGATTATCGCAATGATGTTTCGGTTTCGCCCAATATAATAAAGCAGAGTGCGGAGGCTTATCGCAAGATTCGCAATACCTGCCGCTTTATCCTGGGCAATATTTTTGATTTTAACCCCGGAAAAGAGCGGGTAAGCTATGACAAGCTGAGTGAACTGGATCAATGGGCCTTGCTCAAGCTGGATAAATTAATCCGCCGGGTAACCAAAGCCTATGAGGATTATGAATTCCATGTGGTATTTCATTCCATGCACAATTTTTGCACGGTTGACCTGAGCAATATCTACTTTGACATTTTGAAGGATAAACTATATTGCTCACACCCGCAGGATGCGGAAAGGAAAGCAGCCCAGACCGTACTCTACGATATAATTAACGCCCTGGTGGTAATGCTTACTCCCATACTGGCCTTCAGCAGTGAGGAAATCTGGAGTTATCTCAAGAAGGAAGGGCAGGCGGAAAGCGTTCAATTGTTGGAATGGCCGCAAGCTAATGATGAGTATCTCAACCAGGCTATCGAAACCCGTATGTCAAGGGTTCTGGAATTGCGGGAAGTGGTTACCAAAGCCCTGGAAGAAGCCCGGAGCAAGAAGGTAATAGGTCACTCCCTGGGAGCATGGATTACCATCTATGCCAGCCCCGAATGGATGGAACTTTTGAAAGCTACCGCCGGCCTGGAAAAAATATTCATTGTTTCCCGGGCGGAACTGAAGCCGGAAGCGGAAGCGCCGGCAGAAGCCCTGGCCCTGGAGGGGGTTGAGGGAATCCGTGTTATGGTTCAAGCCGCCGAGGGCAGCAAGTGTGAACGCTGCTGGATAATTGAGAATTCAGTAGGCGAAGATTTAAAACATCCCACATTATGCCAACGCTGTGCAGAGGTTGTGGCCCAACTGCAAGGATAGGATGCTAAAAATCATAAAAGCGCTATAGAAAAAGAAGAGAAGGAAGAGGAAAAGGGGAGGGCTTGCTTTCCCCTTTATTTTAATGAGGGAAGATATACAAACTATTGCTATGGATATCATTATCCAGGACTGTTGGGCTCTGAAAATGTATTTAAACCCCGCAATCTGGAATAATAATAAGAGAGTGGAGGGGGAGTTATGCCAGAAAGGGAACCGGGTCGGGATGATAGCCATTACCTTCAGGAATTAAACCGGAAGATGGACGAACTGTCTTTGAATATGGAGAAATTGGGCATTGCTGAGTATCTGGAAATGCTTAGAAATCCGCGCCGCCTCTTTTTTATAAATTTTTGGGCCGGCTTATCCCGCGGCTTTGGAATGGCTATAGGTTTTACCATTCTGGCAGCTATAGTAATATATTTTTTGCAAAAGTTGATTATACTAAATGTACCGCTAATTGGAGATTTTATTGCGGATCTGGTAGCAATAGTACAAAACCAGCTAAGGGTGCAATAGAAGTTAGTTTTTATGCAACCCTTATGCAACAAAAGGGTTTTACAGTGAAGTCAAGGATTATTTTGTGAGGAGTATGGGTTAATATATGACATGCGGCATGGGAGGCAGTTTACATAAATTGAGGTGATAAGATGGACTACCAGGATAATTTAATGCAGCGCAAAGCTGAAATAGAGCAGGTTATTAAACAAAAACGGGATGAACTGATTATTCCCCTGGGTGAGTGGAGTGATGAGCTTTCCCTTTATGACCAGCACCCGGCTGATATTGCCAGTGAGGTAACCCAAAGGGAAACCAATCTGGGTATATTGGAAATGTTGGAATATGAGCTGGAGAAAGTAAATGATGCTCTGTCCCGCCTGCAAAATGGCCAGTATGGTGTTTGTGAAGCTTGCGGGCAAAAGATCGAGCCGGCTCGTCTGGAACGCCTGGTGAATACCACTCTCTGTACCAACTGTGCCCGGAGCCAGCAGAAGGGCTTCAAACGGCCCGCCGAGGAAGGAGTCATAGCGGCAGGTCAGATGTCAGACCTGGGCGAAGGAATACAGATCGCCGGTTATGAGTTTTATGAGTAGGGCAGGAATGCCTGTAAATAATTGATGGAAACCTGACCCCTTGAGCCGCGAGACGAGCCGCAGGTGTTGCCCACGCGTAGCGCCCTGTTGGGCGCAACTATACTCCCTTCGGTCGCTTTTATGTTTGCTGAGCGGTATATTTATGTAAGCTAATGCATATTTATAACTTTTTGCAGTGAATCAACCTTAAATTGAGTAAATTCAGGGGATATTATTAGCGCTCATAATTAAGAAAAATTGTCCCTGGCTAATAGACTCGGATTTACTAGTTCTGCAAGCCGACACTTTAGTTAACGGTGGATTTTGGAGAGTCTGGGCGTTTACCATATCTTGCTAAAAAGCAGTGAAGAGTATATATTGATTGGTAGAGGAACATTAGGGGATGGGGATTTAGGAGCAATCACAGGAATGAAGGAGGACAGGTATATTGAGAATTGGCATTTTCACTGACAGCTTTATTCCCTACACTAGCGGCGTGGTTACCTCGATTTTAACTTTCCAGAAAGAATTGAGCTGCCTCGGACACGATATCCATATCTTTGCCCCTAGCTATCCTAACTTCCAGCAAGAGGAAGAACAGGTATACCGCTTCTTTTCTTTACCGGCACCAACCAACCCTGATTTTTCTCTGGCCATTCCCATTTTTCCTGGCATGAATATGCTGGTCAGGAGACTTGACCTGGATATTATCCATGTTCAATCACCATTTACCATGGGGCGTGTCGGCCTTCACTATGGCCGCAAGTATCACACTCCTGTAGTCTTCACTTACCATACCCTTTACGACCAATATGTTCATTATGTTCCCATTGCTCAGGATCTAGCGCGGGAAATGGCAATCAAATACAGTGTAAGCTTCTGCAACCAGTGCAGCCATGTGGTAGTACCAAGCAGTGAGGTACAGACAATACTAAAACAAAACGAGGTTAAGACTCCGCTTAGCGTAATCCCTACCGGCGTACCTCTGGATAAATTTGAGTCAGGAGATAAGGATTGGCTGCGGAGGAATTACGATATCCCCGCCGAAAACCGGGTGCTGCTTTTCGTGGGACGATTAACCCGGGAAAAAAATCTGGAGTTTCTCATAAAGGCCTTCCAGCAGGTAAAAAAGCGGGTAGCAAACAGCACTCTGGTTTTAACCGCCCAGGGACCACTGGAGAGCGAGCTTAAAAAACTGGTGTTGGACTTAGGTCTTTCGCTGGAAAAGGATGTTGTTTTTACGGGAGCACTGCCCTTTGACACTTTAGTAAATGTTTATTACTCTGCTGATCTTTTCGTTTTTTCTTCCGTAACCGAGACCCAGGGATTGGTTTTAATTGAGGCTATGGCTGCTGGGCTTCCAGTGGTAGCGGTGGGAGCTTACGGAGTCCAGGATATGGTGGATCATGAGAAAAACGGACTTCTAACCCCTTTGGATATAGAGGCCTTTAGCGATGCTATATCTAGCCTGCTGCTTGACAATCAACGCTATCGCCAATACCAGCTCAATGCCCGCCAAAAGGCGGAAAGCCTTTCTGCCAGCAAAATGGCCTTAAAATTGGAGCAACTTTACCAAACCCTGTATGATCAGTCCCCTCCTCGTTATTACCGGGGATTCGACCTGGGCAGGTGGCTGGGGTCCTAAATACCGAATATGAGGGCCTGTTATTGACAGGCCTTTTTTTAATGGGGCGAACAAAGCCCTCCTTTTGCTTTGCCCCTTGCTATTATCTTGTGTTAGATTATTAAGAAAAGTGAGGAGTAAGGGGTAAGGTGTGAGGGGTTAATATACCAGGTGCATCTCCCCGTTCAAGCGCAATCAGATTCACTTTTTATTATTGATGACTTTTTATTGTGAGATCAAATAGAGCTAATCTCTTAATAATTTCTTTAGGAGCTGGATTAAGATGAAAAACCTGCGCCTCACCCTGGCCATTATAGCCGGGAAGATATTAATCTATATAAGCCGCCTGCTGGGCCATCAGGGAACTTCTTTCCCCGGACGGATAGCCCGTAAGATTTATCCCCGGATATTGCGAACCCTATCTACCAACATCCGCCGGGAGATTGTAGTAATAACCGGAACCAATGGTAAGACTACCACCAGCAACATGCTGGCGGAAATTCTCCAGCAGCAAGGCTATAGCCTGGTGCACAACCGGCTTGGAGCCAATATGCTTCCTGGGATTACTACCGCTTTTATTGAAAAGAGCGATATTCACGGTAGCAGGAAATTTGATTATGCCTTGCTGGAGACCGATGAAGCTACAGTCCCATTGCTCTTGCGGGAAACCCGGCCTCGCCTGGTTCTAATCACCAACTTTTTTCAGGATCAGTTGGATCGCTATGGTGAAATGGATCATACCATAAAATTGATTCAGGAGGCGGTAAAGGAACAGGAAATCGAAATGTTGCTCAATGCTGATGACCCTCTGACTGCCAACTTCAAGGCTGAAACCGGGCTTAAATGCCGGTATTATGGCTTTGATGACAGCTCCTATGCTGATAGCCGGAGCATGGATGGCAGAGAAGCAAGATACTGTGCTTTTTGTGGTCATCAGCTGGAATATGAGAAATATCACTATGCTCAACTGGGTCAATATAGCTGTCCTCATTGCCATAGCCGCAACCCGGAAAAGGATTTTACCGGACAGGAACTGGAAATGAGCCCGGATATAGAATTGAAAGTGGACGGAATGGCCCTCAAAAGTCCCTACCAGGGCTTCCACAATGCCTATAACATACTGGCGGCAGTTTCCCTGGCCCGTTTGTTAGGGGTGGAGGAAGAGAATATTAAGAAGGCTATTGCCAGTTTCCAACCCCAGGCTGGAAGGATGGAGGCTTTCTTCATAAACGGCAAAAGGGTAGTACTGGCCCTGGTTAAGAACCCGACTGCACTAAACCAGACCCTGGCCAGCTTGATTTATGACCCAGGTCGAAAAAATCTATTTTTTGCTTTAAACGATAATGCTGCTGATGGTCGTGACATCTCCTGGATTTGGGATGCAGATGTGGAATTATTGGAGTACGAGAATGTGATGGTTGAACAGATTGTTTGTTCCGGGCAAAGAAGCGGCGATATAGCTTTACGCTTTAAATATGCCGGTTTCCCTCAGGAAAGGATTAGAATTGAAGCAGAACTGTCGAGGGCCATTGAGCTGGCAGTGCAGGGCAGCGTGGATAGCAGTTATATACTTTGCAGTTATACCGCTCTGTTTGCTTGCCAGCGTATCCTGAGGGAGATGGAAAAGAGAAGCGGGGCCGGGGAGGAAACGGAAAAGGCTTACCAACCCCAATCATGAGCTAAGCCGCTTATTAATGGTTAAACCATAGTTGATTCTACTGCAAAAAGTTATAAATATTCATTAGCTTGCATAAATATACCGCTCGCCCCCTTTCGCCTGCTAGCCAAAGCCTAAGTGTTGCATCCATGCTTCGCCAACGCTCGCTTTGTATATTTATGCAAGCCTTATGCAACAAAAGAGGTTTTTGCAGTGGAGTCATAGTTTAACAATAGTTGAACAATCGCTAAACTACTGTTCCGTCTCCCGGCGACTTTTTGCTAATCTGGAGGTGTATATGGCACATTTTCATTTGGCACAACTCTATCCTAATTTGATGAACCTTTACGGTGACAGAGGTAATCTTCTCTGCCTGCAAAAACGGCTGGAATGGTACGGACATGATTCCAGCATAGAAAATGTAAATCCTGGTGACAACCTTGATTTCAAGCACATAGACCTGCTTTTTATGGGTGGAGGCTCAGAGCGGGAGCAGGAACTGGTGCTGCAGGACCTGGTCAGCAAGACAGATTCCCTGATGAAGGCTATTGAGGAAGGCTTGCCCGTACTATTTATATGTGGGGCTTACCAGCTCTTGGGTGAATACTACCGTTCCCATGAGGGCAAAGAGATGCAGGGTCTGGGGATCTTTTCTTTCTTTACCCAGGGGCTTAAGGAACGGCTTACAGGCAATATTCTTATCCATACTACTTTGAATGGAGCGGAAGAAAGCGTAGTCGGTTTCGAGAATCATGGGGGAAGGACTTATTTTATTGATAAGCGACTGCAAGCTTTTGGTCGTGTTATAAAAGGATTTGGCAACAACGGAGAGGACAAGCAGGAAGGAATAAGATACAAAAACCTGCTGGGCAGCTACCTGCATGGACCTCTACTGCCTAAAAATCCCAAGGTGGCTGATTTCTTCATTAAGGCTATGGCCGAGAGAAAGGGCCTTAAGATAGAAGGCACTTTGGATGATAGCCTGGAAAACTATGCCCATGAACAAGTGAAAAGGAAACTTATGGGATAGAAAAGAATATTTTGTACAGGTTGGGGCACAATACCAGTAAATATCAAGCATAAAAAGAGGTGTTGAGCTATCAACCTGGACACAGCTTTAAAACTCTACCCATTCCCCGCCGATAGTGTTAGAAAGCGGATGAGGGAAGTATTGAGTACGGGAAACCCCCAGGTGGAACCTATCATCGATTACCTTTTGGAAAGCAGCGGTAAGATGCTGCGGCCTCGCCTGCTTTACCTGGCTGCCTCACCCTATCCCCATGACCCGTTGATGGTTAGGGATATGGGTGTAGCGGTTGAGTTGATTCACCTGGCTTCGCTGGTGCATGATGATGTGATTGACCAGGCTCTCACCCGCCGGGGACAGGAGAGTATCAACAGCCGCTATAATAATAAAACCAGCGTCCTCACCGGAGATTTGCTTTTTGCCACAGCCTTCAATTTGATCAACCAGCACCCATTTCCCCGGGTTATGGATCAGATAACCCGGACCATACAGCTGATGTGCCAGGGCGAAATAAAGCAGTTGTCACTGGCCTTTAATCTCGATGTCAGTGAAGAAGAATATTACGAAAAAAGCTACAGCAAAACCGCCTGTCTTTTTGCCTGTAGTTGCCGGGTAGGAGCCTGGGTCAGCAGCATGCCGGAAAAACATGCTTCATTGTTGGAAGATTACGGCCTCTATCTGGGTTATGCCTACCAGATTATTGATGACATACTGGATCTGGTGGCAGATAGCCAGGCTTTGGGTAAACCAGCTGGAAATGACCTTAAGGAAGGCAATATCACCTTGCCTATAATATATGCCCTGAAAACTAAGGAATACGGGAGCTTATTAAGAAAGATACTGGCGGCAGATTACGGCCAGCTTGATACCCAGGAACTCAAGAATATACTGCTTGACAGCGGGGCCATCGAATATGCCCGGTCCATTTCCCGGCAATTTTTGCAAAAAGCCCTGGCCAGTCTGGAATTGTTTCCCGTTGGCCCCGCCATTAAAGAAATGAAGAATATTGCGGTATTTATAATGGAGGAATACTATGCTCGCCTCAGCTACGACAACGAAGGCGAATTGGTAAAGGTGGTTAATTGATGCCCGGTTTGGCCAACAGAACTCAGGAAAGCAAACTTGCTTTACTCATGCAGCACGGGCTGCGGGGCGGTCGCGTGAATTTGCTCTCTCATTATATTCTTTTTACCTTGAGTCAGGTAAAAAGCCAACTAAAGGAATGGGAGCAAGAGGCCCGTCTCTGCCCTAACGAAGAGCTGAGGAAGCAGGCCTTAAGCAGCATTCATAATAAAGGATTTCACTGTCAGGGAGGGGCATTTTTTGCTGTTCCTTACCGGGAAAAGGAAACTCTATTGCTGCGCTTGATTATTGCCTACCAGACCTTGTGCGATTACCTGGATAATCTCTGTGACCGGACCGCTTGCAGTGATGGCAAAGCCTTCCGCCAACTGCACCGCTCGCTGGAGGATGCTCTCAGCCCGGTAGAAGCTAGCCTGCTACCGGACTATTATTCCTACTATCCCAGCCAGGAGGATGGGGGGTATATAGAAAAATTGGTAAGAGTTTGCCAGTCCTGTGTTAAGCAACTCCCATCTTATCCAGCGGTTTATCCAGATCTCATTCATTTGGTCCGCCTGTACATAGACCTGCAGGTAATAAAACACATCGATCCGTGGCAAAGGGAAGAGGAATTAAGGGAATGGGCGAAGAAACAGCTCTACGCCTACCCGGGGCTTCGTTGGCAGGAATTTGCTGCAGCCGCAGGTTCCACCCTGGCAGTTTTCGCCCTTTTTGGCCTGGCCTCTATCCAGGACTTGCCGCCAGTAGAGAGCCGGAAAGTGGTGGAAAACTATTTCCCCTGGATATGTGGCCTGCATATCTTGCTGGATTACTTCATTGATCAGGAAGAAGACCGCGAGGGAGGAGACCTCAATTTCACTTTTTATTATGCGGATAATCGGGAATGCATTTCGCGGCTGGAGGTTTTTATTTCCCAGTCCCACGCGCAGAGTGCAAGGCTTAATGACTGTGACTTTTCCCGCGTGGTAGTGGAGGGACTTCTCGCCATGTATTTAAGTGACCAAAAGATTGCGCAAAGACAGTTGCAGGCTGCCGCCCGGCAACTACTGGCAGCATCTGGCCCCAACGCGCTCAAGACCTTCCAACTCTGCCGCCTGGTAAGGAAGATTTTCTAAAGCAGCGACTGTTTATACAAGCCAATGGATATTAATAACTTTTTGCAGCAGAACCCCCGCCACAACCACCTATGAAAATAGGAGGAACAGCAAGATGATGATTTTCTGACGCTAAATTGAGGTGACAAAAGAACCGTCCCCTTGTCACCCCCTTGTCACCTTAGATTCCCTTTTTCCACCCTTTATCCTCAGTTAAAATACCTTCTCGACCGGCACTCTTTAGCCCCGGATCATCAGATTTGCCTGTTTTAACCCGTTTACCCGTATCTTTCTTGTTGCCGGGATCGGGGGACTCTTTTTTTTCGCTATCCACTTTATTCACCTCCCATTTTCCTGGATTGATTTATTCCCTTCAAAAGTAGTATGCAATATAAGCATTTTTTCAATTCCGAAAATATTTTTCCAACTATGTGGAACATTAAGCTATAATTGAGCCATCCTTTGAAAAACGAAAAGGAGGGACATTTTTGACCGAAGCAATAATTAAGCGGATTAATGAACTGGCCAAAAAGAAGAGGGAACAGGGCTTAAATCCCGAGGAATTACAAGAGCAGAAGAAACTCTATGATATATACCTTAACGGCATCAGGCAACAGGTGAAAAGTCAATTAGAGGCTATATCCGCTCACCCGCCCGGATGTGATTGTGGTAAAGAACACCATCATAATGGGGAATGCCAAAAATAATAAACCCTTCTACCCCTCAAAGAAACAACTTATCTGGCGGAATGGGTATAATATATGCATAAGATATTGTATTTTCCTTATTTTGCTGGTATTATCCAGTTAAACAGATGGCTATGATTATTATTAATTGAGACTTTTTCCCTGGTATTTATGTCTCAAGAAAGGAATGGTTTAAAATATGAGTGAAAGTAGCGGAAGAGTTCTGGTGGAAATAATCCAGGGAACCCAAGTTCTTAGCGGTGGCTGAAGCTGCAGTGGTTGCGATTCCGCGAGTAGCTGTGGATCAGCTATTGATTATGAGGAGCAAACCAGGAAACTTGCTGAAGCAATGAAAGGTACTTATGGAGACAAGGTTGAAGTCAAATATGTAGATACGGATAAAACCGGCTTTGATAATTATCCCCTGGTTCGCCGGGTTCTTCAGATGGGTTATACTTTTCCCATAACCCTTATAAATGGTGAACCTAAATTTGCGGGTGGGATAATGGAAAGGGAAATAAACAACATTGTTGATGAGCTAATTTAATAGTAGTATTGGCTAAAACAGGGGGAAAGTCCCCTGTTTTTTTATGCCTGTCCCGTATGTGAATTGATAGTCAGGTCCATGAACGTCTGGAATAATACCCCTGTACCCTCCTGGTTAGATGTGGTAGAATCCTTGATAAATATGTACCAATAAAGGGGGTAGCAATAGTGGTTCAGCGTAGTTTAAAAACCCGGATTATTCTAATGCTGGTTATATTTAATCTATTAGTATTCGGTTTTTTCTACTGGAACAGCTTGATGCTGCAACGTATGCTGGTAAAAGATTTTGAAAAGGAATATATTGCTCAGACCTCTGATACTGTTGCTGAATGTGTCAGGGATGCTGAAAAAGAAGCTCAGATATTATCCAATTCTCTTTTTGCCAACGCTGCTATTAAAGAGGCCTTTATACAACAGGATCGAGCAGAATTGCTTGGACTGGTTCTCCCGGTATACGAGCAATGGCAAAAAGATCATCACATATCTCAGTTAAATTTCTTCTCTGCTGATGGTACAGCAATATTGAGAGCCCAAAAACCTGAACAATATGGGGATGATGTTAGTTACCGCAAGGCGCTGGCCAGAGTCATTCAAAGCAGGCAACAAGTTATGGCTGCTGAGAAAGGGGTCACTGGTTTCGGCATTCGTTGTCTGAATCCCCTGGTGGTTGAAGACAAGTTAGTAGGTATATATGAGGTTGGGATATCTCTGGAAGAAGCTGTAGGTGAAGCTCTGAGTGAATTGCAGCAGGGCAAGTACGGCATCTTAGCGCTGGAGAAGCAAGAGAGCAGTGTATTGTGGCAGAGCTCTGCCCTGGGCGTAAACCCGGAGGCAGCGGACCTGGAGAAATTGGAGCAGGGGAATAGCCTTTCCCGAAAAACCAGTGATAACCGGGTGATATTAACTTTGGTACCGATTAAAGATGTAGAAGGCAATGCAATAGCTTTTGTACAGGGAGAGATTCCTCGGGATACTTTTATTCAAGCAGAGAACCGGGCTAAGAGCCGTTCGTTGCTTATAGTAATAGTTTCTTTACTTTTAGTATGTATTATAGCCTATCTGGTATTAAACCGCGCTTTAAGGCACTTGCAACCCCTGAGAGATAGTATGGTACGGGTTGGTGAGGGCGATCTGACTGCGGTGATAGACCTCAGCAGCAAGGATGAAATCGGTAAGCTGGCCCATGGATTTTCCGATTTGCTGGAACGCTTTCGGGAGGTCATGTATGCACTTTTCGCCAAGAGCTCGAATCTGACTACTAACGCCTATTTCCTGAATGATGTTGCCAGCTCATCAGTAGTAAAGCTGGGACAGACTGCCGAACAGTTAGATTATGTAGGCGGTCAGCTCCAAGGTGCCGGGCAAAACCTGCGCGAAGCTGATACTGGAGTAGAAGAGATAGCTGGAGCTTCATCCATGGTAGCGGAACAGGCCCAAAACCTGCAGGAGACTTATATGAAACTATCCCAGGCTGCCCAAGAAGGTAAAGAAGAGATGAAACGCTTTGAAGAAGTGGGACAGCTGTTAAAGGAACGGGGGGAAAGTACGGTCCATTCAGCGCGGGAACTGGAGAAGATATCCCGTGATATTGGTGAAATAACTTCAACTATTATGAGTGTTTCCGAACAGACTAATCTATTAGCCTTAAATGCAGCCATAGAGTCAGCTCGGGCCGGCGAACACGGTCGTGGCTTTGCTGTAGTTGCAGAGGAAATCCGTAAGCTGGCCGAACAAACTGCGGGTTATACCCGGCAGATAAGTAGCCTGATTAGCGGAGTCCAGGGGAATATCGGTAATTTTGTAGTGGAAATTGAATCTATGGGGACAGCTATTGAGGAAGAAAACCAGACTACCAGTCGGGTTATCGCCAGGATGGAGCATATTATTAGGCAAATCGTCAACATACAGGATGCAGTTATGGATATTTCATCAGCCATGCAGGAACAAAGCGCTGCCTCCCAGGAAATCTCGGCAGTGGTTAGTACGGTGAATGATAATATGCTATTACTTATCAGCAATTTAGACCAGATAATCGAGGATATAAACCAGCAAATGGATAATTTCTCCGCTATTGTTGATATTGCTGGAGAAACTAATGATATTTCCCAAGCCTTCCGGGATATTCTGGAACAATATCGTTTGCCTGATAAAGTAGTGCTGAGGCAGGTAATTGATGATCATCACGGCTTTGTCCGCAAATATCAATTTATTGTAGAACATAACCTTTTCGCTGAGCCGGATAGTGTGCCCACCCACATGCAATGCCGTTTAGCCCGCTGGTTCAAGTCGGTCCAGGATAAGGGAACGCTGGAACTCTATCAACAGCTGGCTGCTAATCCCCATGAACAGGTTCATACTTTGGCCCGGGAGGCTATTCAAGCTAATAATCAAGGCCATAAGGATGAGGCCAGAGCACACATACAGGCAATGATTGCTGCTTCAGATAAAATCATTGCCGCCTTGGAGCAATTGATTGCTTTTAAAAGTAATGAGGGGAACTAAGTTAGAGAATGAAGGCAACTAAAGTGATAAGTCCGGGTATAGTTCGCTGTCCCCGGACTTATTGCTGGAACATATTCAGTACTATTAGGGACCATACAAGGAAATAATAATAGCACAAAGGAGTTGCTCTAATGGGCGATAAAGAGAAAAAACCTTTAAAGTATCGAATATTGACCTACGGTTGCCAAATGAATGTCCGCGACTCGGAAACCATTGCCGGTTTGCTGGAAGGCAGCGGTTTTAATCAGGCGGAAGATCTCAGCGAAGCTGACCTCATAGTATTTAATACCTGCAGTGTTCGCCATTCCGCTGAGAACAAGGTGTATGGCAAACTCGGGGAAATTGCGTCATTAAAGAAAAAGAGACCGGAACTCTTAATTGCTTTTGGCGGTTGTATGGCTCAATTGCCCGAGGTCAGGCAAAAGCTTAAAAAACGCGGAGTAGATGTGGCTTTCGGCACACATAACATCCACGAGCTTCCTTACTTGATTGCCCGGGCGAAAGAGAAAAGGAGCCCGGTTTTTGAAGTCTGGGAAAAGGAAGGTAGCATTGTTGAACCTTTGCCTTCTTGTCGCAAGCCTGGGTTAAGTGCTTTTGTCAACATAATGTTTGGCTGCAATAATTTCTGCAGCTACTGTATTGTTCCCTATACCCGGGGGCGGGAGAGAAGCCGTAAGGCCGATGATATAATACGGGAATTGGAAGAATTGGCGGCTGCCGGATATAAAGAAGTAACCCTCCTGGGACAAAATGTGAACTCTTATGGCCGTGGCCTGGGTGAAAAAATAGAATTTGCCGACCTCTTGTACCGGGCCAATTCTGTTGCCGGTATTGAGCGTATCCGCTTTACTACCTCCCATCCCAAAGATGTATCCGATCGTCTCTTGCAGGCGATAGCTGAATGTGAAAAGCTTTGCGAGCATATTCATGCTCCTTTGCAGGCAGGCAGCAACCGGATATTGCAAAGGATGAACCGTAACTATAGCCGGGAGCATTACCTGAAGTTAGTTGAGAGAATGCGCCACTATGTTCCGGGGGTAAGCATTACCAGCGACTTAATAGTAGGTTTTCCGGGAGAAACGGAAGAGGATTTTCTAGAAACCCTGGATATGGTGGAGAGGGTAAGATTTGATGCGGCTTTTACTTTTATGTACTCGCAGCGCAGTGGAACCCGGGCGGCAGAATTGGCTGAGCAGATTCCCCTGGAAGAGAAAAAACAGCGTTTGGAGCGTTTGAACCGGCGGCAATACCAGATTGCCACAGAAATAAACCAGGAACTACAGGGCAGCATTCAGGAGGTACTGGTTGAAGGACCCAGTAAAACCAACCCGCAAAAACTGACCTCCAGAACCCGAAGTAATCGTATTGTTATATTTTCCGGAGGAAAAGACTTAATCGGGCGCTTGATTAATGTTAAAATAACAGAAGCCAAAACCTTTTCTTTGTTTGGAGAAATTTTTAACGAATAAGATCTAGGGAGGGAACTTTTTTGACCAGTGAAGAAATTATAAAAATGGCGTTTGAACTGGGCAATGCCGTGGCGCAATCAGAAGAGATCGAAGGACTTAAGGCCAGCCAAGCCAGGGTATCCCAGGATCATATAGCTTATGATCTTATCATGAGTTATCAGGATGCCAAGAGCAAGATGGAAAACAAGCTCCAGGATGGCCTGTCCCTTGGACAAGCAGAACAAGCTAATTTAAAAAACTTGGAACAGGAACTAAAAAGCAATAGCATCATTAATGAGTTGATGGCAGCCCAGGAGAAATTTGACAACCTCATGCAGGCGGTATACTTTGCTATGAATCAAGCCCTGTCTGGTGGTTGTTCCAGTGGTTGCGACTCCTGCGGCGGCAGCTGTAATATGTAATATCAACAATGTTAAATAGTTTTTAATGAAAAAGACTTGGTTTTGCTGAGTCTTTCTTTTTAGGAGGTATTCATTTTATTGGCTGACTATACCCCGATGATGCAGCAATACCTGCAAATAAAAGAGGAACAGCAGGACGCTATCCTCTTTTTTCGCCTGGGTGACTTTTACGAAATGTTTTTTGAAGATGCCCGGATAGCTTCCCGGGAGCTGGAAATCGTACTTACGGCACGAGATGGCGGAGCCGGAAGCAAAATCCCCATGTGTGGAGTCCCCTACCATTCCGTGGATAACTACCTAGCGCGTCTTATCAACCGGGGATATAAAGTGGCTATCTGCGAACAAGTAGAAGATCCCCGAGAGGCCAAAGGCATAGTCAAGCGCGAAGTAACTCGTATTGTTACCCCTGGCACTATAATTGAAGAGCAATTGCTGGACCAGGCGAAGAATAACTTTTTGGCTGCGCTGGAAGAAGAGCCTCTTTGTACAGGTATCGCCTACATAGATATTTCCACGGGTGAGTTCTGGCTAAGTGAAATAGCCGGGGAAAATGCCCGGTCCCGGGTGGAAAGCGAAATACTCCGTATTTCCCCGGCAGAATGCCTGTTGGCCGGAAGCGGCAGCCTGACCGGCAGCTGGGAAGAGGAATGGCTGCGCCAGCAAAATATTACCTTGACCGTATGGGATGAGCTGCCATTAAGCCTGGAAAGAGCAGAAAGTCTCCTATTGCGCCAGTTGCAAGTTGCTTCCCTGGAGTCTTTTGGCCTGAAATCCTACTCGGCCGGCATTAAAGCTGCCGCCAGGATAATTGCTTTCCTGGAAGAGACGCAAAAAACCAGTCTCCAACACATCAAGAGCCTGCGCTGTTATAGCAGCGATAATTTTCTGGAGATGGATTTTTACAGCCGGCGCAATCTGGAACTGACGGCTACCTTGCGGGAAGGCAAAAGAGAGGGTTCCCTGCTCTCCATACTCGATGAATCTCGCACTGCTATGGGCAAGCGCCTGCTGCGCCGTTGGATTGAACAGCCGCTGCGAGAAGCCGGGGAGATTGAAGAACGGCTGGATGCGGTAGATGAATTGAAAAACACCCTCTCGCTGAGAACGGAACTTACCCCCCTTTTATCCCGCATAAATGACCTGGAAAGATTGGGGGGAAAGATCGGTGCCAGTGTAGCCAGCCCGCGTGATCTCTTGGGGTTAAAGTCATCGCTGGCGGTAATCAATGATATAAAAAAGGCCTTACAGCCATGCCGGAGTGAAATCCTGCAAAGGCTCGCTGCTATGGATGCGCTGGAAGAGGTATTTGCCTTAATTGACGCCTCTATAAATGACGAGGCCCCGCTAGGGATAAAAGAAGGCGAATTGATAAAAACTGGTTACAAGCAGGAAATTGACGAGTTGCGAGAACTATCCCAAGAGGGTTCGAATTGGCTGGTGGAATTTGAAAACCGGGAAAAGCAGCGAACTGGGATAAAAAACCTCAAAGTCGGCTTCAATAAAGTTTTCGGCTACTATATAGAAATCACTAAATCCAACCTCTCCCTGGCACCAGCCGACTACCACCGCAAACAAACCCTGGTCAACAGCGAACGCTTCATTTCCGATGAATTAAAACAATACGAAGAAAAAATCTTAGGCTCCCGGGAAAGGCTTTATTCCCTGGAGTACCAGGAGTTTATAAAAATAAGAGAAGCCCTTATTCCCTATTTACCCCGGGTAATGGAGACCGCCCATGCCATAGCGATTCTGGATGTTTTACAGGGACTGGCGGAAGTGGCCTACCAAAACAACTACATTCGACCGGAAATAGATAATAGTGGTAAGATAAGAATAAGGGCGGGACGACATCCGGTGGTGGAAAAGGCCTTGCGCGAAGCCCGTTTCGTTCCCAATGACTTGCAGCTTGACCGGGATAAGGCTCGTTTTGCCATTATTACCGGTCCCAATATGGGAGGCAAGAGCACCTTTATGCGCCAGGCGGCCCTCTTGGTGCTCATGGCCCAGATGGGCAGCTTTATTCCGGCGGAAGAAGCCCGGATCGGTCTGGTGGATAAAATCTTCACCCGGGTGGGGGCTTCCGATGACCTGGCCGCCGGTCAGAGCACCTTTATGGTGGAAATGATAGAGGTCGCCAATATCTTAAACAACGCCAGTGACAATAGCCTGGTAATCCTGGATGAAATAGGACGGGGAACCAGCACTTATGATGGATTGAGCATTGCCCAGGCCGTAAGCGAGTATCTTTTGGAAAACAGCCGGAGCAAGGTTCTTTTTGCCACCCATTATCATGAACTTACCAGCCTGGCGGAAAAACTGCCGGGGATCATAAACCTCTCTGTCTCCGTTAAAGAAACCGGCAATACGGTGGTTTTTTTAAAAAAGGTTTTATCGGGAAAGGCAGATAAAAGTTACGGATTGCATGTGGCGCGTTTGGCCGGATTGCCGGAAAAGCTTATTATGAGGGCAGAGGATATTCTGCAGGGTTTGGAAAAGAATAAGGACAGCCGGCCCGCACCCACTCTGCTCCAACCCTTGCTCTTTAGTGACAGCCATCCCGTGGTGGACGAGCTTAAACAGCTGCATATCGATGACTTGAGCCCGCGGGAGGCCTTGCAATTATTGTATCAATGGCAGAAAATGCTTGATGATAAATAAATGAGGAGGTGAGGCAAATGTTGATTGGGATCGATGTTGGTGGCACATACACTGACGGAGTTCTCTTTAAGCAAGGTACCATTATAGCTACGATAAAAAAACCTACTGATGATATTAATCTGAAAAGCACCTTGCTGGAGGTGCTGGATGAACTGCTGCCCAGTGCTGAAGGACAGAAGATAGAACGGATAGTTTTCAGTACCACCCTGGTAACCAATCTCCTGGCCACCGGCCGGGGGGAAAGAACCGCTCTTATTATGCTGCCGGGTCATGGCTTACCTCATGATGCCTATGATATCTGTCCGGATATCTTTTTTGCCCGTGGTACCGTGGACTTTCGAGGTAATGTTATTGAAAAGCTGGATCAGAAGGAAATCGATGATATCCTGGCCCGGATTGCTGCCGCGGGTATCAAGCGGGTGGCGGTAGCGGCCAAGTTTGCTAATCGCAATGATGTCCTGGAAAGAGAGATTCAGAGTAAATTGGCTGCCAGCTATCCTGATATATCCGTTTCCCTTAGTTCCGAAATATCCAACAAGCTGAATTTTCCCCGCCGGGCAGCAACTACCTATTTTACCGCTATGACGGTAAAGGAATGGATGCGATTTGCGGCGGAAATCGATCAGGCCATAACAGAGAGGGGTCTTGACAGCGAGGTACATATACTGAAAGCCGATGGAGGTACCTTTAGCCTGGATACCTCGTTCCGGAGACCCTGTGAAACCGTTTTTTCCGGCCCTGCTGCCAGCACCATGGGTGGGTTGGCTTTGAGCCAGCCGAATCTTAATTCCGTGGTTTTAGATATTGGCGGTACTACTTCAGATATCGCCTTGATAATAGCCGGTGCTCCCCTCTATGCTTCCAAGGGAGCACGACTGGGTAAGCAATATACCCATATAAACGCTTTCGCGGTAAATTCAGTAGCCCTGGGAGGGGATAGCTGCCTGGACTATGATGGGGAAATAAGAGTACAAAACTTCCGCCGGGGAGCAGCCGCCTGCTTCGGGGGGGATTATCCCACCGTTACGGATGCCTTTAACTGCAAGATGGATTTGGGGATAGGAGACGCTGGCCAATCCGCGGAAAAACTGCAGCAACTGGCGAGCAAAGCAGGAATAGAATCTTCCGAGCTTTGCCACCAGGTAGTCAATATAGTCATAGAACGACTGGTAGCCAGTATAGAAGCTATGTTCCGGGAATGGGAAAACGAGCCGGCCTACAAGGTCTGGGAAGTGGTGAACCGGCGCAAGTTCAAGTTAGATCAAATAATCGGTATAGGAGCGGCGGCCACCGCCATTGTTCCTCAGGTAGCCGCCAGAATGGAGGTAGACTCATTCCTGCATGACTATTCTCCAGTAGCCAATGCCCTGGGAGCAGCCGTGGTTAGACCCACCCTGGCTGTGGAATTGCATGTAGATACCCCCAATAATTTCTTCTCCGTTGGTCCGGGAGGGATAAGAGGAAGCCTTAATGACCGGGGAGGAATGCAATTGGGAGATGCTAAAAATATGGCCCGGCAATACCTGCTGGATATGTGCCGGGAGCAGGGAATGGAGTCCTATGCCAGTGAATCCAGCTTCTATATGGAAGAACAGTTCAACATCATAAGCGGCTGGAGTCGTTCCGGCAAGATCTTTGATGTGGGGATACAGATAGCACCAGGATTTATATCCGAATACAAGGGGGTGAGCTCATGAAACCGACCGGAATTCTGTTTTTCCCTGCCTTTGACTGGGCCATATCACCTACCCATCCGGAAAGAGAGGAGAGGCTTCTCTACACCCGCGATCAGATCTTTGAAGAGGGGATAATGGACCTGCCCCAGATTAAGGAATATCACCCGCGCCTGGCCGAAATCCGTGATGTAGCCCGACTGCATTTCTGTATTCCTACGGTGGAGGCGCAGATTATCGAAGCCCACCTGGTATCGGCTGGCTCAGCCCTGGTAATGGCCGATGCTTTCATGCAAGGAGAAGTAAAAAATGCCTTTGCCATAATTCGCCCGCCGGGGCATCATGCTATGACCGTAAGCCACGGCAACCGGGGGTTCTGTAATATCAATAATGAAGCCATAATGATTGAATACCTGCGGCAGAAGTATGGGATAAAACGGGTAGCCATCGTAGATACTGATGTTCATCACGGCGATGGAACCCAGGAAATTTATTGGCATGACCCGGATGTGCTCTTCATTTCTTTTCACCAGGACGGACGCACCCTCTATCCGGGTTCTGGCTTCATGGAAGAACTGGGAGGACCCTTGGCCTACGGAACCACCATAAATCTCCCCCTGGCCCCGAAAACTACTGATGATGGAATCCTCTATGCTATTGATGAGCTTATCCTGCCCATGCTGGAGGACTTCAAACCTGATATAGTAATAAACTCGGCCGGTCAGGATAATCATTACAGCGATCCCCTGGCCAATATGGCTTTTTCGGCCCGGGGCTACGCCGAATTGAATACACGGCTGGCACCGGATATTGCGGTGCTGGAGGGCGGTTATTCCGTGGAAACGGCCCTGCCCTATGTCAATATGGGTCTGATAATGGCCATGGCCGGAATTGACTATTCCAACCTGCGGGAACCGGATTACAACCCGACTCGTTTTAAGGAATCCCCCCGTAATATGGAATATATTAAGAAAATGGTAGCCCAGCAATGGACTGCCTATAAAAACCGCGAAGATACTATAGCCGATAACCGCAAGAAATCGGGCAATTTCGTTAATTACAATAAAAGCATCTTTTATGATACCGAATATATTTATGAGGATCAGATTAACCATTTGCGTATTTGCCAGAATTGCGGCGGTTTTCGCATGATTGAGTCCCGGGCCCATCAGCGGACGGGCGAGCATTTTCATGTGTTCTGCATAAGCATTCCCGCCAATGCCTGCCAGCAGTGTCAGGAGGAAGGCCGTGCCGCTTACCAGGATATGATCAAGAAGCGTCCCTTTGACCTGCTATACCTGCAGGATCGGGTAAAAGATGATTTAAGGATTTACAAAGTGCATAAGGATACAGAAACGGTTTTGTAAGATGGCCATAAAACTATTGGATGATAATGTAATAAATAAAATTGCGGCTGGGGAAGTAATCGAAAGACCGGCCTCGGTTGTCAAAGAACTCCTGGAAAATGCTATTGATGCTGCTTCTCGGAACATCGCCGTAAAGATTTCCGGGGCCGGGTTGGATAGTATTGAGGTGACTGATGACGGGGAAGGGATCTCCATGGAGGAACTTCCCCTGGCCTTTTTGCGGCATGCTACCAGTAAAATCGAGAATGAGGGCGACCTCTTGCGGATTATGAGCATGGGATTTCGGGGGGAAGCTCTTCCCAGCATAGCATCGGTTTCGCGCATTGACATATACAGTAAAAAGGAAAAACAGGAGGGCATTCACTGCTTCATCGAAGGCGGGAAAATCCTGGATTTGCAGTATTTTCCCGGCCCCGAAGGCTCCAAGATAATCGTATCTGATCTATTCTTTAATACACCCGCCCGCAAAAAGTTCCTGCGCAGCCCGGTAACAGAGGGGAATAATGCCTACGAGCTGGTTATAAAGTACGCCCTGGCCCGGCCGGATATTGCCATATCCTTCAGTAATGAAAAAAGACAGCTGTTTCGTACTCCGGGCAATGGCAGTTTAAATGATGCAGTAATAGCTATATTCGGCCGGGATTTCCTGGAACCACTTATCCCGGTAAAATGGGAAGGCCTGAGCCTTAGCATCTCTGGTTTGATTTCCCCGCCGGGGGTAGCGAAAATGAACCGGAAAAGGCAGCTAATCTTCGTCAACCAAAGACCGATTAGAAGTCCTCTGCTTTACCGGGCACTGGATGAAGGCTACCGTGGTTTGCTGCTGGCCCGGGAGCAGCCGCTGGTCATACTGCAGATAGCGGTGCCGCCGGATAGTATAGATGTAAATGTTCACCCACAAAAAAGCGAAATTCGCTTCCGGGATGAGCAAAGTATATTCCGCTCGCTCTGCGGGCTTTTACGCGATACCCTGAATGCCAGAGATTATCGCTTGCAGGACAACCTGCCCCAGAACCGTTCCCAGCCGTTCTATCCTGCTGCCGGGCGGAAAACAGCCAAGCAGAAGGTAGAAGAACAGCCCGTGATTCCTTTTATGCATAATCGCAAGGCGGATAAGCGGGTAGAGGAGACGGGGGGAGAACCCTGGATTCCCTTCTACCCTGAGGAGCAGGCTGAGGGTAGCGTCAGCCGGGTATATGATGAATTTAAAATACTGGGCCAGCTCTGGGATTCCTACATACTGCTGGAAAAGGAGCAAACCCTCTATATCGTAGACCAGCACGCCGCCCACGAGAGGATTATCTATTCCCGGCTGCAGCAGTTTTATGCCGCTTCCCGGGGAGAGATGCAAATGCTGGCTTTCCCCCTGCTTATGGACTTGTCGCTGCGGGATATGGAATTGCTGGAAAAAAACCAGGAGATCCTTGGCGAACTGGGCTTCGACCTGCAGCAAGCCGGTCCCAGATCCATTTTTCTGCGGGGAACTCCGGCCATCATAGCCGGGCAGGAAAGGGAGGTTCTATTTGAAATATTAGAACTCCTGGCCGGGGGACAAGGGATTAATCTTAAAAATGAGGCTATAATAAAAATGGCCTGCAAGAAGGCGGTCAAGGCCGGAACCCGACTGGACTACCGGGAGATGATGCAAATAATACAAGAGCTTTTTATCACTGATGATTATAAGAACTGTCCCCACGGGCGTCCCACCATAATCGCCTGGAAGCAGGCTGACCTGGAACGGATGTTCAAGAGGTAAGTGTGAAGATAATTGCGACCACCACCCAATCACAGACTACATTATGCCCGGAATATAAGCAGTTTCTGGAGGAAACCGACCTGCCTTTTATTCCCCGGGAACGAAGAAGCCTGGAGGCTATTGCCCAGGAACAAGAGGCCCAGGCCGTACTGGTTTGGCAGGCCAGCGGACCGGTATTGCATATGGGAGATGAAAGCTTCTTTTTCCATCCCAGTATGGCCAAAAACCGCATAGCTTCATATCGCAAATTAGGTACGGCTGACCCCTTGATTAAAGCCTGTGCCTTAGAAGTGGGCAGCAGCTTTTTGGATTGCACTCTCGGCCTGGGAGCTGATTCTATAGTAGCCGCTTATTATGCCCATGAAGGCAGGGTAGCAGGTTTGGAATCTTCTCCGCTAATCGCGGCCATAGTAAAGTGGGGGATGAAAGTATATCATTCGAATATGAGCTGGCTGGATCAGGCTATACATTCCATTCAGGTAGTAAATGCGGAGCATTATGATTATCTCCGGAAACTAGAGGATAATTCCTTTGATATTGTTTATTTTGACCCCATGTTCCGTAAACCACGGCATAAAAGCACCGCCCTGGCGCCTTTAAGGCTGCTGGCCAACCATCAAGCCTTGAGCCGGGAAGTTATAGCCGAAGCCTGCCGGGTAGCCAGAAAACGGGTAGTTGTAAAAGAGATGCCGGTAAGCCGCGAGTTTGAACGGCTGGGAATAGAGCAGCTTATGGAAAATCCCAATAATCCCATAGCCTTTGGGGTTATAGAAGTATGACTCCCTCCCCTTACCCTCACTTATTAAATATATTAATGAGGTGCAGCTCATGTATAAACTGGCGGCTATCGTAGGTCCGACAGCAGTTGGCAAAACCAATATATCCCTGGAAGTAGCCCGGCAAATAAACGGGGAGATTATTTCCTGTGATTCCATGCAGCTTTACCGGGGCATGGACATCGGCACCGCCAAGGCCAGCCAGGAAGAGCAAAGTATAGTAGCACATCACCTTGTTGATATAGCAGATCCTAACGAAAATTTCACTGTTGCCCGCTATCAATCCCTGGTAAAAGACCTTATCTCCACCATCAACGCTCGGGGAAAGATTCCCATTTTAGTAGGGGGAACCGGACTTTACTACCAGTCAGTGGTTGATGATTATACTTTTTTCCCTATGGAAGTCCGGCAAAGCATACGCGACAAATGGAATGCTATTATTCAAGAAAAAGGATTGCAACATGTCTATTGCTGGTTGGAGCAGATAGACCCTGCTTATGCCCAAATAATCAGCCCCAATGACCAGAAAAGGGTGGTACGCGCTTTGGAGGTTTATGAGCTCACGGGAAAAGCATTCTCCACCTTGCAAGATAGGGCAGAGAACACATATTATTTGGCGGTGGTGGGATTATACTTGGAAAGAAGAGAATTATATGCCAGAATTGAAAGACGGGTAGATGAAATGATTAAGAAGGGGTTGATTGAGGAGGTTGCAGCACTGCGGGAAAAGGGGATAGACCTTTCGTATAATTCCATGCAAGCCCTGGGCTACAAACAGGTATTTTATTTCCTGGAAGGTTTTATTAATCGGGAAGAGATGCTAAATGAAATAAAGAGGGAAACCCGGCGATATGCCAAAAGGCAGTTGACCTGGTTCAAAAAAGACCAGCGTATAAAGTGGTTTAATGTAGGCGATTTTAATGATGAGGATATTTTGCTTAAAAATATTTGTACCTTTATGGAAGGACAATTCGGAATAGTGTAGAAGATAGAGAGGACAGCTTCGCAGTGCCGGCACTAAAACCCTGGCTAAATAACTCTGCGCCGGTACAGAGCAGCGAATATTAGAGAGAAATAGAATGGAGGACTTAATCAAATGAGTAAAAGCCAGATAAACCTGCAAGATGCCTTTTTAAATCAAGTGAGGAAGGATAAAATCCCCGTAACCGTCTTTTTGGTTAACGGGTTTCAGATAAAGGGAATGGTAAGAGGTTTTGATAATTTCACCGTAATTATTGAAGTAGACCAAAAACAGCAACTGGTATACAAGCATGCGATTTCAACCGTGGCCCCGCTCCGGCCTATATCCATGTTGAATCTAGAAGCCAGAAGCGATGACGACTAAACTCACTTTCCCTCGGTGGTTGTGGCCCCACCCTGCGGGTACTACTGATGCTTCCTGTGGTCGCTATTAAAGATACGGCCATGGGTGGCATAGTATGCATTGATGAAGCCTATTCTCTGGCCCAGGGGGGAGAAAGGGATTTTGGCAAGGATGATTATATTACCTTGGAACAGGTAATAGAAGAATACGACAACATGGAGAGGGTGGTATGACTACTCCCATAAAACAAATTGAAGAAATAATTCAGCGACTACCGGTTGAGAAACTTGAAATCTTGCTTGAAATTGCAAGGGATATTGAAAATGAAGAGCTTTCACCAGAAGATATTGCATATATTGAGGCAGGTAAGACAGAAATAGAACGCGGGGAATGGGTGAGCTTAGATGAGTTCTGCCAACCCTTATGAAGATGCTTAGAGCTATGCTTGGGCTTATTACACACAGGGCGCAGGCATAGCTTGCGCCTTGTATGGGGAAGAATAAATATGAACTTCAATATGCCGATTTTCGGTAATCGACAGAATTACTCCATGGCACCACTTTTATCTGTTTCTCATATAATATAACGAAATATGTTTCTCGCTTTTAAGCAGCCGGGTTCCTATTGATAAAACAGCTGGCGGGTTCTAATCCCCGGTTCGTTGCAGCGTTCTCGTTGAAACTGCTCCGCAGTTTCTTCCGATGCTTAAACAGCTTTCTTAGGAAGTGGTGAAGGAATGGAAATATCGATGCGCTTTGCGGATATAAACCAGGAACGGGAACGAATCCTCTCCTGCCCGGTGCCTGGTTATTTCCCCCGTAAAGATTCATTTTTGGAACTAGAAAGACTAATTGGCCTGCGAGAAGTAAAAAGAACCTTGGCCGAGGTGACGGCTTTTACCTTAATCCAAAACAAACGCTCAGAACTACGGCTTAAATCAGACCCCACCGCCCTGCACATGGTTTTCAAGGGTAATCCCGGTACAGGCAAAACCACCGTGGCGAGAATTCTCGGGAGAATATTCAATGAGATTGGAATATTAAGTAAAGGGCACCTGTTGGAAGTGGAAAGGGCTGACCTGGTTGGGGAGTATATCGGACACACCGCCCAAAAAACCAGGGAGATTTTAAAAAGAGCCATGGGTGGTATAGTATTCATTGATGAAGCCTATTCTCTGGCCCAGGGGGGAGAAAGGGATTTTGGCAAGGAAGCCATTAGCACTTTGGTCAAAGCCATGGAGGACTACCGGGATAACCTGGTGGTAATCCTGGCGGGCTATTCCCAGGAAATCGATCGTTTTTTAAAGTCCAACCCCGGGCTCAGATCCCGTTTCCCCATTCATATTGACTTCTGCGACTACAATGCAGAGGAATTATTTCAAATTGCTCTGCAGATATACCAGGAAAGAGAGTATGAGTTAACCAGCAGATGCCGGTGGAAACTCAAACAACAACTCAATGAATTTGTCAAAAACCGTCATTCTCACAGTGGTAATGCCAGGTATGTGAGGAACCTGGCAGAAAAATCCATAAGATTGCAGGCCTTGCGTATAGTGGATAAAAACGCCCCTGTCCGCCGTGATTTAGTAACAATTGAAGAAGTGGATCTGCCTGATCCTCGCAGTATTCAGGCTTAAAGCTGGGCGAAAGTGTTGAAAAGAAGGCAAATAAGTCCGGGGCAGTTTGTTGTCCCCGGACTTTATTCTATGGTAAGCAGTAAAACAAATGAGCATTATTTACCACAATCCTTCAAATTGCGATACAGAAGACTATATTTTTACCTTTACCCGGAGTCATGGGGAAATAACAAAACAGCTCTAAACCCGGATATTACGGCATTTCGGGGTGAATATATACCGCTGGGGCTTCGCCCCAGGAGTTTATCGTTTTAGTTCTCCCAAGAGGCAGCCTTTGCCTTTACCAATAAACTGCTGGGTAATAACGTTACTGAATGATATTGTCGCCCGCTAAAAATAAAGGATGTGAATATGCTGGAGAATAAATGTCATTTTAGCTTTTATTAGCAGGAAAAAATATGCATCAAGACGTATATATTAATAAGATGCACTTTTATGTTAAAAAGTATAACAGGAGGGTGAAAAGTGGTGAAAGTTGAAAGAACGCTGCACCATTGCTTAGTTATAGATTTTTAAATAATCTTGTTTTGAAAGGAACGGAATTAAATCATGCTAACCGAAAAGCAGAATCTAGATAACTATATGGAGCAAAGCAGTATAGGTCGCCATGAGACCTTTACGCCCAGGTATGGATGGCTGAAAAAAGGCTATGATGCTGCGGTATCGAACGGCAATGTTTTTAAAGCTCCCGATGCTATAGAGAAGTTGGGGGTTGGGAAGAACATGGTGCGATCCATACGCTTTTGGTGTCAGGCTTTTAAGATTATTGAAGCTGACCGGACAGGATTCGTCAAGCCTACCTTATTCGGAGACAAGCTTTTAGGTGAAGAAGGTTGGGACCCATATCTCGAGGATATAGCTTCCTTATGGCTTTTACATTGGATGCTATTTGTTCCTAAACTAGAGGCAGTTAACTGGTCTTTTGCATTTAATAGAAATCATCTTTTTTCCTTTGATAGCAAGAATCTTTCCAAGACACTTATAAATGCTTCCAAAAAGTATCCCCATCTAGCTGATCTAGCAGAAGGTACTTTTGAAAAGGATGCTTCCTGCATTTTGCGTATGTATGCTGATGGCTCTAGTGATACCGAATCAGAGATACACTGTCCTTTTACCCAGTTAGAAATTATTCGCCGGGCCGAAGAAAACAACCAGTTCTGTTTTGACAATAGTAATAAAGCAAGCCTTGCACCACTGATTTATGCAGCTGCGTGTTTTTCATACATAGCAAATTATGCTTCTTCCACCCAAAAGGCAATATCACTAAACCGCCTGACCTTCGATTTCAATTCTCCAGGTGTTGTATTTAAACTCTCGGAAACGGCTAGCGGGGAAAACCTCCGATTAGCTTCTGAAAAGATGCCTGGTTTTTCTATAGTTGAACAAACGGGTGGTACCCAGATACATCTGAACAGTGACCCAGAAATTTTGTTTTCCCAAGCAATAGATAATTACTATAAGGAGCAATAAAAGGAGCAATAATCGACGATGAAAATTAACGAATTTGTAAAACCGGATATGGAAGTTGCCCGCTCGGTAAACCTGGAAAGAGATGCGGGATCAATTGGTATAGTGAAGGATTATCAAATTACTGACAAGACCAGGGAGGTTCTCAGCCGCTTTAAAGATGCACTATTTGGGGAAAATATCTCAGCCTGGTCACTGACTGGGCCTTACGGTATGGGTAAGTCGTCTTTTATCAATTATCTATTAGCCTTAACCTCTGCTCCAAATACTGATTTGGCCATGAATGCCTGGCAGAACCTAAAGAAAGCTGATACCGATCTTTACGAAAAATTATTGGAAGGCATAAACACCATCAATGGCCAAGGTTTTTTGCAAATACCAGTAACCGCATCTTATGAACCGGTTAATAGTTCTGTATTAAGAGGTATTAAAAATGCCCTAAAGACAGCTGATATACCTAAAAAAAGCAAGTTACATACAAGATTAAAAAAAACCGGGTTAACTGAAGCTATTGATTCACAAGTCTTATTAGAAGCTATCAAAGAGACAATTTCTCTAATGAATAAACCAGTGATAATTGTAATTGACGAATTCGGTAAGAACTTGGACTTTATGTCCCATCATCCCCATAAAGGAGATATATTTTTACTACAGCAATTGGCTGAGTTAGATTCTGTCTATCTTTGGGTTTGTTTACACCAGGCCTTTGATGAATATGCTGCCGGCCTTTCAACCACCCAACGGCAGGAATGGCGTAAAATACAAGGACGTTTTGAAGACATTTCCTTTGTTGAGTCTACCGGGCAAATGCTAAACATGATAACCCGTTCCCTCAAACAGTCACAAGATGACTTTTTTAAAAAGGCCTTATCCCAATGGGCTGAAGAAGCTCTTATTTCTATACGCAACACTAACCTTTCTAATAAATCATACTTTACATTGGATACAATTAAGTCCATGTACCCATTGCATCCCATCACGGCGATTTCGTTAATTGAGCTTTGCCGACGTTTCGCCCAAAACGATAGAACATTGTTATCCTTCCTTTGCAGTGGAGATTGGGGAGCAATGCCGGTATTTCTAGAACGGGAGATATACAACGAATCCACTTTACCCGCAATGGGGTTAGATTATTTGTATGATTACTTCTTCAGCATTAGCGCTAATAAGCCTACTTACCAAGCTGAATCACAACGATGGCTAGAGATACACGACATAATTTCAGAGACAGGGAGTGTATCGGAGCAGGAATCTGCATTGCTAAAAACCATAGGGGTACTGAATCTACTATCAGGTGTTACTGGTATATCGGCTGATTACGAGACTATTTATACTATCATGAAATACTCTAAAGGTTATGAGCCCAGTAAGGTCAAAACATGGCTAGGTGACCTAATTAGAACAAAAGGTTTATTCTATCGTGAATTTGCCAGAGAACTGCGCCTGTGGGAGGGTTCTGATTTTGATGTCTATGGTACCATTCGTACCCAAAAAGCTAAGATGGCAATCAACTCACTCGACCAATTATTACAAGAGTACCTGCCACTTAGCCCATTTATATCTTCCCGACACGCATTTGAGACCGGAACGGTTAGGCGTTTTGAGCGTCGTTGGCTGAGTGTCGAGTCACTTAATGATGATATACTACCTTCTCCTGGATTTGATGGGTTATTTGCCTATTGCTTTGGCACTTTAACACAGCCAAATTATGTTCCGTCCATATGCGCTGATGGACGCCCGTTACTCATTGCTTATGTTTCATCGCAAACAACCCTGGTAGAATTGGCTCTCGAAGCTGCGGCTTCAAGATATGTTTTTGAAACTAGTCCGGAATTGGAGCATGATAGAGTAGCTCGCAAAGAAGTTAGCTTTAGAGTGAATATGGCTGAGCAACAATTCCGCAACTACCTAAGTCAACTATACTCGCCACAATCAGCAGATATCACCTGGTATGCTGATGGGCAAGAAATAAAGATTAACGGTTCTAAAAAGCTGTCAGAAGAAATCTCTAGGCTCTGTGACCAGTGTTATCACAGAAGCTCGCGTATAGGCAATGAGATGATCAATTATGATAAGCTATCCAGTGCTGCTGCCCGTGCAAGGCGAGAACTAGTCGAAGCCATGGCTACTCGTGAGGAATTGGAGTCACTGGGATTAACCGGTTTTGGGCCTGAGGTTGCCATATACCGTTCGCTCATCTTGGCTGCCGATTTACATATCAAAGATCAGGACGGATGGCATTTAGCACTTTCCTATAATGATGATAGGCTAGCTGCACTATGGGAGCAGATTGAGGAATGTATAGTTGCTAGCGGGGAAAAAGGCATTAGTGTTGCCGATATACTAGATGTCTTGCAACAACCGCCATTTGGTATGCGCCAGGGACCAGCGCCAATCTATGTTTGTTTGTATCTTTTGGTTAAAGCCGATGATATTGCCATCTTCCGAGAAGGCAATTATGTTCCTTATCTAACTGAGGCTGCAATAGCTTTGCTCCTCAAACGTCCCGATTTATATATCCTCAAACGATTTATATCTTCCGGTATTGAGCAGAAGGTCTTTAATATTTACCGTAAATTAATCAATACAGCAAATCTAGAAGGGAACATAAAACTTAGGAATGCAACTATGCTTGGGGTAGTTGGTCCTCTTATAAAGTACATCGAGGCTTTGCCATCATACAGCCGCAATACCAGGGAAGTATCTTTGGAAGCCCAACGAGTAAGGTCGGCCATTATGAACTCGATCGAACCCATGCAATTACTTTTTGAAGATTTACCACAAGCAGTAGGAATGGATATTAAGGAAAAACAAAGAGAATCCAATTGGCAGGAAGAGTTACAGATAAGATTACGAAATGCTTTGAATGATCTAGAACAGGCCTATCCTAGACTCAACCAGCGAGTTGAGCAAGCATTACTAGAGGCCTTTAATTACTCCGACATAGATAAACTCAAAGAAATGCAAGTTAAACGGATTAATCCTTTGGTAGGAGTGTGTAGTGATAGCGAACTTAAACCATTCCTGCAATCCATAATCAGACCAGCTACCGATGCGTCGGAATGGGTAAAAGGCATTGCCGGTATAGTGGTGAAAAAGCCGTTGGATGCTTGGAATGACCATGACTTCATACCTTTTGCAACCAATTTGGGAGACTATGCTGACCGTATTGATCAGCTAGAAGCCCTGAGTGCGGTTGGATCGAACCTGGCTTCAGATACTGTGGTACTAAGCATTATGAGTTCTGGTGGGAAATTAAACAGAGAGATACTTAGTCGATCTCCAAAACCCAACGAGATAGTAGATGCCAAAGTGAGAGAGATATTAGCCTTACCTGAAAAGGAATCGAGGCAGATAATGTTAGCATTGGTCAATAGCTTACTGGGAGGGGCGCAAGATGATGACAAAGAAGGATACTAATAAAAAAGAACGCCATATCTTAGCACTATCCGGTGGTAAGGATAGTGCAGCTTTAGCAGTATATATGCGGGAAAAGCATCCTGAGTTGGAAATGGAATACGTTTTTACCGATAGTGGATGTGAGCTTCCCGAGACTTATGAGTTTTTAGACCGTATCAGAGCAGTACTAAATATAGATATTACTGTTCTTAAATCAGAACGCAACTTTGATTACTGGTTGAAATACTATAGAGGGGTTTTGCCATCACCACAAAATCGATGGTGTACGCGGCATTTGAAACTAGAACCATTTGAAGCTTACATAGGAAATGATGTGGCGTATAGCTATGTGGCAATCCGAGCTGATGAAAACAGGAAAGGTTACAAAGATACAAAAGGCACCATTATACCGCGGCATCCGTTCGTTGAGGATGGGATCGTTTTGCAAGACGTAATCGATATTCTAAATAATGCTGGTTTAGGTTTACCCGGTTATTACGGTTGGAGAAAACGTTCTGGATGTTACTTCTGTTTTTATCAGACGGATAGTGAGTGGAAGGGATTGAGAAAGTACCATCCTACCGAATTCGAAAAAGCATGTTATTACGAGGAGAATCATTCGGATGGTAGGGTATACACATGGAGAGGTAAAAACAAAGATGGTCATTTATTTCTCCGAGATTTACGAAAAGGTCGAAATGAGAATGAATTAGTAATTGAAGAAAGTAATGATAATAAACTAAGAACCATTCTTAGAGGATTGAGTCTTCCTATTGATAATAAAATAGTGTCTTGGGAGTGAGCTATAAAGATGTATGATTTCCAATTAAATAAGGTAGAGGTATATTCCAAAATGATTGAACAGATAAAAACACTAAAGCGTGGCTCAGATATTAGTCCACATAAGTTCATACTCTTGCTGTCTTTAATCAAAATATTTGAAAACAACTCAAATCATAAAAATAGATTTTATTTTACAAAAGTTGAGCCAGTTTTTTTAGAGTGCTTTAATCTATATTATTCTAATTATGCACAATATCGCAAAATGCTTGAATATCCCTTTTATTATCTTAAGAACGATGGTTTTTGGAACTTACATATAATAGATGGTAAAGAAGAGAAGTTTCAAGCTTATGAAAAACTGAGGTTAACCAAAAATAGACTTATTGAAACAGTGGAATATGCATATTTATCTGAGGATAAATATCAACTATTTTTAGATACTGAACAACGTCAGCTACTTAAAGAAGCACTCACATCTATACTACCAGGGCAATACGAAATTAATGAACAGTCCGAGTTAGTGGTTCAGGAATCTAGTCTTTTTGAACATGAGCAAGTTGCTATTGAGATAATCAGTAAGTCAATTGCTAAAATGAGATTAGGTAAGATGCTAAACAATGTACTAATTTATGATCCCCAAACTAAAAATTATTATGAATATGATTTGATTATCATTTGTCATTTGGGATTATATGTCGTTGAACTAAAGCACTGGTCAGGGAAAATACAAGTAGCTCCCTATAATTGGTTAATACACGGAACCCAATATAGACCTGATCCCCACAAGAATAATAGTTTTAAATGCAAAATCCTTAAAGGCATTTATCAGCACCAATTTAGAACCTACCCCAATGTGTGGATCGAATCATAGTAGTGTTGACCAATCCTGATGCAGAAGTAGAAGGAGCCAATTCTCC